>JADMIO011406721.1_pt1 | contig 90719 bp, 87 predicted proteins | sample 8958161 | NCBI WGS metagenome assembly JADMIO01 (sample SAMN16585339, study PRJNA669376) | soil metagenome | isolation source: Crop rotation soil | place: USA: Cullars Rotation, Alabama | collected 2011
GCGACAACTTGTCCACGTGGAATTCTAAGCTTAGGATCCCAATGTGCTGGAAAGCACGACGCCGACGGGTACTGGGACCCGTTCTTCCGGGCCTGTGCCGAGACCGAGACCGTCGTCTCGATGCACATCGGGTCGAGCTCGAAGATGCCGTCGACCTCGGCCGACGCGCCGCCCGCCGTCGGCAGCACGCTCACGTACATGAACGCGGCGATGTCGCTCACCGACTACCTGATGTCGGGGATCTTCGAGCGCATCCCGGACCTCCAGGTCGCCTACTCGGAGGGCCAGATCGGCTGGATCCCGTACGTGCTCGACCGCGCCGACAAGGTGTGGGCCGAGAACCGCGGGTGGGGCGGGGTGGCCGACAAGGTCACGGTGCCGCCGAGCCAGGCGTACCGCGAGCACGTCTTCGGATGCTTCTTCGACGACCCCCACGGGCTGAAGTCGCTGGACGAGATCGGCGCCGAGACGGTCACGTTCGAGACCGACTACCCGCACTCCGACAGCACGTGGCCGCACTCCCGGAAGGTCGCCATGGACATCATGGCGGACCTCGACGACGAGACGATCGTGCAGGTCGTACGGGGGAACGCCATCCGGATGCTGCGCCTGGACCTCCCGGCCTGACAACATCTCGGCTTCGTCGAACCGGACAAATCACCGATCACGAGGGATTCCATGAACCAGGACATGTTCGCCGCCGTCCAGAGCCGTCCCGGCTTCATCGCCGCGCTCGACCAGAGCGGCGGGAGCACGCCGAAGGCGCTCAAGCTCTACGGCATCGAGGAGAGCGAGTACTCGGGTGACGACGAGATGTTCGACCGCATGCACGCGATGCGGAGCCGCATCATCACCAGCCCGAGCTTCAACGGCAAGCGCGTCCTCGGCGCCATCCTCTTCGAGGGGACGATGGACCGCGAGATCGAGGGCCAGGGGTCGGCGAAGTTCCTGTGGGACGAGAAGCAGGTCGTCCCGTTCCTGAAGGTCGACAAGGGTCTGGCCGACGAGGCCGACGGCGTGCAGGTGATGAAGCCGATGCCGGGTCTCGACGACCTGCTCGAGCGCGCGGTGGGCAAGGGCGTGTTCGGCACCAAGATGCGCTCGGTCATCAAGCTCGCGAACCCGGGTGGCGTGAAGTCGATCGTGGACCAGCAGTTCGAGGTCGGCCGGCAGATCCTCGGCCACGACCTGATCCCGATCATCGAGCCCGAGGTCGACATCCACTCGCCCGAGAAGGCGCAGGCCGAGGAGCTCCTCAAGGCCGCGATCCTCGAGCAGCTCGGTGCGCTGCCCGACGGTCAGTCGGTGATGCTGAAGCTCACGCTCCCCGAGACCGACGGCTTCTACGCCGAGGCCATCGCGCACCCGCGTTGCCTCAAGGTGGTCGCGCTCTCCGGCGGCTACTCGCGTGACGAGGCCAACGCACGGCTCGCGCGCAACCACGGGATGATCGCGAGCTTCTCGCGTGCGCTCACCGAGGGGCTCTCGGCCCAGCAGAGCGACGCCGACTTCGACGCCATGCTCGACAGCACGATCCAGAGCATCTTCGACGCCTCCAACACCTGATCCCGTCCTGCCACGTTGCGTCGCAGACCCGCGAATAGCGCGGGTTTGCGACGCAGGAACGAGGGACGGTCAGAGGAGGGCGGCGGCCAGGCGGCGCCATTCGGCCATCGGCACCGCGTCGGGCGCGGTGTCGGCCGGGACCACCTGGACGGCCACGTGGTCCGCACCGGCCGCGTGGTGCGCGTCGACGCGTGCCTTGATCGCGTCCTCGTCACCCCACGCCACGATCGCGTCGACGAGGCGGTCCGAGCCGCCGTCGGCGAAGTCGGCGTCGTCGTAGCCGAACCGGCGCAGGTTGTTCGTGTAGTTCGGCAGCGTGAGGTAGATCGCCATCGCGCGGCGACCGATCGTCCGAGCCGTGGCCGGGTCGGTCTCGAGCACCACCTTCTGCTCGGGGAGCAGGAGCGCGTCGGGGCCGAGGTGCTCGCGCGCGAACGCCGTGTGCTCGACCGGTACGAAGTACGGGTGCGCGCCGGCGGTGCGGGACGCCGCGAGCTCGAGCATCTTGGGGCCGAGCGCGGCGAGCACGCGCACCGGCGTCACGTCGGCGCGGTACGCGAAGTACGGCGCGTGGTCCATCGCGTCGAGGTACTCGCGCATCTTGGTCAGGGGCTTGTCGTAGGTCTGGCCGCGCAGGCCCTCGACGGCGACCGCGTGGCTCACGCCCATGCCGAGCAGGAAGCGGTCGGGGAACGCCTCGGTGAGGGCGCGGTGGCCGCCGTTCATCGTGAGGGCGTCGCGTGAGTAGATGCCCGCGATGCCGGTGCCGATCACGATGCGTCGCGTCGCCCCGAGGAGCTGTCCCGAGAACACGAGCGGATCGCGCCCGGCCATCTCGGGCAGCAGGATGGAGCCGAAGCCCAGCTCCTCGAGCTCCGCGGCGAGCTCCTGCGACCGGGCGATCGGCTGCATGTCGAGCGCGTGCGTCCAGAGTCCGACCGGCTTCAGATCCATACGACGGAACCTAGAGCCGCGCCCGGGACAGCAGGCGCGAACTTAGAACAGGTTCTATTCTCTCGCGCATGAGCGCAGTCGACGTGGACGAGAAGTACCAGCTGCTGATCGGTGGATCCTGGGTCGACGGCGGTGCCGGCACCTACCCGATCGTGAACCCGGCGACCGAGGAGCCGGTGGGCCATGCGCCCGAGGCGACCGCCGAGCAGGCGCAGGCCGCGGCCGAGGCCGCACGGGACGCGTTCGACGGCTGGTCGCGCACGAGCCTGGACGAGCGCGCCAACCTGCTCGCGGCCGCGGGGAAGGCCCTCCTCGCCCGGCGCGACGAGTTCGTGCCGCTCGTGATCGCCGAGACCGGGTGCACCGCGACGCTCGGCAAGGCCATGCAGGTGCCGCAGGCCGCGGTCCGCTTCCAGCGCTACGCGCGCGGCGTGCACGAGCCGACGGTGCTCCCGCTGCCGCCGCAGGAGATGCAGTCCACGCCGCTCGCGCCCGGCGGCCTGATCAACGCCATCGCGCGGCGCCAGCCCGTCGGCGTCGTCGCGTGCATCACGTCGTACAACTTCCCGATCGTGAACATGGTCGGCAAGATCGCGCCAGCGCTCGCGATGGGGAACACCGTCATCATCCGGCCCGCCGGCCAGGACCCGCTCGCGATCGTGAAGCTCGTGAAGCTGCTCGAGGACGTCGGGTTCCCGCCGGGGGTGATCAACCTCGTCACCGGCTCCACGCCGGAGAGTGGCGAGGCGCTCGTCGCGTCGCCCGACGTCGACATGGTGAGCTTCACCGGCTCCAGTGGCGTCGGCGCCCGCATCGGTGAGGTCGCGGGCCGCGACATGAAGCGCCAGCTCCTCGAGCTCGGCGGCAAGGGCGGCGCCCTGGTGCTCGACGACGCGGACGTGAAGAACGCGATCGGCATGATCGGCTCGGTGTGGACCTTCCACGCCGGCCAGATCTGCACCGCGCCCACGCGGGCGATCGTGCACCGCTCGATCTACGACCACGTAGTGGAGGGCCTGGCCAAGATGGCGACGGTCCTCAAGGTCGGCGACCCGCTCGAGAAGGACACGGTGATCGGCCCGGTGATCACCGAGTCGCACCGGGCGCGCATCGAGGGCTACATCGCGTCGGGGAGGGACGAGGGCGGCGAGATCGTCGCCGGGGGTGGTCGGCCCGCGCACCTCGACAAGGGCTGGTACGTGGAGCCGACGCTGATCGCCGGCGCCCGCAACGACATGAAGGTCGTGCAGGAGGAGATCTTCGGCCCGGTGATCGTGGCGCTGCCCTTCGACGACGACGACGAGGGGATCGCGCTCGCGAACGGGACCGAGTTCGGTCTCTACGACTACGTGTTCAGCGGTGACGCGGCCCGGGCGATGGCGGTCAGCCGCCGGATGCGCGCCGGCAACATCGGGATCAACACCGTGCAGCGCAACCAGGAGACGCCGTTCGGCGGCACGAAGCAGTCCGGCGTCGGGCGCGACGGCGGCAGCTTCGGCCTCCACGCCTACAGCGACCTGCAGTCCGTCGTCTGGGCGTCCTGATGGAGTTCGGGATCTTCCACTCCGGGCACGTCCCGGTCGGGACCGACGAGCACGAGCGCCTGCTCGACGAGGTCACGATCGCGGAGACGGCCGACCGGTCCGGCTTCAAGTACGGCTGGTTCACCGAGCACCACTTCCTGCGCGAGTACAGCCACATCTCGGCGAACGAGGTGTTCATGGGGTACGTCGCGGCGCGCACCGAGCGCATGCACATCGGCTCGGGCATCTTCAACGTGACCCCGCCGGTGAACCACCCGGCCCGCGTCGCGGAACGCGTCGCGATGCTCGACCACCTGTCGAACGGACGGTTCGAGCTCGGTGTGGGGCGCGGCTCGTCGAGCACCGAGTTCCAGGGCTTCGGCATCCCCGATCCCGAGCACACGCGTGATCTCTTCGAGGAGGCGCTGCCCGAGATCGTGCGGATGCTCACCACCGATCCGTACTCGTACGACGGCGACGCGTTCACGATGCCGGAGCGCACCGTGCTGCCCCGGCCGTACACCCGGCCGCACCCACCCTTGTGGCTCGCGTGCGGCAGCCCGTCGACGTTCGAGAAGGCCGGCAAGCTCGGGATGGGCGCGCTGTGCTTCACGATGGGGGAGCCCGAGGACCTCGCGCCGCTCATCGAGACGTACCGGAACGCGATCGCGGCGTGCGACGAGCCGCTCGGCGAGTACGTGAACGAGAACGTCGCCTGCGTGAGCATGCTGCTCTGCCTCGACGACCGCGAGCGCGCGATCGAGCTGTTCCAGAAGAGCAACGCGAACCATTACCAGTCGTTGGTGGTGCGCTGGCTCGACTCGATCCCGCTGCCGGTCGACATCGACCGCGCCACGTTCACCGTCCCCGAGCCCACGTACGACGAGCTCGCCGAAGCGGTCGCCTCCGGACGGCGCAGCCTGGGCGCGCCGGAGGACGTCGCGAAGTCGGTCGAGCGCTGGCAGGGCGCGGGCGCCGACCAGCTGATCTTCGGAATGCTCGACAACACCCTGCCGGTGGAGATCGCGCAGGAGTCGATCGAGATCTTCGGCCGCGACATCGTTCCGGCGTTCGACAAGGATCCCGACGTGCACTCGACCACGCGCCAGCGCGAGGCCCAGGTCGGCGGGAGCGGCTCGTGAGCGTCCCGACCGTGAACGTGGTGCCGGACGGCGCGCTGGCGTACGGGATCCAGCTGCCGGTGCAGGCGCTGTCGCTGCTCACCTCCCAGCCCTGGGAGCGCGAGGGGGCGGGGCCGCCCGAGCTGCTCGCGGCGGCGCAGGCCGCCGACGCGGCCGGCTTCCTCTACGTCGCCGTGTGCGACCACGTCGCCATCCCGCGTGAGAAGGCCGAGACGATGTCGACGACCTGGTACCACCCGGTCGCCACGCTCGGGTGGCTGGCCGGGCAGACGACGAACGTCCGGCTGATGACCAACGTCTACGTCGCCGCGTACCGGCACCCGCTCGAGACCGCGAAGGCGTTCGGCACGCTCGACCGGCTGTCGGGTGGCCGGGTGATCCTCGGCGTGGGTGCCGGGCACGTCGAGGGGGAGTTCGCCGCCCTCGGCATCCCGTTCGCGGAACGCGGGCGCCTCACCGACACTGCGGTCGACGGCATCCTCGACGCCTGGTCGGACGAGTGGGTCGGCGACGTCGGGCTGCGCCCGCGTCCGGCGGCCGAGCCGCGTCCCCCGATCTGGATCGGCGGGTCGTCCAAGCCCGCGCTCCGGCGCGTCGCGGCGCGCGGCGACGGCTGGATCCCGCAGGGGACCCCGAAGAAGGAGATGCCGGCCGCGATCGCCTTCATCGAGGAGGAGCGCGACCGCGTGCGACCCGGAGCGACGTTCGACATCGGGGTCATCACCGAGATGCTGTACGTTGGCGACGCCGACTGGGAGCTGCCGCAGTACACGCGGGCCGGGCCGCCGGAGAAGATCGTCGACGCGCTCAACCAGTACGGCGCGATGGGCGTGGCGCACCTCCAGCTGCGGTTCGCGGCGCGGTCGGTGGAGGAGCTGTGTGACCAGATGGCCGCGTTCGGTGCCGAGGTCGGCCCGCACCTGAGCAGGGAGCGCTAGATGCCCTTCCTCACGATGCGGCACGACTTCCGCACCCCGAGGGACGGCTCGACGAGCCAGGCCGAGATCTACCGCGCCGCCATGGACCAGTTCCGGTGGGCGGATCGCAACGGCTTCGACTTCGCGGTCACGTCCGAGCACCACGGCTTCGTCGACGGGTGGATGCCGGCACCGATCACGGCCGCGGCGGCGATCGCGGGCGCAACCGAGCGCATCCCGCTGCTGTTGTCGGCGGTGCTCCTGCCGTTGCACGACCCGATCCGCATCGCCGAGCAGCTGGTGGTGCTCGACCACCTGAGCCGCGGTCGGGTGTGGACGGTCCTCGGTGCGGGCTACCGGCCGGAGGAGTTCGCGATGGCGGGCGAGGACGTGAAGCAGCGGGGCAAGACGCTCGAGGCGAAGATCCGCGTCCTGCTGCAGGCGTTCACCGGCGAACCGTTCCTCTACGAGGGGCGCGAGGTGCAGGTGACACCGCGCCCGTTCACCGATCCGCACCCGCCGATCCTGGTGGGTGGAGGTGTCGAGGCCGCGGCCCGGCGGGCGGCGCGCCTGCGGCTGCCGATGATGCCGATGCACGGCGATCCGCAGCTCTCGGAGTGGTACCGCGACGAGGCGGCCAAGACCGGGTTCGAGGGCGGGTACGTCATGCGCCCGTCGGGTCCGACCTTCATCCACGTCGCGCACGATCCCGACGCGGCGTGGGCCGAGATCGGGTCTTACGTGCTCGACGAGGCCCAGACGTACGCGGCGATCCAGACCGGGGGCCAGCACTCGGCGCCGATGGTGACCGCCGAGACGCTCGACGAGCTCCGGGCGTCGCCGCAGGTGCTCGTGGGCACGCCCGACGACGTCGTCGCCGCCGCCGACGAGGTCGCACCCGGTGGTGCGCTCACGTTCAACCCAATGGCGGGCGGACTCCCGCCCGCGCTCGCGTGGGCGAGTCTCGAGCTGTTCGCGGCCGAGGTGCTGCCGCGGCTGCAGGCGCCCCGCCGCTGACGCAGCTCAGGGCGCGGTCACGAGCGGCGTCCCGGCCTTCGGGAGCAGGAACGCGGCGAGGTCCTCGGAGCGCTTCGGGGTGCGGACGATCGCGATCCGGCGCGCGCCGGGTTGCTGCTCGAGGGTCGGGATCTGATCGCGTCCGGCGATCGTCACGATCGCCCGGACGGGCCCGCCGTGGTACAGGCGGTGGCGCCCGAAGGTGAGCTCGGTCTGGAGCGCGTCCCGCTCCAGCCGCACGGGGATCCCGTCGTCGTCGAGCCGCAGCATCAGCCCGGGGATCGCGATGTACGAGCCGAACGAGGCCCACCGCAGCACGACGACACCGGGCCGCTGCGGCAGGTGCCGGACGATCTGGCGGGTGAGGGAGTCGGTGCGCGCCGTGAGCACCGGATCCGGGGGGTCGGCGGCCACCGCGTTCGCGACGCCGACGCCGCTCAGCACGACGGCACCGACGAGCACGAGCGCGACGAGCACGCGCCGGGCCCGGGCGGCGCGGTGCTCGTCGAGCGCGCGGTAGCCGACCGCGATTGAGAAGGCCATGCACACGCCGGCCACCACCCAGATCCACCGGAGCCGGTAGTCCCACATCGGCCCGAGGGTCCGCACCAGCCCGATGGCGCCTCCCGCGATCGCGAGGATCAACACGACGGCGAGGTTCCGCAACGGGCCGCGGCGCCGCCACGCGAACCACACCGCCACCGCGAACACCACGAGGAGCAACGGGATCGGATTGCTCCGCATCGCCGCCGGCTCGAACTGTCCCGGCTCGGGCCGGCCCGTCCCGACGATCCAGTCGGCGGTGACCGTGAACTGCGAGGCGATGAGCCGCCATGCGTCGACCACCGAGTGCGCGGCCTCGTCCGACGTCCGGAAGTAGTGGACGATCTGACTCGCGTTCCCCGGTGTGCGGAAGACCTGCTGGAACGCGGGCAGCGCCCACAGCGCGACGAGCACCACGCCGCCCCACACGAGCGCGGCGCGTGCGTGGTCGCGCCACACCCGCCAGACGCACCATGCCAGCACCGGGAGGACGAGCGACACGTACCCGATGTGGGTCTGCATGCAGAACGTCCCGACGGCCACCGCGGTCGGGAAGGCCCAACGGTCACCGCAGGTCGCCGCCCACGCGAGGACGAGGAAGGCCCCGAACGGCAGCACGGTGATCGCCGGGTTCCACGGGTCGGCGACGTAGCCGTGCGGGAGCCGGACCACGATCAGCAGGATCGCGAGCGCGACCGGGACCGCGAGCTCGTGACCACCCCAGCGCCGCGCGATCACGATCATGGTGCCGATGGCGACGGCGTTCACGACGAGCGCGCCGACGAGCATCGCCGCGCTGTCGCCACCGAAGAGGTGGAACGGGAGCGCCAGCACGTAGAACATCAGCGGACCGGGATGCGACCAGTCGGAGCGGGCGTACGGGCCGACGAGCGCGAGGTGCCGACCGAGATCGCGCACGATCATCTCGTTGAGCGCGTTGTCGGTGGTGGCGTGGAAGTCGCCGAGCTCGCGGAGGATGTGCACGGCCTCGACGAGGAGCGGGAGCAGCGCCAGCCCGATCAGCAGCCAGGTGAGGAGGTCGAGCCGCTTCGGCGCGGCGCGGGGTGCGGCCGCCGTCGCCTCGGTAGGCACGGTGGGCGCGGTCACGTCGGGAAGAGCGCGAGGGCGAACGCGGCGCCCGCGAGGACGAGTGTGCTCACGGACACGAGCAGGAACGCGTGGTGGTGGATCTCCTCGCCGGCGTAGCGGTCCTCGTGACCGACCCGTCCGGCCAGTGCCAGTCCGATCAGGATCGCCAGCGCCGCGAGCCCGAGCGCGAGGACCACCCATCCGTGGTTCCCGCTGTCGATCGGCCACACCCGGCGTCCGAGGGCGGCGATGGCCACGAAGAACGCGATCCCGGTGCGGTTCCACGCCAGGATCGTGCGTTCCGGCGCGAGGCCGTCGTCGTCCTCGTCGAGCGCCGCGCCCACCAACCGCTCAGTTCTCGAACGCGCCGAGGATCACGGCGATGAGCGCGACGACGCCGATGCCGATCGACAGCACCAGCGGCATCGGCGAGCGGGGCAGGGGCTCGCCCCGCCGCAGTGCCCCCTGGTTCTCCTGCCAGTAGCGGTAGCTGGTGACCGCGAGCACCGCACCGAGGGCGATGAGCGGCAGTCCCAGGAGCCGGCGCCCGAACTCGACGTCGAACTTGGGCAGGAGCTGGGTCGCGGCGACGCCGGTCGCGATCAGGGCGAGCGCGGTCCGGTTCCACGCGAGGAAGGTCCGCTCGTTGGCGAACGTGAACCGGACGTCCGGTTCCGACTCGGCGTCGGACCCGTCGCTCACCAGAGCCGGTCGGTGTAGGTGTCGGTGCCGGGGATGGTCTTCACGAACGGCGACGCGTACACGACGCGCCCGCCCGCGTCGGCGAGGTCGCGTGCGATCGTCTCGTAGCCGCCCCAGTGGTCGATCGGGTCCGAGACGTCGAAGAAGAGCAGCGTGATGCGCTCGGTCTCGGGGGTGAGGGGCACGTCCGGCGGCGCGTCGGCGAGCAGCGGCACCGCGGTGAACGCGGCGACCTGGTCGGCCGGGGTGGGCGCACGGCCCGCGAACCAGTCGACGAGCCAGGCGCCGTCCTTGCCCTCGGGCGGCTCCGCCATCATGAGCACCAGACCGGGATAGCCCCGATCGAGCGCGAGCTCCACCGGCACGCCGTCGTCCTCGGCGTGGGCGTCGGCGCGGAACTTGTACATCGTGGTGTGGATGTGGTCGCGGTGCGGGAACATGCGGTCGTTGGCGTGCAGCCAGTTGACCTGGTCGGTGCCCCACTTCATCCACTCGCCGAACTTGCCGGCGAGCACCCAGTAGAGCGCGACGTAGGACCCGGCCGCGAGGTCGTCGACCACGGGCGAGTCCTCGGGGAAGCGGAGCGCCTTGTGCTCGGCCGTGGCGACGTAGCGCGATCCCGAGATCGTCCACGCGCCGATCATGCAGCCGGCGTAGAAGTGGTCGCGCTCGTACCAGCGGTTGTACTCGACCTCGTGGCCCCGGTGGGGCTCGACGAGGGTGATGAGCGCGCCGCCGAGCTTGATCGGCTTGACCCTCGTGTCGCCCGAGCCCACTTCCTGGATCGTCATCCCGTCTCCTGTTCCGCGAGGGCTGCGAGCGCAGCCTTGTCCACCTTGTGCGTCGCGTTCACGGGGAACGCGTCGATCACCACCAACCGGTCCGGCGCCTTGTAGTCGGCGATGCGGTCGCGGCACCAGTCGCGGAGCGCGTCGAGGGTGGGCGGCTCGGTCCCGGTCTCGGCCACGACGAACGCGGTGCCCCGCTCGCCGAGCACCGGATCGGCGGTCCCGACCACCGCCGCCTGCGCGACGGCCGGGTGCTCCACCAGGGTCGCCTCCACCTCGGCCGGGTACACGTTGTACCCGCCGCGGATGTACATCTCCTTCAGGCGGCCGACGATCCGCAGGTTGCCGTCGGTGCCGACGAACCCGAGGTCGCCGGTGTGGAGCCAGCCGTCGGCGTCGATCGTGGCCGCGGTGGTCTCCGGGTCCTGCCAGTACTCGCGCATCATGGCGGGGGAGCGGCAGACGATCTCGCCGACCTCGCCGGGCTCGGCCCGGATCTCGAGCTCGACGTCGGGGGCGGGGCGGCCGACCGTGGTGGCGATGACGTCGTCGGCGTCGCCCACGAGGGTGCTGGTGGTGACCCCGGCCTCGGTGCTCGTGTAGCGCGTGATCACCGGGCACCCCAGGGTCTCGCGCATCCGGCGGACGAGCTCGGGCGCGACCGCGGCGCCACCGATGCCGCACACGCGCACGCGCGAGAAGTCGGTGATGGCGACGTCGGGGTGCGCGAGCACGAGCTCCCACTGCGTGGGGACGCCGGTGCCCATCGTGATGTCCTCGTCGCGGAAGAGGCGGAGCGTCTCGCCCGCGGACCACGGCTCACTGGCGATGACGATGGTGGTGCCGTTGGCGAGCTCGTCCCACATGCGCGTCATGTAGCCGACGTGCGGGAAGGGGAGCACGAGGAGGCGGCGGTCGCCCGGTTCGGTGAGCTGGCCGATGTTGGCGCTGATGGCGCGCATGCGGGCGTGGTCGAAGACCGCACCCTTTGGCGCGCCGGTGGTGCCGCTCGTCCACACCACGCACGCGACGTCCGTCTCGGCGATGTCGGGGAACGCGGCGGTCGGCGTCGCGTCGAACGCGCGCTTGAGGTCGTCCACGGGGAGGACCGTGCCGGCGGGGGCGCCGTCGGGGATCGTGGCGCCGTCGCCGAGCACCGTCACCCGGGGCCGGGTGCGCGCCAGGATGCTGCGCTGCTCGTTCGTGCCGAGCCGGCCGTTGATCGCGCTCGTGATCGCACCGGCCCGCAGCGCGCCGAGGTAGCAGGCCGCGAACTTGATCGAGCTCGGCAGCATGAGGCACACGACGTCGCCGGGCCGCACCCCCTCCTCGACGAGGGTGGTGGCGAAGCCGTCGGCGACGCGGTCGAGCCACGCATACGTGGCGCGCTTCGCGCCGTGGACGTACGCGTCGCGATCGGGGTGCGCCAACGCCCCGGCGCGGAGCAGCTCCGCGGTGTGCACGGGGTTCCGCGGATCCCGCTAGTTCCGCAGGTAGCTGAGGAGCCGCAGGATCTCGAGGTACAGCCACACGATCGTGACCGTGATGCCGAAGGCGCCGTACCACTCGGCCGACTTCGGCGCGCCTGCCACCGACATCTGCCGGATCATGTCGAAGTCGAGGAAGAGGTTCAGCGCGGCGACGGCGCAGATGACGACGCTGATGCCGATGCCGAGCGCGTTCGGCTGGGCCCAGAAGTAGGCGTCGACGCCGAACAGGCTCAGCAGTGCCGTCAGCGCGTACATCACGAAGATGCCGAACGTGGCGCCGATGACCACGAACTTGAACTTCTGCGTGACCTTGACGATGTCGAGGGAGTAGAGGACGAGGCACACCGCGAACGTCGCGAGCGTGGCCACGATCGCCTGCAGGGCGATGCCGTTCCAGATGACGTTGTACGCCTTGGAGATCACGCCGAGGAAGACGCCTTCGGCGATCACGTAGAGCGGCGCGCTGATGGGCGCGAACTTGGGCTTGAAGATCGTCACCAGCGCGAAGCCGAGGGCGACGAAGACCGAGACCCACGCCCAGCCCGGGAGCTGGACCCGGCCCGCCTGGGTGGTCTCCACCTGGTTCCAGCCGAAGGCGCCGGCGGCGACGAGCAGCACCCAGAGCACGCCGGTCTTGGCGAACGTGCCGCCGACGGTCATCGTGCGGGTGTCGGCGGGGGCGGTGGGCGGCGCGCCGATCTGGGTGGCCGCGGCCGCGCCGGTGGGGGACGCCCAACCGGGCTCGAGCTCCTCGAGCGTGGCGTTGATGCGCTTGGGTGCGAGAGCGGGATTTGCCATGGCCGCCAACGCTAGCGGGCCATCGGAGCGGGTCCGCCGCGTCCGAGCGGGCACGAGAGAACGCGTTCTCGCGGTCCGTTAGATTGCGCCGTCCGCACGCCAAGGGGGAGTCGTCGCGCATGGCCCGTTTCACCGATCGTGTCGCCGTGGTCACCGGAGCCGGTTCCGGCCTCGGTCGCGCCACCGCGAAGTTGTTCGGCGCCGAGGGCGGGAAGGTCGCGGTGGTGGACCTCGCGGCCGAGACCGCCCAGGCGACCGTCGACGACATCACCGCGGCCGGCGGCACCGCGAAGGCCTACGGCGCCGACGTGAGCGACGCGGCGTCGGTGGCGGCGTGCGTCGACGCGATCGCGAGCGACCTCGGTCGCCCGCAGGTGCTGGTCAACTCGGCCGGTATCGGAGGATTCGCCCGTTCCGAGGAGGAGAGCCCGGAGCGGTGGGCATCCGTCATCGGCGTCAACCTCACCGGTACCTTCCTGATGTGCAGGTTCACGCTTCCGCACCTCCTCGACGGGGGCGGAACGATCGTCAACATCGCGTCCAACGCGGGGATCATGGGGCAGCCCTACTCGGCGGCGTACTGCGCGTCGAAGGGCGGGGTCATCAACCTGACGCGTGCGCTCGCGGTGGAGTACCTCGACCGCGGCGTGCGGGTGAACTGCGTGGCACCGGGCGGGATGCGCACACCCCTCACGAAGGGCTTCCGGCTGCCGGAGGACGCGGACTTCGACATGCTCCGTCCGATCATGAGCAAGATCGGTGTCTCCGAGCCGGAAGAGGTCGCTGAATGCATCGCCTACGTCGCTTCCGACACGGCCCGCTACATGATCGGGACGGTGATCTCGATCGATGGGGGACTGGTGACGTACGGCGGGGGGTTCCCGAAGGCGGAGACGACTTCCTCGAATCCGACGAGCCCAGCAAGCGCCGGCTGAAGCGATGGCGCGACGACTGACCGCCTGCACGTCGCTCTGGGACCTGATCGAGCGGCGCGCCGAGGACACTCCCGACGCCCGGTTCGTGATCGACGAGCACGGGCGCACGCTCAACTTCGCCGAGTACCGCGACGCCTCGGAGCAGGCGGCGGCCGCACTGCACGCACGCGGCATCGGCGAGGGCGACGTCGTGTCGTGGCAGCTGCCCACCTGGATCGAGGCGATGGTCCTGGTCGGCGGGCTCGCGCGCCTCGGTGCCGTCCAGAACCCGATCCTGCCCATCTACCGCGAGCGCGAGGTCGGCTTCGTCGTGCGCGAGGCCGGCGCCAAGCTGCTGGTCGTGCCGGGCGTGTGGCGCGACTTCGACTTCGGCGCGATGGCCGAGGGCCTCGGACTCGATGCCGAGGTCTGGGTGCTGCATCCCGGTGAGCCCCTGACCGGCGACGTCGCCGCGCTGCCGGACGTCCCGGTCGCCGGACCCGCGTTCTCGCCCGGCGTGCGCTCCGAGGGGCCGTTGCGCTGGATCTTCTACACGTCCGGCACGACGGCCGACCCCAAGGGCGCGCGCCACACCGACAACACGGTCGCCGCAGCCGCCTACGCGATGGTCGACGCCTTCGAGCTCACCGCCGAGGACCGCAACGCGCTCGTGTTCCCGTTCACCCACATCGGCGGCATCAGCTGGCTGATGGCCGGGCTCATGTCGGGATGCACGGAGGTGATCGTCGAGGGGTTCGTCCCGGTGACCACGATCCCGGTGCTCGAGCGCGAGCGCGTCACGATCGCCGGCGCGGGCACGCCGTTCCACATGGCGTACCTCGACGCGCAGGCCCAGGCCGACCACCCGCTGTTCCCCGACACGCGCATCTTCGTCGGCGGGGGCGCGGCCAAGCCGCCGCAGCTCCACTACGACGTCAAGGAGCACCTCGGCGGCCTCGGCATCCTCTCGGGGTACGGGCTCACCGAGTGTCCGATCCTGTCGGAGTGCCGGGTCGACGCCACCGACGAGCAGATGGCCAACACCGAGGGCGCGCTGTGCGCGGGCATCGAGGTGAAGGTGGTGACGATCGAGGGCGAGGTCGTCGGGCGCGGCGAGGAGGGCGAGATCCGGGTCAAGGGCCCGAACCTCTGCCTCGGCTACATGGATCCCGCGCTCGACGCCGACGGCTTCGACGACGAGGGCTACTTCCGCACCGGCGACCTCGGCATCGTGCGCGACGACGACCACGTCGTGATCACCGGCCGGCTGAAGGATGTGATCATCCGCAAGGGCGAGAACATCTCGGCCAAGGAGGTCGAGGATCTCCTGTTCACGCACCCGAAGATCGCCGACGCCGCGGTGATCGGCCTGCCCGACCCGCGTGCGGGAGAGCGGGCGGCGGCGATCGTGGTGGCGGCCGACCCTGCCGACCCGCCGACCCTGAAGGAGCTGTTCGACTTCTGCAAGGCCGAGGGCCTGATGGTGCAGAAGATCCCGGAGGAGCTCCACGTCGTCGAGGTGCTCCCGCGCAATCCCACGGGCAAGGTGCTCAAGCACGAGCTGCGCAAGCAGTACGGCGAGTAGGGCGGTCCGCCCGTGCCGCTCGACGACGACCAGCGCGCGCTCGCGGCGCGGGTCTCCAACTGGGGTCGGTGGGGGCCGGACGACCAGCGCGGCACGCTGAACCTGATCGACGCCGCCGCCGTCCTGCGGGGCGCGGCCGCGGTGCGGCGCGGCGTCACGTTCTCGCTCTCGATCCCGATGGACCAGGGCGGCCCGCAGACCGGCCGGATCCTGGGTCGACGCAACCCGGAGCTGCACGTGCTCCAGGCGTCGTACGCGTTCACGGGCGACATCGGCGACTTCGCGACGAGCGACGACGAGGTCACGACCGGCACGCAGTCGGCCACCCACTGGGACGCGCTCGCGCACGCCGGATACGACGGCCTCCTCTACAACGGCGTGCCCGCCGACACCGTCTCGATGGAGCGCGGCGCGACGAAGCTCGGCATCGAGAACTTCGGTCCGGTGGTCACGCGCGGCCTGCTCTGTGACGTCGCCCGCCTCAAGCGCGTGGAGTGGTTCGACGAGCCGTACGCGGTGACGGGCGCCGACCTCGACGCGTGCCTGCACGCGGCCGGGCTCACCGTCGGCGCGGGCGACATCGTGCTCGTGCGCACCGGGCAGATGCACTGGCTGCGCGCCGGCGACCGCAACCGGTACGCCGACATCTCGCCGGGGATCGGGCTCGACGCGGTGGAGTGGCTCCACGACCACGACGTCGCCGGGATCGCCAACGACACCCACGTCTTCGAGCCGTACCCGTGCCCGGGCGACAACCCGTACCTGTTCCCGACGCACATGATCGAGCTGCGCGACGTCGGGATGCCCCAGGGGCAGCAGTGGGACCTCGACGAGCTCGCGGCCGACTGCGCCGCCGACGGTGTGTACGAGTTCCTGCTCGCGGCCACGCCGCTCCCGGTCACCCACGCGAGCGGTGGCCTCGTCGCACCCACGGCGACGAAGTGAGCGCGGTGACGGGCACCTACGTCGTCACCGGCGCCGCTTCGGGTCTCGGCGCCGCGGTCACGGAGCGGTTGCGGGCGCGCGGCGACCGGGTGGTGACGGTCGACCTGCGCGATGCCGACGTCACCGCCGATCTCGGCACGGTGGACGGTCGGGCCGATGCGCTCGCCCGGACGCTCGCCTCGGTCGACGGGCCGCTGGCCGGTCTCGTGCCGTGTGCCGGCCTCGGTCCGCAGGTGCCGGACCATGCGCTGATCGCGTCGGTCAACTATTTCGGCGCGATCGCGTTCCTCGACGGTTGCCTCGACGCCCTCGCCGCGTCGGCGCCGTCGGCGGTGGTGGCGATCTCGTCGAACTCCACCACGATCGACCCGACGGTGCACGCCGGCCTGGTCGCGGCCTTCACCGGCGGCGACGAGGGCGGCGCCCGCACGCTCGCGTCGGAGCTCGCCGGCAACACGGTCTACGCGTCGAGCAAGGTTGCGATCGCCCGTGCCGTCCGCAGTCGCGTGGCCGACTGGGGCGCACGCGGCGTGCGGATCAACGCCGTCGCACCCGGTCCGTTCATGTCGCCGCTGCTGCAGCAGGGGCTCGACGACCCGACGTTCGGCCCCTTGATCGAGGCGCTGCCGGTCCCGACCGGGGCGATCGGCACGCCGGTCGAGGTCGCTGCGGTGATCGACTTCCTGCTGGGACCGGATGCGTCGTACGTGCACGGCTCGATCGTGTTCGTCGACGGTGGCATCGACGCGCTGCTCCGGCCCGACGCGATCTGACGTGAGCGGCGCCGATCCACGCACCGTTCCGCCGCCCCACCATCTCGGGCACCTCGGGGGGTCCTGAGCCCCCGAATCGACCGAAGATCGGCGGGGACGGGGCTACGGGAACTCGAAGCGGTGGAGGCGGCGCAGCGACGCGTGGTCGGTGGGGTAGCTGAAGACCTTGTAGCGGCCCTCGCCGCGGGCGTGGGCGCGGCGGTTGAGGACGGCGAGCCGCTCGGCGGCGCCGTGGTCGATGCCGCGGACGCCGGCCGAGACGAAGTCGAAGATCGGGCTGTCGAGGTTGCCGATCTGCTCGTAGTGCCGGACACGGCGGAGCTGGCGCCAGAGGCGGCGCTGCAATGCGGCGAGCTCGCGCTCGTCGGCGGGGGAGAGCAGGTCGGCGGACGCGACGAGCCGCGCGCCGGGGAGGGCGTCCATCCGACTCCCGATCCAACCCTCCTCCACCACCAACCACATGCGCGACGCGTCGCGGGCGCGCAGCGTGCGGCGCCCGTACTCGAAGTCGCGCCACGGGTCGACGCGCACCGGATCGCCGCGCCGGTCGAGCTCGTCGATCAGCGCGCTCGAGAGTCCGGCGAACTCGCTGCCCTCGGACCGCACGAGCAGCGGACCGCGCGGTGCGGCATCGGCCGCGTGCGTGGTGACGCGCTCGACCAGCGGTGCGCTCGGGTACAGCGCGTCGGGGAACGTGGCGACCCGGTGGACGAGCACGGCCACGCCGGCGACGAGCAGGATCGCGGCGCCGCCGAGCAACACGGCGCGCCCGTGACGCATCAGTGACCAGGTGAGGCCGATCGCGGTCACTACGAGGAGTGCCGCGACGGGTCGGCGCCACTCGAACAGGTAGCCGAACCGGTCGCCGGTGACCTGCGACATCCCGACGAGCGCCGACGCGACGACGACGAGCACGAGCCACACGAGCTCCCGCCGCGCGTCGAAGCGGGGCAGCCGCCGCGCCACGACGACCAGTCCCACCACGATCGCCGCCGGCACGAGGAGCCAGAGCAGCGTGCTGGTGGTCGCCCATCCGGTGAACACACTGAGCCGGAGCGGCCCGCCGAGCCACGGCGGGAGGACGCGGAACTCGGATGCGAACCAACCGGCCGCGGTCGAGAACCCGGCCGCCGGCCCGCGGTCGCTCGTGAAGTAGCTCCAGATCGCGCCGACGTTGCCGGTCACGAAGAGCTGGTCGAGCAGCACGGGGATCCAGAGCACGACGGTCCACGCCACCGCCCAGAGCAACGGTCGGCGCACCGACCGGGCCGGCACCCGTCCTGCGCGCACCTGCGCGACGAGCCGCCAGAGCGCCCACGCGCCCGGGAGGACGACCACGAACGCGTATCCGATGTGGGTCTGGACGAGCAGCACCGCGACGACGGCCAGCCACGGCAGGCGCCGGACTTCGCCGAGCGCGACCGACCACGCGAGCAGGGCGAAGACGACGAGGAACGGGTAGGCGAGGTACACGTTCCACGGTGCGATCAGCCCCCACGCGGTGATCGCGAGGTACGACCCCGTGAGCAGCAGCGCGACGAACAGCATCACGGCGGTCCCGCCGCGCCGCCACGCGAGGCGCAGGGCCGCGCCGATCGCGACGAGGTGCACCACGGCGCCCGCGACCAGCAGCGACCAGGGCGCACCGCCGGTGACCGCCGACGCCGACCCGAGCACCCAGTAGAAGGCCGGACCCGGGTGGGCGAAGCCCACCCGTGACCATGCGCCGGTGAGCGGGAACCGCCCGCTCGTCACGTCCCGTGCCCGCAGGGCGATGACCGCCAGGTCCTCGGTCGGGAACCAGTTCCGGCCGGCGCGCAGGGCGATCACGACCAGGAAGGGGAGCATCGCCACGAGGACCACGAGGGCCGTGAGGATGCGCTGCCGGGTGCGCGTCCCTGCCCGTCGACTCACGGTTCGGAGTCTGACCGATCGTCGCTGCCGGATGGCCGTCGGGCCCGACGGTGAGCGCCCTACTTCTTGAGGAGGTCGAACACCCCGCGCGCGACCCGGTTGACCATCGAGCGACCCTCGCGGCTCTTGAGGTAGCCGACGACCACGCCGTCCTCCTCGGCCTTCGCCTTGGGTGCCGCCTTCGGCTTCTTGGCCCGCTTCGGCTTCGGGGGCGCCGGAGGCATGTCGGACGATCCGCCCGCCGGGGCCGGGGTCGGCGCCGCCGGTGGGGCGGACGCGGCGGCCACCCGTGCGTCGAGGAGCTCGCGCGCCGACTCGCGGTCGATCTCCTCCGCGTACTGCGGCCACCGCGGCGACGCCTTCGCCGCCGCGTCGATCGCGGTGGCGTCGAGCGCGGCCATGCTCGACGCCGGCGGGCGCAGCTTCGTCCACACGACCGGGGTCGGCGCGCCGCGGTCGTCGAGCGTGGTGACGATCGCCTCGCCGATGCCCAGCTTCGTGAGGTCCTCCTCGAGGTCGTAGTCGGCCGTCTTCGGGTACGTGGTGACCGCGGCCTTCAGCGCCTTGGCGTCGCGCGGTGTGAACGCCCGCAGTGCGTGCTGGATGCGGTTGCCGAGCTGGGCGAGGATCTCGTCGGGCACGTCGTCGGGCAGCTGGGTCACGAAGAAGACGCCGACGCCCTTCGAGCGGATGAGCCGGACCGTCTGCGCGATCTGCTCGCGGAACGGCTTGCTCGCGCCGTCGAACAACAGGTGGGCCTCGTCGAAGAAGAACACGAGCTTCGGCTGATCCAGGTCGCCGACCTCGGGCAGCGTCTCGAACAGCTCGCCGAGCAACCACAGCAGGAAGGTGGAGAAGAGCCGCGGCCGGTCCTGCACGGCCGGCAGCTCCAGGCAGCTCACGATCCCGCTGCCGTCGGCGTTGGTCCCGATCAGCGCGGTGGTGTCGAGCTGCGGCTCGCCGAAGAAGGCCTCGGCCCCGAGCTCCTCCAGCTCCACGATCTTGCGGAGGAGCACGCCGGCGGTCGCGCTCGACAGGCCGCCGAGGCCCTTGAGATCGGCCTTGCCGTCGTCCGACAGGAGGAACTGCAGGACCGCCCGCAGGTCGGCGAGGTCGAGCAGCCCGAGCTGGTGGTCGTCCGCGTAGCGGAAGACGAGCGACAGCGAGGAGGTCTGCGTCTCGTTGGCGTCCATCACCTTGGCGAGGAGCGTGGGACCGAACGACGAGATCGTCGCCCGCACCGGGATCCCGGGACCCTCTCCACCGAGCGCGAGGAACTGCACGGGGTGCGCGGCCGGTGCCCACGTGATGCCGAGCTCCTGCACGCGCGCGTCGATGCGGTCGCCGGGCACGCCGGCCGCCGCGAGGCCCGACAGGTCACCCTTCATGTCGGCGGCGAAGACCGACACGCCCATCGCCGCCAACTGCTCGGTGACGAGTTGCAGCGTCTTGGTCTTCCCCGTGCCGGTCGCGCCCGCGATCAGCCCGTGCCGGTTGCACATCGCCGCCGACAGCTGGACCACCGCGCCGGGGTCGGTGGTGCCCTGCAGCACCCCTCGACCGAGATCCACGGCCTTGCCCTCGGCGGCGTACGCGGCGGTGATGCGGTCCCCGAACTCGGTCACGCGCGCACGATATCGGTCGCGTCCGGCGCAGCCGCGAGACTCCCGGAATGGACGAGCGGGCTGCAGATGTGTGCGTCGTGGGCGCCGGGCTCGCCGGCCTGGCCTGCGCGCGTGCCCTCCATGCGGCCGGGGTCGACGTCCGGGTGTTCGAGGCGTCCGACGGTGTCGGTGGGCGCGTCCGGACCGATGTCGTCGACGGGTTCCGCGTGGACCGTGGGTTCCAGATCGTTCTCACGGCGTATCCCGAGCTCACCCGGCAGCTCGACGTCGACGCGCTCGACCTGCAGACCTTCGACGCCGGCGCGCTGGTCCGTCGCGACGGCGCGTTCCACCGGGTCGGTGACCCGATCCGTCATCCCGACGCCGTGTTCTCGACGGCGCGCGCCCCGATCGGTTCCATCCGCGACAAGCTGCGCGTCCTCGGGCTCGCGGTCGATCTGCGCCGGACGGCACCCCGGGCGCTGCTGCGGCGACCCGATCGAACGGTGCGCGCGTCGCTCGAGGCGCGCGGCTTCAGCCCCGAGATGATCGACGCGCTGTGGCAACCGCTCCTCGCAGGGATCCTGCTGGACCCCGCGCTCGACGGTTCCGCCCGGAAGGCCGAGGTCATCCTCGCGATGCTGGCGCGCGGGAGCGCGGCAGTGCCCGCGGCCGGAATGGGCGCGATCCCGGACCAGCTCGCCGCACCGATCGCGGATCTCGTCGAGCTCGACGCACCCGTCGTGGCGCTCACGGGCTCCGGCGTGCGCTTCGCCGGCGACCGGCTCGTCGACGCGCGGTGGGGTGTGGTGGTCGCGACGGAGGCTCCCGTGGCGCACCAGCTGGCGCACACACCGGATCCGGGCGCGCGATCGGTGGCCAACGTGCAGTTCGCGTGTGCCGAGGCGCCGGTGGCCGACCGGTTGGTCATCCTCGAGGGCGACTCGGGCGGTCCGGTCACGAATGCGGCCGTGATGACGAACGTGGCACCCGGCTACTCGTCCGACGGTCGCGCGTTGGTGTCGGTCGAGGTGCCGGGACCGTGGCGTGACCCCGACGCCGCGCTCGTCGCGGCCGTGCGCGCGCAGCTCCGCGGCTGGTGGGGCGGAGCCGTGGACGGCTGGGACGTCGTTGCGACCCGACAGATCGCGTACGGGCACCCGTGGCAGCCTCCGGGCTTCGAGACGGCACAGCCGGTGCGGGTGAGCGCCGGTCGGTACGTGTGCGGTGACCATCGCGACACCGCGACGATCCAGGGCGCGCTCTACTCGGGGCGGCGCGCGGCAGCCGCGGTGCTCGCGGACTTCGGCAACTCGTAGACGACGACGGCCACGTCGTGCACCGGGTGCACCGTCGCGCGTTCGAGGGTCATCCCCAGCTTGCGCATCACACCGGTGGACGCGGCGTTCTCGGGCCGGGCGACGCTCACCAGGCGCTCGAGCCCGACGGCGTCGAACGCGAAGTCGCGCGTCGCGATCGCCGCCTCGGTCGCGTACCCGTGGCCCCACTCCGGTCGCGCGAGCCGCCAGCCGATCTCGACCGCCGGCATGATCTCGGGCAGGAAGTCCGGGACCGCGAGCCCGACGAAGCCGAGACAGACGTCCTCGTCCGGGCGCGTGACGCACCACAGCCCGAAGCCGCGCTCCGCCCATGACGCCGTGAAGCCCGCCATCGCCGACGCGGCCTGCTCGCGGGCCTGACCGGTGCCCGGGCCGATGTAGCGCATGACCTCGGGATCGGCACACAGCGCGGCGTACGGGTCGAGGTCGTCGTCCCTCCACTCGCGCAGCACGAGTCGCGCCGTCTCGAGACGCGGGGTCTCAGGCATGGAGCATCGCGCCGCCGTCCACCATCAGCGTCTGGCCGGTCATGTACCGCGTGGCGTCGGAGAGCAGGAACAGCACGACGGGCGCGATGTCGGCCTCGGGGTCGCCGTCGCGGCCCATCGGGTGGTCGTCCATCGCCGCCGCGAACGCAGCCCGGCGGTGCTCGTCGGCCGGCGGCAGCCGGTGCGCCACCGAGGCCGGGCACACGCAGTTGACGACGATGCCGTCCCGACCCCATTCGCGTGCCGCGGTGCGGGTGAGGGCGCGGATCTCCTCCTTCGAGGCGTTGTACGCGCCGTACCCGCCCGCGCCGCGCCGACCGTTGGCCGAGGCGAAGTTCACGATCCGGCCCCACCCCTGCGCCTGCATGTGCGGGTACACGGACTGCATCGCGGTCAGGGTCCCGACGGGCCCGGTGCGGTGGAGCACGTCCCAGTCGGCCTCGGTCACCGTGGCGAGGTCGGTGACGGGCCGGAAGGTCTGGGCGTTGTTCACCAGGCCGTCGACCCGGCCGAACCGCGCGACGCACGCGTCCACCATCGCCCGGATCGAGTCGGGATCACCCACGTCGCAGACCACACCGAGATGGTCGTCGCCGAGCGCCGCCATCACGTCGGCGAGGCGGTCGTCCCGGTACTCCGCGGCGACGACCGACGCACCGTTGGCGGCGAGGTGCGACGCGATCCCACGTCCGATACCGCGGCCGGCGCCAGTGACCACGACCACCCGCCCGGCGACGCCGTGTTCGGTCATGCGGTCATGCGGCTACCGCCGCGCCGAGGCGACGAAGGCGTCGAACAGGCCCTGCTGGGCGGGATCGTTCGCAGCCGTATCCTCCGGGTGCCACTGCACCGCGGTGACCCACGCGGGCCCGTCGAGCTCGAGCGCCTCGACGATGCCGTCGTCGCCGCGTGCCGTCACGCGAAGGCCGCGCCCGACGCGGTCGACGGCCTGGTGGTGATGACACGAGCAGCGGGCCCGTAGTGCTCCCATCGCGACGCCGGCGCGCGACTCGGCGTCGATCGACACCTCGTGCACGTGCTGGCCGCCCTCGACGCCCGGCGTGCCGTGGCCCGGATACTCACCGGTGATGTGCTGGGCGAGCGTCCCGCCGAGCGCGACGTTGAGCACCTGCGTGCCGCGGCAGATCGCGAGGATCGGGAGCGCGAGCTCCAGTGCCGCATGGCAGAGCGCGAACTCGAACTCGTCGCGCAACGGGCTCGTGCCGTACGTCTCCTCGGCGCGGGGTGCGCCGTAGCGCTCGGGGATCACGTCGCCGCCGCCGGGGAGCAGCACGCCGTCGAAGCGTTCGAGCACGGCGATCGCCTCGCCGTGGTCGAGGTGGCGCGGCCCGAGCACCGCCTCCTGCGCGCCGGCGCGCTGGAGCGACTCGACGTACATGGCCTGGATGGCGACGGCCGGGTCGGCCCAGCCGTCGACGCGGCCGGGCGCCATCGGATACGCGGGGAGTGCGATGAGCGGAGCTGGCATCGCGGTCAGATCTGCTCGAAGTTGCGGCGGCGCTCCCAGTCGGTGACCGCCCGGTTGAAGGTGTTCCACTCCTGACGCGCCGTGTTGAGGAGGTGGTGGTGCACCGCCGGTCCGAACGCCTCCTTGGCGACCGCCGACGACTCGAAGAGCGCGATCGCGTCGGGCAGCGTCGACGGAACGTGCGGGAGCTGGGGCGCGTCGTACGCGTTGCCCACGAACGGGTCGGGCGGCTCGATCGCGTTGGCGACGCCGTGCAGGCCCGCCGCGATGATCGCGGCGTAGGCGAGGTAAGGGTTCACGTCGGCGCCGGGGATGCGCGACTCCACCCGGTAGGCGGGGCCGTGCCCGACGAGCCGGTAGCCACACGTGCGGTTGTCGTGGCCCCACGCGAGCGCGGTCGGCGCCCACGACTCCGGCTGGTAGCGCTTGTAGCTGTTCACGTAGTGGGCGAACATCCACGCGAGCTCGCGGCCGGTCGTGACGATGCCGCCGAGCCAGCCGCGGAAGACGTCCGAGAGGTGGTGGGGCGCGTCGTCGCTCCACATGAGGTTGTCACCGCTCGTCACGTCCCACACGCTCGAGTGCAGGTGGCAGGACGACCCGACCTCGTCCATGGAGTACTTCGCCATGAACGTGATCGAGCGACCGTTCAGCGACGCGATCTCCTTGGCGCCGTTCTTGTAGACCGCGTGCCGGTCGGCCATCTCGAGCGCGTCGGCGTACACGAGGTTGATCTCGTGCTGGCCCTTGCCGGCCTCGCCCTTGGAGAACTCCACCGGGATGCCGGCCGCGTCGATGCCGTTGCGGATCTGGCGGATGAGGTACTCGTCGCGTGTCGTCTGGAGGATGTGGTAGTCCTCGATCACGTCCGAGTGGGGCGTGAGCTCCCGGTAGTCGCGGGCGGCGGCGTCACGGAACGAGTTCTCGAACAGGAAGAACTCGAGCTCGGCGCCGATCTTGATGCGGAAGCCCATCGCCTCGGCCCGCTCGATCTGGCGCCGCAGGATCCGGCGGGGCGACTCCTCGACCGGGGCGCCGGTCTCCTCGTCGACCAGGTCGCAGAGCACGAGCGCCGTCGCCTCCAGCCACGGGATACGCCGCAACGTGTCCATGTCGGGGATGCAGCGGAAGTCGCCGTAGCCCTGCTCCCAGTTCGCGTACTCGTAGCCCGGGAGCGGCGTCATGTCGACGTCGAGCGCGATGAGGTAGTTGCACGCCTCGACCGCACCGCCTTCGTCGAGCATGTGCTCGACGAAGTAGTGGCCGATGACGCGCTTGCCCATCAGTCGGCCCTGGAGGTCGGGGAAGCAGACGAGCACCGTGTCGATCTCGCCGGTCGCGACGAGCTCGCGGAGCGCGTCGGGCGTGAGGGTGGCGGGCATGGGCGGGGCGGCTCCTCGGCGGGCGGACCGCAGAGGGTACGGCGCCCGGGCCGTCCGGGTCACGCCTGCGCCGCCGCGTGGTTCGTCGTCCTACCCTCCGGGAACCCCCGACGGGACACGCGCACAGGAGGGCCGATGGCGGAGTCGTTCGAGTTTCGTGACCTGGCGGGTTCGGAGTTCTGGGGCGTGGACCTGCGCGGCGCGCAGTTCCGCGACGTGAACCTGACCGACGTCGTGATGGAGGCGGTCGCCCTCGTGAACGTCGACATCGACGGGCTGGTGGAGCGGCTCGTCGTCAACGGCGTCGACGTCACCGGCTACGTCAACGAGCACGATCCGCTGTACCCGCTCCGGGCCCTCGTCCGCCCGACCGATGCCGACGGGACCCGCGCCGCGTGGGCCGCCCTCGACGAGGAGTGGACCGCGACGATCGCGCGCGCCCGTGCCCTTCCGGACGCGACGGTCCATGCGTCGGTCGACGACGAGTGGTCGTTCGTGCAGACCTTGCGCCATCTCGTGTTCGCGATCGACAAGTGGTGCACGGCACCGATCCTCGACGAGGGATTCGCACCGATGGGGTTGCCGAACTCCGGCTCGGTCGACTTCGGATGGCCGGGGCTGGACCCCGACGCCGATCCCACGTTCGCCGAGGCCCAGACCGCCTACGCCGACCGGTGGACGCGAGTGCACGACTACGTGGAGGGCGTCACGGCGGCGGACCTCACGACGACGGTCGAGGTTCTGGAGAACGGGCCGCACACCGTTCTCGACTGCCTCGGAGTCGTGTTCGAGGAGTCCTTCGCCCACCACCGGTACGCCACGCGCGACCTCGACCGACTGGAGTCCGACCGATGAGCACGTTGCCCGACCGTCCCAACTCCGCCCTGCTCGTGATCGACGTCCAGAACGACGTCGTCGCCGGGGCGCACGACCGTGACCGGGTCGTGGCGAACATCGCGCAACTCGTGGCGCGCGCCCGGAGCGAAGACGTCCCCGTGGTGTGGATCCAGCACGAGAGCGACAACCTGGTGCCGGGCACACCCGGTTGGGAGTACGTCCCGGAGCTCGTCCCCGGTGCGGACGAGCCGCTGGTGCACAAGCGCTACGGCGACTCGTTCGAGGCCACCGACCTGGAGGCGGAACTCGACCGCCGCGCCGTCGGGCGCGTGATCGTCGCCGGCGCGCAGAGCGACGCCTGCGTGCGCTCGACGATCCACGGTGCCTTCACCCGCGGCTACGACACGGTGCTCGTCGCCGACGGCCACACGACCGAGGACCTCTCCGAGTACGGCGCGCCGGCGCCGGACGCCGTCATCGCCCACACCAACCTCTACTGGCGGTTCCAGGACGCGCCCGGGCGCACCGCCGGCGTCGTCCACGCGGCCGACGTGACGTTCGCGTGAGCACCTACCTCCTGATTCCCGGCGCCGGTGGCCGAGCCTCGTACTGGCACCTCGTCGCGCCGCGGCTGCGGACGCTCGGTCACACCGTCGTCGCTCCGGATCTGCCGGCCGGCGACGACACGGCCGGCATCGACGACTACGTCGATGCCGCGTTGTTCGCGCTCGACGGTGAGGGCGGGGCGGACGAGCTGATCGTGGTCGGCCAGTCGTTGGGTGCGTTCGTCGCGCCTGCGGTCGCGGCGCAGCGCCGGGCGGCGCACCTGGTGCTCGTGGCGCCGATGATCCCGCGGCCGGGTGAGACGGCGGGGGAATGGTGGAGCGCCACCGGCCAGGGCGAGGCGGCCGCGGCGGCGGCGCGTGCGGATGGCCGCGACCCCTACGCGCCGTTCGACGAGCACGAGATGTTCCTCCACGACGTCCCCGACGACGTCGTGGCGGCCGGCGCCGACGAGCCGCAGGAGCAGTCGGACCGGCCGTTCGCCGACACGTTCGGGCTCGACGCGTGGCCCGACGTGCCGACCCGTGTGATCGCGGGCCGCTTCGACCGCCTCTTCCCGCTCGAGTTCGTGCAGCGCATCGCCCGGGAGCGCCTCGGCGTCGAGCCCGAGATCGTGAACTCCGGGCACCTCCCCGCGCTCGCCTGCCCCGACGAGCTCACCGCGCTCCTCGTTGAACCCGCGGCGCCGTAGCCCGTCGCACACGGCGCCGCGGAGCCACCCGGCCGGTCTCGCAACGTCGCCCTTGGGTGCGCATGGCGCAACCGACTTTGTGACGATCGTGTACCGCCCAGGGTCCGCCATCGTCACAAGGTCGGTGCTCTGGCGTCCTTCCGAAACGCCTGGGGTGGCGCTGGCTGACGGCGGTGGAACGCCGCAACCCATAGCGCCATGATCTGCCGATGGCAGAGGACAAGGGTTCGGAGTACGAAGGTTCGGACCTTCGCGCCGTCAGGCCGTATCTCATCGTCGTCGATGCCGACGCCGCGATCGAGTTCTATCGTCTGGTCTTCGACGCAGAAGAGCTCGAACGACATGCGACGCCTAGCGGCGGCGTCGGCCATGCCAAGATTCGGATCGGCGAGTCGATCATCGAAGTCGGCGAGCATCCGAGCGCCAGCGGGCGCGAGGCTGCGCCGATACCAACGGTTGGTCTTCGCGTGTATGTCGCTGACGTCGACGTTGTCTACGCCCGAGCGGTTGCGCACGGTGCGACCGGGACCGATCCTTCTGAGCGTCCGGCGGGCACGCGTGCCGCGAGCGTCTACGACCCGTTCGGTGTCACCTGGTGGCTCGCCGCGAAGATCGGCTGAGCACTCCAGGTCCAGCTGACGCCGGGGCACCCGTAGGTCATTCGACAGGTGACGTTGGCGCACGCCTGGGTGCAACAGGGCGGAGGAGCAGCGACTCGCAGCCGGAGATGCCCATTGGACGTCGGTCCTCGAAATCCGATGCAGAACGTCCACTGGACGTCGGCGGCAGTGTCCAAGGCGCTCGTAGGCTCGGTCGATGGCCCTCGCTCTCTTCGCCGAGATTCATGTGACGGACTTTCACTCCTCGAAGCCGTGGTACGTGCAGCTGCTCGGTGAGTCGACGTTCGCAGCGCACGACACCGAGGAGGTGTGGGAGCTGGCCGAGAACCGATCGATCGCCGTGGAGGAGCAGCCCGCGAACGCCGGACACAGTGCGGTGACCGTGATCGTCGACGACCTCGACGACCTGGTGCGCGGGATCGTCGCGCGTGGGATCGAACCCACGACGCGGGAGACCTACGACAACGGCGTCCGCAAGATCACGTTCCACGACCCGGATGGCAACGAGATCGGGTTCGGTGCCGTGCCCACGTAGCCGGCGCGCGTTGTGGTGGTGGACGATGTGACCAGACGCGCCGGGGGTCGGGCGTCACCCTGATCTGCCTGCGTGACACGAACCGCGGCGGCGGCTACTCGGGGGTGACGTAGGCGGCGGTGATCCCGCCGTCGACCACGAGCTGTGCGCCGGTCATGAACGACGACTCGTCGGACGCGAGGAACAGCGCGGCCTTCGCGAGCTCCTCGGCCTGACCGAGACGGCCCATCGGGATGTGGACGAGGCGCCGCGCCCGCCGGTCGGGGTCGCTCATCAGCTCCTCGAGCATCGGCGTCGCGATCGGCCCCGGGCAGAGCGAGTTCGCCCGGATCCCCTGGCGCCCGTACTCGACCGCGATCTCGCGGGTCATCGCCAGCACGCCGCCCTTCGACGCGGTGTACGCGATCTGCGCGGTCGCCGCGCCCATGAGCGCCACGAAGCTCGCGACGTTCACGATCGACCCGCCGCCGGAGGCGAGCATCGCGGGCACGCCGTACTTGCAGCCGAGCCACACGCCCTTGAGGTTCACCTCCATCACGCGGTCCCACGTGGGCTCGGGCGTCTCGGTGACCCCACCGTCGTCGGCCGGGAAGATGCCGGCGTTGTTGTAGAGGACGTCGAGCGAGCCGAACCGGTCCATGGCGACGGCCACCATCGCCTCGACCTGCTCGGCCTTGGCGACGTCGACCTTCACGAACGCGGCCTCGCCGCCGGCGGCCTCGACCGCGGCGACGGTCTCGGCCCCGCCGGCGTCGCTCCAGTCGGCGACGACGATGCGGGCGCCCTCCTGGGCGAAGAGCACGGACGCGACGCGCCCCATGCCGTTGCCGGCGCCGGTGATGAGCGCGACCTTGCCGTCGAGTCGGGCCATGAGTCCTCCTGCCGTCGGGGCGGATTGGTACGGGGAGCGGGGGGACGCGCCGGTAGCCTCGACCGGATGGCCGAACCCGACGGAACCGCAGCGGAAGCTAGCGGTTCACCCGCCCCGGTCCCGGCCTCCGAGGCCGACGACGCCGCGCCCGAGGTCACCGAGGAGCAGCTGCGCGACCAGCGGCTCCAGCGGCTGGCCAAGCTCGACGCGCTGCGCATCGCGGGCACGGATCCCTACCCGGTCCGCTTCGACGCCGACACGACCGCGGGCGCGCTGCGCGCCGCGCACGGCGACCTCGAGCCCGGCACCGACACCGGCACCGTCGTGCACCTCGCCGGTCGCATCCTCCTCCTGCGGCGCCAGGGCAAGCTCAGCTTCGCCACCGTGCAGGACCGCGACGGCACCATCCAGCTGTTCGTGAACCAGCGCGAGATCGGCGAGGAGGCCCACGAGGCCTTCGACCGGCTGGACCGGGGCGACTGGGTCGGCGTCACCGGCACGGTGATGACCACCAAGCGGGGCGAGCTGTCGATCGGCGTCCAGGAGTTCCAGCTGCTGTCGAAGGCCCTGCGCCCGCTCCCCGAGAAGTGGCACGGGCTCTCCGACGTCGACACGCGGTACCGCCAGCGTTACGTCGACCTCGTCGTCAACGAGGACGCCCGCCGGATCGCGCTCGCCCGCATCGACATCATCGCCGCACTGCGCGCGCACCTCGTCGGGTCCGGGTACCGCGAGGTCGAGGGCCCGGTGCTCCAGACCATCCAGGGTGGTGCAACGGCGCGTCCGTTCACCACGCACCACAACGCGCTTGGCCAGGACATGTACCTGCGCATCGCGCTGGAGCTGCACCTGAAGCGCCTCATCGTCGGCGGCCTGGACCGCGTGTTCGAGATCGGCCGCGTGTTCCGCAACGAGGGTGTCGACACCACGCACAACCCCGAGTTCACGATGCTCGAGGCCTACCGCGCGTTCGGCGACTACACCGAGATGATAGAGCTCGCCGAAGGGCTGATCGTCGACGCAGCCCGGGCGGTGGACCCCGACCTGCACGTCGCGTACGCCGGCCACGACATCGACCTCACGCCGCCGTTCCGCCGGGCGACCATGGCGCAGCTCATCACCGACGTCACCGGCGCCGAGCTGCATCCCGGGATGCCGGTGGCGGACGCCCGACGCGTCGCCGAGGGGCTCGACGTCGACATCGAGCCGGAGTGGGGCAGCGGTCGGATCACGATGGAGGTCTACGACGCGCGCGTCGAGGACACGCTGATCCAACCGACGTTCGTGCTCGACCATCCCCGCGAGACGTCGCCGTTGGCGCGCGCACACCGAGACGATCCCGAGCTCGTCGAGCGCTTCGAGCTCGTCGTCGCGGGGCACGAGCTGGTGAACGCCTACAGCGAGCTCAACGATCCCGTCGACCAGCTCGCGCGGTTCGAGGAGGAGGCGTCGGCCAAGCGCCGCGGCGACCCCGAGGCCGGTGACGTCGACCTCGACTACGTGCGGGCGCTGGAGTACGGCATGCCGCCCACGGGCGGACTCGGGCTCGGCGTGGACCGCCTCGTGATGCTGCTCACCGGGACGCCGTCGATCCGCGAGGTGATCCTGTTCCCGACGCTGCGACCGGAGCCGGGCATGGGTGGGCTCGGGACCTGACGGTCAGCCCTGCTGCACCACGCGGCCGGGGAAGTCCTCCTTGCGGTACTCGAGCACGATCAGGCGCACGGCCGCGACCACCGGCGTGAGCACGATCGCGCCGACGACGCCCGCGGCCGCGGCGCCGGCGAGGACCGCGACGAGCGCGACCCAGCCGGGCAGCTCGACGCTGTCGCCGATGACCGCCGGGAAGATCAGGTTGCTCTCGATCAGCTGGTACACGACGTAGATCGCCAGCACGACGAGGAAGGTGGTCGGGCTCACGGCGATGGCGAACAGCAGCAGGGGGATCCCGCCGATGATGCCGCCGACCTGCGGGACGAGGTCCCACAGGAAGGCCCAGAGCGCGCAGAACACGACGAGCTCCACCCCGGCCGCGAGCCCGAGGATCAGCACCACGAAGCCGCAGCACAGCGCGACCAGCAGCGACCCGCGCGCGAACCCCGACAACGCCGTGTAGGAGACCTGGGCGAGGCGATCCGTCTGCCGGCGGCGGGGCGCCGGGATGCGGCGGGCGACGGATCGGACGATGCGTCGCCCGTCGATGAGGTACGCGGCGATCAGCAGCGCGACCCACATCAGGCTGATCAGCTGGTTGCCGAGCGCGGGGATCCACCGGCGGCCGGTGTCGCTCGAGATGACGCGGTTGGGGAGCCGGTCGAGCTCCTCGCGGACGGTGCGCGTGAGGTGCCCGGAGCGGATGGAGTCGCCCACGAACGGCAGCCCCTCCGCTTGCTTCACCACCGACGGCACACGCTCGAGCGCGCGGCCGACCGCGGGCGGGCCCTGGGCCACGACCGAGACGACGAGCGCGCCGGTGATCGCGATCCCGACGACGAACACGACGGCGAGGCACGCGGCGCGGGGCAGGCGGAAGCGATTCGTCATGAAGTCGATCGGACGGTCGATGGCGATGGCGACGAGGATGGCGATCGAGATCCACACGAGCGCGGCGGCGCCGCGCACGAGCGCGAACCATGCGAGCGTCATGACGGCGACGACGGTCGCCCCCCACACGATGCCGTGCAGCCCCTTCGGGATCTCGAGCGGACCGACGTGGTACACCTCGGCGTCGGTGACGGGTGGCGTCGGCAGGCCGACGCCCCGGTGCGGTGAGGTCCACACCGTGGCCGCGAACACGCCGACGACGGCGAACAGGACCGCGGCGCCGGCGCCGCTCGACGCGACGCCGACCGCCGCCGCGGTCATCACCAGACCGACACCCGGCCGCACCTCGTTGCGCCGCCACCGCCGGGACGCGACGTGGCCGAGGGCGACGACGAGGGCCGCGCCGACGAGCGCGCCGACCAGGGGGAGCGGGTCGAGCTGGATCGCGGCGGCGATCACCGGGATGGCTGCGACCCACCAGCCGAGGCGCGGCACCGGGACCCAGAAGCCCGCCCATGCGCCGAGGAGCGCCGGGTACGGGAGACCGGTCGCGGCTCCGAGTGCGGTGACGAGGGCACCCACGGCGATGCCGAGCAGCACCGCCCGGCGGAGGAAGAGTCCGGCCCGCCGGTCGACGTCACGGAGCAGCTCCCAGACCTGCTCCCGCTCCTCGCGCCGCCAGAGCCCGACGACGGTCGCGATGATCGACGCCCCGCCGGCCATGAAGAAGGCGGTGAGCACCGCCGCCACGAGGAGGTCGGCGAAGCGCTGACCGGCGGCGGGCGGCGCGCTCCCGTTGAAGAACAGTCGCTGCGGCAGCGTCGAGAGCCAGTGCTGCACGCCGTCGCCGAGGTTGAGCGCGCGCTCGAGGCGCGGTCCGAGACCCGTGCCCGAGTGCGCGGCGAGCGCGCGGTGCACCGATCCGCTCGTGGAGCGGAACAGGTCGTCGAGGTCGCCGAGCACGAGTGCGCCCGCCACACCCAGTGCGACCATCTCGCCGCCGACGATCACGACGATCGCCAGCGCCCGCCCCACCCAACGGGAGAGCACGGCCTGCAGCGGCGCGTTCAACCACGCGACGAGGCCCGCGAACAGGACGAGACCGATGATGTCGAGCAGCGGTGCCGCGGCGTTGGCGAAGGCGATCGACGCACCGAGGAACAGGGCGGCCCCGAGGACGGGCCGCAACGGGATGCGGTGCGCGTCGTCGTCGCCGACCGGGGGCGGGCCGGGGTCGACGGGGTCGCGGTCGGGGGTCGAGTCGGTCAAGCGAACGCCCGCAGTCGGCGGCTGGCGGCCGCCGGATGTCCCGGTCGACCGGTCCTCGGCATCGTAGGGAGCGCGCCGCGCGATCGCGGTGATGCCGGTCGAGGAGGCGGGTCAGCCGGTCGATGCGGGGGCGAGGGGCGCGTCTCCGTGAACGGCCACCCCCGCCCGTGCCAGCGCGACGGTGCCCACCACCAACGTGGCGACCGCGGCCGCGATCACCACCCACGTGGCGCCCGACGCGCGCACGTGCTCGTCGAGCGCGGCGATGCCGATGAGCACCGAGACCACCGGATCGAGGACCATCGTGGCCGGGAACGACACCTCGAGCGATCCGGCCTGGAACGCGAGCTGCTGGCCGAAGACGCCGATCGCGGCGGCGCCGGCCAGCGCGTAGATCTCCCAGTGCCCGAAGGTGCCGAGCACGTCGTCGCCGAGGTGGCTCACCACCGACTTCGTGAGGGCCGAGGCCAGCCCGACGCAGGTGCCGGCCATGACCGCGAACGCGAGCGCGCGCCGGCGTCCGGTGGAGCAGGTGCCGGCGACGCCGGCGACGGCGACCACGATGCCCACCACGACGAGTGACGGTGCCCACTCGCCGAACGGCGCGATGTCGGGACCGGCGTCGGGCCGGCTGGCGAGCAGGAACACCGCGAGCGCCACGCACAGCGCGGCCGCCCATCCGATCTCGGAGCGGGTGATCCGCCGGCCGTTCCAGCGGGCGCCGAGCGGGAGCGCGAACACGAGCGTCGTCACGAGGATCGGCTGGACGACGAGGAGGGTGCCGGCCGCGAGCGCGCTTGCCTGGAGGAGGTAGCCGAGGAGGTTGCCCGACGTCGCCGCCAGCCAGCGGCGCGACGTGAGCAGTCGAGCGATGAGCCGGGCGCCGTGCGCATCGCGGTTCTCGGCGGCGGCCTGCTGCTGGGCGACCGCGCCCACGGCGAACAGGGCGGCTGCGCCGACGGCGAGCACCACCGCGAGCCCGTCCATGGCGCGACGGTACGCTCCGCCGCGCATGCCGGGTGGACTTTCGCTCTCCGTCACCGTCTCCGGCCTCGATCAGCTGTTCGGCGACGACCTGGCCGCGGTGGTGGACGTCGCCGCGATGGCCGACGACGTCGGGGTCGATCAGCTGGTCCTGCCCGACCACGTCGCGATCGGCGCGCGACTCGACCGCTACCCGTACGCGAGCGCGTTCCCGTACCCGCCGGGGGAGCCGTGGCTGGAGCCGCTCACCGCGCTCGCCGCGATCGCGGGCGCGACGCGTCGGGTGCGTCTCGGCACCGGTGTGCTCATCGCGCCGTTGCGGCCGGTGCTGCTCCTCGCGAAGAGCGTTGCCACCCTCGACGTGCTGTCACGCGGTCGGCTCGACCTCGGGATCGGCACCGGCTGGCAACGCGAGGAGTTCGTCGATCCGGGCATTCCGTTCGTCGGCCGGACCGAGCGGATGGACGACGCCGTACGCGCGTGTCGTGCGCTCTGGGAGCAGGAGCCGCCCGTCAGCGTCTCGTTGCCGACGATCTCGTTCGCCGAAATCTGGTCGGCGCCGCGTCCCGCGCAGACGCGGCTCCCGATCTGGTACGGCGGACAGCTCACACCGCCGATGGTCGAGCGCATCGCGACGCTCGGCGACGGCTGGCTGCCGCTCGGACCGAGCGTGCCCGAGATCGCGAGCGGGATCGAGACCCTGCGCGCTGCGTTCGTCGCGCAGGGGCGGGACCCGGCCGCGCTCGGCGTCCGGGTCGGCGTGCCGGTCGTCGCCGACAAGACCGGTCGGATCAATGCCGCGGCCACGTTCGCGTCGGCGCCGCAGCTCGCATCGATGGGGGTGACGATGGTGTCGGTCGCGCTCGGTCGGACCGTGCACACCCGTGCCGACATCGAGCCCTACCTCCGTGATCTCGTCGGCGCGCTGCACTGATCGTCGCCGCGTAGCCTCTGCGGATGGGACAGGGACTCGGGGCCCGGGTGCGGACCGCGCTGCTCGCCGGGGCCGTTGCACTGGTGCTCACGGCGTGTTGGCCGCAGCAGGGCTTCGACGACGGACAGTCGTATGCGAACACGCTTCCCACGGGGATCGTCCCGGCCAATGTCGGGTCGCTGCAACGAGCCTTCTCGGTCGACCTGGGCACTCCGCAGGAAGCGTCGGCGTCGGTCGTGTGGGCAGGCCACGTGTTCGTCGAGCCCAGCGGAGGCCTCCAGGCGTACGACGCCGCCGGCGTCGACGGATGCTCAGGGCAGCCGGTCACGTGCGCTCCGCAGTGGTCGGCGGCGCCGACGACCACCTTCGGACGACCGTTGGTTGCCGACGGCAGGGTCTGGGTGATGACGAAGGACGGGCTCGTCGCATACGACCCGAACGGAGTCTCGGGTTGTGCCGGGTCGCCCCGGATCTGTACGCCCGTGGTCACGATCGCCGGCGCGCGCGGGGAGCTCATCGGGACCGGTGCGGGGCGACTCTTCGTCGAGCGCCTGACGGGGCTCTCCAATGGGCAATACACGGCGTGGCTGGATGTCTTCACGACCGACGGCGTCCTGCGCTGGGAGACGCAACTGGATACGACGCTCTACCCGAGCGGTCGCTCGGTCGTCACCGACGGTCGGTCGGTCTTCCTGCGAATCGGCCTCGCCGGGCCGGTCGCCGCCTACGACCTCGGGGGTGCGAGCGGCTGCTCCGGAACCCCGAAGCGGTGCTCGCCGCTGTGGATCGCCTCCGGTCCGGGCGAAGGTACGCACGGCATCTTCCAAGTCGCGGTGCGCGCCGGGCGCGTCGTCGTCCAGGACGCTGGGTTCATCTCCGCCTACGACGCCGCGGGCGTCACCAACTGCGCCGGACCGATACGGGTGTGTTCGCCGATCTGGCAGTCCGAATTCCGGTCGGTCGCGGGTTTCGCGCTCACCGACGACCAGATCATCGCGGACTACCCCGGGACGGTCGCCTCGTACCGCTTCGACGCCGCTCGGTGCGGAGGGAACGCCCTCGCGTGCCGTCCGGAGTGGACCGGAGCGACCGCGCTCGACCTCGGTGCACCACCGACCATCGCCGGCACGGTCGTGTACGTCACCCGCGGGAAGCAGATCCGGGCGTTCGCGACCGACCGGTCCAACGGTTGCGGCGGGACGCCCGTCGTGTGTCGCCCGATCTGGAGCACGACCCTTCCGGACCTCGTCAACGCGCCGATGGTCGTCGGGGACACGCTGTACGTGACCGGTTACGTCATGCCGATCGGTCCGAACGTCGGGGTCGCGGCCTTCCGCCCGGTCGCTTGACGATCGCAGGCGGCGGGACCCCGCCGTAAGCTCGGGGCATGACGACGCTCGAGATCCCGAAGGCACTCCACCGCGGCGAGGAGGAGCTGCCGTTCGTCGCGTTGGGCGACGGCACCCACCTGCAGCTGCTCCAGGTCGACGTCGAAGCCGGCCTGTGGGTCATCCGCACGAAGTTCGAGGCCGGCGTGACCGTGCCGAAGCACAAGCACACCGGCGAGGTGTTCGCGTTCACGATCTCGGGGTCGTGGAAATACCTCGAGTACCCGGACGTGAACACCGCGGGCTCGTACCTCTACGAGCCGGCCGGCTCGGTGCACACGCTCACGGTCCCCGCCGACAACGACGGCATGACCGACGTGTGGTTCGCGATCTACGGCGCCAACCTCAACCTCGATGCCGACGGCAACGTCGAGTCCGTCGTCGACGCCGGCCTCGTGCGCGACTCGTACTTCGCGCTCTGCGAGGCGAACGGCCTCGGCCGCCCGCCCGTCCTCGGCGCGTAACGAACCATCGACGCGGGTGCACCCGCGTTCGGCGGTGGGTAGCGTCTCGCCGGGGCAGTCGACCGGTGAGGGGAGCCGAGATGCGTCGACTCGGAATCGTGGTGGTGCTGGTCCTGGGCCTTACGGCCTGCTGGCCGCAGGCCGGGTTCGATGCGGGAAACCCGCGGTTCTCGCCGCTGCCCGTGGGAGTGGACGTCACCAACGTCGCGTCGCTCCGGCACGCGTTCACGTATCCGGTGCCCGGTGCCGAGGCGCTCGTCGTCTCCGGCGGGGTGGCGTTCGTGGCGGCGGACAAGTTGTACGCGTTCGACGCAGCCGGGACGAACGGATGCACCGGGAGCGCCCCCGCGACGTGCACCCCGCTGTGGACGGCCACGATCGGCCCCTTCTCGAGCCTGGTGGTCGGCGGCGGCAAGGTCTGGGCCGCGTCGGGTGATGACTTCAACGGACTCAATGCGGTGGTCGCGTTCGACGCCGCCGGGAAGGCCGGGTGCACCGGCGCGCCGAAGGTGTGCACGCCGCTCGTGACGATCGACGTCGAGCATCCCGACTCGTTGCGGTGGGCGAACGACACGCTCTACTTCACCTCGATCGGCGACGCGCCCTCGTTCACGGTGACCCAACGTGCGTACCGTGCTGACGGCACGCCGTTGTGGTCGGCGGTGCTCGGCCCGGGCTTCCCGACCGGCATCTATCCCTTCGTGATCGACGGGAACGTCCTGATCGTCCCGTCCGGGGGCTACGTGGTGGCCTTCGACGCCCGCGGGATCACCGGCTGCTCGGGTTCACCGGCGGTGTGCTCCCCACTGTGGACCTACGACGCGGCCGACAATCAGAACGCGGCGCGGGCCGGTCGCCTCTATTCCTCTCACGGCAATCAGCTCGCGGTGTACGACGCGAGTGGGAAGGAAGGATGTTTCGGCTCGCCCAAGGTCTGCTACCCGCTGTGGACGTCGAAAGGCCCCTTCGGCTCGCTCGTGGTCACCGACGACAACGCCTTCGTCGGGTACGGCGGCACCATCTCGGAGTACCCGCTCGACACGCAGGCGTGTACGGGCGCGATCAAGTCGTGCCCTTCATCGCGGACGTTCCAGTCGATCTTCGGTGCGTTCAACCTGGCCGCGGATGCGGTCGCGGGTGGCGTCCTGTACGCGACCCGTAAGGAGTGCACCGACGTGAGCTGCCCCTCGGGCACGGTCACCTGGCAGCTCGACGCGTACGACGAGTCCGGAGTCCGGAACTGCACGGGGATCTGCCGCGCGATCTGGTCGGTCGACACGCCCACACCGATCGACGACGTCGAGGTCGTCGGCAACGTCGTCTACGCGCGTCCGCACGTCGGCAACGGCCAACCCGACCAGCCGATTTGGGGGTTCACGCCGTCGGGCTGAGCACTACGCGGCGCGCGCGTGATCGGTGGCCCAGGAGCGCAGCGCCGTGATCTCGGGCGCGCGGGAGTGGGCGAGCGGCACCGTCGCGGCGAGCTCCTCCGACACGGTCGCCACCGTGACGGGACCGCGGTAGGACGCCGCGCTGATTGCGGCGTCGAGCTCGGCGCCGGAGAATCCCGCACTCACCGTCGCCAGCGCCGAGAGCTCCGCGCCCGTGGGCGTCACGCCCCGTTGCCGCAGCGCGATCGCCAGGATCTCGGCCCGGTCACCGCTCGTCGGCAGATCGACGAAGAACAGCTCGTCGAAGCGGCCCTTGCGGGTCAGCTCCGGCGGCAGGCGGGTGACGTCGTTCGCGGTCGCCACCACGAAGATGCCGGGCGGTCGGTCCTGCAACCAGCGCAGGAAGGTGGCCAGGATGCGGCCGGAGACGCCTCCGTCGTCGTCCCCGGTCGCGAAGGCCTTCTCGATCTCGTCGATCCACAGGACCACCGGCGCCATCGCCGCGGTCGTGGCGAGTGCATCGTCGAATCGCTGCTCCGATTCGCCGACGTACTTGCGGTACACCCGGCCGGGGTCGAGCAGCACGAGCGGCACCGCCCACTCCGCCGCGATGGCGCGCGCCACCGCCGACTTCCCGCACCCGGGGACGCCCGCGAGGAGCACGCCCCGTGGCGCGTCCTCCCGACCGGGGTCGCCGACGCGGCGACGCCCGAGCCAGTCCTTGAGGGCATGCAGCCCACCGAGATCGCTCAACGTCATGGGGGCGTCGGTGATCACCTCGAGCGCGCCGTCGGTGTTCAGCAGCGCGGCCTTATCGGTGAGCGCGGTCGCGATGTCCTCCGGGCTCAGACGGCCGTCGGCCACGGCCAGCGCCATCAGCTCACGTTCGGCTTCGGTGAGGGTGAGGCCGGTCAGCGCCCGCGCGAGGCCGAGACGGTCGCCGTCGGACAGCTCGGAGGTGAGTCCCCGCTGCTGCGCGTGCAGCTCGACGCGCTCGACGGCGGCGGTGAGGTCGGCCGTGGTCGGCGCCGGCAGCGTCCACGCGCGGGCGAGACCGTCGAGCTCGGACGGGACCGAGAGTCGCGCACCGACGAGGACCACCGACTGCCCGGGGGTCGCCCGCTGGGCCAGCTCCTTGAGGTGACGGACCGCGGTCGCGTCGGCGAGCAGGGGGCCGGGATCGCAGAGCACGACCGTCCACGGTCCCGACAGCGCGGCGATGTCGTCGAGGGCCGCGCCGGGCGGGGCCGATCCGTACACCGGCGGTGCACCGTCACGGCTGAGCCCGCTGGCCGCCGACCAGGTCCAGAACGGTGTCGTGCCGCCGGCGGCGCGCACGACCGACAGGAGGCGGGTCTCCTCGGTCGTGGCGACCGTGATCAGCGACTGCCCGGACGCGAGGAGCACCCGGAGCTCGGCGACGGCTTCCATCGGCCGGATTGTCGGCGGATCCGCCGCCGGGCTGGAGTGGCTCCGATGTCCGGTTCGTCACTCCGCGCTGAAGAAGACGTTCTTGACCTCGGTGTAGTGGTGCATCGCGTGCATCCCGAGCTCACGGCCGAGCCCGGATTGCTTGTATCCGCCGAACGGGGCCTCGGTGCGGACCGAGCGGTTCGTGTTCACCGACAGGACGCCGGTGCGGATCGACCGGGCCACCCGCATCGCCCGCCCGAGGTCGCGGGTCCAGAGGGAGCCGGACAGGCCGTACGGGGTGTCGTTCGCGATCCGGACCGCGTCGGCCTCGTCGCGGAACGGGATGATCGACGCGACCGGGCCGAAGATCTCCTCCTGCGCGACCCGCATCGAGTTGTCGACTCGGGCCAGGACGGTGGGGGTGAGGTACCACCCCGCACCGTCGGGCACGACGCCACCGGTCACCCGCTCGGCGCCGGCGCCGACGCCGAGGTCGATGTAGTCGAGTGACGTCTGCCGCTGCGCGGCCGAGATCATCGGCCCGACCTCGGTCGCGTCGTCGAGCGGGGCGCCGACCGTGATCGCCTCGGTCGCGCGGGCGAACGCGGCGACGAAGTCGTCGTAGACCGACTGCTCCACCACGATGCGGCTGCGCGCGCAGCAGTCCTGTCCCGCGTTGGCGAAGACCGACATCGGGGTGTCGGCTGCGGCGCGCTCCCAGTCGGCGTCGGCGAAGACGACGCACGCCGACTTGCCGCCGAGCTCGAGCGAGACGCGGGTGATGTTGTCGGAGCTCGCGCGCAGGATCGCGGCTCCCGTCGCGGTCTCACCGGTGAACCCGATCTTGTCCACGCGCGGATCGCTCACGAGGGCGTCGCCCACCACGCCACCGGGACCGGGCACGACCGAGACGCACCCCTCCGGCACTCCGGCCTCCACCAGGATCTCGCCGAGCCGGAGCGCGGTGAGCGGCGTGAGCGACGCCGGCTTGATGACCACGGAGTTCCCGCACGCGAGCGCGGGCGCCGTCTTCCACGTGGTGATGAGCAGCGGGAAGTTCCACGGCACGATCAGCGCGCACACGCCCACGGGCTCGCGCAGCACGACGTCGAGGCCGTCGTCCTGCACCGGCACGACCTCGCCGAACAGCTTGTTGGCCGCGCCGGCGTAGTACTCGAACACGTCGGCGGCGGCGTTGACCTCCCACCGGGCGTCACCGATCGGCTTGCCCGCGTTGCGGGCCTCCAGCGTCGCCAGGTCCTCCGACCGCTCGCGGATGAGCCCGGCCACCCGGAGCAGCACCTTGCCCCGCGCCGTCGCGCTCAGGCCCGACCAGACGCCCGCGTCGAACGCCGCTCGGGCCGCGGTGACGGCCGCGGCGGCGTCGGCTGCGGTCCCGGAGGCGATGGTGGTGAGCACGTCGCCCGAGGCCGGCTCGAACACGTCCAGGGTGCCGCCGTCGGCGGCGGGGCGGGCGGAGCCGCCGATGAGGAGATCCATGGCGCGCAAGGTAGCGGCACCGACCGGGGTGCACGGGTGCCGGCGGAGACCTGTGCAAGGGTGCGGCGATGGCTCCGGTCCGCTCCCGACACGGGCTCACCGCGCTCGTCGTCGTGCTGTTGCTGACCGCGACGGCCTGCGCGTCGTCGGGCACGAAGGTCGCCCCCCGCCGTCCGGCGTCCTCCTCCTCCACCTCCACCAGCACGACCGCGCCGGTGTCGCCCGCCGGCTACGTCGCACCCCCGCTCGACTGGCACGACTGCGCCGACGGCGAGTGCGCGACGCTCACCGTCCCCCTCGACTACTCGAAGCCCAGGGGCCGGCACATCGATCTCGCCGTGGTCCGCAGCTCCATGGCCGCGGCGGGCCGGCGCATCGGCAGCCTCCTCGTGAACCCCGGCGGCCCCGGCGCGCCGGGGATCGACCTCGCGAGCTACGTGTCGGCGCAGCTGCCGAAGGCGATCACGGACCGGTTCGACGTCGTCGCGTGGGACCCGCGCGGGACCGGCCGGAGCAGCCCGGTCGACTGCGGCGGGAACCTGGACCCGGTCTTCGCGCCGGACTCGTCGCCCGACGACCCCGCGGAGCTCGCCGCGCTGGAGCAGGCGGCCAAGGACATGGTGGCCGCGTGCGTGCAGCACAGCGGTGACCTGCTCCGGCACATCTCGACCGCCGACACCGTGCAGGACCTCGACGTGCTCCGCGCCGCGCTCGGCGACGAGCGGCTCACCTACGCGGGCTTCTCGTACGGCACCTACATCGGCACGCTGTACGCGCAGCGGTACCCCGAGCACGTCCGCGCGCTCGTCCTCGACGGTGCGCTCGACCCTGCGCTGCCGGTGGAGGACGTGGCGATCCAGCAGGCGCAGGGGTTCGACGCATCGCTGGCGCGCTTCCTCGACTGGTGCCACGACCATTCGTCGTGCACGTTCCACGGTGGCGGCGACGGGCGCAGTGCCTACGACGCGCTCGTGCGCAAGGCCGACGCGTCGCCGAGCGGCAGCGGTGCGAGCTACTTCGGCCCCACCCAGTTCGACATCGCGGTCTCCGCGGTGCTGTACGGCGGTGTGCCGGAGTACCGGCTGTTGGCCGGCGCCCTGCACGCGTACGAGCAGGGCGACCCGAGCCGGCTGCGCAGCCTGTACGACTCGTACGTGGGCCGGACCGGGTCCACCTACGACTCGGAGTGGCCCGCGTTCATCGCCATCAGCTGCGCCGACGGGCCGAACCTCTCGCAGGCCGCGACCGAGGACCTCCAGCGCCGGGCCGCCGCCGCGGCTCCGGACTTCGGCGCCGCCAACATCGGTCTCGGCTACCAGTGCGCGTACTGGCCGTACGCGCCGGCGCGCACGACCGTCGGGCCGATCGCGATCCGGACGCAGACGCCGGTCCTGGTGGTGGGGACGCGCGGCGACCCGGCCACGCCCTTCGCCTGGGCGGAGTCGCTCACGGCCGAGCTCGGGACGGCCCGGCTCGTGGCCGTCGACGACGCCACCCACACCGCGAGCCTCAACGGGAACTCCTGCCTCGACGCGATCCTGACCCGGTACCTCGTGGACCTCGCCGCGCCGGTCTCCGGCACGTCCTGCCCGGCCACCGGATAGGGCCACCGGATAGGGCCACCGGATGGGGCCGCGGGGCGGCGCCCCGATAATCTGACGACCCGTCAGATTTCGCGCCGAGGGGGAGACCCGTGACGCTCGTGGCCGAACCGGATGCCGCCGGAACCGACCCTGGTACGACCGAGATCCCGATGATCGTGAGCGTCGACGACCACGTCGTCGAGCCGCCCCACCTCTGGCAGACCTGGCTCCCGGAGCGCTTCCGGGAGGCGGGGCCGCGCAGCGAGCGGCGGGGGATCGGCACGATGCGCCACCTCGGTGGCGGCACCTACGAGCAGACCTTCGACCCGGACGGTCCGCAGGCCGACTGCTGGGTCTACGAGGACCTCGTCTACATCAACAAGCGGCACGTCGCCGCGGTCGGCTTCGACCGCGACGACATGACGATGTCGCCCATCACCTACGACGAGATGCGCCCGGGTTGCTACGACCCGAAGGCGCGCGTCGAGGACATGGAGATGAACCACGTCGAGGCGTCGCTGTCGTTCCCGTCGTTCCCGCGCTTCTGCGGCCAGACGTTCCTCGAGGCCAAGGACCGCGAGCTCGCGGCGGCGTGCGTGACCGCGTACAACGACTGGATGGTCGACGAGTGGTGCGGCGACAGCTGCGGCCGGCTGGTCCCGTTGATCATCGTGCCGCTGTGGGACGCGGAGCTCGCCGCGGCCGAGGTCCGGCGCAACGCGGCGCGCGGCGTGCGGGCGGTGTGCTTCTCGGAGATCCCGCCCCACCTCGGGCTGCCGAGCATCCACTCGGGCGAGTGGGACCCGTTCTTCGCCGCGTGCCAGGAGACACAGAACGTCGTCTGCATGCACATCGGCTCCAGCTCGAAGATGCCGGCGACGTCCGCCGACGCGCCCGTCGCGGTGGCGGCGAGTCTCAGCTTCGGCAACGCCATGGCGAGCCTCTCCGACTTCCTGTTCTCGGGGGTGCTGGTGAAGTTCCCCGAGCTGAAGCTCGCGTACTCCGAGGGCCAGATCGGGTGGCTGCCCTACATCCTCGAACGCGTCGACGACGTGTGGAAGGAGCACCGGGCGTGGGGTGGGGTCAAGGACCTGATCCCCGAGCCACCGTCCAGCTACTACTTCCGCCAGGTCTACGGCTGCTTCTTCCGGGACGTGCACGGCCTCGAGTCGTTGCACCGCATCGGCGTCGACAACGTCACGTTCGAGACCGACTACCCGCACACCGATTCCACGTGGCCGAACACGCTCGAGGTCGCGCAGCAGATGATGGGGGATCTCCCGGCCGACGTCGTCTACAAGATCGTGCGCGGGAACGCGATCCGCATGCTCGGCCTCGACCTGGACCGCTAGACAGGCGGGTCGTGGGCACCCCGAACCTCTCCGAGCTCGACGGTCCCGCCAACTTCCGTGATCTCGGTGGCTACGCGACCGCGTCCGGCGGTGTGACGCGGTCCGGGCGGCTGTTCCGGAGCGACTCGCTCTCGTACCTGAGCGACCGTGACGTGGCCGCCCTCCGCGACGAGCTCGGCGTGCGCACGGTGATCGACCTGCGGGCCGGCCACGAGGTGGAGGAGTACGGGCACGGGCCGCTCGCGGCGCACGTGCGCCAGCTCCACCTGCCGATCGTCGACCAGACGCGGGAGCCACCGACGCCGCGCCGGCTGATCCGGCGGGCGCCCAGGTTCCAGACGCTGGACGAGATCTACGGCTTCATGCTTCGGGAGTACGCCGAGCGGTTCGGCGCCGTGCTGCGGGTGATCGCCGACGGCGACAACCACCCGCTGGTGTTCCACTGCGCGGCGGGCAAGGACCGGACCGGTCTGGTGGCCGCGCTGGTGCTGACGCTGTGCGGGGTGCCCGACGACGCGATCGTCACCGACTTCGCCTTCACCGAGTCCCGGATGCCCGAGATCATCGCCCGCCACACCGAGCGGGCCGAGGCGACGGCGCAGGACGCCGAGGTCGCGGGCCAGCAGTACGGCGCGCAGGCCGCCACCATGCACACGGTGCTGGAGTCGGTGCGGGACGAGTTCGACTCCGTCGACGCCTACGTGCGCAGCACCGGCGTGACCGAGGACGAGATCGACGCGCTCCGTGCCGCGCTCGTCCAGCCGGGCGTCTGAACGCGCCGCGATGGCCGCGCCACCGGAGCACTGGATCGCCCACCACTTCTCGCTCGCCAACCCGAAGGGTCGGCGCCAGGGGGACCTTCCCCGGCTCCTCCGGAGCGTCGCGGCGGAGGTCGAGGCGCTCGGCGACGCCGAGGTGTACGACCTCGTGTTGCACTCCGAGACGACGTCGCGGGGGCCGTGGTACTCGGTGACCGTGTACTACGCGCGCCCCGACGATCCGGAGTGACGCCGGGCACGACTCGCGTCGGGCGGGCTCCGGTCGAGTAGCTTGTGGGTCTGTTCGCAGTTCCTGCGGACGCCGCGCTTGGAGACGCTTCTTGATCTTCCGTCGCGCGGAAGAGTCCCGCACCGACGGGCGAGGAGTGTTCTCAGTGCCCAGCTTCACCGATCTCGGGCTCGCGCCCGATCTCGTCGACGCGCTGTCCGCGCGCGGCGTCACCGCACCGTTCCCGATCCAGGCCGCCACGATCCCCGACGCGCTCGAAGGCCGTGACATCTGCGGTCGCGCGCCCACCGGCTCCGGCAAGACCATCGCGTTCGGCCTGCCCATCGTCGAGCGGGTCCAGCCCGCCCGGCCGCGCCGACCGAGCTGCCTGATCCTGGCCCCGACGCGTGAGCTCGCCGCACAGATCGCCCGCGAGCTCGAGCCGCTCGCCGTCACCCGTGGCCACCGCGTGTTCGCGGTCTACGGCGGGGTCGGGTACGAGCCGCAGAAGCGGGCCCTGCGCAAGGGCGTGGAGATCCTGGTCGGTTGCCCGGGCCGGCTCGAGGACCTCATCGGCCAGCGGGCCCTCGTGCTCGACAAGACCGAGATCGTCGTCGTCGACGAGGCCGACCGCATGGCCGACATGGGCTTCCTGCCCGCGGTGCGGCGCCTGCTCGACCAGACGAGCCTGGACCGCCAGACGCTGCTGTTCTCCGCGACCCTCGACGGCGACGTCGCGGTGGTGACGCGCGACTACCAGACGAACGCGGTCCGTCACGAGGTCGCCGGCGTGGAGACCGACGCGGCCGACGCCGACCACCGCTTCGAGCGCATGACCGGCGAGGCCCGCATCGGCCGCCTCGCCGAGGTGATCGAGGACGAGGGTCCGACGATCGTGTTCTGCCGGACGCGTCACGGCGCCGACAAGCTCGCCAAGAAGCTCGGACAGGCCGGGGTCCCGGCCGCACCGATCCACGGTGGCCTGTCGCAGGGCAAGCGTGATCGCGCCCTCACCGAGTTCCGGAAGGGCCGCGTCCACGCGCTCATCGCCACCGACGTCGCCGCGCGCGGCATCCACGTCGACGACGTCGCGTGCGTCGTGCACTTCGACCCGCCCGAGGACGCCAAGACCTACGTGCACCGTTCCGGCCGCACCGCTCGCAAGGGCGCGACCGGCGTGGTCGTCTCGTTCGTGCTGCCGGACCAGGTGCGATCGAGCCTCGGTCTCCAGCGCGAGCTCGGGCTGGTGGAGAACGACCGCAAGCCGCGGGACAAGGCACACCCGAACGCCACCAACGGCCGTCACCGCCGGCGCCGGAACGGCGCCCCGCAGGGCAGCGGGAAGGGCCGCAACGGTCGCAATCGCGATCGTGGCCCGCGCAGCTCCTGACCCCGGCCGCACCCGGTTCACACGGTCGTCACCGTCAGGACGCCGACCGCACATGCGGGCTCCGTACCGTCGGGCGATGACGAAGCCGCGCATGACGAAGAGCCCGAAGGCGCCACGAGGTGGCCATCACGGGACGCGCTACCAGCGCGCCACGGTCCGCCACCTGGGCCGGTCGTCCCCGCGCGACCGACCGGCCAACGCCTGAGCGCGACGGCTCGGTACCGCCGCGGTGCGGTCTCGTCGCTCGGCCGGTACTCGCCGTCGGCGCACACGTGGATGACCTCGGACCCCGTGCCGGACGCCGCCGACGGCCGGCCACCGATCTGAGGGGTCGTCAGATCCACTTGTAGAGTCCGGCCCCGCATGGATCTCCGGACCTCTCCCGACGACGAGGCGTTCCGCGCCGGGTTGCGGGAGTTCCTCGCCGAGCAGCTGCCGACGATCCCGCCCCAACCGGGCCGCGACGACTGGCCGGCCCGCCGGAAGTGGGACACCGACTGGCAGCGCCGTCTCTTCGACGCGGGGTACGCCGGCCTCAACTGGCCGAAGGAGTACGGCGGCCAGGAGGCGTCGCCGACCCAGCAGCTGATCTTCCTCGAGGAGACCACGAAGGCGCGGGCCCCGTACGTCGGCGTGAACTTCGTCGGGCTGCTCCACGCCGGTCCCACGATCGTGGCCGAAGGGACCCCGGAGCAGAAGGCCGAGCACCTGCCGAAGATCCTGCGGGGTGACGAGGTGTGGTGCCAGGGCTTCTCCGAGCCGGGCTCCGGCTCGGACCTCGCGTCGCTGCGCACGAAGGCGGTGCGCGACGGCGACCACTACGTGGTCACGGGGCAGAAGATCTGGTGCTCCTACGGCCAGATCGGCGACATCGGCGAGCTGCTCGTCCGCACCGATCCCGACGCACCCAAGCACAAGGGCATCAGCTGGCTCATGCTGCCGATGGACCTGCCCGGCATCGAGGTGCGGCCGCTCAAGACCGTGCTCGGGTCCTCGGAGTTCTGCGAGCTGTTCCTCGACGAGGTCCGCGTACCGGTCGCGAACCGGGTGGGTGCGGAGAACGACGGGTGGCGGGTCACGAACGTGACGCTCTCGTTCGAGCGGGGGACCGCGTTCGTGAGCGACCTCGTCGACACGACCCGCCTCGTCGAGGAGCTCGCGCCGTACGTGACCGACGCCGGTCACCGTCGGGAGCTCGGGCACATCGCGGCCGAGCTCGACGCACTCTGGGCGCTCACGAAGCGCAACGTCACGCAGTCGGCGAGCGGACGTCAGGGACGCGGCCCGTTCCTGATCAAGCTCGCGTACACCGAGGTCTGCCAGAAGCTCGGCGAGCTCGCGCTACGGGTCCTCGAACGCGACGTGCTCACCGTCGACGGTGAAGGTCCGTTCGTGGAGGAGCGGCTGCGGTCGCTCGCGTTCACGATCGCCGCCGGTACCTCGCAGATCCAGCGCAACATCATCGGCGAGCGCGTGCTCGGCCTGCCGCGGGAGCCGAGGTAGGCATGAGCGAGACGCCGACTCCGATGCACCGATGCCGCGGTCGTCGAGCGGGGCCCGAGCGGCCCGCGCCGAAGGCGCAGGAGCGGAGCTGATGGCGTTCGACCTCACCGACGACCAGCTGGCGTTGCGCGACGGGATCCGCGCGCTCGTGGAGGGTCGCTTCCCGATCGCACGGGTGCGCGAGGGCTTCGACGCGTCGATGCACGCGGAGCTCGCCGAGGCCGGCGTCTTCTCGCTGCTCGCCGACGGGTTCACCTGGACCGACGCCGTCGTGGTCTACGAGGAGCTGGGTCGGGGCGTGGTCCCGGGACCGCTCGTCGCCACGTTCGGCCGGGACGCGATCACCACCGCGTTCGACACCGCCGTGCACGGCTCGCTCCTCGTGGAGCACGCGGGTACGGCCGCCGACGTCCTGCGCCTCGGTGCCGGCGCGAGCGAGCTGGTCGCGGTCGCCGACCTGGCGCTCGACGCGCCGGAGGAGTGGCCGCTCGATCCGCTCACGCCGGTGTGGCGCGTCGACGACGTCGCGACCGCCGCCGGGCGCGCCGACCGGCCGTCGGACGAGCTCCGGCGTGAAGGTGCGCTGCTGACCGCGGCGTACTGCGTCGGGATGGCCGACCGGCTCACCGAGCTGGCGGTCGACTACGCGCAGGAGCGCAGGCAGTTCGACCGTCCGATCGGGTCGTTCCAGGCGTTGAAGCACATCCTCGCCGACATGGCGGTGCGCACCGAGCTCGCGCGCGTGAGCGTGCACGCCGCCGCCTGTGTGATGGACGACCCCGCGACCGGCGACCTGGCGCGTGCGCTGAGCGGCGCCAAGCTCCTCGCGGGCGAGGCCGCGGTGCTGAACGGCCGCAGCGCCACCCAGGCCTACGGCGGCATGGGCTTCACGTGGGAGGTCGACGTGCACCTCTACCTCAAGCGGGCGTGGCTGCTGGAGACGCACTTCGGTGGCGGCGATCACCACGCCGATGCCGTCGCGACGCTGATGCCGACCCGCGCGTGAGCGACTGGGATCCGCTCCTGGAGGACCTCGCGGTCCGGCGGGCCGCAGGCGAGGCCATGGGCGGCCCCGAGCGGCTCGCCCACCAGCACGAACGCGGCCGGCTCGACGCCCGGGCGCGGGTCGCGGCGTTCCTCGACCCGGGGTCGTTCCGCGAGCTCGGCGTGCAGGCGGGTAGCGTGGGCCGGGGGATGACGCCGGTGGCGCCGGCCGACGGCCTGATCGCCGGTCACGGCACGGTCGAGGGTCGGCCGGTGCTTGTCGGGGCCGAGGACTTCACCGTCATGGGCGGCTCGATCGGCATCGGCACCCACGCCAAGCGGCACCGGCTCGCGCAGCTCGCGGAGCAGGAGCGCGTGCCGCTCGTCATGCTGCTCGAGGGCGCGGGCGAGCGCACGCAGAACGCGTTCGAGCGCTACCCGCACGCGCCGAACGACCTGCAGGCGCTGGTCCGGTTGCGCGGCGTGGTCCCGACGGTCGCGGTCGTGATGGGCGCGAGCGCCGGGCACGGCGCGCTCACGGCTCCGCTCATGGACTTCGTCGTGATGGTGGAGGGTGCCGCGCTGTTCAGCGCGGGACCGCCGCTCGTCGCCGCGGCGACCGGCGAGGAGGTGAGCAAGGAAGAGCTCGGCGGGGCGGCGATCCACACCACGGTCTCCGGGGTGGCCCACAACGCGGTGGCCGACGACGGCGCCGCGCTCGACCTCGCCCGCCGCTACCTCGGGTTCTTCCCGACCGCGGCCGGGAGCCCGGCGCCGATCCGCGCGGCCGACGACGGCCCCCGGCGGCTCGACGAGATCCTCGACGTCGTGCCCGCCGATCCCCGCCGTCCGTACGACGTGCGCCGGGTCGTCGAGCTGCTCGCCGACGACGGCGACGTGCTGGAGATCCAGCCCGCGTTCGGTCGCGCGATGGTCACCGCGCTCGTGCGCCTCGGTGGCATCCCGGTGGCGGTCGTGGCCAACAACCCGTCGGTCAAGGCCGGCGCGATCGACCGCGACGGGGCCGAGAAGGCGGCGAGGTTCCTCGGGACCGTCGGTCCGTTCGGCCTGCCCGTGGTGTTCCTGGCCGACAACCCGGGCGTGCTGGCCGGCACCGTCGCCGAGCAGTCCGGGATCCTGCGCTTCGCGGCGGCGATGTACGTGGCGCAGGCCGCGGTGCTCGGGCCCAAGCTGCACGTGACGCTGCGGAAGGCGTACGGCTTCGGCTCGTCGCTCATGGCGATGAACCCGTTCGACGGGCAGACGACCACGCTCGCGTTCCCCGGCGCGCGCCTCGGCGCGATGCCCGCCGAGAGCGGTGCCGATGCGGCCGGGATCGAGCCCGACGTCAAGGCCCTGCTCCAGCACGCCGAGCTGGGCGGCGCGTACGCGGCGGCGGACCGGCTCAGCTACGACGACGTGATCGACCCGCGCGCCCTGCGCGACGAGCTGCTGGCGGCGCTGGCGCTCAGCCGCGGTCGGCGCGAAGACGGGCCGTAGCCTCGACCACGCCGGTCGCGGCGGCGAGGTGGTTGCCGGTGGCGGCCTCGCACCCGGCCCGACGGATCCGGTCGAGCTGGTCGGCCGTCTCCACGCCTTCGGCGAGCACGTCGACGCCGAGCATCTTGGCCAGGCTCATCAGCGCGGGGAGCATCGGGTCGCCGTCGGCGGTGGTCTGCACGAGGGAGCGGTCGAGCTTCACGTCGGTGATGCCGTAGCGGCGCACCGCGAGCGGCGACGCGTGCCCGGTGCCGAAGTCGTCGATGGCGATCGGACACCCGAGCTCGCGCAGGCCCGCGAGCTCGGCGCTGGCGCGTCGGGCCCGGTCGATCTCGGCGATCGCCTGCTCGGCGACGTCGAACCCGACGCGCTCGGGCGCAATGCCGTGCCGGTCGAGGACCTCCCGCACCCGCTCGACGGTGCCGGCCCACGTGAGCTGGCTCGAGCTCAGGTTGAGCCAGATGATCTCGGGCCCGATGCCCTCCCGGTCCCAGGCGGCGAGCTGCGCGCACGCCGTCTCGAGCACGAAGGTCCCGAGCGGTGCGTCGAGCCCGGCGATGGCGGCCGCCCCGAGGAACTCGTCGGGGAGCAGCAGGCCACGCGCCGCGTGCTGCCAGCGGACGAGCGCCTCCATGCTCGTGATGCGGTCGGTGGTGAGGTCGAAGGACGGCTGCCAGTGCACGACCAGCTCGCCGCGGGCGAGCGCCTCCCGGAGGCCGGCCTCGGTGTCCAGGTGGTCCAGGACGCGGCGGCGGAGCGCGTCGTCGTAGACAACGGCGCGATCGCGCCCGCGGGCCTTGGCGACGTACATCGCGGTATCGGCGTCGCGGAGCGTGCTCTCGGGGCTCTCGGTGTCGGCGTCGGCCAGGGCCACGCCGATGCTCGTCCCGACGCTGATCTCGTGCCCGTCGGGGTGGAACGGGGCGAGGAACGCCTCCCGCACGCGGTCGGCCATGAGGACCGCGGCGTCCGGGTCGGTGATCTCCTCGCAGCAGATGACGAACTCGTCGCCGCCGAGCCGGGCCACGGTGTCCTCGGGCCGGACGGTCGCGCGCAGCCGGGCCGCGACCTCGCGCAGCAGCGCGTCGCCCCCGGCGTGGCCGATCGAGTCGTTGACCGCCTTGAAGTGGTCGACGTCGAGGAAGAGCACCGCGACGCCGGACTCGCGCCGCAGCGCGCGGTCGAGCGCGTGGGCGAGCCGGTCGAGGAGCAGTGCCCGGTTGGGCAGGCCGGTCAGCCCGTCGTGCAGCGTCTGGTGCCGGAGGGCCTCCTCGGCCGAGTGCCGGTCGGTGACGTCGTGAAAGTGCACCACGAAGCCCTCGATGCTCGGGTCGTCGCGCAGGTCGCGGAAGCTGACCTCGGCCCAGCGGTACCCGCCGTCGGCGTGCAGCGCCCGGACCTCGAAGGTGAAGCGGTTGTCGGCCTGGGTGCCGATCGCCTGCCACTGGTCGAGGCACTGCTGCAGATCCTCGGGGTGGACGAGGTCGAACGGGTGGAGCTCGCAGAAGCGCTCGGCGCTGTAGCCGAGGACCCGCTCCACTGCGGGGCTCGCGTACCGCAGGAAGCCACCGGCGTCGGCGATGCACACCACGTCGACGGCGTGGAGCAGCAGGGCCTGGAACCGCTCGTCGCTCTCGCGCAGCGCGAGCTCGGTCAGCTTCTGATCGGTGATGTCGCTCGACGTGAGCGCGATGCCGTCGTCGACCTTCACGATCTGCTCCCGCAGCCACTGGGCGCGCACCCGAGGGTGGGTGACCGGGTACTCGGCCGCGACCGGCTCGCCGGTCTCGACGACCGTCGCGTACTTCCGGAGGAGCTCGGCCTCGTAGCCCTCGGGGAAGTGCCGACTCACCTGCTTGCCCACGAGCGCGGGCACGGGCACGCCGAACAGGCGCGCCGCGTTCTCGTTGGCCGCGGTGATGAGGAAGTCGACGATCGTGCCGTCGCCGTCGCGCACGGCCTCCATCATCACGAGCGAGTCGAGGCTCGCCTCGCTCGCGGCGCGGAACCGGTCCTCGCTCACCGCCAGCGCCTCCTCGGCCTGGCGGCTACCGGTGATGTCCTCGGCGTGGGCGACGATGTAGGCGATCGAGTCGTCGGCGTTGCGGGTCGCGCTCACGTGGAAGCGGGCGTTGACGACGGTGCCGTCGGGATGCTGGAAGCGGGTCTCCCGCACGAAGGTCTGGAACTCGCCCGCCTCGAGCGACCGCAGCCGCACCCGCACCCGCAGCTTGTGCTCGGGGTGGGCGGCCTCGACGAAGGTCGCCACGCTGATCTCGTCGCGCCGGCGACCCAGGAGACGGCACATCGTCTCGTTCACGTAGACGATCTCGCCGCCGGGCGCGCCGATGGCGATGCCCACGGGCGCGGTCTCGAACACGAGGCGGAACGGGTCGACGTCCGGGTCCGGACGCGGGTCCGGTACGAAGGGGGCGGGAGCGGGAAGGTCGACCGTCATGGTGGGAGTGCCGCACCGCACGCCCGTCGCGCCGCCCGACGCGCTGCATCATGCCCGCGGACCGCCGCCGGGCACCAGGGCCGGAGGGCCTCTCGGAGCGTGGTCACCGCCGCCGCTACTGTCGCCCGGCGTGAGCACCGCAGCCGGGGCCGGCGACGCCCGAACCGTCATCGATGCGCTCGCCGGTCGGCTCGCCGCCGATCCGGACGGTCCGTACCTCGATTTCGAGGGTGACGGGTGGTCGGCCCGGCGGATGGCCGACGCCGCGGCCGCGCTGGCCGGGGCGTGGCGCCGCTACGGCATCGTGCGGGGGGACCGAATCGCCACCCTGATCGAGAACCAGCCCGAGCAGGTCGTGACGTTCTTCGCCGCAGCCTTCCTGGGCGCGATCCAGGTGCCGATCAACACGGCCTACAAGGGCGAGTTCCTCCGCCACGTCCTGGTGGACTCGGGCGCCCGGATCATGGTCGTGCAGCAGGACCTCGCCGACCGGGTGGCCCTCGTCGCCGGCCCGGAGACCCCCGACCTCGAGCACGTGGTCGTGGTGGGGGACACGAGCGCGCTACCGTCGACGCTCGAGGTCTCGTCGTGGGACGACGCCCTCGCGGCCGGAGCCGCCGACCCGGTCGCGCTCGACGACGCCGCGGCCGGGCCCGCGGATCTCGCGTGCTTCATCTACACCGCCGGCACCACCGGACCGTCGAAGGGCTGCATGCTCCCGCACCGGTACGTCGTCGCGCTCGGCGAGCAGATCGCGCGGGCGTGGGGCCGCACCGCCGACGACGTCATCCTCACGCCGCTCCCGCTGTTCCACTTCAACGCGATCTCGGTGTGCGTGGTCGGCACGCTGCTCGTCGGGGGGCGGGCCGCGATCGTGCGGAAGTTCTCGGTGAGCCGCTTCTGGCCGGAGGTGCGCCGCACCGACGCGACGATGCTCTCGATGCTCGGCTCGCTCGCGATCCTCGTCGCCAACGCCGAGGACCACCCCGAGCAGGCCGGCCACCGGCTCCGGCTGTGCGCGGCCGCGCCGATGCCGCCGGACACCGACCGGATCTGGCGCGAGCGGTTCGGGTGCGCCACGTTCAGCGGCGGCTACGGCCTCACCGAGGCGTCGCTCATCTCGATGCTGCCGGCGGGGGAGACCAACAAGGTCGGGGCCGCGGGCAAGCCGAATCGGCACGAGTTCGAGGTCCGCATCGTCGACGACGGCGACGAGCCGGTCGCGACGGGCGAGATCGGCGAGATCGTGTGCCGGCCGACCGGTCCGGACCTGATGTTCGCGGGCTACTGGAACCGGCCCGAGGCGACGGTCGAGGTGCTGCGCAACCTGTGGTTCCACACCGGCGACCTCGGGCGTCTCGACGAGGACGGCTTCCTCTACTTCGTGGACCGCAAGAAGGACTACCTGCGCCGGCGGGGCGAGAACATCTCGAGCTTCGAGATGGAGCGCACGGTGGTGGCCCACGAGGCGATCGCCGACGTCGCGGTGCACGCGGTCGCCAGCGACCAGGGCGAGGACGACGTGAAGGTCACCGCGGTCCTCGTCGCCGGTGCGACGGTCACCGAGGAGGAGCTCTGCCGGTGGTGCGCCGAGCGGATGCCCTACTTCGCGATCCCGCGCTACATCGAGTTCCGCACCGACCTGCCGCGCAACCCCGTCGGGCGGGTGCTGAAGTACGAGCTGCGCGACGACGGCGTGACCGGCACGACGTGGGACCGCGAAGCCGCGGGCGTCACGTTCGAGCGCCGCTGAGCGGGAAGCTCGCGCGCGTCGACCACCGGCCGTCGGCTGCCTCCTGCCACACCTCGACCCGGCTCGCGGCCGCCGCCGCGGGCAGGCGCGGCTGCACCGCGGCCGCGACGTCGTCGACCGGCGCGTCGGGCCGGTGCGTCACCGTGAGGTGCGGGATGATGTCGGGGAACTGCCCGCGGTAGGGCGGGTACTCGGGGAACGCGGCGGCCAGCGTCTCGGTGAGGGCCTGGAAGCGGTCGGCCGGCTCGGGAGCCAGGTACAGCACGTGATCCGGGAACGTCCGCAGCGCGTCGAAGGACACCGCGAAGGGCTCGCAGCCGACGAGGGCGCGCTCGATGCGCGCCAGCGTCGCGTTGTCGATGGCATCGGGCGCGGAGAACGGGAACAGGACCGTCACGTGTGCGCCGGCCCCGAGGGCCGCCACCGGGTCCCACGCCCGCCGGTACTCGCCCACGATGGGTTCGAGCTCCGGCATCGGCACGACGATGCCCGATCGGCGTTCGGTGCCGGTCACCGCTTGCGCACCTTCCAGATCTCCTCACCCGGCCACCTCCGGGCCCAGTCGAGATCGGCGAAGCCGTCGTAGCCCGTACGCGCGTGCTCCGGTGGGCGCAGCTCGCGCAGATCCTCGACCTGCAACCCGTGACGACGGAACAGCGCGATCCACTCGGAGTGCAGCATCTGGAAGTCGATCGTCCCGTCGCCCCAGTCGAAGGCCCGGGCACCGAACATCGGTTGCTGGAGGGTGTTCGTCAGCGCGCCGTCGGGGTCGCCGGGCGGGAAGCACGTGTTGTGCAGCAGCGTGGAGAGGCTGAACGCGAGGAAGCCCCCGGGGCGCAGCACGCGTGCCGCTTCCGGCACCGTCGCCTCCGGGTCGCAGAACCCCATCGCGCCGTGATCGCAGAAGACCACGTCGAAGGATTCGGCGCGGTAGGGGACCGCGGATGCCGAGGCGCACACGAGACCCATCCGCCGGTCGGCGGCCCGCACGTTCGCCGCGGCATGGCGCAGCTGACCGATCGACAGGTCGAGGCCGAACGAGGCTCTCGCCGACCCGGCGAGGGCGAGCGAGGCCTGCGCACCGCCACATCCCAGCTCGAGGACGTCGAGGCCCGTGAGATCGCCGAGGATCTGCAGCTCCGACTCCGGGATCCGGTAGGCGCCCCAGGCCGCGTCGCTGATGTCGTCGTGGTGGGCGGCCTGGTAGTCGTCGGCGTCGTCGTCCCAGAACGCCCGGTTGGTGCGCTCGTACTCGTCGATGCGGTCGGTCATGCGCCGGCCCGCGTCGCGAGGTCGACGAGCACCGCCGTGAGCTCGTCGGGGCGCGACTCGAAGGGGCTGTGCGATGCCGCGATCTCCACGACGTCGTCGCAGCGGGCGGCGAGGTTGCGTTGCAGCGCGGGCATGGCCGCGCGGTCGTCGGTGCAGAGCACGTAGGTCGACGGTCGCTCCCGCCACGCCGCCACGCGCGGCGACTGCCCGAAGCCCGCCGCGTGCTCGGGGACGAGCCGGGCGACGGCGGCGGTCGCCCGGTCGGGTTCGCAGTCGGCGTAGAAGGCCTCGACCGCGACGTCGGGATCGACGGTGATGGTCCCGTCGGTCTCGAACCTGAGCCCCTGCTCGAGCACGGACCCGGCGCCACCCTCGAGGTCGTTGGTCATGACCGTCTCGTTCGTGTCGATGCAGAACGCCGTCACGTACACGAGGTGACGCACCGCGGGGTGCGTGCCGGCGTCGGTGATCGCGGCGCCGCCGAACGAGTGGCCGACGAGCAGCACGGGGCCGTCGATCCGGTCGAGCGCGGCGCGGACGGCGTCGCCGTGGCCGTGCAGGTCCGTGAGTGGACGAGGATCGTCGCCGTGGCCGGGCAGGTCGAGGGCGACCACCGGGATCCCGGCCTGCTCCAGCCGTTCGACCACGGGTGCCCAGCACCACGCCCCGTGCCACGCACCGTGGACGAGCACGACCGTCGCCGGTCCGCTCATGGCGCGCCGTGGATCGGCAGGTCGGCGAAGCCCCGCACGTTCCCGGAGTGCACCCGCGCGCTGCGGGCGTCGTCGATCTCGTAGGCACCGAGCCGGGGGAGGAGCTCCTCCAGGGCCACGCGGGTCTCGAGGCGCGCGAGCGCGGCACCGAGGCAGTGGTGGATGCCGTGACCGAAAGCGACGTGCCCCGCCGGATTGCGGTCGATGTCGAGCTCGTCGGCCCGGTCCCAGCGCCGCGGGTCACGGTTGGCCGACCCGAAGAGCAGGAGCCCCTTCATGCCGGCGGGGATCGTCACGCCGTGCAGGTCGACGTCGCGCGTGAGGAGGCGGGCGAGGCTCTGCGTCGAGGTGTCGTAGCGCAGGATCTCCTCGACGGCGCCGACGATCGCGGTCCGGTCGCCGAGGACGCGCGCCCGCTGGTCGGGGAAGCGCCACAACCAATAGAGCGCGTTGCCGATCAGCTTCGTGGTGGTCTCGTTGCCCGCGATCACGAGGAGGAACAGGAAGCCCATCACCTCGTTGTGCGACAGCGCCCGGGCGTCGTCGCTCGCGCTGACGAGCGCGCTCGTCATGTCGGCGGTCGGGCGGGCGCGCCGTTCCTCGACGAGCGCGTGCAGGTAGCCGTAGAGCCGCGTCGCACCCTCCAGGCCGGCCGGCGTGATGTCGGGGTCGCCGGCATCACGGTGCAGCATCGCGTCGGACCAGCCGCGGACCTCGTCCTGATCGGCCTCCGGGATGCCGAGCATCGTGCTGATGACCGCCATCGGCAGGAGCGCGGCGAAGTCCTGGATCGCGTCGAACGACGATCCGGCGTCGTCGAGGAGCGCGACGGCCTTGGCGCGGGTCGGTCCCTCGAGGTCGGCCACGCGCTTGGGGGTGAACGACCGGCTGACGATCGCCCGCAGCTCCGTGTGCCGCGTCGGATCCATCTCGATGAGCATCGGCTCGACGGACTCGGACCCGCGTTCGAGCGTGATGCCACCGGTGCTGGAGTACGTGTGCCAGTCGTCGATCGCGGCACGCACGTCGTCGTAGCGGGACAGGGCCCAGAAGCCGCGTTCCTCGTCGACGTACGCCGGCGCGTCGTCCCGGAGGGCCGCGTAGATCGGGTACGGATCCTCGTGGGTCTCGTACGCGTAGGGGTCGTACTTCACGCCCACCCCTGGCATGCCGTCCCCTGGGCTCAGGCGGTGGGGGTCAGGTCGGTGATCTTCACCGGCCCGTCCCGGTGCTCGTGCTCGAGGACCGCGGTCGAATGGGGCGCGACGTCCCATCCGTCGGCCTCCGCCCGCAGCGCGCCCACGGTGCAACGCTCCCGGGGTCGGATCGCGAACGGGTCGTACTGGAAGAACCGCATCGCGTTCTCGTGCGTCATCGCGTCGATCTCGGCGTCGGTGAGGTCGGTGGCGTCGAACTCGTCCATCATGCGCTCGGGCGCCGTCGGCCAGTTCGCGTCGGAGTGCGGGTAGTCGATCTCGACGGTGATGCGGTCGACGCCGATGTCGCGCGCGAGCTTCACGCCGACGCCGTCGTTGATGTAGCAGAGCACCACGTGCTCCATGAAGACCTCGCTCGGCAGCTGCGAGCCGAAGTCGGCGCCGGTCCACGCCTTGTGCGTGCGGTACGAGTGGTCGAGCCGCTCGAGGAAGTACGGGATCCACCCGATGCCGCCCTCGGACAGCGCGACGGTCACGTCCGGGAACTTCTTGAACACCGGCGAGTGGATGAGGTCGGCCGCGCACTGCACGATGTTCATGGGCTGCAACGTGATGAGCACGTCGATCGGTGCGTCGACCGACGTCATGACGAGCTTCCCGGACGAGCCGATGTGCATGCACACGATCGTCCCCTCGTCCGAGCAGGCCTGCCAGAACGGGTCCCAGTGGTCGGTGTGGAGGCTGGGCAGGTTGAGCGGCTCGGGGTTCTCCGGGAACGTGATCGCATGGCAGCCCTTCTTGGCCACGCGGCGCACCTCGTCGGCCATGGCCTGCGGATCCCAGATCATCGGGATCGCCAACGGGATGAATCGCTCCGGTGCGTACCCGCACCACTCGTCGATGTGCCAGTCGTTGTACGCCTGCGCGAGGACGCGCGCGGTGTCCTTGTCCTCGAGCGTGGCGAAGAGCCGGCCGGCGAAGCCGGGCAGGCTGGGGAAGTTGAGCGAGCCGAGCGTGCCGTTGGCGTTCATGTCCATCACGCGGTCGGCGACGTTGTAGCAACCGGACCGGATCTCCTCGAAGGACGTCGGGTCGATCCCGTACTCCTCCTTGGGTCGACCGGCCACCGCGTTGAGCCCGATGTTCGGGACCTCGATGGTCTGGAAGCGCCAGACGTCGGTGCCGTCGTCCTTGCGGATCAGCTTCGGCGCGATGTCGGCGTACTTCGCCGGGAGGTGGGCGTCGAACATGTTCGGCGGCTCGACCACGTGGTCGTCCACGCTCACGATGATCATGTCGTCGCGCTGCATCGCCGGTCTCCTCGTGACTCGCGGGGTCCGCTCAGGGTAGGTCGGGGGCGCGCAGTGGGGCGACCGGCTGCACCTCGACCGTGTCGTGGCGGACGTGTGCGGGCGCGGTGAGGGCGTGCACCACCGCGCTCGCGATGTCGGCGGGCTCGACCGTGTTGAAGTGGCGCTGGATCCCGAAGCGGGGCCAGAGGTCGAGGAGGTGCTCGAAGGTCCCCGGGATCCAGTCGTCGGCGAAGTCGGTGAGGGTCGGGCCGACCCGGACGACGGTCGTCCGGACGCCGCGGCCCTCGGTCTCCATGTCGACGATCCGGGCGACCGTCTCCAGCGCCGCCTTGCTGGCGCTGTACCCGATCATCCCGGGTCGGGGGACCCGAGCGGTGTCGGAGGAGACGAACACCACGTCGCCCCGGCCCGCGTCGAGCATCGTCGGGAGGACCCGCCGGGTGCACAGCAGCGGCCCGAGCAGGTTGGTGTCGATCTCGCGGGCGAGTCCGACGGGATCGGTGTCCACGAGCAGACCCGGCACCGCGATCCCCGCGTTGTTCACGAGCGCGTCGACCGGCCCGAACACCGTCTCGACCGACCGGAAGAACTCGTCGACCGACGCGGGATCCGTCACGTCGAGCACGTGCGAGACCGCGATCCCGCCTTCGGCCGCCACGAGCTGGGCGGTGGCGGCGAGGGCGTCGAGCCTCCGGGCGCCGAGCGCGACCTTCCAGCCGAGGGTTCCGAGGGCGACCGCGATCGCGCGCCCGATCCCGCCGGACGCGCCCGTGACCGCGGCGACGCGAGTGGGTTCGTCGTCGCTCACGCCGTCCACGCTACGACGGGACCAGCGGCCTCCAGGAGATCCGTGGTCCGCGACCAGTCGACGTCGTCGCGCCAGATCTCCAGCCGGAGCGGCAGCTCGTGGCGGCGCGCGATCTCGACGATCTCCCAGGTCGTCTGGTCGACCGGACCGCGCGCGACGGTGACGGTGTCGACGCCGCGCGCCGCCGACACGAGCCCGACCGCGGCACCGATGCCGGGCCGGTCGTGGGCCGGTACCACGACGCTGCCCATGCGATCGGTCGGGAAGGTGCGTGCGATCCACAGCCCGACCGTGCCGGGCTCCGCGGTGACCCGGGTCTCGCGCCCGAGCGACTGCTTGAGGTCCATCACGGCGCGCGCGGGGTGGCGGGGGACCGCGTCGTCGACGTAGCCCGGCTGCGCGATCGCGCTGATGCGCCGGAACAACTCGTTGTCGCCGGCGGGCACGAGCCGTCGGGGTGCGTGGCGGACCTGCACGCTCGTGAGGTCGCCCGTGAAGTGGCGGAGCTCGCTCCCCTCGGGGAGCACGGGTCGGGACTCGGCCTCGTCGAGGCCGATCGCGACGACGAGCTCGAACTCGTGCAGCCCGAGGAGGAGGAAGTCGTCGCGCTGGAGCCCGCACGTGCCCATGTGGTGCGGGCTGTCCCACGGGTAGATGCCCTTGGCGCCCCACGTGTTGGCGACCGGTGCACCGAGCTGGTGCGCGAGCGTGTGCACCCCGGCGACGTCGTGCAGCGCGCCGGGACCGACGAGCATCGCGACCCGCAGCGGCGCGTCGGCCAGCTCCGCGGCCGTGCACGTCGCTCCGTGGTCCGAGCCGGCGAACCGCGTCGATCGGCCGCCGAGGCTCTGCCCGGCCCACCACGGCTCCGACTCGCCGAGCGCGGCCGGCACCGGCACGCCCTCGTAGAGATCGGCGAGGGTGTGGGACCAGTCGTGGACGAGCGCGGACAGCACGGCAGGGATGCTCGCAGACGCGTCGCGTCGGCGTTCGTTACTCTCCCGCGCCGTGCGCAACGTCTGTGTCGTGGGGGTCGGCCTGGCGGACGGCCCCAAGACGCCCGGGCTCAGCGCGCTGATGCTCCAGGCGCAGGCGTTCGGCCGTGCCGTCGCCGACGCCAACCTCTCGAAGAACGACGTCGACGGACTCGCGTCGGCGGGCTACGGGGGGATGCACGAGGTCCAGCTCGCCGAGTACCTCGGCCTCACACCGCACTGGCTCGACTCCACGAGCTGCGGAGGGTCGAGCTTCGAGTTCCACGCGCTGCACGCGTACCGCGCGATCCAGGCCGGCGACGTCGACACCGTCGCGATCGTCTACGGCAACAACGAGCTGTCGGCGGCGGGCCGGTCGCTCGGCACCGGGCGCAGCGGTGGCGGCGGCGCGGCCGCCATGCCGTACCCGATGAGCTGGGAGTTCCCGACCGGCCTGACGCTCGTCGGCGCGTACGCCATGGCGGCCCAGCGTCACATGTTCCAGTACGGCACGACGTCCGAGCAGCTGGCGTCGATCTCCGTGCAGACCCGCGAGCACGCGGCGCGCAACCCGAACGCGATGTACCGCGACCCGATCACCGTTGACGACGTGCTCGGCTCGAAGCTGGTCGCCGATCCGTTGCACAAGCTCGACTGCTGCGTGGTCTCCGACGGCGGCTGCTGCATCATCCTCACGACCGAGGACCGGGCGAGGGCGCTCGGTCGCCCGCTCGTCTACGTGCGCGGCGCGGCCGCGGGGATGACCCACCACTCGATCCAGGGGATGCCCGACCTCACCGTCACCGCGGGTGCGGTCACGGGCCCGAAGGCGTTCGCGGAGGCCGGGATCGGCGCGAGCGACGTCGACACCTTCCAGATGTACGACTCGTTCAGCTACACGGTCCTGGTCTGCCTCGAGGACCTCGGCTTCGCGCCCAAGGGCGAGGGCGGTCCGTTCGCCGCGTCCGGTGCGCTCCGCCTCGGTGGCGCGCTGCCGACCAACACCGACGGCGGCGGACTCTCCGCGACGCACCCCGGCATGCGCGGCTTGTTCCTCCTCTGCGAGGCGACGCGCCAGCTCCGCCACGAGGCCGGCGACAGCCAGGTCGACGGCGCGGAGATCGCGGTCGCCCACGGCAGCGGCGGCTGGCTCTCGACGATGGGCACCGTCGTGCTCGGGACGGAGCCCGCGTGAGCGACGGAGCGGCGGCGCCCGAGGTCCCCAAGTACCTGATCCCGCGGATCTCGCCCGAGGCCGAGGAGTACTTCGCCGGCACCGTGCGCGGCGAGTTGCGGGTCCGGCACTGCCGGTCCTGCGGGCTGCACCACCACTACCCGCGCCTCGCGTGCCCGCACTGCGGCAGCGCCGACCTCGAGTGGATCACGGCCTCCGGGGGAGGGACGCTCCACTCCTTCACGGTGGTGCGTCAGAACGGGATCCCGCCGTTCCACGAGCAGGTCCCGTTCGTGGTCGGTCTGGTCGATCTCGACGAGGCCGGCGCGCGGTTCGTCGCGCAGATGCCCGACGTCGCGCCCGACGACGCGCGGATCGGGATGCGGGTGCGGGCGACCTTCCGGCCCGCGAGCGACCGCGTGGCGTTCGTCGACTTCGCCGCCGAATGACCGAGCCTCCGGCCGACGCGGTCGCGCTCGACGGGCGGGCCCTCGGCCGGCGGGGGGCCCAGACCCGACAGCGGCTGCTGGACGCGACCGCGCGCCTGCTCGAGGACAACGGCCTGCGGGAGCTGCGCGTCGTCGACATCGCCCGGGCGGTCGACCTCGCGCCGGCGACCTTCTACCAGTACTTCCGCGACGTCGAGGAGGCGGTGCTCGCGCTGTCGGCCGCGGTCGGCGAGGAGACGACGTCGCTGAGCGCGCTGATCGCGGAGCCGTGGTCGGGCGCGGACGGGCTGGCCGTGGTGCGCCGCCTCGTCGAGGACTTCATCGCCAACTGGGACGACCACCGCGCGGTGCTGCGCACGCGCAACCTCGCCGCGCAGGAGGGCGATCTGCGCTTCCGGGCCGTCCGCAACGAGGCGCTGCGCCCGCTGACCGAGGGGATCGCCGCGAAGGTCGCGGCCCAGGGCGAGCCGGGCGTCGCTCCCTACGCAGCGGCCGCCGCGATGGTGTCGATGCTGGAGCGCATGGCCGCGTTCCACACCGACCTGGAGTCCTACGGCACCTCACGTGCCGACGTCGTGGAGACCACCGCCCGCATCCTCCACCGCACCGCGACCGGCGAGTAAGAGCGTTCATTGTCCGTTGACCCGCGCCGGCGCGGGTCAACGGACAACGGACAATGGACGTGAGATCGCGACGGGATCAGCCGCCGGCGGGGTGGGCGGTGAGCTCGAGCTCCCGGTCGAACACCTTCTCGAACAGGTCGCGCTTGCGGCGGGCGCCCCAGAGCTCGAGCTCGGGATCGCCCTGCGCGCGGACGTGCAGCAGCACCATCTCCGGCCCCACCCGCACGTTGACGCCGGTGACCACCTGCTTGCGCCCGCGGTCCAGACCGTCGGCGACGCGCAGGATGGCGGCGATGCGGCGCACCCGGTCGCGCTGCTCGGTGTCGAGCGCGCCGACGAGGTCGTCGTTGCTCTTCGGGTCACCGCGCCGGTGCCAGCGCACGAGGCCGCTGAGCTCGGTGATCGCCGCCGGCGTGAGACCGCGCAGCCGGCCGTGGGTCACGAGGTAGGCGGCGTGGCGGTCGTGGCCCTCGTGGGCGACGTGCTCGCCGATGTCGTGCAGCAGCGCGGCGTACTCGAGCAGCTCGCGGTCCTCGTCGGTGAGTCCGTGCAGCTCGCGGAGCTGGTCGAAGAGCTCGAGGGCCAGCATCGCGACGTGACGGGAGTGCTCCTCCGGCCACGAGCAGCGTCGTGCCAGTGCCATGACGGACGCCCGGCGGATGGCGAACGGGTCGTCGGACCAGTCGGCGGGATCGTGACGGCCGATCGCGTCGAGGACCATGCCCTCGCGCAGCGCCCACTCGCTGACCGTCAGCTCGTCGACCTCGAACAGCTCCATCGCCAGGCTCATGAGCTCCACGCCGGCGACGATGAGATCGACGCGCTTCGCGTCGAGGCCTTCCATCTTGCGCCGCTGTGCGCTCGTCGAGGCGACGAGGTCGGCCTGCAGCTCGTCGAGCTCGCGGCGCGAGAACGTGAGGTGGTGGAACGTGCGGGGCACCGACTCGTCGCGCCGCGCCGCGATCATGTGCCCGAGGTCCTCGATAGTCCCGCTGCTGCCGATCGCCATCTTCGGCTCGAAGGTCGCCGCCTCGACGGCGCGGGGTGCGAGCACGTCGAGGATGTGCTTGCGGAGCCGGCGCCGGTCGCCCTTGTCGATCGGGTCCGAGCGCACGAATTCGGCGCTCAGGCGAGCGACCCCGAGCCGCTCGCTGGTCGCCCACGCGAGCCCGGACACGTCGCCGACCATGATCTCGAGACTGCCGCCGCCGAGGTCGAAGCAGACCGCCGGCGCCGGATCGATCGTCACCCCGGCCCGGATGGCGGTGAAGATCAGCCGCGCCTCCTCGAGCCCGTCGATGACGTCGGCCTCGACCCCGGCCTCGGTTGCGATCCGGTCCAGCACCTCGTCGCCGTTGCTCGCCGTGCGCAGTGCGCTCGTCGCGCACGCGAGGAACTCGGTCGCACCGGCGGCCTCGGCCATCAGCCGGAACCGGCGCATGGTGGCGACCGCGGCGTCGGCGGCCTCCGGCGTGATCATGCCCTCGCGGCTCACGACGTCGCCGAGCCGCAGCATCTCCTTCTCGCCCGACACCGGCGTGAAGCTTCCGTCGGGGTGCACGTCGGCGATCACGAGGTGGAACGAGTTCGATCCGAGGTCCACGGCCGCCACGCGCATCGTCACCAGGCTACGGGCGCCGGGGTCCGACTCCGACCATCGGCGGAGGGAGCGGACGGGCATCGGGACAGTGGCGGCGGCGTTAGATTGCGCGTTCCAGCGTCGAGGGGGAGAACGAGATGACGGTCACCGGCGAGCACCGGATGCTGATCGACGGCGAGTTGACGGACGCCGCGTCGGGCGCCACGTACGACAACATCAACCCGGCCACCGAAGAGGTCATCGGCCAGGTCGCCGACGGCGGCGCCGCCGACATGGAGCGCGCGATCACCGCCGCCCGCCGCGCCTTCGACGAGTCCGACTGGGCCACGAACCCGGAGCTGCGCAAGCGCTCGCTGCGCCAGCTGCACGAGGTTCTCAACAAGGAGCGCGAGACGCTCCGCCCGCAGATCGTCGCCGAGGTCGGCGCCCCGATCATGCTCACCTACGCGGTGCAGATGGACAGCTGCATCGACGACATGGAGTGGGACATCGAGTGCATCGACCGGATGGAGTGGGAGTACGACCTCCCCGAGCACGAGTTCTTCGGGATGCGCAGTGCCCGCCGCGTCGTCCGGGAGCCCATCGGAGTGGTGGCCGCGATCACGCCGTGGAACTTCCCGTTCATGCTCAACCTCTCGAAGCTCGTGCCCGCGCTCGCCGCCGGCAACTCGGTGATCCTCAAGCCCGCGCCGGACACGCCGTGGAGCGCCACGTTCATCGGCAAGCTCGTGTCCGAGTTCACCGACATCCCGGCCGGCGTGTTCAACGTCGTCACGTCGGGCGATCCCGCGACCGTCGGTGAGATGCTCAGCGGTGACCCCCGCGTCGACATGGTCTCGTTCACCGGGTCCACCGCGGTCGGCAAGCGGATCATGGCGAACGGCGCCGACAGCCTGAAGCGCGTGTTCCTGGAGCTCGGCGGCAAGTCGGCGAACATCATCCTCGACGACGCCGACCTCGAGGCGCAGTGCGGCAGCGGTGCGATGGTCTGCATGCACGGGGGTCAGGGCTGTGCCATCACGACGCGCATGCTCCTCCCGCGGTCGCGCTACGACGAGGGCGTCGAGCTGCTCAAGACCGCGTTCGAGAGCTGGTCGTACGGCGACCCGACGAACCCGGAGAACCTGCAGGGCCCGCTGATCAACGCGCGCCAGCGCGAGCGTGTGCTCGGGCTCATCGAGCAGGGCAAGGCGGAGGGGTCGAAGCTCCTCGTCGGCGGTGGGCGCGCCGAGCAGTTCGAGAAGGGCTACTACGTGCAGCCGACGCTGTTCGTCGACGTCGACCCCGACTCGACGATCGCGCAGGAGGAGATCTTCGGGCCGGTGCTCGCGGTGATCCCGTACGAGGACGACGACGACGCCGTGAAGATCGCGAACAACTCGCGGTACGGGCTGTCGGGCGCGGTGAACGGCAAGGACCTGGACCGCGCGTACGGCATCGCCCGGCGCATCCGGTCCGGCACCGTCGCGGTCAACGGTGGCCAGTGGTTCGGGCCCGACTCGCCGTTCGGCGGCTACAAGCAGAGCGGCCTGGGCCGCGAGCACGGCATCCCCGGCTTCGAGGAGTACCTCGAGACGAAGACGATCGGGCTGCCGCCGTCGGCGTGACGGCGAGGCCTCCCGGCTAGGTGATGGTCAGGCAGTTCTCGCAGCGGCCGACGCCACCGGTGCCCGAGCCCGGGCCGGTTCCCGGCACCTGCACGTAGATCGATTGCTGACCGGTGGGTGCGTTGGCGTCGATCGACAGCGTCACCTTGAGCTGGGTACTGGACACCGGCGTGATCGCGGTCGGCGTGTAGACGCCGCCCATCGGGACGACGTTCGTCCCCGCCAGGAAACGCGTGCCGTTGAGCGTGATCGTCACCGACGACCCGCGGGACGCGGACGTGGGGGAGATCGACGTGACGGTCGGGACGTCGACGGCACGGAGGTACACGTCCCGGAGCCCGTTGGTGTCGTCGTCCGCGAGCTTTCCGGCCGACACGAAGCCGGCGTAGCGGCCGTCGCGAGTGATCGTGGGCTGGTTGGCGTCGACGTTCTGCTGGTCGAGGAACATGCCGGTGCTGACCAGGGCGACGCGCCCGGTCGTGAGGTCCTTCACGAAGACGTCGACCTTGGTGCCGTTCGTGTCGTTGCCCGACACGTTGGCGGTCGACGCGAACGCGACGCGGGTCCCGTCCGACGACAGGGCGGGTCCGAACGACGTGCCGTTCACGTACTGGCCGGCCGCGGTCACCGACGCGCGCACGGTGGTGCGGTTGACCGTGTCCCGCACGAACACGTCGGAGCCGGGGTTCGGGTCCAGGCCGTTGTCGATGTCGTTCCCGCCGACGAACGCGACGTACTGGCCGTCGAACGAGACCGACGGCTGGTCCCCGCCGCCGGCCGAGGGGTCCGTCGTCTTCGGGCGTGACACCCAGCTGAGCGAGCCGGTCGAGAGGTTCTTCAGGAAGACGTCGTCGCTGATGTTCTCGTCACCCGCGAGGAAGTCGGAGTCGCTCGTGAACACGAGGTGCTTGCCGTCACCGCTCAGCACGGCCTCGGAGATCCCGAAGTCGGGCTGTACGCCACCGGCGATGCTCGCCAGCTTCACGGTCTTGGTCGAGCGGTCGAAGACGTAGGCGTCGGAGCTGAGGTTGTTGTCGAGGCTCGAGAGATCGTCCGAGTCGGAGATGAACGCGACGTAGCGGCCGTCGTCGGAGATGCTCGGGGTGTAGCTGCTGTCGCTGACCTCGACGCCGCCGGCTGCCACGCTGACCCGCTCGGTCGTGTTGGTCGACAGGTCGCGCACGAAGATGTCGGTGGCGTCGTTGGTGTCGTCGGTGACGAGGTTGGTGGCGTCGGACGAGAACGCCACGTACCGGCCGTTCGCGCTGATCGCGGGCTCGCCCGACGAGTCGTCGGCCACCGCGCCGCCGACGCCGACGCTCACGAGGGTCCGGGTGTTGCTCACGGTGTCCCAACGCCACACGCCGTCGACCACGCCGGGTGACGTCGTGTCCGAGCGCGAGGCGTAGGCGACGTAGCGCCCGTCGGCGGAGGTGGCGGCCGGGCCGTTGGCGCCCACCGGATCGGATGCCGCCGGATGGCTCGCCCGGCCCAGCCATGCGCAGCCGGATCCCAGCACGGTCAGTGCGCCGACGAGCGCGATGGACTGTCTCATGGTGCGATGCATGGCGCGTTCTCCGCCCGCTCGGGCCCCCAGGGAAGGCAACGATTGTACGCCCGCCCCGCCCGGCTGCCGGACGCGGCCCGCCACGGATGGTGGTGATCCGCCACATCGCACCCGGCGGCGGCCGTGCGCGAGGCTCCGGCCATGGCGACCCTCATCCTGTTGCGGCACGGCGAGAGCGAATGGAACCTGCAAAACCTGTTCACGGGATGGGTCGACGTCGGACTGACCGCCCGCGGCGAGGACGAGGCGCGCCGGGGTGGCGAGCTGCTGGCCGACCAGAACGTGCTGCCCGACGTCGTCCACACGTCCCTGCAGCGGCGGGCGATCCACACCGCCGAGCTGGCGCTGCGGGCCTGTGAGCGCTCCTGGATCCCGGTCCGACGGTCGTGGCGGCTGAACGAGCGCCACTACGGCGCGCTGCAGGGGAAGGACAAGAAGCAGACCACCGAGGAATTCGGTGCCGACCAGGTGAAGATCTGGCGCCGCTCCTACGACGTCCCGCCGGAGCCGCTCGCGGTGGACCCCTGGATCGACGCGCGGTACGACGACCTGCCGGCGGACGTGATCCCGAAGAGCGAGTGCCTGGCCGACGTCGTCGACCGCATGCTCCCGTACTGGTACGACGGCATCGTCCCCGACCTCGTGGCCGGACGCGTCGTCCTCGTCGCGGCCCACGGCAACTCGCTCCGCGGGCTCGCGATGCACCTCGAGGGCCTGACGCGGGAGGAGGTCATCGAGCTCAACATCCCGACCGGCCAACCCCGCGTCTACGAGCTCGACGACCGGATGCAGGTGCAGTCGTGGCGCTACCTGGACCCGGAGGGCGCCGCGGCGGCGGCCGACGCGGTGAGCAAGCAGGCCGGCTGAGCGCGAGGCTCTGCCGGTGCGCCACGCCCGGCCCGGCGACCTCGATCCGCTGGCTGCGCTCCTCGACGAGGTGCGCGCCATCGAGGGACTGACGGAACGCTCGCCCGGCACCTTCTCCCGGGGATCGAAGGCGTTCCTGCACTTCCACGTGGACCCGGCCGGGCTGTTCGCCGACCTCAAGGTCGACGGCGAGTTCGTCCGCTCCCGGGTGACGACCCGGCGGGAGCAGCGGAGCTTCCTCGCCGCCGTGCGCCGCGAGGCTTCCTAGACTCTCCGCCATGGCTGCCACTGACGTGAAGTTCCCGTCCGCGCTCGATGGGCGCACGATCGAAGAGGAGCGGCTGCACCGCAAGCAGCAGCTCGCCGGGGCGTTCCGGCTCTTCGGCAAGTTCGGCTTCGACGAGGGGGTGGCCGGGCACATCACCGCCCGGGATCCCGAGCACCCCGACATGTTCTGGGTCAATCCCTTCGGACGGTCCTTCAAGCAGATGCGGGTGTCGGACCTGATCCTCGTCAACCACGAGGGCACCGTCGTCGACGGCGACGCGCCGGTGAACCAGGCGGCGTTCGCGATCCACTCGCAGGTGCACGCGGCCCGGCCCGACGTCATCGCCGCCGCGCACTCGCACTCGATCTACGGCAAGTCGTGGTCGGCGCTCGGCCGGCTCCTCGATCCGATCACGCAGGACTCCTGCGCGTTCTACGAGGACCACGCGCTGTTCGACGACTTCACCGGCGTCGTGCTCGACACCGAGGAGGGCAAGCGCATCGGCGTCGCGCTCGGTGAGGGCAAGGCCGTGATCCTGCGGAACCACGGACTGCTCACGGTCGGCGAGAGCGTGGCCGAGGCCGCGTGGTGGTTCATCACGATGGAGCGCACGTGCCAGGCCCAGCTCCTCGCCGAGGCCGCCGGCACGCCGGTGCTGATCGACGCCGAGTGTGCCGCGGCGACCGCGCGGCAGGTGGGGTCCCACGCCGCGGGCTGGTTCTCCTTCCAGCCGCTGTGGGACGTGATCACGGCCGAGCAGCCCGACCTCTTCGACTGACGCCGCGTTCTGGCGCGCGAACCGCGACAGATCTGTCGCGCATTGCGCGCGCAAAGGGGCGGCGAGTGACTCAGTCGGTGGCGCCGACCTGCTCGCGGGCCCAGGCGATCGAGCCGGCGAGGAACGCGCCGGTGTCGGGGAAGCGTCCGGCGACGATGTCGGCGAACCAGCCGGGCACGTAGATCTCGAAGGTCCCCGCGTCGAGCGCGGCGAGCACCGGCTCGACCATCGCCGACGTCGGCAGCGCCTCGATCGACGCCATCGACGGCTCGTTGTCCGGGAGCTGGAACAGCCGGGTGTCGATGACCCCGGGGTTCACCACGTGGACCTGCACGTCGTGCCCGGCGATCCCGAGGTCCACCTGCATGGACTCGGAGAACCCGGTGAGCGCGGCCTTCGACGCGGTGTACGCGGCCTCGGCGGGCGGTCCGAGCCGGGCGGCGACCGAGGAGATGTTCACGATGCGCCCGGACCGCTCGATGAGCTCGGGGAGGAACGCGAGCATGAGGCGCACCGGCGAGAAGTAGTTGAGGCGCATCACGGCCTCGACCGTCTCCGCGTCGAGCGCCATGACGTTGCGGCGCTTCGGGATCCCGGCGTTGTTCACGAGCACGTCGAGTCCACCGAGCTCGAGGCTGACCTCGGCCGCGAACGTCTCCAGCGCGTCGAGGTCGTCCAGGTCGATCGTCCACATCCGTGACTCGGGCGAGTGCTCCCGGACGCGGGCGAGCACCTCGGCGAGCTCGGGCTCGCGACGCGCGCAGATGCCGACGATCGCGCCCGCCTCGGCGAACCCGACGGCCAGCGCCTCCCCGATGCCCGTGGACGCGCCCGTGACGAGCACGTGCTTGCCGGCGACGGAATACCCCATGCGAGCCTCCCCGGGTCGAAGGGGCCGAGCTTACGGTGGCGATAACGTCCGCCACCGTGACGCTGGGGCCCGACGCAACGCGACTCGACGGCACCGTCGCGATCGTGACCGGGGCCGCGGTGGGCATCGGGCGCGCGTCGGCGGTCGCGCTCGCGGCATTCGGGGCGGACGTGGCGGTGTGCGACCGCGACGAGGCGAACCTCGAGGCCTGCGTCGCCGAGATCGAGGCCACGGGCCGGCGCGCGGTGCCCGGTCTCCTGGACGTGCGCGACGGCGACGCCGTGCGCACGTGGGTCGACACGGTCGCCGCGCAGCTGGGTCGCGTCGACGTCGTGGTGAACAACGCCGGCGGCGGGTTCCGCGCCGAGTTCGTCGACGTCAACGACAAGGGCCAGGACGCCCTGGTCCGCGAGAACTTCACCAGCGTCACGAACTTCGTGCGGGCCGCGGTGCCGCACGTGCCGCCGGCAGGTGGCTCGATCGTGAACATCACGTCGATCGAGGCGCACCGGGCCGCACCGGGCTTCGCGGTCTACAGCGCCATGAAGGCCGCGGTCGCGAACCTCACGCAGACGCTCGCGCTGGAGCTCGGCGATCGCATGATCCGCGTCAACTGCATCGCGCCCGACGTGATCCCGACGCCCGGGATCGGTGACGTCCCGGTGCGCACCCCGCTGCCGCGGGCCGGCCACGTCGACGACGTCGCCGCCGCCGTCGTGTACCTGGCCAACCCGGCGCTGTCGGGGTTCGTCACCGGCACCACGCTGCACGTCGACGGTGGCAACCGCGCCGCCGGCGGCTGGCACCGCGAGCCCGACGGCACCTTCGGCACGTGACCCGCCCGTGAGGTTCGGGGTCGCGCTCGGCGCGCTCAACGCGCACTTCCATTTCGACGCCGTCGCGGTCGCCGAAGCACGCGGGTACGAGTCGGTCTGGCTGCCCGAGCACCTGGTCTTCCCGACGACGATGTCGCGATCGCCCAAGCCGGGGGAGGAGCACCCACCCGTGCCTCCGACCACGCCGGTGTTCGACGCGTTCACCTACCTCGCGTTCATCGCCGCGCGTACCACCGACGTCCGTCTCGGCACCCACGTGTACAACCTCGGCCTGCGCCATCCGTTCATCGCGGCGCGGGGCGTCGCGACGCTCGACATCGTGAGCGGCGGCCGGTTCGAGTTCGGGATCGGCGCGAGCTGGCTCGAGCAGGAGTGGGACGCGGTCGGGCTCGACTTCGCGACGCGCGGCCGGCGGGTCGACGAGTGCATCGAGGTGTGCCGTCGACTCTGGTCGGAGCCCACCATCGAGCACCACGGCGAGTTCTTCGACTTCGACGAGGTCGCCTTCGAGCCGAAGCCGGTGCAGCAGCCGCGGCCGCCCGTCCTGGTGGGCGGGGAGAGCGGCGCCGCACTCCGGCGCGCGGCGGTGCTGGCCGACGGTTGGATCGGGATGGGCCACACCCTGGAATCGGCGCCGGCGCAGATCGACCGGCTGCGCGCGCTGCGCGCCGACTCGCCGCGGGCCGGCGAACCGATGCAGATCTGCCTCGGCGCCCCGGTGGCGTCGCGCGACGACGTCGCGCGCTGGGAGGACATCGGCGTGACCCGCCTCATCGTCTCGCCGTGGCGGCGCTCACCCGAGGCCGTCGAGTCGCTGCACCGCTTCGCCGACCTGGCGCTCTGAGCTCAGGCGTCGTGGCGGCCGCGCAGCAGCGCGTCCGTGTGCTTCCCGAAGTCGCGGATGCTGCCGCGGTTGCGGAACGCCACGGGCATGACCGACGGCTGCATCGAGTAGCACACGCCGCTCATGATGCCGGCGAGCTCCTCGCCGACGTCGATCGCCTCGAGATCCATGCCGCGGCCCATGCCGATGTCGCACGCGCGCCGCAGCACGATCGCGGCCTCGGCCTCCTCGACCGGCAGGGTGGTGTCGGCCCACCGGATGAACCCGCCCCGCCACGGCGCGGCGTCGAACGGCGGCTCCGGGTCGAGCAGCACGCGTGCGGGCCGGCCGTCGGAGATCGTCCACGCGAGGACGAGCTCGCCGTCGCGCCAGAGGCGCGGCCGGAACCCGCCACCGTCGGGGTCGAGCGCGACGTCGTACTGGCGGCGGTTCGTGCCCCGTGTCGCGTGCGCGACGCACAGTCCGGCCAGGTCGAACTGGTGCGTGCAGTGCCAGTGCGGGTCGGAGACGGCGGCGACGGCGGTGCACCGGTCCGAGAGCTGCATGCCGACGAGCTCGGCCAGGTTGTTCCCCGCGTCGGGGCAGGTGGCCCACGGCCACCGCCGCGCCTCCATGGCGATCCCGGTGACGACGGCGTCGTCGTGGGTCAGCGTCACCTCGAAGTGGTGGAAGTCGTCCTCAAGCCCACCCCACACCGTGGTCGGGTCGAGGCGGACCAGGCGGATGCGCCGCCGGTAGGGGAGGTCCGGATCGCCGACCCGGACGGTCGGCGCCTCGGAGGCCTCGGGGGCGTCGCTCACGCGGTGTGGGCGACGATCGCGTCGGCGAGGTCGGCGCAGAGCTCGTCGGGCCGGTCGTGACCCATGTCGGCCACGAGGAGGAGCCGGGCATCGGGGACGAGCTCTGCGGTCCGCTCGCCGCCCGACGGCTGGATCAGCGTGTCGTCGAGGCCGTGGATGACGAGCGTGGGGACCCGCAACGCGCGCAGTCCGTCGGCCCGATTGCCGCTCGCCATGATGGCGGCGAGCTGGCGCTGGGTGCCCGCGGGCCGGAAGGCGCGGTCGTAGTCGGCGGCCGCGTTCCTCCGGGCCCACTCGACGGTGCCGTAGCGCTTCGAGAGGTACACGAGGTTCCGGTCGGCCGACTCGATGTAGCCCTCGCGGTCGGTCGGGCGCGGCTGGAGCAGCGCCGCCTGCGCCTCCGGCGTCGACTGGCCGTAGTCGCGCTCGCCCGTCGTCGACATGATCGAGGTGAGGGTCAGCAGTCGATCGGGATGCTCGATCGCCATCGTCTGGGCGATCATCCCGCCCATCGACGCGCCGACCACGTGCGCCCGGTCGATCCCGAGGGCGTCGAGCAGTTGGACCGCGTCGGCCGCCATGTCGCTCAGCGTGTACGGCGCGAGCTCGCGGACCGCGGCGCGGCCACCGGTGCGGCCCGCCCGGGCCAGCTCGGCGCCGTCGACCGGCTGGTCGTCGAGTTGGGACGAGAGGCCGGCGTCACGGTTGTCGAACCGGACGACGAAGCGGCCGGCGTCGGCGATGCGGGTGCACATCGGCACCGGCCAGCTCCGCAGCTGGGAACCGAAGCCCGAGATCAGGAGCACCGCGGGATCGGCCGGATCCCCGAACGTCTCGTACTCGAGCGTGAGGCCGTTGGCGATCCCGACCGCGGTCATCCGAGCGGTCAGTCCTTCGGCGGACGGCAGTTGATCACCAGGGTGAAGATGTTCTTCACGACCGGGTCACCCGTCGCCTGGTCCTTCCAGGTGGTCTCCTGCACGTAGAACTCGAGCGTCCCGCCGCTCGACTTCTCCTTCTCGTACACGTCGACGATCTCCGACGTGCCCTCGAGGACGTCACCCACCTTCGGCCAGCGGAAGTACTCGAACGCCTGCTCACCGTGGAGGATCGCGCGGCCGGGACCGCGCAGCTTCTCGATCGGCAGCCCGGCCGCACCGCCCGCGCCCTCGGAGCCCCAGAACGGCATCACGAACGGGAAGGTCGGCGGGACCGGCGCGTCGGCACCGTCGTACACCGCGTCGCCGTCCATCAGGGCCTGGGCGAACACCCGCACCGGTCCGCGCTCGATGCGCACGACCTGCGTCCCACCCTTGGTGCCCTTGAGCTCGGTCAGTGCCACGTTTCACTCCCGGATGACGTCGAGGCCAGGTTCGGCCGGGGAAGCTATCGCGGCCGGTCGCCGCCGGGAGCGGACGCCGGCGACGCCTCGACGAGCTTGTGCTTCATCACCTTGCCGGTGGCGTTGCGGGGGAGCTCGTCGGTGAAGTGCAGCTGCCGGGGCCGCTTGTAGTCGGCGAGCCGCTCCGCGCAGAAGGCCAGGAGCACCTCCGCGTCGAGGTCGGCACCGGCGCGGAGCACGACGTACGCCGCGATGTCCTCGCCGAGCACCTGGTGGGGGATCCCGACGACCGCGGCTTCCTGCACCTCGGGGTGCTCGAGGAGCACGGCCTCGATGTCGGTCGGGTACACGTTGTGCCCGCCGCGGATGATCATGTCCTTCTTGCGCCCGGCGATGTAGAGGAACCCGTCCTCGTCGAGGAACGCGAGGTCGCCGCTGCGCAGCCAGCCGTCGGGCGACCAGGTCGCCGCGGTGGCGTCCTCGTCCTTGTAGTACTCGCGCTGCGCGCCCTCCATGCGGGTCAGCAGCTCGCCGACCTCGCGTGCGTCGCACTCGCTGCCGTCCTCCCGCACGATCTTGAGCTGCATCGGACCGATCGGCTTGCCGACCGACCCGATGCGCTTCGTGACCTCGTCCTTCGGCATCACGATGTAGGCCGGTCCGGCCTCGGTCATGCCGTAGGAGTTCGAGACGGTCGCGTCCGGGAGCCGCTCCTGGAGCGTGAGCAGGGTGTGCGGCGCGAGGGGCGCGCTGCCGATCGAGACCGCGGTGAGGCTGGTGAGGTCCGGCGTCGCGAAGTCCGGGTGCGCGACGAGCAGCTCGGCCATCGCGGGCACGAGGAACGCCATCTGCGGACGTTCCGCGGCGACGAGCGCGAGCCAGCGACCGGCGTCGAACTTCGGCAGGTAGAGACCGACGAGGCCCATCTTCATCGGGTTGTAGATGAACGCGATGCCGGCGAAGGTGAACATCGGCGCGCCGTGGATCCAGCCCGCGCCGGACCAGTTCGGCTCGTGGTTCGGGATCATCGCGACGTTGCGGTGCCGCACCGCCACGCCCTTCGGCAGGCCGGTGGTCCCCGAGGTGTACATGATGTCGGCGAGGTCGTCGAGGGTGCGCGGCACCTGCACGTCGGCCGGGTCGGCAGCAGCGAGGAGCGCGTCGTAGTCCTGAACCCCGGCGCCGTCGGTCGCGCCGCCCGCGCTCACCGCGAGGCGGATCGACGGGACCGCGTCCCGGACGGCCCGCGCGGTGTCGAGCAGCGCGCCGCAGGTGATCACCACGCTCGCCTCGGCGTGACCGAGGATCGTGGTCACCTCGGGGATGGAGAGGCGGGTGTTGGTGGGCACCACGACCGCGCCGGCCTTGTGGACGGCGGCGTAGGCGACGATCCAGCGCAGCGCCTCGTCGGACGGCAGGTAGATCGACACGCGGTCGCCGGGCGCGACGCCGGCCTCGACGAGCGCCGCGGCCAGCCGGTTCGAGCGGGTGTCCCACTCCGTGAACGTGATACCGGTGCCGGCGTCGAGATCGCGGTACGCGAGCGCGTCCCCGTCGCGGCGCGCCATGAAGCGCAGCTGGTCGACCTGCAGGTCACCCCACTCGGGCATCCGTCCCCCTCGACGTTCGAGCGAGGGCGGACGCTACCCGTGGCGCCCGTGACCGTGTTCCGGTGCCGCGCGCGGGGTCTGGCAGTCTGGGGCGATGCGGGTCACGTTCCTCGGTCACGTGGGGATGTTCGTCGAGACCGAGGGTGGGTCGGTGCTGTGCGACCCGTGGTTCAACCCGGCGTACTTCGGTTCGTGGTTCCCGTTCCCGCGCAACGACACGCTCGACGTGTCGGCGTTCTCGGCGCCCGACTACCTCTACATCTCGCACCTGCACCACGACCACTACGACCCCGAGTGGCTGCGGGCGCACGTGGACCGGCGCGCCAAGGTGCTGCTCCCCGCGTTCCGGCTGAGCCACCTGGAGGACGAGCTCCGCGGTCTCGGGTTCACGGAGTTCGTCCGCACGGATCACGCCGAGCCGGTCGCGTTGCCGGGCGGGCTCCGGGCGGTGATCCTCGCCTTCACCGCGCCGGCCGACGGTCCCGCCGGCGACTCGGCGCTCATCCTGCGTGACTCCAGCGGCGCGATCCTCAACCAGAACGACGCCCGCCCGCGCGACATGGAGCAGCTGGAGTCGTTCGGTCCCTTCGACGCGCACTTCACCCAGTTCTCCGGCGCGATCTGGTACCCGATGGTCTACGACTTCCCGCCCGACGAGCAGCGCCGCCTCGGCGTCCGCAAGCGCGCCGACCAGATGGAGCGGGCGATCCACTATCTCGCCGACGTCGGCGCGCCGGTGCGGTTCCCGGTGGCCGGCCCGCCGTGCTTCCTCGACGACGACCTGTTCGCGCTCAACGACCTGGACGACGACCCCGCCAACATCTTCCCGAACCAGCCGGCGTTCCTCGCCGAGATGGCGCGCGAGGGCGTCGACGGCGGTGTGCTCCTGGTCCCCGGCGCCGTCGCCACGATCACCCGTGACGGTTGCGAGATCGTCCAGCCCACCGGCGAGCTCGCGCCGGACGCGATCTTCGGCGACGAGCGTGCGTACCTCGAGCGGTACCGCGCCGACTGGGCCGACTGGCTGGCCCGCGAGAAGGCGTCGTGGCCCCGCGGTCGCTACGACGTGCTCGCCGAGCTGCGGAGCTGGTTCGAGCCGCTCCTGGACCTCGCGCCGTACACGCGGCGCGGCGTCGGCGGCGCGGTGCTGCTCCACGTCGGCGACGAGGGCGTGCTGATCGACTTCCCCGCGGGCACCGTCCGCCGGTGGGACGGCGAGACCGTGATCCATCGCATCGACGTCGACCGCGCGCTCGTGGAGTCGTTGATCGAGCGGCACGTCGAGGACTGGGTCAACGAGCTCTTCCTGTCCTGCCGGTTCCGTGCGCACCGCGAGGGCTCGTACAACGAATACGTGTACACCTTCTTCAAGTGCCTCTCGGTGGAGCGCATGGCGTACTGCGAGGGGTACTACGCGAGCCTGGCCGAGCCGGTCGACGAGATGTTCCGGTGCGGCGACTACCTCGTGCAGAAGCGCTGCCCCCACCTGCGGGCCGATCTCGAGCGGTTCGGGAGCGTCACCGACGGTGTGCTCGAGTGCAAGGTGCACCACTGGCGCTTCGAGCTCGCGACCGGGCGCTGCCTCACGTCCGACGACGACGAGCACCGCCTCCGCACCGAGCGGATCGCCGACTGATGCTCATCGACCTGCACGCGCACACCGCGCCCCGTTCCAACTGCTCGCGCACCACGCTCGACGAGCTCGTCGCCACGGCGCGGGCGCGCGGGCTCGACGCGCTCTGCATCACCGAGCACGACGTGCGGTGGCCGGACGAGGAGCTCGCCGACGCGTCGCGCCTGCTCGATTTCCCGCTCATCCCGGGCGTCGAGCTCACCACCGACGTCGGGCACGTCCTCGCGTTCGGGCCGCTCCGCAAGCCGTTGTGGATGGGCTACTCGCTCGCCGAGCTGGTGGAGGAGTGCGCGCAGTCCGACACCGCGTTGGTGCTCCCGCACCCGCTCCGCCGCTACGCGGGAGAGCGGGCGGTGAAGGGCGGGCGGGTGCCGCCGTCGGCCGAGGAGATCGTGGCGCTGCCGCAGTGGGAGATGGTGCACGCGATCGAGGCGGCCAGCACCCAGACGACCGTGCTCGAGCACACGCTCACCGCCGCGGCGCTCACCGTCACGCCGCGTCCGGCAGTGGGGGCGAGCGACGCGCACGGGCCCGGACTCGCCGGGACCTACGCCACCGAGATCGACCGGGTCGTGCGCACGGCCGAGGAGCTCGCGACGGAGATCCGCGCCGGGCACGTGCGCCCCGTACGCGTCGACGACTGAACCGAGGTCTGTGGTGAGCAGCCGTCCCCCGCGACGCCGTTGTCGCGCGGGGCCGGTGCTCGCTTTCGGTCCGACCGTTGGTGTCCGGTCGCTTCTGGGATCGGCCACGACGCGTCCGACTTGAGACCCTGTCGCCCGGTTCGCCCCATTGATCCGTACGACCCATGCCGGTGCCGCGAACCGGGTGCGGGGTTGGGGGCAAGAGTGGGATGTGGGGCATGACGGCGAGGTGATCCGGGCGTCGATGACGGCGCCCGACGTGTTCGCCGGCATCTTCACTGCGCACTACCGCACGATCGACGCGTATTGCGTGCGCCGGCTCGGTGCCGAGGGTCACGACGTGAGCGCGGCCACCTTCACCGAGGCGTTCCGGGTCCGGGCCCGCTTCGACGTCGCGCGCGCCGACGCCCGCCCGTGGTTGTACGGGATCGCGTCGAACCTGTTGCGCCGCCACCGGCGGCACGAGCGCAACCGGTGGCGCGCGTACGCACGGAGCGAGCCCGCCGGTCCGACGACCTTCGACGCCGATGCCCGCGTCGACGCCGACCGTCTGGCCGCACCACTCGGCGCCGCGTTGCGCTCGATCCCGGACCGTGATCGTGATGCTCTCCTGCTGTTCGCGTGGGCCGACCTCAGCTACGAGCAGATCGGCGAGTCGTTGGGCATCCCCGTCGGCACCGTGCGCTCGCGCATCGCGCGGGCGCGGAGCCGACTGCGCGCCGCGCTCGCCGACGTGACGCTCGACGCCGTGGAGTCCGACGCGCCGGAGCTGTCCGGCGTTCCCGACGGAGGTGATGACGCATGAACGAGCTCGACGTCCTCGAGGCGTGGCATCCGGCCGCCGCCGCGGACGCGGATCACGAGACCGCGGCGCGTGCCGCACTGGACGCCGCGATGGCGCGGCGGACGCCGACGGCCGGGCGCCGCTTCGCCGGCCGCGCCCTGATCGCCGCCGCGGTCACGACCGCGCTCGTCGCCGGCGGGGTCGTGGTCGCCACGCGCGTGCTCGACGACCGACTCGACGACGTGAAGAAGGTGCACGTCGGCGGTCTCGACCTCCCCGAGCCCGGCGCGCCGATGAACGTGCTCGTCGTCGGCAGTGACTCCCGGGCGTTCGTGCACGACCGGCAGCAGGCCGAGGCTTTCGGCACCCCCGCGATCGAGGGCGGGCAGCGGTCGGACACGATGATCCTGGTGCGCATCGCCGGGGATGACGTGACCGCGGTGTCGCTCCCGCGCGATCTCGTCGTGCCCGACGCGTCGGGTACCGAGGTGCAGCTGAACTCGTTCTTCGACGCAGGTCCGCAAGCGTTGGTCGCAGCGGTGCGGACCCTCACGGGCGAACCCGTCGACCACGTCGTGCAGGTGGACTTCGCGGCCTTCGTCAAGGTCGTCGACGCGGTGGGTGGCGTGCGCATGTGGGTGCCCGCGCCGATGCGCGACACCTACAGCGGCCTCGATCTCGGAACGGCCGGCTGCACGACGTTCGACGGCACGCAGGCGTTGGCATGGGCCCGGAGCCGTCATGCCGAGCTCTTCCAGGACGGTCGCTGGGTCGATGCCAGTCCCCGGGCCGACCTCGACCGGATCACGCGGCAGCAGGCGCTGCTCCGAGCCATCGGCGCACAGACGCGTGCCCGCATCGGCAGCGACGTGGCCGAGGCGACCGACGTGCTCGACGCAGTGGTGCCGAGCCTCGTGGTGGACGCCGGGATGGACCGCGACACGATCCGTTCGTTCATCGGTCACCTCGTCCGACCGGGCGACCTCGTGACGGCAACGGTGCCGACGGCGCCCGACGTGACGATTCCGGGACGGTTGCAGATGCTCGATCGTCCCGCCGGCGAGGACTTCTTCGTCTGGGCGGTCGGACCGCCGACGGCGGTCGCCGCCGGCGGGGACGACACCCGGGCCGCCGGCGTCCCCTGCTGACGGGGTCGTGGGTGCGCCCGGCGATGTGACGCCGGCGTCAGGGATACGATCCCGCGCCCAGCTCATCGACTCCGGAGGACGCCCGCGATGGGTGACGCCGTCATCGTCTCGACCGCCCGTACCGCCATCGGCACCGCCCGCAAGGGCACGCTGCTCGACGTCTCGGCCTTCGACCTCGCGAAGTACGCCGCCGGGGAGGCGCTGGACCGGTCCGGCGTCGACAAGGACTCCGTCGACGACCTCCAGATGGGCGAGGTCCTGCAGGGCGGCGGCGACATCGCGCGGTACGCCGCCATCGAGCTCGGCCTCGAGTCGGTTCCCGGTGTCGCGCTGAACCGCCACTGCGCCTCGGGCATGGCCGCGGTCCAAGGCGCAGCAGCGAGCATCCGCGCCGGGATGGACAAGGTCGTCATCGCGGGTGGCGCCGAGAGCATCTCGAGCTCGCCGTCGGCGATGAAGCGGGTGATGGGGACCGACGACATGGCGCCGTGGATGTCGCCGAGTCACCCCGAGACGCCGACCGCGCCTGCGTTCGACATGTCGATCACGGTGGGCTGGAACTCGGCCCAGCGGGCGGACGTCACGCGCGAGGAGATGGACCACTGGGCGTGGCAGTCGCACGTGCGGGCCGTCGACGCGATCGACGCCGGCAAGTTCGAGGAGGAGATCTTCCCGATCGAGGTGAAGCGTCGCGACGGCGAGACCGTGATGTTCGCGGTCGACGAGCACCCGCGGCGGGGGAGCTCGATGGAGAAGCTCGCCTCGCTCAATCCGCTCCACCCGGAGATCGAGGGCTTCAGCATCACGGCCGGCAACTCGTCGGGTCTGAACGACGGCGCGGCCGCGATGGTCATCGTCGACTCCGACTTCGCGCAGGCGCACGGACTGAAGCCGATGGCGGTCATCAAGTCGTGGGCGTCCTCGGGGCTCCCGCCCCAGGACACCGGCCTCGGGCCGACCTACGCGATCCCGAAGGCGCTCGACCGTGCCGGGATGACCGTCGGCGACGTCGACGTCTTCGAGATCAACGAGGCGTTCGCGGCGATGTGCGTCGCGAGCACCCGGATCCTCGGCATCGACCACGCGATCACGAACGTGAACGGCAGCGGCTGCAGCCTCGGACACCCGGTGGCGGCCACGGGCGCGCGGATGATCATCACGCTCGTCAGCGAGCTGCGGCGGCGCGGCGGCGGCGTGGGCGTGTCGAGCATGTGCGCCGGTGGCGGCATGGGCTCGGCGACCGTCATCGAGGTGATGGCGCCCTAGCGGCACCCGGCCGGGAGACCGCGGTCAGCAGCCGAGGCGGAGCTCGGCCGGCACCGGTGCCGGCGCGTCGCATCCCGTCGGTCCGGCGCCGTAGGAGTGCACGGTCCAGATCGAACCGAGCTGCTCCACCACCACGGTGAGCTGCGGCACCGTCTGGCCCGGCTTCGGCGTGAGCACCACCGCGCCCCAGATCGGGGCCGACGGCGCGAGCCGGCAGTCGGTGATCGTGTAGCTGTCGACGGGAACCGGCTGCAGGTCGCCGCCGTAGACGACGGAGGAGATCCGTGCCGCCTGCGCGCCGCAGGGCGTCGTGGTGCCCGGCGGCGCCGTGGTCGGCGGCAGTGTCGGTGCGGTGGTCCCCGGCGTCCCGGTGGTGCTGCTCGTGCTCGACGAGCTCGACGACGTAGTGGTCGAGCCGTGCGGCTTGCGCTTCTTCGTGGTCGTGGTGGTGCCCGCACCCGACTTCGACGACCCGCCGCTGTCGCACGCGCTCGCCGTCACGACGAGCGCGGCGCACGCCAGCAGCGTGCAGACGCGTCGGAACCCGGGGCGAGCAACTGACATCCCTCCAGCTTGGTCCACCGCCACCCGCGGATCCGGTCATTCGCGAATCGACCCCGGATACTGTGCGGCCATCGACGCCGATCTCGCCCTCGCCCTGGAGCTCGCCGACGCGGCCGACGCGCTCACCGTGTCGCGTTTTCGCGCCAACGACCTGCAGGTGAGCCGCAAGCCGGACACGACCCATGTGACCGAGGCCGACCACGCGGCGGAGGAGCTCATCCGCTCGGGCTTGCAACGGGCCCGGCCCGACGACGCCATCCTCGGCGAGGAGTTCGGCACCGAGGGGACCGGCCACCGCCGGTGGATCGTCGACCCGATCGACGGCACGGCGAACTACGTGCGGGGCGTGCCGATCTGGGCGACCCTCATCGCGCTCGAGGAGGACGGTGAGCTCCGCGTGGGCGTGGTCTCGGCCCCGGCGCTGCACACCCGCTGGTACGCGGCCCGCGGTGAGGGGGCGTGGTCCAACGACCGCCGGCTCGCGGTGTCCGGCGTCGCCGACCTCGCCGACGCGCAGCTCTGCTACTCGGACATCGCGTCGTGGACGAACTGGCGCACGAGCGCGCAGCCGATGATCGATCTCCTCCATCATGTCTGGCGGGCCCGGGGGGTGGGCGACTTCCTGCAGCACATGCTCGTCGCGGAAGGCGCCGCCGACGCGGCGGTCGAGCCGATCGTGAACCTGTGGGACCTGGCACCGCTCCTCGTGATCGTGGAGGAGGCGGGCGGTCGGTTCACCAACCTCGAGGGCGAGCGCACCGCCGACGGTGGCAGCGCGGTGAGCTCGAACGGGTTGCTGCACGACGACGTGCTCGAGGCGCTCGCCGCCGCCGGTCCGGCCTCCGGCGACGACGAGGACGCGGCGTGAGCGGGTCGAGGTGAGCGGACCGCTCGCGGTCGGCATCGACATCGGGACGTCGTCGGTCAAGGCGCTCGCAGTGGACGAGGACGGTGTGATCGTCGCCCGGGCGCGTGTGCCGCACGAGATCGGCATCCCGGCCGCCGACCGGTTCGAGCACGACGCGACCGTCGCGTGGCGCGACGGGCCGCGCGCGGCCCTGGACGCGCTCGCGTTGGACGACGCACCGGCCGGTGTGAGCGTGTGCGCGATGGTCCCGAGCCTCGCCGCCGTCGATGCCGCCGGACACCCGCTCACGCCGGGACTGCTCTACGGCGACGAACGCGGCCAGGGGGAGCCGAGCACCGGCAACCCGGCCGAGACCGGCGAGCTGGTGAGCTTCCTGCGCTGGGCCCACGCCACCGCGCCCGACGCGGCCGGGTTCTGGCCCGCCACCGCGATGGCGAACCACGCGCTCGGCGGCGAGGCGGTGCTCGACACCACTACCGCCAGCGTCGCCTACCCGTTGTTCGACTGGACGCAATGGGATCCGGCGGTGGCCGAGGGCGTCGGCGTCGACGTCGCGCAGTTGCCGCGCCTCGTGCCGACCGGTTGGGCGGCCGGGCACATCGGCGGACCGGACGGTCCCGTCCTCGCTCCCGGTTGCATCGACGTGCTCACCGACCAGATCGTCGCCGGCGCCGACACCCACGGCGACGTGCTGATCCTCATGGGCACCACGTTGATCGTGAACACCGTGACGCCGCGTCACGACGACGTCGCGGGCTACTGGGTGATGCCGCACACGGAGCCCGACTGCTTCTTGGCCGGCGGACCCAGCAACGCGGGCGGATTGTTCATCAACTGGGCGCTGCGCACGCTCGGCGCGGAGTCGCCGTCGGGACCGGCCCGTCCGCAGCACGTCCCGGTGTGGGCGCCGTACCCGCGCGGCGAGCGCGTGCCGCTCCACGACAGCCACCGTCGCGGCGCGCTGGTGGACCTCGACCTCACGCACGACACCGCGTCGATCCGGCGGTCGGTCTTCGAGTCGTCCGGCTTCGTGACCCGGCGGATGATCGACGCGGTCGCGGCGAACCACGGGGTCACGCCTCGGCGGATCATCGCCACCGGCGGTGGGACTCGGGTGGAGGAGTGGGTGCAGGCGATCGCCGACTGCACCGGCCTGGCGGTGCAGTGCACCGCGGTGCCCGAGGGCGCGGCGCTCGGGAGCGCCTACCTGGCGCGCATGGCCGCCGGTCTCGAGCCGGGGGCGATGATGACCGACGCGCGTCGGTGGGCACGCGCCGGCCGCACCGTGGACCCGGACCCGGCGTGGTCCGAGGCCACCGCCGCGCGCTACCAGCGCTTCCTCGAGGTGGGGTAGCCGAGGCGCTCCGCCCCGACCGGTTGCGCCGGAGTCTCGGGTCCGGGCGGTGCGCGATCGGCGCATGGGCGCCCGGGCGCCTCGGGGTGTGAAAGGCTGACACGCATGTCAGTTGCGGAGATGGTGCCGTTCGATCCGATGGGGCAGTTCAGCGGGGTGGCGGGCGACGTCCGCGACCCGTACCCCGAGTTCTGGAACAAGCGGCGCGAGCAGCCCGTCGCGCTGATGGAGGACGGCTCGTACGAGATCTTCCCGTACGAGCTGGTGTCGGCGGCGATGCGCGACAACGTGACGCTGCCCTCGGGGTCGATCCGCGAGTTCATGAGCGTCGTGATGGGCCCGTACCCGCTCGTCGGCATGGACGAGCCCGAGCACCGCCGGCTGCGGAACCTCGTGGCCCAGGCGTTCCGCCAGCGGACGCTCGAGCACTGGGACCAGGACGTCGTGATCCCCGTCGTCGACCAGATGATCGACGGCTTCGCCGCGCGCGGTTCGGCCGACCTGGTGAGCGAGTTCACGTACCACTACCCGGCGATGGTCATCGCCGAGATCCTCGGCCTGCCGCGCGCCGACAACGAGTTCTTCCAGCCGCGCGCCCTGGCCGTGATCAACGTCGCCGTGCGCCCGGAGGAGGGGATCGTCGCGAGCGAGGAGCTGCGCGACTACTTCGCCGGCTTCATGGAGGAGCGGCGCAAGCACCCCGGCACCGACATCATCAGCGAGCTCGTGCAGGCCGAGCTCGACGGCGAGGTGCTCGGCGACGAGGAGATCTTCTCGTTCCTGCGGTTGCTGCTCCCGGCCGGTGCCGAGACGACGTACCGCGCCACCGGCAGCTTCCTCTACGGGTTGCTCACCAACACCGACCAGCTCGACGCGTTGCGCGCCGACCGCAGCCTGATGCCACAGGCGATCGAGGAGTCGATCCGGTGGGAGGGCCCGCTGCTCATCACGTCGCGCGAGTGCTCGGTCGACACCGAGATCGGTGGCGTCGAGATCCCGAAGGGCGGGATGGTCGTCGTGAACGTCGGGTCGGCGAACCACGACGAGACGCGGTGGGAGCACCCCGACGACTTCGACATCTTCCGCGCGCCGCAGCCGCACATAGCGTTCGGTCACGGCGTGCACATGTGCCTCGGGATGCACCTGGCCCGCATGGAGATGTCGGCGGCGGTGAACCGGCTGTTCGACCGGTGCCCGAACCTGCGGATCGACCCGGAGCGGTGGGAGGCCGACGACGTCCACATCCACGGCGAGCGCTTCCGGTCGCCGACCACGTTGCCGGTGCTCTTCGACGTCGCCTGATGGCCGCGAGCGAGGGCTCGGCCGGACCGTTCCCGTGGGCGATGGTCGCCCTCATGGGCGGCGCCGGCACCACGCACTTCACGAACCCCGGGTTCTACGACCCGATCGTCCCGAAGTGGATGCCGGGCTCGGCCCGGACCTGGACGTACCTCAGCGGCGTGGCCGAGCTCACGTGCGCGGCGCTCATGGTCCGGCCCTCGACCCGCCGGCTCGGCGGGTGGGCGACGTTCGCCACGGTGTTGGCCGTGTGGCCGGCGAACTGGCAGGTTGCGCTCGACGGCGGCATGAAGGACCAGGATCCGCCGTTCGACTCGGCGGCCGCCGCATGGATCCGGCTCCCGCTCCAACTCCCGATGCTCTGGGGCGCCTGGCGCGTCGCGCGCCGCTGACCGATTCGTATGCCCGTGGACCACGCCTCAGGTGGTCGACGGGCACATGAAGGCCGCGCGGAAACTCCGGCATCGCTCCCGCGGCGTCGACGTAACGTCCGCGGCCGTGATCGTCCGCCGGGAGCTCCCGAGTGACGTGCCGCTGGTCGCGGTCGTCCACGCCGATGCGTTCCGTCGCCCCGACGCGCCCGCCGAGGCCTTCCGGTACGCCCCACCGTTCGAGGAGCTCCCGTGACCCCACCGATCGAGAACCACTTCGACGGTTGGCACGCGGCCAACTACGACGCCGCCGTCGCCGACCGCTTCGATCCGTCCGAGCTCGATCCGTGCGTCGACGTCCTCGCCGACCTCGCCGGAGACGGCCGCGCGCTGGAGTTCGCGATCGGGACCGGACGCGTCGCGCTGCCGCTCGCGGCGCGCGGCGTCGACGTCGTGGGGATCGAGTTCTCGCCGGCGATGGTCGAGCAGCTGCGGGCGAAGCCGGGCGGCGAAGCGCTGGACGTGACGCTCGGCGACATGACCGAGGTGCGCGTCGAGGGCACGTTCTCGCTCGTGTATCTCGTGTTCAACACGATCAACAACCTGCTCACCCAGGACGCGCAGGTCGCGTGCTTCGCCAACGCCGCGGCGCATCTCGCCCCGGGCGGTTGCTTCGTGGTGGAGGTCGGCGTGCCGGCACTCCAGTGGCTCCCGCCCGGCGAGCGCATCCGGCCGTTCGACGTGTCGCCGACCCACCTCGGGTTCGACGAGTACGACGTGGCGACGCAGTGGATGGCGTCGCACCACCTGTACAAGCTCGACGGCAGCTGGCAGCAGTTCTCGATGCCGTTCCGCTACGTGTGGCCGTCGGAGCTCGACCTCATGGCCCGCCTCGCGGGGATGACGTTGCGCGACCGCTGGGCCGGCTGGAACCGGTCGCCGTTCACCGCCCACAGCCTCGAGCACGTCTCCGTCTGGCAGAAGCCCGTCGCCTGAGCCGTTCATTGTCCGTTGACCTGGACCGGCCGAGGTCAACGGACAACGGACGTCGATCCGCTCAGCTCCGCAGGCCGACGGCGTGGGGGGAGTCGGGCGGGGGGAGCGGCTGGCGGAACAGCGCGGCCGCGTTCTCGTGGCTGATCTTCGCGACCTCGTCGGGCGGCAGGTGGCCGAACACCGACGCGAACACGGCCTGGGAGTCGGGCCAGGTGCCGTCGCCGTGGGGGTAGTCGGTCTCGAACATGATGTGGTCGACGCCGACGGTCTCGCGCGTCACGAGGGTCGACGGGTCGTCGATGGTGCAGAACCAGAAGTTGCGCGCGAGCACCTCGGCCGGGCGCAGGTCGCCCCGGAAGTACTCGCCGTACCCGGAGCGGTCGACGATGTTCTCGAGCCGGTCGTGCAGCATCGCAACCCACCCGATGCCGCCCTCGCTCATCGCGATCTTCAACCCGGGGTGCCGCACCGCGTAGCCGGACCACAGCCACTCCGAGCAGGCCGCGAGTGAGAGCTGACCGAAGAGTGTGGCGCCGAGCGGCACCATCGGCGCGTCCTTGGGCATGTCGGCGACACCGGTGCTGCCCACGTGCAGACAGATCACGGTGTCGGTCTCCGCGCACGCGGCCACGATGGGGTCCCACCAGCCCGAGAAGATCGACGGCATGCCGATGCGGTGCGGCTGCTCGGGGAGCGTGACGGCTCGGAACCCGCGCGCGGCGTTGCGGCGGATCTCGGCGGCGCCGAGCTCTGCGTCACCGAGGAACGTGATCCCCATCGGCACGATCCGGTCCGGGTGCGGCGCGTGCCACTCGTCGAAGAACCAGTCGTTCCACGCCCGCGTCACCGCGAGTCCGAGCTCGGGATCCGAGCAGCGGGAGAACACCGATCCGCAGAAGCCGGTGATCTGGCTCGGGAAGTTCACCGACGCCCACACGCCGTTGATGTCCATGTCGCGGACGCGGGCGTCGACGTCGAAGCAGCCGGCGCGCATCTCGTCGAAGCGCGTCGGCTCCACGAGCCAGTCGCGCCGGTCGCGGCCGACCACGGCGTTGAGCCCGACCTGGAAGAAGATCTTCCCGTCGAACTCCCACACCTCGTGGCCCTCGACGGTCTCGACCACCCTCGGTGCGAGGTCCTGCAGTCCGGCGGGGAGGCGGCCGTCGAACATCCCGGGCGGCTCGACGAGGTGGTCGTCCACCGAGATCAGCGTGTGCCGGATCGGACGCGGCTCGGGATCCGGCAGCAATCCGTGGGTCTCGCTCTTGCGCCAGTGGAGCTCTCGGGCCGTCATCGGATCCTCCCGGCGCGCAGTATGGCACCGGTCCGCGATACGCGAACCGGCCCCGCATACCGTGAAGTGCCGGTACGGATCCCGGGGGAGTGAGTGGTCATGGGTCGCAACGCTCGCATCGGCGCGGCGGTGGCGGTCGCCGCGCTCGTGGTCCTCGCGGGCTGCGGGAGCAGCTCGGGGTCGTCGTCGAGCGGCTCGACCAAGACGTCGGCCACGAGCGGCGGCAGCGGCTCCGGTTCCGGCACGAAGAAGATCGACGTCTGCAAGATCATCAACACGGAGGACGCCGCGACGGTGGTCGGCGGACCGGTCGAGGTCCAGGCGCCCTCGGGCACCGAGGGTCTGTCGTCGGGCGTGTGCATCTACAAGGCGACCGGGGGCGGCATCCGCGTGAGCCTGCTGCAGGTCCGGGTGTACCCCGGCCCGCAGTTCTACGGCGAGGACGCGCTCGCGAACACGAAGTCGATCGACATCGCCGGCACCGACAAGGCGTTCGTGCGCTCGACGGCCGGCGGCAAGACGATCGACGTCCAGTTCGTGAAGGACGGCCAGACCGGAGCGATCAACTTCACCGACACCGGCGCGACCGCACCCGAAGCCGCGGTCGACCACGTCACGGCCGTGGCCGAGAAGCTGGCCGCCGCGATCTGAGTCCCGGGCGATTTCCGACCGCGGGTAGATTCCGACGGTCGTCGATGGAGGTGCGTGGTGGCGTTGTCGATCGAGATCAACCGTGAGGTCTGCATGGGGTCCGGGAACTGCTCGTTCTGGGCGCCCGGCGTGTTCGACCTCGACGACGACGGCATCGCGATCGTGACCGACCCGGCCGGCGAGCCCGAGGACAAGATCCTCCTCGCCGGGCAGGGCTGCCCGACCCAGGCCATCGCGATCTTCCGCGACGGCGAGAAGGTCGTCTGACCAGTCGAGGAGCCGGCCGCGTGGCCGAGCTCGACCTGAACCGCATCGTGCGCACGGCGCGCATGAACCTGCGCCGCCGGATGGCACGGCGACCGATCGCGTTCGTGATGAGCGGCGGCGGCTCGCAGGGCAGCTTCGAGGCCGGCGTCCTGCGCTTCCTCTACGACGACCTCGACCTGCGCCCGTCGATCCTCGTCGGCAGCTCGGTGGGCGCGATCATCGCCGCCAAGCTCGCCGAGGGCGACGACGAGGAGACGGGCCGGCGCGCCATCGACGAGGTCGAGGCGATCTGGCGCGGCCTGCGCACCAACGCCGACATGTGGGTCACCGAGCCGTGGCTCGACAAGCTCCGCTCCCAGGTGACCTGGGCGTCGGAGCTGCGCGGCCGCGCCGGTGCGGGGACCCAGACCGCGGAGGGCAACCAGGCGCGCGTGATCCTGCGCTTCCTCGGCGAGCTCGTCCGCAACCCGCCCCAGACCGACGGCACCATCGACGCGCTGCGTGCGGCGCTCAAGGCCCGCTCGCTCGTGAGCATGGAGCCCATCCGCGCCATGGTCGAGCGTGAGCTGGTGCCGGAACGCATCCAGGAGTCGGGGCTGACCCTGCGCGTAGGTGCGGTGAGCCTCGAGACGGGCGAGCTGCGGTACGTCGACGGCGAGGGGCAGCTGTACGAACGCGACGGCACGCCGATGGACCGGCCCAAGGTCCGGGTCCAGGACGCGGTGCTCGCGTCGGCGTCGATCCCGGTGATGTACCCGCCCACCGAGCTCGGTGGTGAGTACTACGTCGACGGCGGCGTGCGCGAGATCCTCCCGTTGGCGCTCGCCTTCAACCAGCTCGGCGCCGGTCACATCTTCGCGGTCGTCGCGTCGAGGCCGGGCGTGGAGGAGTGGCACGACAACGGCGAGCGGGGGCTCTTCGAGATCGCCCGTCGGGTGTCGGCCGACATCGCGCCGGACGAGACCCTGCGCAAGGAGATCGACCCGCCGCGCGGGTGGGGTCGTCGCGTCACGGTCATCGTGCCGGAGGTCAACGTGCACGACGCGCTCACGATCGATCCCGAGCTCATCGCCGCGTCGATCGACTACGGCTACATGCGGGCGGCCGACGTCATCCTCGAGCTCGACGACGAGGATGCGCTCAGCGCCGAGATCGCCCGGGCCCGGATGCGCCTGCGTGCGGCCAAGGGTCCGGTCCCCGGACTGCTCCAGGCCGAGCTCCCCGACATGGGGACGCCGGGCGAGGTCGAGAAGGAGCAGGCCACGCTCGCCGAGCTGGTGGAGCGGCGGCGCGCGTCGGGCGCGCCGATGCCGCCGGGCCCGTGCGGCACCGACGACGAGGCGCGCTAGGCGTCAGCGCGCGCCGCGGATGAGCCGGCCCGGTCGGGCGCCGGTGTCCTCGCCGTGCTCGAACGTCACCGTGCCGGCCACGACCGTCGCAACGTAGCCGTCGGCCCGTTGCACGAACCGGCGCGCGTCGCCGGGCAGGTCGTAGACCATCTCCGGCGCGTGGAGGCGGAGCCCGGCGTGGTCGATCACGTTGAGGTCGGCGCGCTTGCCGACCTCGAGCGTGCCCTTTCCAGCACAGTGGGATCCGAAGCTTGGAATTCACGTGACTTGAAGTCGCGGC
>JADMIO011432740.1_pt1 | contig 90714 bp, 87 predicted proteins | sample 8958161 | NCBI WGS metagenome assembly JADMIO01 (sample SAMN16585339, study PRJNA669376) | soil metagenome | isolation source: Crop rotation soil | place: USA: Cullars Rotation, Alabama | collected 2011
CGACAACTTGTCCACGTGGAATTCTAAGCTTAGGATCCCAATGTGCTGGAAAGATGATTTAGACATACTGAAAGTGATAGAGCTTTTCAAGCCTTCAATAATTAAAATATTAGCAACTGAATTCAAACCGTAAGTAATTAAATACGGATGAAGATATTTCTCAATCAGAGTCATTAAAAATGAGTGCGTAAAGCTTTGTGCGCCTGCGATACATTTTTTCTCTAATTGCGCATACACTTTTTTACCCGCAATGATTCTTTCACGCGCTTTCTTTTGTTCTTCAAATTCGTGGTATTCGGAGACTAGTTTTTTCGCATCATCTTTGGTAATTATGCAATTTGTTTTTTCATCTTTACAAAGACCTTGTTGTTTTTGAAATTCTCTCATCTTAACTAATAAGCAACGCAAATCATCTTCACTAATATCTTGGTGCGGAGCAGTATTTCCTTTGAGAATATGGCTGTGTTCTATATCAAAATCTTTTACGCTCTCATGATATTGATTATGATCCTTATCTTCTCTATGCACATAACGCGAATCAAAACATTCCGGAGCCCGTAAACCACCTTCATAACCTAATTCCCCTAGTTGGGTGGGTGCTGTAAATAAAGTCAGTGCTTTATTACGTGCATAAATACGCTTTACGCCTTTTGAGTCATCTGAGGTAGAGGCATCAAAACTAGGCGGCATCTTTCTTTGTAAATCGGCTGGATCTAGATATTGTTCTAAAAAAGCTTTTTGAATCATTGCGCTAAGACGTGAAAGAGCCATTTGAATCCTCGTTAGTATTATCTTGTTTTAAATTTGCACATATTTTAAACAATAAAAGAGGTTAGGTCAAGCAGGAAAGCGGAGTTAAGGCTTACTTAAGATTATGATTTTCTTAAGATCTTTTTAATAATCGTTGTTTTTGGCGGTCCCAATCACGGTCTTTTTCGGTGGCGCGTTTGTCGTGAAGTTTTTTACCTTTGGCTAAGCCAATTTCCAGCTTAATGCGGTTATTATTCCAATAGAGATTGAGCGGGACTATGGTATATCCTTTGCGTTCCACGCTGCCTATGAGTTTATTGAGCTCACGTTGATTTAATAACAATTTTCGCGTGCGGGTAGGGTCGGGATGAATATGCGTGGATGCTGTTTGTAATGGGGTGATTAAGCAGCCAAATAACCATGCAGCACCGTGTTGTAAGATGACGTAGGATTGGTCAAGCTGTACACGCCCGGCGCGCAAGCTTTTGACTTCCCAGCCTTCCAGCACCAGACCTGCTTCGAAGCGGTCTTCGATGAAATATTCATAATGTGCTTTGCGATTGGTGGCAATCGATGTATTTGTCTTTTGTGTCTGCTTCATGTCGCGGAGTATAATCCTTTAACTTTTTTTTGGAAACGATTATGCACACATTAAAACGAAATGCTTTAGTGCCTTATTCAGCACGCCAAATGTTCGAGCTCGTCGATAGCATAGAGGATTATCCGCGCTTTCTCCCATGGTGCCACAAGAGTGAGATTATCAGCCGCAGCGATGAAGAAGTAGTCGCATCCCTCGAAATAAATTGGAAAGGCATTCGTAAAAGTTTCACTACGCGCAATCGTTTATATCCTTATGACAGAGTAGAGATTTCACTCGTGAACGGTCCTCTGCACAGATTAGATGGAGTTTGGCTTTTCCAAGCATTAGATGAACATGCTTGTAAAATTAATCTCGATTTGGAATTCGAATTTACTGGCGGTTTTGTCGATAAACTATTTCAGCCGATTTTCCAGCATATTGCTAACACATTGGTAGAAGCATTTTGTAAAAGAGCAGCAGAATTATATGGCGAGTAATAAATTAATTCATGTTGAAGTTGCATACGCAACACCGCATCAACAATATCTAATTCCAGTCACGCTGCAGGAAGGCAGCACTGTGCTGACCGCCATAGAGAATTCAGGAATAAAAAATACTTGTCCGGAAATAAATTTATTTAATCAAACGGTGGGAATTTTTAGCCGCAAGTGTCAGTTAACAGATTTAGTACACGAGGGTGACCGAGTAGAAATTTACCGGCCTCTTACTATTGACCCCAAAGAAGCAAGAAGAGCGAAAGCGAAGAAACGTATCCTCAAATAAAAGCGCTGCTATAGCTGTGCTCGGAAAGTGATGACGAATAAGCGAATAGACGCCAGGGATGGCGTCTTTAATTACATAGATGTAGTGTTTTGAGCGAAGCAGTCACACTTTCCGAGCACAGCTACAGCAGCGCTTTTTAAGCATTAACTCTTCTGTACTGCTTTTAAACGGCCGCCTTCGAATAAACAAGTCACGCGAGTGATATCATGTTTGCCCGTGCCGTCTTGATATGTGTAAACATATTCCATGCGGTTTGGCGATAAAACATTCGAGAGGACTGGGCTGCCCATGACGCTCATAACTTCCGCGGTAGACATTCCAGTGCGTAGTCTGCTGGTATCTTCTGCGGTAATAATATTACCTTGAATAATGGTTGGCTTACGAATTTGAAAAAAACTGCAGCTGCAGAGAGTTAACATCAGCAGCAAACAAATAGAACGCTTAATCATAGAAATCTTCCTCGAAACATTCATCAAAAAAACTTTGCGTAAGTATAGACAGCATATGGGGTAAAAAACTAGGCGTAAGCTAAAAAATGCTAATAGTTTCAGCGGTCAAATATTGAACTATCATAATAATTCTATTTATCCTGGGTGCTATAATATTTAAACGACATGTCAAAAAAACTCATGAGGAGATTAATATGAAAAACATAATTCAAAAAGGGTTAGTAGTAGGAGTGGTTGCGGCCATAGTTTTATTCATGGGAGGCTTAGCTCAAGCAAAATGGCAGTGTAATATTCACAATGAAAAAGGACAAGCATGGTATGGTGTTGGTGATTCAAAAGCAGATGCTTCAGGTTATGCAATGACTTTTTGTTCAGCAAATACTAAAAATGTAAATAATTGTGTGATTGACACCTGTTTTACCCTAGGTTCAAAAAAACCAGCACCAAAACCAAAACCTAAAACAGTTTCCGGTTGGACATGTACATCATTAAATGCTCGCGGTTCAACTTTTGAAACATTAGGTGATACAAAATCTCAAGCTGCCGCAAATGCAACTCAAGCTTGTGTTAATAATTCAACATATGCATCAAACTGCCATATAATAGGCTGCAAACAGTTATAATCTTTGCTGCTAAGCGGAAATGTAGTGTGCATTTCCGCCTAGCGCATTTTTAATCAATCATATATGTTATGACTACTGGCAATGTTAATGGTAGGAGATAGGTTTTGACTGGAAATACAGATTTAAAAAAAGCGGGACTAAAAGTCACTACGCCGCGCTTAAAAATTTTAACGATTTTAGAAAAATCTAAAGACCATCATTTAACTGCAGAATCCATTTATCGCGAATTATTAGATACAGGGGAAGATATTGGCCTCGCTACTGTTTATCGTGTGTTAACGCAATTCGAAGAAGCAGGCTTAGTCGTGCGCCATCATTTTGAAGGCGATCAATCTTTCTTTGAGCTTGATCATGGCGAACATCACGATCATTTAGTGTGTGTGAAATGCGGACGCGTTGAAGAGTTTGTAGATAATATTATTGAAAAACGCCAACAAGAAATTGCTAAACAAGCAGGATATTCCATCACCGATCACAGCTTAAATATTTATGGTATTTGTGCTAAGTGCCAAAAGAAAGTTTAAGAAAATAAAAAGCTTGCTCTGACACCGTGTCAGAGCAAACTAACTAACATCATTTTCTGTTGATGGATGGAGATGATGGTTCTTTTTTAATATTATTAATAGACTCGTCTGCGCCTGCACTTGCCGCGGCATTTCTAGGAGCTGCAAATACTACAAAGCTTCTACCAAAATGGCTATGTGCATGAGGTCTTGCTTGATGTTGCTGCTCGTGTATTTCGGCTTCTTTCGCAGTTATTTTTTTATGTTTTTCGGTTAGCTTAGCCTGTTCTCTAAGTAGTTCAGTCTTATAATCTTCCGATGGCGAAGCTTCCAATGCTAGCTTTTCTAGTTTTGCCGCATTTTGTTCCAATTTTAAATGAACTTTTGCATGCTTTAACTCAAGCATTGTTTGTTTAATTCTTTCTAAACTTACATTCAATTCTTCTAAGTGTCGTTCGTATTTTTCTTGTTTCAACTTGCGCAGTGTTTCTGCGTCCATTGTTTGAAAAATTCGATTAAACCTATTGAGTATTTCGCCCAAATCAAATATTGGTCTGTCATCTTCTTCATTACCAGACTCATAACCAGGGCCTTCTGCAGCAGCGTGGTGTTCGTGTTCAAAAAGAATATCATAAAGGCTAGGGCGGGATCTCATTGGTGGTGTTTCGCTACGTTCTGGAGTGTGTTCTGCAACATCTTCAAGGTCTGGCATGTCATGATAGTCTGGGGATTCTCTACCATCTGCGTGTGAGTCACCGCTATGATCTAGGGTATCTCTGTGGGCGTCATTTTCTATTTCAGTGCTGCCGCTAAGACTGTCATCTAAAGACGGGTTTTTATCAGCACCATTATCATCTTTTTCACCATTGGGAAAACGAGCTTGCATATTTTTATCCTTATTTAAAATTATTGTTAAAAAATTAATAATAGAATTTTAAGCAATGAATTTTTACACGAAGAAAAATATCATGTTATTGAAATAGCGACAAATCTATTTTTTTTATGAATGACGAAAAATATTTTTAGCTTGCTAAGCTCCCTGTAACACCTCGCGAGCATGTGCTAATGTTTTTTCGGTAATTTTTTCGCCGCCCATCATGCGGGCGATTTCGCGGGTTCTTTCTTCTACATCAAGAATGCGCAAACGTGTGTGTGTGGATTTTTCGACAAAATATTTTTCGACTAATAAATGATTGTGTCCGCAAGCAGCGACTTGCGGCTGATGTGTCACACAAAATACTTGGTAGGATTCACCTAGTTTACGCAGTAATTTACCGATTTTTTCTGCTGTTGCACCACTTAATCCAGTATCTACTTCATCAAACACTAATGTTGGAATGCTAGTGCGATTGGCCAGTGCCAAGTGAGCGGCAAGACTTAAACGTGATAATTCACCGCCAGAAATAACTTTTGCTAGCGGCTGCATAGTTTGATCTGGATTGGTTTTGATGAGAAAAATAATTTTTTCATTTCCGTGAAGTGATAATACACCAGGTTCATTTTCTAAATGAATTTTAAACTCGCCATGCGGTAATGAAAGAGAGCGAATTGTTGCTGTAATTTCCTTTTCTAATTTACTCGCTGCTTTTTTGCGGCTAGCAGTTAATTTGTCTGCCAGCACTTTATAGTCGTTTGCCAACTTTTGCTGTTGCAGTTCAAGCTGCAAAAGATTTGTGTCTGATGAGTCAAGTTCGTTTAATTCAGTTTGCAAACGCGCAGTAAAATGAACTAATTCTTGCGGTGTAATTTTATGTTTACGCGAAACATTGTAAACTAAACTTATGCGCTCTTCTAAATATTGTAATTTTTCTGGGTCTAATTCCGCGCTTTCCAAGTAATTTTTTAAATCTGATTCAAGTTCCGTGAGTTGTATCATCGCTGTTTCTAGTGAATTCATCCATGCAGAGGCTTTGGGTTCAACCGCATGTATCGCATCCATGGTTTTACGTAAATCATTTAACAATGAAATAATAGGGCGTTCATCATTATCAGCTAATTGATTCACTGCGGATTGAATATTCCGCATTAATTCTTCCGCATGCGTTAATCTATGATGTTCAGCTTCTAAATTTTCCCACTCGCCTGCTTGCAAATTAATAGTTTGCAATTCATTTAATTGAAAACGTAAATATTCAATTCGGCTTGAACGTTCTAACGTTTTTTCGCGTAATAATTTTATGGTTTGATCTAACCAGCGCCATTTTTCCGCGCAAGTTTGCACTTCATGTGCGAGAGGTAAGTGATCAGCAAATCTATCTAACATATCGCGCTGCGTTTCAGCTTTTAATAAAACTTGCTGTTCATGTTGACCATGTAAATGAAATAATAATTCACCTAATTCTTTTACCAATTGCAAAGTTTGCGGAGAACCATTTACATAACAGCGCGAGCGGCCATCGCTAGTAATAACTCGGCGAATAATGCAATCAGGTGAATCTTGATATAAATCTAGATTTTTTAATTTCTCAATGACATTAGGAAAACTAGTCACATCGAAACTTAAACTAATTTCCGCTTTTTCTTTTCCAGGACGAATAAGATTTTGTGACGCCCGTTCACCTAAGGCGAGTTCAATCGATTCGATAAAAATAGATTTACCAGCACCCGTTTCGCCGGTAATCATGGTATTGCCATGCTGCAAATTAAGATGCAATTCTTCGATAGTGGCAAGATCACGAATATGGATTTGATTTAACATGAGGTTATTCCGAATAATTCAATTTGCGTCCCCAGTGTAGCTTGCTACGCAAGGATTCATAATAATCATAATCAAGTGGATGAATTAAATGTAAGTGTTCGGGTTTTTTCTGAATAGTGATATGACTTCCCGGCGGTGTGCTTACAAATGCTTGGCTGTCGCAAGATAGCCGCGGTGTCGCAGTATTGTTGGGTGTAATCACAATCGTAATACGGTTATTACCAGCAATAACAATAGGTCGAATGCTTAATGTGTGTGGAAACATAGGCACTATGACCATAGCATCTAACTGTGGATGTACAATAGGTCCGCCGCCAGAAAGTGCATAAGCGGTTGAACCGGTTGGTGTTGCAACAATTACGCCGTCAGAATCTTGGCTGCAAACAAATTGTTCGTTGATATAAATTTCAAATTCATTCATGTGCGGCACGGAGTCAGGAATGAGAGCTACTTCATTCAGCGCATCTGCATGTCCTAATACTTTTCCTTGATGAGTGACTGTGGCAGTGAGTAAAAAACGTTTTTCTAAGATGTAGTCGCCATCAAGTATGGCTTTAATCTTCTTTAATTCAGTAGGCAAAATATCGGTGAGAAATCCTAAGCGGCCGCGGTTAATCCCTAAAACAGGAATATTTTGGCCTATGATGCTATGTGCTGCGTGCAATAAACTGCCGTCACCGCCGACCACAATCAGTAATTGGCAATGTTTGCTCAAATCAGCTCTATCGACTCGTGTAAGCTTGGTTTCAGCTAAGGCTTGTGCTGTTTCAGACTCAATCACGACGTTTTGATTCAAGCCATGGAGATAATCTGTGAGGGCTTTTAACGTCTCACTAACACCAGGGTTTTTGACCCGGCCAAAGATGCCAATGGTTTTGAAAGGTGGTGCCATAATAGGGCCTCGTGTGATATATCATAACCTACCTTGAAACTGGTCTTTTCGTCCACATATTGATGTTTATAAAGATTATTCGAGAGCCGGATCAAATCAAGACAGTGGAGCGCAAAGCTGAGCTACTTGTTCCACTGCAGATAAAGATGCATCCTGCGATCGGACGGCACATCCCTGTGCCGTACGGTCTGCTGCGGAACAAGTAGCTCAGCTTTGCGCTCCACTGTCTTGATTTGACCCTGGCGCTGTTTGAAATGTTATGCGTGAACTATAGAAATAGGAGTAAAACATGCCGAAAGAAAAGCCTGGCCATGATGAAGTGAATGATACAGAAGAAGCTAAGCCGCAAGAATTATTGACCCATCCGGCTTATGAAGAATTGCTGCAAAAGCTGGACGAGGCTGAGCAAAAAGCCAATCAGCATTGGGAGCGAATCTTGCGCATGCAAGCTGAGTCTGAAAACGCTTCCCGCCGCACCGAAAGAGATGTTTCGAATGCGCATAAATATGCCTTAGAAAAATTTGCCAGCGAATTACTGCCTATTATTGATAGTTTAGAGTTATGCGTATCAACCTCTCAAGAAGCTGCTAATGAATCGACCAAAGCAGTGATTGAAGGGGTGAATATGACCTTGAAAATGTTTTATTTAGCTATGGAAAAGTTTGGTATCAAGCAAATCAACCCGGTGTCTGAGTTGTTTGACCCAGAACACCAACAAGCTATTTCCATGCAATTCGACCCATCCGTCCCAGCTGGAACGGTTTTGTCGGTACTACAAAAAGGCTACACCTTGAATAATCGGTTATTGAGGCCTGCTTTAGTCATTGTTTCAAAAGCGGAAAAATAACCAACAAACGATATTGAAAATTGCTTAACCGCCCTCATGTCTATTATTAACATGGGGCAACATAGTGGAGAATAATATGGCTACAAACAAAATCATTGGTATAGACCTTGGTACAACCAACTCTTGCGTTGCGGTAATGGAAGGGGACAAGGTCAAAGTTATTGAAAATTCAGAAGGTGCGCGCACAACCCCTTCGATTGTTGCTTACCTCGATAACAATGAAATTCGTGTAGGTCAACCTGCGAAACACCAGGCGGTTACCAACCCTAAAAATACAATTTATGCAGTTAAGCGTCTCATCGGCCGCCGTTATGACGAGCCTATGGTTAAGCGCATGCAAGAAACCGTCCCTTATAAAATTGTCAAAGCAGACAATGGCGATGCTTGGGTAGAAGTATTAAACAAAGAAGATTTAGCTCCGCCGCAAGTTTCTGCGCAAACCCTCATGAAAATGAAAAAAACCGCGGAAGATTATTTGGGTCATGAAGTGACAGAAGCGGTTATTACTGTTCCTGCATATTTCAACGATTCACAACGTCAAGCAACCAAAGACGCGGGTAAAATTGCCGGTCTTGAAGTAAAACGTATTATTAACGAACCAACCGCGGCAGCACTTGCGTTTGGTATGGATAAAAAACCAGGTAACCGCAAAATCGCTGTATACGACTTAGGTGGTGGTACGTTCGATATTTCCATCATTGAAATTGCTGAAGTCGATGGCGAGCATCAATTTGAAGTGTTATCAACCAATGGTGATACCTTCTTAGGCGGTGAAGATTTCGACCAACGTTTAATGAATTATTTAATTGAGGAATTCAAGAATACATCCGGCATTGATTTGCGTAACGATCCGCTTGCACTGCAACGATTAAAAGAAGCTGCAGAAAAAGCCAAAATTGAATTATCGTCAACACAACAAACAGAAGTCAATTTACCATACATCACTGCAGATGCTTCTGGTCCTAAGCACATGAATGTGAAAATCACTCGTGCGAAATTAGAATCATTAGTTGAAGATTTAGTGAAGAGTACAATTGCTCCATGCAAAACTGCATTGAAAGATGCGAATCTGGGCGCAGATAAAATTGATGACGTAATTTTAGTCGGTGGTCAAACACGTATGCCTATGGTTCAAGAAACTGTTAAACAGTTTTTTGGCAAAGAACCGCGTAAAGACGTTAACCCAGATGAAGCAGTAGCAATTGGTGCATCCATTCAAGGTGCTGTGTTATCAGGCGCGATTAAAGACGTGTTATTGCTCGACGTTACACCATTATCTTTAGGTATCGAAACCATGGGTGGTGTGATGACAAAATTAATCGAAAAAAATACCACGATTCCAACACGCGCAACACAAACATTCTCAACCGCTGCAGATCATCAAACAGCTGTGACAATTCACGTGCTGCAAGGTGAACGTGAAATGGCGTCGGCAAATAAATCATTAGGCCGTTTCGACTTAGCCGATATTCCACCCGCACCGCGTGGCATGCCGCAAATCGAAGTGACATTTGATATCGATGCGAATGGTATTTTACATGTATCTGCGAAAGATAAAGCGACTGGTAAAGCGCAAACTATTAAGATTCAAGCATCTTCTGGTTTGAGCGATGCAGAAGTGGAAAAAATGGTGAAAGATGCGGAATTGCATTCTGCTGAAGATCGTAAATTCCACGATTTAGTTACAGCGCGCAATCAAGCAGATAATATGATTCATGCAATTACTAAATCCATGAAAGAAGCAGGCGATAAAGTAAGCGGCGATGAAAAACAAAATATTGAAAAAGCAATCACAGCATTAAAAGAAGCAATGAAGTCAGATGATAAAGATGCTATTGAAGCGAAAACTAAAGATTTAACCGATGCTTCAAGTAAAATGGCAGAACGTTTGTATGCTGAAGGCCAAGCCGCTGAACAAGCGCAACAAGCTGGCGGACAACAGCAAGGCCAAGCAGGATCGGCGGGATCTGACAAAAAACAAGATAATGTTGTTGATGCGGAATTTGAAGAAGTAAAAGACGATCAAAAGCGAGATGAATAGCGTTTAATGTGATCCCCTCTCCCAAAACTCGAAAGAGGAATGGGAGAGGGGATGTTTTTTTATTAGCAAATGGATTAGATCATGACAAAGCGTGACTATTACGAAACATTAGGGGTTAGCAAAAACGCTAGCGAAGAGGAAATTAAAAAAACCTACCGACGCTTAGCGATGAAGCATCACCCTGATCGCAATGCAGATGATAAAGAATCAGAAGAAAAATTTAAGCAGATAAAAGAAGCTTATGAAGTTCTTTCTGACTCGCGTCGTCGTGCTGCATACGATCAATTTGGTCATGCTGGAATGGAAGGTGCTGGCGGATTTGGCGGGGCATCCAACATGAATTTTACCGATATTTTTGGTGATATTTTCGGTGATATTTTTGGCGGCGGCAGAGGCGGGCCACAGCGCGGTTCTGATTTACACTACACATTGGAAGTCACCCTAGAAGACGCAGTGTTTGGAAAAACCGCGGAAATTAATATTCCAACACTCACTACCTGTAAAGATTGTCATGGTTCTGGTGCTCGTCCTGGTACATCACCAGTAACATGCGCAGATTGCGGCGGTTACGGTCAAATTCGTATGCAGCAGGGAATTTTTTCTGTGCAGCAAACCTGTCCCACCTGTTATGGCAAAGGACGTGTAGTAAAATCACCATGTGCGCATTGTCATGGCCGCGGTCGTAATAAACAAAATAAAAAACTCTCAGTTAAAATTCCTCAAGGTGTTGATACCGGCGATCGTATACGCTTAAGCGGTGAAGGCGAAGCAGGTGAATCGGGTGCAATGTCAGGGGATTTGTACATACAAATCCAAGTTCAGCAGCATCAACTATTTGAACGCGATGGCAAGAATTTATATTGTGAAGTGCCAATTAGTTTTGTGACGGGCGCATTAGGCGGTGAATTAGAAGTGCCGGCATTACAAGGCCGCGTAAAACTTAAAATTCCATCTGAAACACAAACAGGCAAAGTTTTCCGTATTAAAGGCATGGGCGTGCCTTCTGTTCGCGGGGGTGATACCGGCGATTTAATGTGCCGCGTGCAAATTGAAACACCAATCAATTTAACTGCGAAACAAAAAGAATTATTAACCCAATTTGATAAAACAATGTCTGCGAATAATAAACATAGTCCTAAATCAAACACATGGTTTAACAAAGTGAAAAAGTTTTTTGACGATATGAAATTATAACGGCCTAAGGTGCCAAGATAAGTGTGTAAATCCAGTTCAGGGGTGATAGGAATGCAAAAATTTCCAATGACAGTACAAGGCGCAGATAGGCTGCGTGAAGAATTAAATAAATTGAAACAAACAGAAAGACCGCGAATTATTGCCGCGATTGCTGAAGCGCGTGCTCACGGCGATTTAAAAGAAAATGCCGAATATCATGCTGCGCGCGAACAACAAGGTTTTGTAGAAGGCCGTATTATGGAAATCGAGGCAAAACTTTCCGCGGCGCATGTGATTGATGTCACGCAAATTGAAAATTCCGGCAAGGTTATTTTTGGTTCCACTATTAAATTATCAAATGATAGCGGCTCATCAATTGAATACAAAATCGTTGGTGAAGATGAAGCTGATATTAATAATCGTAAAATTTCGGTGACGTCGCCGGTTGCACGCGCGCTTATTGGAAAATATGAAGGTGATACAGTCCAGGTGAATACACCAGACGGTGTTATTGTTTATGAAATTGTGGAAGTGGCATATCTTTAATGGCCAATAAAAGCAGCCGTGAGTGGTTGAGAGAACATTTTACCGATCCATACGTCAAACAAGCACAGAAAGACGGGTATCGCTCGCGCGCGGTGTATAAATTACTTGAATTAGATGAACGATACCGCTTATTCAAGCCTGGCATGATAGTTGTGGATTTAGGCGCAGCTCCAGGCGGTTGGTCGCAAGTCGTGGTAAAACGCATCAAACCACGCGGCCGCATTGTCGCTATGGATTTATTACCCATGGAACCGATTGAGGGTGTAGAGTTTCTCCAAGGCGATTTTTCTGATGATGCCATTGTGAATAAATTGAATAAGCTATTATCTGGAGCTAAAGCAGATTGGGTCATATCCGACATGGCGCCCAATATGAGTGGTAATGAAAGTGTTGATATCCCCAGGTCCATGTATCTATCCGAGCTTGCTCTTGAATTTGCACAGCAAACAGTGAAACCATCAGGTGGTTTTTTAATCAAAGTCTTCCAAGGTGAAGGTTTTGATGCCTTTGTCATGTCTGTAAAACGACAATTTAAATCCGTTGTCATACGCAAACCGAAAGCTTCCAGAGATAGATCGAGAGAAGTATATATTTTAGCTAGGGAATTAAAGGGGTAGGTTTCTATTAAATTTTATGCTACTACTTGAGTTAGTGGCTTGAACCCCCTGAAAATACTGAATTAATAGTTATATATTAGGATGTTACTCAGATTAGCTTTCTGCTCTCTTGTAGTGTCTTAGCAACATATTAGGTATGATTAACTTATACTTAATGAAAAGAATGGTAACTTTTTTAAGTTAAACAATTAATGACGTTTTGAAAGAGGCTGACTAACGTGAATGATGCAATCAAGACGATACTGTTATGGTTAGTAATTGGGATTATCTTAATCTCAGTTTTTAATAATTTCGGGCCTCGACGCGAAGTTGATAAAAAGATTACATACACTGAACTTCTGCAAGATGTGAAGCAGGGTAATGTTCAGTCCGTTACAATTTCAGAACAAAATATTTCTGGCACCTTACAAAACAATGAAAAATTCACTTCTTATTTGCCTATGCCGCAAGATGCCGCATTGCTGCAAGATTTGGTGACTAAAAATGTTGTTGTTAAAGGTAAGCCGCCGGAACAACCAGGTTTATTAGCTCACTTAATTAGTTTGCTTCCATGGATAGTCATTTTAGCCATTTGGATTTACGTACTGCGTCAACAAGCAGGCGTAGGTAAAGGCGGTGCGTTTTCATTCGGCCGCAGCCGTGCGCGTTTGTTAAATGCAGATCAAGTTAAAATTACGTTTGCTGATGTGGCAGGCTGTGAAGAAGCAAAAGAAGAAGTAAAAGAATTAGTCGATTTCTTAAAAGACCCAGGCAAATTTCAACGGTTAGGCGGTAAGATTCCACGCGGTGTTTTATTAGTAGGTCCTCCAGGTACCGGTAAAACATTATTAGCCCGCGCAGTTGCAGGTGAAGCTAAAGTTCCATTCTTTACCATTTCCGGTTCAGACTTTGTGGAAATGTTTGTGGGTGTAGGTGCATCCCGTGTGCGCGATATGTTCGAGCAAGCTAAAAAACAAGCGCCATGTATTATCTTCATCGATGAAATCGATGCGGTAGGTCGTCATCGCGGTGCCGGCTTAGGCGGCGGGCATGATGAACGCGAACAAACCTTAAACCAATTATTAGTTGAAATGGATGGCTTCCAAGGCAGCGAAGGTGTGATCGTTGTTGCTGCAACCAACCGTCCAGACGTATTAGATCCTGCATTGCTGCGCCCAGGCCGATTTGACCGTCAAGTCGTTGTTGGTTTGCCTGATGTACGCGGTCGTGAACAAATTCTTCGAGTACATAGCCGTAAAGTACCAACCGGTAATGATGTTGATGTCGCAGTGATTGCGCGCAGCACACCTGGATTTTCTGGTGCTGATTTAGCAAACATTGTGAATGAAGCAGCCTTATTTGCAGCGCGCGCGAATAAACGCTCTGTAGATATGGAAGATTTCGAAAAAGCTAAAGATAAAGTCATTATGGGTGCGGAAAGACGCTCTATGGTAATGACAGATGAAGAAAAGAAACTCACTGCTTATCATGAAGCAGGTCATGCGATTGTAGGCTTATCACTTCCATCTCATGATCCAGTCCATAAAGTAACGATTATTCCTCGCGGACGCGCATTAGGCGTGACCATGTTCTTGCCTGAAGCCGATCGTTACAGTTACACGCGTGAATATTTAGAGAGTAAGCTTTCCAGCTTATTTGGCGGCCGTTTAGCTGAAGAAATTATTTTCGGCGTTGGCAAAGTGACCACCGGCGCATCTAACGATATTCAAAAAGCGACAGAAATCGCACGCAATATGGTTACCAAATGGGGTTTATCAGAAAAAGTCGGTCCACTCACTTTAGGTAACAATGATGAAGAAGTATTCTTAGGCCATTCTATTACACGTCATAAAGATATTTCTGAAGCAACCTCAAGCATTGTTGATTCTGAAGTACGCATGATTATCGAGCGTAATTATCAGCGTGCTGAACAAATACTCAAAGAAAATATAGAAAAATTACACACTATGGCCGAAGCGCTCATTAAGTATGAAACTATAGGCCAAGATCAAATTCAGGATATTATGCAGGGCAAAGAAATACGTGAGCCTGCAAGCTGGCGTAGAGACAAAGACGCTGCTAACAAAGCTAAACCAATTCCGGAAAGTGAAATAATATCTCCACATGATAAACCGCTAAAACTTGGTGACGAAAACGAAGGAACTGCTTCTGCTAATGGAACAACTACAAGCTGAAATCCAGGAAACTCCTAAAGAACGCCGCTACTTTGGTACCGATGGTATCCGAGGAAAAGTCGGCGTTTGGCCTATAACCCCTGAGTTTGTTTTAAAACTCGGTTGGGCGGTGGGCAGAGTGCTAGCAAGAGCTGGCAATGGCAAAGTGCTTATTGGTAAAGATACCCGCATTTCAGGGTATATGTTCGAGTCAGTGTTAGAATCCGGTTTATCCGCGGCAGGTATAGATACTCATTTACTTGGGCCTATGCCAACCCCTGCAATTGCCTATCTGACCCGGACGCTACGTGCACAAGCAGGCATAGTCATCAGTGCCTCGCATAACCCTTATTACGATAATGGTATCAAATTCTTTTCTGCCCAAGGTACCAAACTGCCTGACAATATGGAGTTTGCTATTGAGGAACAGTTAGAGCAACCCATGACAACAGTGGATTCCGCAGCCTTAGGTAAAGCAATTCGTGTTGTGGATGCTCCAGGGCGCTATATCGAATTTTGTAAAAGCACTGTCGCATCCGATATCAACCTCAATGGCTTAAAAATGATTGTGGATTGCGCAAATGGCGCAACTTATCACATCGCTCCTAATGTATTTCGTGAGTTAGGTGCTGAAGTAATTGAATTAGGTGTAGAGCCAAACGGATTGAATATCAATCTGAATTGCGGAGCCACGCAGCCAGAATTAATGCGTCAAGCAGTGTTAACTCATCAAGCAGATATAGGCGTTGCTCTCGATGGTGACGGCGATCGCGTAGTCATGGTTGATCATCGCGGCACTATTTTAGATGGTGACGATCTTCTATACATAATCATTAAAGACAAATTACAGCGCGGCATGCTGCATGGCGGAGTAGTAGGTACTCTCATGTCTAACTATGGTCTTGAGCGCACTGTGAAGCAACTGGGTGTGGAATTTGTCAGGGTTTCTGTTGGCGATAGATATGTTATTAGCGAACTAAACAAGCGTCATTGGCACATAGGCGGTGAGACATCGGGACATATAGTCTGCGGCGAAGTAACTACCACTGGTGATGGGATTATCACAGCGCTGCAAATATTAGCAGCCATGCGCCATCAAAAATTGTCACTCGCGGATATTCGCCAGGGATTTGTTAGATACCCGCAAATACTCATTAATATAAAATTAGGCAATCCAGATTATTCGCTAGAAGGCGCTAATCTTAAAAATGCAGTTAAAGAAGCTGAAAAAGCGTTAGGCGATAAAGGTCGTGTATTGCTGCGCAAATCAGGCACTGAACCATTAGTACGTGTCATGGTTGAGGGTGAAGATGATAAGCAAGTGAAGAAGCTAGCAGAACATTTAGCTTCTATTGTCAGGGCAGAAGTTGGAGCTTAGGAATTATAGGTTTTTTAGGTTAAAAAAAACCCCTCGCGAGAGGGGTTTTTGTTTGCTTGAGAATCTCTTAAGCAACCATCTCTTTTAATTTCTTGAGAGCTTTGATTTTAACTGCTTTGTAAGCAGGTCTAGCTTTGATCATGATCTCTTCACCAGTGAAAGGATTTACACCTTTACGAGCTGGACGTGCTGGTTTCTTAACAACGCTGATTTTCATCAGGCCTGGCATAACGAAAATGCCTGGTCCACCAGATTTCACGTGTTTTTCGATCACTTGGGTAAAGCAATCAAGAACGGAAACGACTTCTTTCTTGCTTAAGCAAGTAACGTCGGTAATCGTTTTGATCATGCCACTCTTGGACATTGGGTCTTTAACAGATGGCATCTTTGCAGGTGCCAATTTCTTCGCAGCTGGTTTAGCAGCTGGTTTACCATTTCCAGACTTCCTTTTCATTTTAGACGCTTTCTTCACGGCCATGTTCATTCCTCACTAAGGTATAAAAGGTATAAAGACCTAATTAAAATACCATTTCTGTAGAATATTGCGAGTATTTTTTAATAAAAATAGCAGAAAAATAGGCTTAAAGTGGCTATTTTGAGTGAATATCTGCATTTCATGCTTATTTTCTAGTGTTTTTTTTACAAGCGAAGAAAAAAAATTTGTAGAATTGTGTGCGTCAATAAATGACATCAGCTTATCGAATTGTGGTAATATTGCTTTCTAATAAAAATAATTCAGCGAAGAGTTGTAATGATTAATAAGCCTGCTCAATGTGTAGAGCACGTAAGCAAAAACAATATTGCTTCAGGTTTGTTTGAAGGTGTCAGAACCTCTACTGAGAGAAAGTAATCGAAAATTAGTAGTCGTCTTTCTGTTGTGTGCGAGCTGACTAAAATACCTGTCACTTTGAACCCTGAAAATTCTGACGGAATGAGAATGTAAGAGAGGTTGGTGTTGTCTAATGGGCGGGGGGTGCCAGACCGTCGATTTAGCCCTTTGTACTTGCTTGTTTTAGCTGGTTACTATACAATTCTGGCGCTTTTATAGGGTTCTTTCTATTGATAGGATTAGCGATGAAAACGTATTTTGCAAATAAAGAAAACACAGAAAATAAATGGTATGTCGTTGATGCATCAGGCAAAGTTTTGGGTAGATTAGCTAGCCAAATCGCGAAGTACCTCCGCGGTAAACATAAGCCTGAATATACGCCGCACTCCGATGCTGGCGATTATATCGTCGTAGTTAATGCGGATAAAATTAAAGTTACTGGTAACAAAAGACAGGACAAAGTGTATTACACTCACTCCGGGTTTCCAGGCGGTCTTAAAGAAACAACGTTTGAAAAACTTCAAGCGAAAGACCCAACTCGTATTATCGAGCACGCGGTAAAAGGTATGATGCCAAAAAATCCGCTGGGCAGAGAAATGTTGCGCAAGCTTAAAGTATATGTTGGTGGCGAGCATCCACATGAAGCACAGCAACCTACAGCAATCGATCTAGAAAAAGCATAAATAGGACAATAACATGGCAGCAGCAGAAAAAAATTTCTATGGTACCGGGCGCCGCAAAACTTCAACCGCTCGTGTATTTTTGAAACCAGGAAAAGGCAATATTGTTATTAATGACAAAACAGTAGAAGAATATTTTGGCCGCGAAACATCACGCATGATTGTGCGTCAGCCATTTGTCGTTACTGATTTGCAAGGTAAATTTGATATTACTGTCACCGTTTCAGGCGGCGGTATGAATGGTCAAGCAGGTGCTATTCGTCATGGCATCGCGCGTGCTTTAGCTAAATATGAGCTTGGCACATCAGCTAGCGATGAAGCAGATGTTGTTGTTAAACAAGCTTTACGTAGAGCTGGTTACATGACTCGAGATGCGAGAGAAGTCGAGCGTAAAAAAGTTGGTAAGCATAAAGCTCGTAAAGGAACACAATACTCTAAGCGTTAATTTGTATTGTATCATTCTGCGATATTTGGGGGATCGTCTAGCGGCAGGACTACGGACTCTGACTCCGTTAACCTAGGTTCGAATCCTAGTCCCCCAGCTATCCGTCCTCTCTTTTTCGCATAAAAAAATCCTAGCGTGTGTGTTTACTCTAGATTCTATATAACTATAAGTTAATGTGTGGGGAAGGGGTTAGCATGGCAATCATTACAAATAAACGCTCGGTCATGACGCTGTATTCTGGCGCTGTTGACATTCTTAGCCACCGTGTTCGCATTGTACTCGCGGAAAAAGGTGTTTCTTACGAAGTTGTTAACATTGAAGCTCGCGGTAAGCCTGAAGATTTGTTGGAATTAAATCCTTATGGCAGCGTGCCAACATTAGTTGACCGTGAATTAGCATTATACGAACCAAACATCATCGCTGAATATTTAGATGAGCGTTTTCCACATCCTCCATTAATGCCTGTTTATCCTGTAGCTAGAGCAAAAGCTCGTTTAATCATTTATCGTTTTGATCGCGAATGGGGCCCATTAATTCGTAAGCTAGAAGCTGGCAAAAATACTGATATTCGTCCAGCAGCGAAAGAATTATCCGGTTATATATTACAATTGTTACCAGTATTTAATGCTGCGCCATATTTTATGGGCGATGAATTTACTTTAGTTGATTGCTGTATTGCGCCAGTTTTATGGCGTCTTCCTGCATGGGGCATTACATTCTCACCAGCTGAAACAAAAATCATTAACAAATATGCTGACAGAGTGTTTCAACGCGATTCATTCCAAGCTAGCCTCACCGAAGCTGAACAAGAATTAAGAAAATTAGCTAGAGCAGAAACTGCTTAAGGGAGTTAAACCATGCTATCCAATAGACCTTATCTATTACGAGCATTTTATCAATGGATTGTTGATAGTAACTGCAATCCAATTCTTGTTATTGATGCAAATCATCCACGCACAAAAGTTCCAGAAGATTATGTTGAAGGCGGTGAAATAGTATTTAACATTTCACCTACCGCTGTTCGTGATCTTAAAATGCTAAATGATTTGGTTGAGTTTAAAGCTTCTTTCTCTGGTGTTATTCATATTATTTCAGCGCCCGTCAAAGCTATTATGGCTGTTTATGCAGAAGAAAATGGCGAAGGTATCTTTTTTGATGCTGAAGAAGAAACCGGTGATGATGTTGTTGCTGAAGAAGTGGTGAAGCTCAAAGGAATTGATGGTTCTGCAGGTATGGATTCATTAGGTCTTCAAAGCTCTCCAGAAGTTTCTGGTATCAGAGCTAAACCTTTCTTAAAGCTAGTCGAATAGAAATCCCTTTCTTTTTAAATCCATTATTTTTAACCCGCGCCTAGTCAGGCGCGGACAGTTATAGTCGCATTAGCGGTTGGAGCTGTATTTTGATGCGCTTCGATTTGGTCTTGTGTTTTGCCCTGTTTCGCACCTTGGCTTTGTGCGGCGAGTTGTTGGCTTCCGCCGAATAGCATAAATTGCCCAGATTCTCTTAGAGCGCGCTTTTCAATAGAAGGAGCTATTAAGCGTTTGGCTTCTTCTATTCTTTCTATTCTACTTTGCAGTTTTTTTACAATTTGATCACCATCTAATCTCTTTTCTTCATCGCTGCTAGTATCATCGTCACTAAAGGATTCAACGGCTAATTCAGCTCCGCTGCTGCGAACTAGTCGTGCTGCAGTGCGGGGAGAGGATTGAGGGCTAGGTTCTTTTGAATTACCCGAGCTATTTGGCAGGGTTGTGTATGCTTTCATCGCAAGATCTAAGTGCCGTTGAAATAATTTTCCTGCAGTAGTTTCTTGAACTGCAAATTTTTTCAGCAAGCTTGCTAGTTTTTCTGCATAACCACCACTTAAAAGATCGGTATGAGCTTGTTTGCGTAACGCTTCAGCGTCCACAATGGATAAATTCTCAGTATATTTATTCCAGCCAAGGTATTTATCGGGTGGAGTGTGTTTGCCTACAGTTTCTTCGGTAGTTAAAAGAACAATTTTATCTACCACTCCATCGGGAATTCCTGGGGTTGGGGTGTATTGTAACAGTGCGTTTATGCTATTTTTGGCAATAACCATTAACTTGTTAAAATTATCATTCGTATTTAATTTGGGAATGTTGGTGCGAATAAGATGCTCAATTAACTCCATGCACTCGATGGTTGGGCGATTGCATAATTGTGCATATTTTGCATTTGGGACTTCAAAATCAATTTCACAGCCTGAAGCCATCTTTGCGATCGAGCGTACAATACTGATGAGATCCCTAACGAGATTGGCTGAAGGTGTTGAAAAGTATTTTTTGGATACTTCAAATGTAGCGCCATCAACTAAAAATAAATCAGTTTCTTCGCCTTCGCGATGTAGTTTCATGGCGGCTTCTGCAGCTAAACCACAACCATAGGAATAACCAGCAATGACATAAGGTGCCGGGCCGCCTGGTGGTAGGTGCTCTTTCATGCTTTCAACGATTAAACTGACTTGATCGGAAATGCTGATGTCATCTCTAACGTGGGGGTGTTTTGGATCTGGAACATTACGAGGGTCATAGTAAACATAGATGGGACGGTTATCGCCCGATAAACGTAATTGTTCTATTACCGATGCCCAGTCTGTACCTAGTCCGCCAATTCCGCCAATAAGAAACATTGGAACCTGATGAGGTTGCGGAAAGTTATTATTTTTGTCTGTATCTTTGGGTTCTATAGGCTCTTCAAATGAGACCAGTAAAAATGGCATAGGGTCTACTCCCCAACGGAAAATGTAATAGTTATTATAAGTTTCATTTTATCAATTCAACATACGCAAAATTATATACCTGAATTTATATACTTCCACTCTTATTTCGCAGTTCTCTAATTATTTACATGGTTAGCTTGCCCATGCAAGATTATTCGTCCTTGCCGCCTAAGGTATAGCCAGTTGCTTTATTTGTTTGGGTTGGAGGGTCTTGCGCAACAGGGCGCCTAGCATCTGGGGAACGGCTTCTGGGAAATAATACTACAGTGCCGCCATTTCTTAGAGACACGCCAGGGCCTAAGACAGGATTTTGAGGGGGTTCTGTGGGGGAGTGGGTAGGTTTAAAAAGGATTTCAATTTTTTCCGCAAGACTGGCTATAGTCATATGCTGCGATAAAATGTTAATACCAATATACTCATGCTCTCGTGAAATCGCACCATCTTTTTTATTTAATTCAGTTTCTAACGTTGCTAAAGAAAGTGAATTTCCGCCTAACTCTTTAAAGGATTCATTAATATTAATTCTTTCTTCAGGCTCAATGCCTAACACTTTTGACCAAATTTTTCTGAGTGTTAAATGTAAGGGTGTTAAAAGTTGAGGAAAGTGAGTTATAACAGGGCTAGGTGTTGGCAATTCACGAAAATTGATTTTGCCATTCGCTGTTAATGGTAATTCCGGCACAATGTAAAAGTTTTTTGGATAAGCAACAGAAGGTAATAGAGTTTCGGTCAACTGTTTGCGAACGTGTTTACATAATGAATTGAGAGTAATATCTGACGTTGCTGGAACAATATAAGCAGTTAATGCTGTATGAGTGTTGTTAGCTAAAACAACCACATTTTTAATCAGCGGATTTCGGCGCAAAATAGTTTCAATGTCATCTAAGTCAACCCTTACACCGCAAATTTTAATTTGTCTATCTTTCCTACCCATGAAATTGATGGATAACGCGCCATGTTCAATTTCTCTATAACAACCATAATCTCCAGTTGCATATAATCGAATAACTTCTGGATTTCCTTTTTGATCAGCCCCAACACGTCTAAAAATACATTCTTGCTGGTCATAAATTACTAGAGGAAATTTTTCCTGAGTAAGTTCTGGATTGCCTATATAGCCTTCTGCTAATCCTGGTCCTGCGACATATATTTCTCCCGGAACGCCAGGCGGACAAAGTGATAAATTTGCCGGGTTTAAAATAAAAATTTGCATGTTACGAATTGGCGGCCCGGTAAGAGTATGCTCTTGATTGGGCGAATAACGTTGCCCTGAAACTCGCACACCGGTTTCTGTATGGCCTAATCCATTATAAAAGATTCGATTTGGGCGCGCGTCTGCCCAAATTTCCATATCATCTGCATAAGGAATGCCGCCCATACTAATAACTTGTTCTAAAGGCAGTTGAGGATTTAGTCCAGTTAGAATGTGTGGAAGAAATACACCAAAATTGATGCCTTCGCGCCTGATAATGCGCTCTAATATTTGCGGCGAATAACGGCCTGCTTGAAAACATAAATGCAATTGACCGTGCGTAGCAATCGCTGCTAATAAATCAAAGAAAAATGCATCGAAAGTTGGTAATGCTGTGCAAATAACTTTTGTTCCGTCAGGCAGTCCTTGATCAAACATAGAATTTAATTGGTTAGCAAAACTTCTATGCGATACGCTTACACCTTTTGGTGCAAGTAATTCTCCTGTTGTGCCAGATGTGTGAACATCATAAGCAATGCTCTCAGCAGTAATAGCAGGACGTTGGTAAGTTGCGGATGCTACATGTATTTCATAATTAGTTTTTGGATTTTGCAAATTCACCATTACTTTGGTGGGATTTGGAAATAAAGCTTTGGTTGTGTTATCCACCAGAATTGTTGATACACCAGTGGTTTCAATTTTATGCGCTAGCGCTGGATTTGGTTCGGCTTCTATTGGAACGAAAGTTGCGCCAGTTTTAAGCGCGGCTAATATGCCAATAATTAAATTATTTGATCGTGTTAGACAAACACCTACAACTGATCCTGGCCCCACGCCTTTTTGCTTTAGATAATTAGCTAATCTCGTGGTTTCTTCATCTAATTCTTTATAGGTCATTCTAACAGGCGCACAATATTCAGCAGAATGATAGGCAAGAGCGATTTCGTCAGGAAATTTTAATGCTTGAGCATGAAAAAAATCCGGCACTAATAGTTCGGTAACTGGCGGCTTGGCGGTTTCATTGAATTTGTAAATTAAGGCTTTATCATCATCTGTTAATAGTGGAATAGCAGCAATATTGCATGTTGGGTTGGCTGCAATATATTGTAATGATTTTTTGAAGTGTGCCACTAATCGTGAAATGGTTTTTTCAGAAAATAAGTCAGTGTTAAATTCTAGGAAACATTGATATCCATCATCTAGTTCATCTAGGTTAATCCCGAAATAAGGGAACTTACTTAAACCTAAATCTAATTCTACAGGTGGTGTTGCCGTGGTCCCATCTAAAGTAAGTGTAGGTTTTTTGCGATTTAGCACGAGCAAGATGTTAAATAATGACGCTGTTGTAAGTGCTGTTTTCGTGTCGCTGCTCACAGCGCTATGTAAAACCACATCTAATGGTAATTGATTTTTTAATGCATCACTTAATGCAGTTTTTACTTGCGCGAGTAATTCGGTAAAGCTCATTTTTTCATTAAATATTAGACGCAGCGGCACGCTATTAAAAAAACAATTTACAGCTTGATTTAAATCTTTTTCCTCAATGCCTTCATGCCGGCGGTTTGACGAAGTAATACCAAGACAAATATCTGTTTCGCCGCTATATCGGAAAAGCAAAGCATAAAGATTGGCGAGTAAAATTTGATTCAGAGAGCAGCCTTGGAATTGGGCGTTTTGTTCTAATGGAGCAATTAAACTTTTGGGCAAACTAAAGCGATGACGTTTACCTTTAAATTGAAATTGTTTTTGCGGTCTGCTGTCTGTTTGTAAAGTAGTAGTGTTAAAGTGCGCTAATTTTTTTTCCCAAAATCCTACGCGTTTCATTTTTTCTTCATGTTGCAGATCGAAACGCAGATCTCCTAATGGTTTAACAGGGGGAAGATCTGGAAGCTTGTCTTCTTTAATCAGCGAGTTATAACAAGCAGATAAATCTTTGAAAATAACGCCTATAGAACCTTCGTCAACAATAATGTGATTAAACAACATCACAAATTGATATTTGTTTGGTGCGAATCTTACTAATGCGCTGCGCCAAAGCGGACCCTGTTTTAAATCAAAAGGCGTGGTTATAAATTTTTCTTGATGTAATTGTTTCAGTGTTTCAAATAATTCTTCTGGGGGTGGTATAACAGGAAGTGCTGGAACATCAATTAAATGGATAGGTTTTGCATGATCAATCCTGTCTAAAATTTTAAATACTTGACCGGTCGCGTCTTCTTGAACAACTGCGCGCAGCATTTCATGTCGTTCTACGACATAATTAAAAGCTTGTTGGAGTTTTGCTAAATCAATTTCACCGGTAATTTCGACCGCCACGCTGCGGTGGTTATTCAGTGAATTTGGATATAGTTTTTCCAATAGCAGCAAATTTTTTTGCGCTGCCTGCGGGTTTATGGTTGTTCCTCGTAGCATACGAAGACCTCGTCATCTTTTTGCTTTGTATGGCTCAAGTGTTAAGATAAGCTTGAATATACAACAGAAAATTCAATTTTTATATAAAAAACAGGCTACTAGGCTATGACTGCCCTTACTGAAACTAGCATCTTTAATTTAGGCAAATACTTTTACAAGCTGGCAGAAAGAAGTCAAGATGTGTTTTGGATTCGTGATATGGATTATCAAACACAACTTTATATCAGTCCCGCCTACGAATCTGTGTGGGGATGCACTTGCGATAGCTTATATGATAATGGGACGTCTTGGTTGTTATATGTGCACCAAGATGATCGTATAAAAGTTGAACGCGATATCGATCAAATCAAAAACCATCCCACGGAAGGAAAAAGTTATAGCTTGGAATACCGTATCATTCGTCCTGATAATGAACTGCGGCGTATTCAAGAAGTAAATTTTCCTTTATATGATGCTGCGCATAAAGTTATTGGATTTGCCGGCATTGCTAAAGACGTCACAAAAGAAAAATTACGCTTAGCAGAATTAGAGCAAGCTAGTAATTTCTTCCGATTTTTTGCAGAAAAAGTTCATGCAGTATTTTGGGCTAGAGATAATTCCTGCAATAAACAACTTTATTTAAGTCCTGGATATGAAAAAGTGTGGGGCAGAAGCCGCGCAAGCTTATATGAAAATCCAGATTCTTGGCTAGACACCTTACATCCTGAAGATCGTGAAAGAGCATCCAACGTAGCGCGTTTTGAAACCTTAGACGCTGATGGGCAAAATGCGCAATATGAATATCGCTATCGCATTTATACCCAAGAAGGAGAATTGCGTTGGATTAAAGATACAAGCTTTCCTATTCAAGATGAAAAAAATAATTTTATTGGATTTGCAGGGATTGCAGAAGATGTTACAAAAGAAGTTTTGCACGAACAAAAACTTCGCGATGCAATGGAGCGTGCTGAAGTTGCAAACCAAGCGAAATCAGACTTCTTGGCTATGATCAGTCATGAATTACGCACACCATTAAATGCGATTTTAGGTATGGCGCAAATTTTAAAAAACAAAGGGTTGCCTCAAGAATCAATAGAATATGTAGATATTATTAGTAATGCCGGCAGTAGTTTATTATCGCTAGTTAGCGACATTTTAGATTTTGCGCGTTTAGAAGCTGGCAAATTATCGTTTACATCCGAGCCATTTGATTTGCGCGCATTATTTTCGCAAGTCATTCAAGGGTTGCAATATCAAGCACAAGAAAAAAACATTACGTTGTCAGTAGAGTTTGAAGGCGTAACTTGCAGCAGTGCTGTACTAGGTGATCCAAATCGCGTACGACAAGTGCTGGTAAATTTAGTTGGGAACGCGCTTAAATTTACTGACAAAGGTCACATCAATGTCATAGTCCATTGCGTGAATCAAACAGAAAACATAGGGTTGTTTGAAGTTGCAGTCGTTGATACCGGCATTGGTATTCGTAAAGAAAAACTAAATACTTTATTTGAAAAATTCAGCCAAATTGATTCTATTTATCATCGTAAACACCGCGGAATCGGTTTGGGGCTTGCGATTACCAAGCAATTAGTGGAAGCAATGGGCGGCGGCATTCAAGTGAAGAGTGAATATGGTAAAGGTTCAGAATTTCGTTTTACTTTAGCACTGCCAATTCAACCGTCACAAGAAAATACTCATCAACCCATAGCCATTTCAGATCACACATTCAGCAGCGGTCAAGCTAACTATGCAATGAATATCTTGTTAGTTGAAGATAATTTAATTAATCAAAAAATTGCAAAATTAATGTTAAAAGATTTTGGCTGTACTGTAGATATTGTTGATAATGGCCAAACAGTTTTAGAAAGAATAGATAATTTATTGCAATACGATTTAATTTTCATGGATGTTGGTTTGCCAGATATTAGTGGTTTTGAAATTGTTACCCGCTTGCGTAAACATCCCAAATTAATTCACATGCCAATTGTTGCAATGACTGCGCATATACTCGAACGCGATAGACAGCAAGCATTTGATGCGGGCATGAATCGCATTCTTGCTAAGCCTATTAGTTATGGGGAATTGGGAGCGGTGCTGCAGGAATATTCACGAGCGCGGAATGAGGTAGGTTAATTAAATTCTTTCCTTCTCCCTTCGCAAAATGCGCGATGGGAGAGGGAATCACAGTGTTAATTCGTATACTGAAAAATTTTCACAACTTTTTGCACGCCGGATACTTTACGTGCGATATCAACAGAAATATCTGCTTGTTGACGGTTAACAACGCCCATTAAAAATACCACGCCGTTTTCTGTCACGACTTTAATGCTGCCTGATTTCAAATCTTCTGTTGCAAGCATTTCACCTTTAATCTTAGTGGTAATCCAAGAATCGCTAGTGCGTGTTAATGAAGAGGTTGGGCCTTCAACTGTGATTTGGTTATAAACACGAACCACATCAGGTACTGATTTAGCAATTTCTTCAGCTTGTTCTCTCCAAGCCGGGTTTGGTGTTTCACCAGTAAGTAAAGCAATGCGATGAAATACTGCAATTTCAATATGGCTATCATTATGCAGCCCAGGATGTTTGCGAAATCGTTCAGCAATTTTATTCGATATTTCTGTATCTTCTAGCGTGTTTTTAATCGTGTTATGGTCGTAGACAACGGCAATAGCGGCAGCACCTGCTGCAGCGCCAGCAACAAAAATACAGCCTTGAAGAGCAAGGCTTAAACTGAGAATAGTGATTGCTTGTTTTGTTATTCTTTTCATGTGTGTGTTTCTCCGGAACCAAATAAACGAAAATCAACAATGTCGCATATACAATGAATAATTAATAAATGGGTTTCTTGAATCCGTGCAGTATCGTAGGCTGGTACGCGAATTTCAATGTCTTTTTCTTGTAAAAAGTCCACTATTTTACCACCATCATAACCAGTCAAAGCAATAACCCCCATGTTTTTGTCATGAGCTGCTTTAATTGCGTTCACAATATTTGCAGAGTTACCGCTGGTAGAAATGGCCAAAAGAATATCGCCGGCTTGCCCAAGCGCGCGCACTTGCTTGGCGAAGATATCGCTAAAATGGTAATCATTTGCGATAGCTGTAATTGCGGAAATATCAGCGGTTAAAGCGATAGCGGGCAATCCAGGGCGTTCTTGTTTAAATCGGTTCAACATTTCCGAACTGAAATGCAGAGCATCGCAAGCCGACCCGCCATTCCCGCAACTGAGAATTTTATGGCCTTCTAATAGAGCTTGAACGATTTCTTCGCTGGCTTCAGCCACGATATTCAGTATCGAGTCAGCCGCGTTAATTTTCGTTTGTATGCTGTCAGTAAAATTAGCTCTAATCCGGTCAACTAGCTCATTCATGGTGTTCTCTCATTTTTCTACCGAAAACGCGTTTTCAATCCATTCAATTTGTGTTTTGCCAGCATCAATATGGATGGCAATAACATCAAAACGACTATTAACTTTATACAACCAGTCTTTTTTTTGCAAAAAATGCATGCCAGTTTTGATTAATTTACGCTTTTTGCGGGTATTAATCGTTTCTGCAGCTTCCCCGTAATCGTGACGGCTGCGGCTGCGTACTTCGACAAAAACAATATCATCCCGGTCGCGCATGATTAAGTCAATCTCACCATGAAAACAGCGGTAGTTTTTTGCTAGCAGCTTAAATCCTTTGGTTTGTAAAAAGCCTTGGGCTTGCTGCTCCGCGTGCTGGCCTAATTCTTGTGTATTTGGTCTAAACATGTTGTTGCTCCTTGAGAATTTATAAAGAATTTATTGATGTTAGTGCCTGCAAGCATGAATGACTGCTTCGCTTAAAACAGCACATCCATGCGATTAAAGACGCCATCCCTGGCGTCTAGGCGCTCATTCGTCATTTCATGCTTGCAGGCACTAACATCAATAAATTCGAGGTAGGGGTGAGGGTGTTGTTTGTGTGGGTTTTTAGTTAAACTACGTTTTTTAGCGAAACAGAAAAGTACAAAACAATGAAAAACGATGAATTTGGTACGTTATATGTGGTGGCAACACCTATGGGTAATTTGCAAGATATAACACTGCGCGCAATTGAGATTTTGAAGAAGGTAGATAAGATTGCTGCGGAAGATACCAGACATTCAGCTCCTTTATTAAAACACTTTTCTATCACAAAGCCCACATTATCTATGCATGAATTTAATGAGCGCGAACGCTTAAGTATCGTGCTTGATTATTTGGAAGCGGGTGAATCAGTCGCTTTAATCAGTGATGCGGGAACGCCATTGATTAGTGATCCAGGTTTTCATTTAGTGCGAGAAGCTAAAGAGCGTGGTTTTAAGGTAGTCCCTGTGCCAGGTGCATGTGCTGCTATTGCTGCATTAAGTGTCGCAGGATTACCAACCGACAAATTTACTTTTGAAGGTTTTTTACCAGCAAAAACTGAAGCGCGCCGCAATAAATTAAATATTTTACGCCATGAAACTAGAACCATGATTTTTTATGAAGCGCCGCATAGACTTCTATCGACATTGCAAACAATGACAGAAGTTTATGGCGGTGAAAGAATCGCTGTTGTTGCTCGTGAGTTAACTAAGGTTTATGAATCGATTTTAAATAATAGTTTGCAAGAATTAGTTGCGTATTACACCAAGCATGAAAATGAATTACGCGGTGAAATTGTAATTCTCGTTGAAGGTGTAAATAAAGAAGAAACTGAAGGCAAAGAAGTTATACCAGAACAAGTATTGGATATTTTGCTGGAAGAATTACCGCTTAAACAAGCTGCATCACTCGCTAGTAAAATAACCGGCGAACGCAAAAATGTTTTATATGAAATGGCTTTAGCGAAAAAATCTAAGCCTATATAGGCTGTAATTTTAATAGTATTAAAGTACTTGGTACAAACATTGCTCAATTGATCAGTGATGCGTATAATTGTCCCCACAAAATTAGCAAAACGAGAATTCCATGCAGCGTCAAGTAATCCCGCAAACACAATTCCTTCAAGGGTTGAGAAATTTATTTAATGTGATTAAGGCATTGCAGCGCTTTAATCACCCAAAATTAGGCAAATTTCTCCAATCTTACAATGGCGAGATGTTGTATCATCATTTACCTCATGGCATTTGCAAGGGTTATGCAATATCGCTAGCTGATGTTAAAACGACTAATGACGACGATAATTTTCGGCGCCAGTATCAACAAATCGCTGGTTTTGCGGAATTTCAACCTCATTTTTTGCAAGAATGGGTATTGGCAAATCAAGATAACGCAAATCAATTGTTAATATTTGGTGATCAATTATTAATGCGGCATCGTGTTCGTACTGTTATGCCTTTGCGATATCCCACGAATTATCAAGTGTTTGGTTTTCAGCATGAAACAGCTATTACTGCCAATTTACAGCCGCATGAATTACCTGGCTTGTTGCAGAAGCATGTAATTCCTTATTTGCCGCAAATTACACCTGATCAACCGCATCAGTTAGGTGTGCTGCTCATTAGTAATGGTAATCATATGGTGAGTGTAAATGTGCGGTTTCGTTTTGGTGCCATTCAGTATCGATTGAATGATGCAAATGGAACGTTTAGTTTTGAAACAAAGAGCCTCACTGAATTATCGGAACAAATAAATAATCGTTTTGAATTAGCAAATCGTTATAAAGGCGAATGTACTAGTTATACGATAAATATTTTGTCTGAAAAACCAGATCCTGAGTTTACAAAAATTTTAACTCGGTTAGAAGAGCATGTGCAGAGTCTGCCTGAGAATTTATCTGGAGACAGAATTAATCAGCCAGGTGTCCCCGTATTAATGCGTCATTTGCCAATGAAAAAATTATTAGAAAAATTGATTGATAATTATCATAAAGGTCAATCTAAAGTTGGATTTTTGCAAGATTTATTATTGTATTTCTCTGATAAAGAATTAGCTGCTGAGCGAACTTATGTTGCGCCGTTAGCTGATCAGATTCGTAGGTATTTAAATTCAAAACCATCATTGATGCAGAATGTGTTAGAAGATTATAAACATAATATTAACGCGCAATCACGCAATGGATATTCTTGGCTGCATCAAGCAGTGATGACACATGAAAAATATGTGGCTTGGTGGTTAATGCGGCGTTATAAAGCCAATCCAAATTTAAAACCTGTTGAACAACGCGAGCAGCGTCCAAGATTTCTTGAGCTGCAAGCCGGTAATACCGCCCGTGCAATCATTCGTGGTGACGGTGGGGATGAAAATAAATTATCTGCATATCAAGAAGTAGAAATCTTGAATACGTTTTTTACCTATTCATTCCCGGCGCATTATGCGGCGGCAATAGATGATTTAGAATTATTTGTGATGTTGCATCAACATGGTGCTGATCTGAGCTTGCCTGATGGTACGGGGCAGTCAGCTGTTCATGTTTCTAAACGACATAGTGACGTTGAGGATTTTGCGCGGCGTAATGCTAAATCAAGCAGTTCATCAAGCAGTTCATCAAGCAGTTCAGTTTCTAAAGAAAAAAGCGATGAAGCCGAAGTAAAATATAGTTCATCAAGTATCTCGGCTTCAAAAGAAAGCAGTGATGCTGAAAAATTGGGGCGTGCGGTGAACGGAATGATAGATAGAATGGGCTCCAAGTTTTTTATTTCCTTGGGCGCATCTGACTCACCACTACCTACAGATCCCTTTAGCATTGGCTTATACCGCGTCGCTAAAAAATAATTTTTAGCGACGCAACACAAATCGTTTTAGGCTTCTGATGATGGTCCAAAAGTGTAAGACAAACCAAGTCCCAACATTTGGATTTTATCAATCTTGCCGCTGCGGAATTGATAAGTGAAAGATAAATCAGTGGCTAAATTCTTCGTGAAGTTGTAACTCACTCCAATACCAAGTAAAGGTTGGAGTTGGGTGGAATTTGTATCTACTGTAATAGTGTTTGGATTGTCAGCATACATTTGATTAAACACATCTTGGTGAGTAATCGCTCCGCCCACTTTACCAAATACGCTAAGACCATTGTAAAAAGGTTTAATAAATTTGGCTTCAAGATCTATGGTGTAAAGATAATAATGATCTGCGCCCCATTCTCCATTAACACCATGGCTATTATTTTTAATTCGCGTATATCCGCCTTCTACAGCTACGTAATCGTTGAATCGAAAACCTACATAAGGACGTCCAAAAACGTGAGAAGTCGGTACAATTTCTTCAATCAGGCTATCGAATGATCCGCCTTTAACAAGCCCATAATCGACGACACCGATGTTCGCGCCCACGTAAACACCAGGGTTGGCATTAATATTGGCAAGAGCATTGGTAGATAGAAGAAGAGTTGCTGAGATAACAGTAAGCTGTTTTAAGTGATTCATAATTATCCATTTATGCTTTTTATGATTTATAAAGAGCGCATCTTAGGGGTGAGTAGTGGCTTAAGTCAAGTTGAGCAGGGATGAGCCATAAGCTTGCGGGCAGCAACTGGTCAATTTATACTTGGCGCCTACTTCTTATAAATGAACCCATTCACATGATCGATATTTCGGTTTTAATTGTTAATTACAACACGGCAGAACTGGTGAAGAAATGTGTTGAATCTGTGTTGAAGCAGCAGAATGTTAATTTTGAAATTATCGTGATTGATAATCAAAGCCACGATGATAGTGTTGCTGTGCTGCGACAATTTGAACCGCGAATCACCTTAGTGGCAAACCAAGATAATAAAGGTTTTGGCAGAGCAAATAATCAAGCATTTAAATTGAGTCAAGGCCGCTATCTTTTTATGTTAAATCCAGATGCGGTTTGTTTGACTGAATTAGATTTATTTAATGCAGTAAAGTTTATGGATGCAAACGTGCAATACGGTTTAGTAGGCACGCGTATTGTAAATGCGGAAAATCAACTTGAGCATACTGCGTATAAACATTATCCGCGTCAAAAACAAACTTCTGCTAATTTTGCAAATTTGCCCGGAGAAATCGCTACTGTATTAGGTGCGAGCATGATTGCACGCCGCGATATATTTAGTGACATAAAAGGATTTGATGAAGACTTCTTTTTATATGGTGAAGAAACAGATCTTTGTTTGCGTATACGTAAACAAGGGTTTGCAATTGGCTATTGTGATGCAGTGACTGTGCAGCATATCGGCAGTGCAAGTGAGAAAGGTAATCCCCGCGAAGAAATTATCCGTAAGAAAAAAGCCGGCAAATTATTATTTTATACTAAACATTATCCCAAACATGATGTGATTAAAATGGTGAAAAATGATTTGCGTCATGCGCGATTACATTTAATTCGTTTGGCAATTCTGAAGCGCATAGTTGGATTGAGTCAAAAACAAGAAGGGCAATGCCGGCAGCATCGCGTAGCACGCGATTTAGCGCAGCAATTTTTGCATAATTCCGCGTAAGCGATTAAACCGCCAAGCAGATCATTGATTTTTATCAATTTAAGTTTCCTGCCGGACTAGTCTCTATATTCTATACTGTTAACATAAGTACAAAAAACCGAGGTATATGAATGTTGCCTGAAAAAGTCGTCTTTTCTCATGGCGTTGGTAACGTCGTAAAAGACACGTGTAAATTAGCGTTTAATGGTGATGTGGGAAAAATATTTGGCATCACTAATGCGCAATTAGACGAAATTTTAAATCGTGTTATTGATGCCTTGCCGGATTCAGTTTTCAAAGACCCAAACAAAACCATGTTAGAAGAAATTAAATATATTTGCGCGCGCGAATTTATTTTTTTTCAAGTGCAAGAACGCTGCGATGATCCGAAATATCAAGATGATTTGAAAGCATTCATACATGTGTTTGCAAAAGATATTGAGAAACGTCTCAATGGGCAAAATAAAATTTCGAGCGTAATGCGTGAGGAGAAATAAGATGCCTGATATTAGTAGAGATGTACAAATAGAGTTATATTTACGCACCAGAAAACTGGAAGGAGAAGAATTTGATTTGGCAGCTGTTATACAGCGTGTAGCAGATGGCTGTCGCAACATCCAACAAGGCAAACCATTTCCAGATTCTGATGCAGCGCTTGCGTTTCTGCGTGAGTATGCATTAGTAAGAGATTTACACTTAGTTGGACGTCATGCCGCGCAATTACAAAAATATGGTGTGACTGCTGAATCATTAGCAAAATGCAAAGAAATTATTAATATCTTTGAGAAGCCAAAACCAGAACAAAAAATTAGTGCGGAATTTTTCAGTGGTTCAAGACCTGAGCGTTTTGGCCGAGCTGATTTGGAAACATTGGTTGCTGCTTTAACATTATCCGCCAAATCCCCTACAAAAAAGCCTGGCGGCTGAACCTCTTTTTCACATATTTGTGCTATGATTCACGCCGAGTCAGTTAAGCAATCGCTCGTTCGTAAGAATTGAGAGGAAAGTCCGGGCTCCATAGGGTAAAGCGCCAGATAACATCTGGGAGGTGTGAGCCTACGGAAAGTGCCACAGAAAATATACCGCCAGCGTAAAGTTGGTAAGGGTGAAAAGGTGCGGTAAGAGCGCACCGCGTCATTGGTAACAATGCCGGCATGGTAAACCCCGCTTGGAGTAAGGCCAAATAGGAACTCGATAGTGCGACCCGTACTGAGTTTGGGTAGGCTGCATGAGATGTTTGGCAACAAACATCCTAGATTAATGATTGTTCACGACAGAACCCGGCTTATAGACTGACTCTCATCTTTTAAACCCAATACCTTTTCAGCAGGTATTGGGTTTTTTATTGCAAACCATCTATTTACCCCCTAAGTACAGTCAAAAACAAGGTCCAAAGTGTAACATTGTGGTAGAAAGTGTTGTTTTGTGGAAAATTGTGGTATATTTACTCTTACCACAAGTTAAATATCTGGCCGATATGAAGACGATGAACACTTCCTTGTGGATACTCTCTTGGGGAGGTTAATGCAGTGTTTCGCGGTATAACGGGGTTAAACATCGATGCGAAGGGCAGGATCGCGATGCCAACACGATACCGCGAGCGGCTGCAATTGGATAGCAAGAGCGAAGTGGTGTTAACGATTGATACTGAAGAACGCTGTTTATTGCTTTACCCCATGACTGAATGGGAAGAAATCGAAAAGAAACTAGCGTTGCTTCCAAGTTTTAATCCTGCGGCCCGCCGCATTCAGCGTTTGCTGATAGGTCATGCCACAGACGTAGAGATGGATGGACAAGGACGTTTACTGTTACCGCCTTTATTACGTGAGTTCGCTGGTTTAACCAAGAGAGTTGTTATGGTGGGACAGGGCAAGAAGTTTGAATTATGGGATGAGGCGCATTGGGAATCTAAACGCGGTCATTGGCTGCAAGAAGAAACCAACGCAGATAGTTCCACATTACCAGATGAGGTGAAATCTATCTCATTATGATGTAAAAGGAGTTTGCAAATTAACATGGCAGCATGCCGCATGAGTGAGACATTTAACCAACATATTCCAGTACTGCTCAATGAAGCAGTCTCTTCTCTTTTGACCAATTCAAACGGTATTTACGTAGACGCAACTTTTGGACGTGGCAGCCATTCTCAAGCTATTTTAAATCAATTAGGTGTTCAAGGTAGATTAATTGCATTCGATAAAGACCCTGAAGCAATCGCTTATGCAAAAGAACATTTTGCACATGATAAGCGTTTCACTATCATTCACCAGTCTTTTGCCAACCTGCAAGCTAGCCTGACGGAATTAAATATATTCGGTCAAATTAGCGGTGTGTTATTTGATCTGGGAGTATCTTCACCGCAATTAGATAACCCAAATCGCGGCTTTAGTTTTTCTAGAGATGGCGCGCTAGATATGCGCATGGATACGACGCAAGGCGTTGATGCAATGACTTGGATTGCCAATGTGAAAGAAGAAGAATTGGCTACAGTGTTATGGACTTATGGCGAAGAAAAATTTTCTCGCCGCATCGCTCGCGCAATTGTTACCAAAAGAGCGGAAACACCGATTACATCCACCACGCAATTGGCTGATATTATTAAATTTGCAACACCAAAACCAAAAACACCACATGACAAACATCCTGCTACCCGTAGTTTTCAAGCAATACGTATAGCTATCAATCAAGAATTAACCGATTTGGAATTGGGTTTAGAGCAAGCTTTAGAAGCGCTTAAAGCTTCTGGGCGATTATCAGTAATCAGTTTTCATTCATTGGAAGATCGTATCGTGAAGCAATTTATTAAATTGCATGAAAAAGGGCAGGAATTGCCGCGCGGATTACCAGTGAAGGGAATGCATTTTAATGCACGATTAAAATCAGTTGGTAAGCCTCAAAAACCTAGTATGAAAGAAATGAATCTTAACCCCAGGGCACGTAGTGCCATTTTACGCATAGCGGAGAAACTATCATGAACGCGGCAGCGCGCTTAGTTCATCAAAATATTTTATCTCGACATCTGGTATTAACCCACTTGTTAACACGTAAGCAATTGATGGTGATGTTGCTGGCGCTAGCAGTGATTTTATCAGCGCTAAGTGTGATTTATGTGACACATGTGACACGCATTTTGCATGCGACTTATCAGCGAAATCTAGTTATGCAAGATCGTTTACATGTACAGCGTGGGCAACTATTATTGGAGCGCAGCACATGGATGATGCAAGCACGCATCCAACAGTTTGCTGAAAGCCAATTAGGTATGGTGATGCCTGACCACAAATCAGTCATGATTGTTCACGAGTAACGTTTTATTGAAACAAGCGGCATGACTCAGACGCAAACATCTTATATTGCATGGCGATTTTATCTCATAATCTGCGTCATCATGCTCGCAGTGACGGGCTTGGTTTGGCGTGTAATCGATCTAGCTATTTTTGACCAGCATTTTCTCCGTCATCAAGGCGATGAACGTGTGCTGCGTTTAGTAAAATCCCCATCGTTTCGCGGCATGATGACTGATAGAAATGGATTTCCTTTAGCTGTAAGCACAACTGTTTATTCTGCGTGGATGAATCCAACCGAATTTTCTCCAAGCAAAGAATCACTTTCAAAACTTGCTAAACTCACGGGTATTAAATCCAAAGAAATTAATGCGCTTTACACGCGCAATTTGAAAAAAGATAGGGAATTTGTTTATCTCAAACGCGGGCTTGCGCCTGAGCTTGCCAGCCAAATTAAATCATTGGGAATTCCTGGCATTTATATGCAGCAAGATTATCGTCGTTATTATCCTGAAGGAGAAGTAATGGCGCATGCGATTGGTTTTACCAATGTCGACGATCAAGGCCAGGAAGGATTAGAGCTTGCATACAATGATTGGCTGCAAGGTGAGCCAGGCAAAAAGTGGGTAATCAAAGATAGATTAGGCCGCGTCATTTCTGATGTGGAAACATTACAAGATGAAAAACCAGGTAATGATTTAAAGCTTAGTATTGATAGACGAATTCAATATCTTGCTTATCGAGAATTGTTAGCGGGTGTTGTGGAAAATAAAGCAAAGTCCGGTTCAATTGTTGTATTAGATACACAAACAGGCGAAGTGTTGGCGATGGTCAATGTACCATCGTTTAATCCAAATAATCGTGCAGGCGCTACCATTGAGAGTTTACGTAATCGCGCGGTTACCGATACATTTGAACCAGGCTCAACCATTAAAACATTTTCCATTGCTACAGCCCTCGCTAGCGGAAAATTTAAGCCGGATACTGTGATAGACACATACCCGGGATGGATGCGAGTGGGGCACAATTTAGTTAGAGATGAGCATCAAAATGGAGAATTAACCGTAACACAAATTCTCGCATTATCTAGTAACGTAGGTGTCACTAAAATGTTACTCAGTTTACCGCCGGATCAATTATGGGAAATTTTACATAAGGTAGGATTTGGCGAGGCAACCGGTATTGGGTTTCCTGGCGAACAAAACGGTGTGTTAATCAAACATAATCCATGGGGGCAATTTACATTAGCGACGCTTGGATTTGGTTATGGTATGTCCGCCACAACATTACAGCTTGCGCGTGCTTATTCAATCCTTGCAAACGGCGGTATTAAAAAACCAGTTTCTTTTTTACGAATTGAAAAACCGCCAGTTGGCGAACGCGTGATGAGTGAAAAAGTTGCTAAGCAAATGTTACTGCTGCTTGAATCAGTCACTGAAAAAGGTGGTACGGCAGAAGCTGCATCTATCCCTGGATATCGAGTAGCAGGTAAAACCGGTACTGCGAAAAAAGTGGGTGTAGGCGGATATCAAAAACATTCTTATACTTCATCTTTCATTGGTATCGCACCGCTCAGCAATCCACGTTTATTAGTCGCTGTTGTTATTCATGAACCCACAGGCAAATATTATTACGGCGGATTTGTTTCAGGTCCCGTATTTGCCAAGGTTATGGAAGGAACATTGCGTATGTTAGATATTCCTCCTGATGCGTTGCCAGAAACTGCACAAGCTGAACCTATTAAAGCCGCGCAAAATGAACCGCAAAAAATTCGCGATTAATCTTCGCGTAAATTAACATTCACTTCCCCAACATAATATTTTGACGGCCCTTCAAAACCAGAGTCAGTTCCTACAAAAATCCAAAGCTTTCCAGCGGAATCTGTTTTTACAAGAATTGGATTATTGAAGTTGTTAACTTGTTTTGCAGCATATTGAGGATTACGTGAATCAACTAAAGGATTGGCTAAATTACCAACGACAACTGCGTTTTCGCCGCTGATTTGTTGATTGCCTTTATCAACATTCAATAAATAAAAACCATTACGATCAATCTTTATGGGTTCTTCTGTTGAAGCGCCAACTTTCAGTGCCACAGATTCTCCAGGAGAGCCACCAATACCAAACTTACCTTCAGGAACGTTAGTCGCAAGATTAACTGATAAAGTGACTGCGTATTGAGTATTTGCTTTTAAGCCTTGGATAGGCGTTTTGATATACATGAATAAATCATCGCTATGATTATTTCCGGCGAGATATATTCCTTTAGTGAAGGTAGCTGATTTCTGCGGATTTTGATCAGTTGGAAGATTTTCCCATCCCCAGGCAAGCTCGTAAAATTGCTCTTGGCCTTTAGGGTAATCGGTAAAATCGCCAGTCCATTGTTGACTGCCCGCTGCAAAAGAATAATGCCGAGTATTTTCCGAATTTCCAGCAAAGACGGAAGATAAAGTAAAAAAACTCAATACAAGCGAAAGAAATATGCGTATCACGACAACCTCGTTTTTTTGATTCTGGCGCGTATTTTAGACGTAAAACCAATCTGAGGCAAAAAGTAATCCCCTGTCTCCTGGTAGTATCCGAAGGCCGGTCAGGAAGGGCAAGATAGGCATTTTTCCTAGGGCTATATTCTGTTAAAATAACCGCATTTATTGGCGATAAGACTATGAATATGCGGTTATCAACGTTATTAGCGGGCGAGTTTAAGCTTCCTCAGGAAGTAGATCGTGAAATAAGCGACTTAACCTTAGATAGCCGCCAGGTACAACAAAACGGCTTATTTCTAGCAGTCAAAGGAACGCAATTAGACGGCCGCAGTTATATTCCAAATGCCTTGGCAAAAGGCGCTGCCGCAATACTCGTCGATGCCGAATCAGCTAATGAAGCTGTCACTTTTCAGCAACATATTCCTCTTATTCCTATCCAGCAATTGCAGTCTAAAATCGGCGAATTAGCCGCGCGTTTTTATGATTATCCCTCTAAGAAATTGCGCATGATTGGTGTGACAGGCACTAGCGGGAAAACTTCGTGCACGCATTTTATCGCGCAATCATTTCAAGCATTACAAATACCTTGTGGAATTATCGGCACTTTAGGCAGCGGTTTTTTTGGTGCGCTCAATGAAACAGGATTAACAACACCGGATGCAATAACATTGCAAAAAATTCTGCACCAATTTGTTTTGCAAGGTGCGAAAGCAGTGGCTATGGAAGTTTCTTCACATAGCATAGATCAAGGCAGGGTAAATGGTATTGAATTTGATATTGGTATATTCACCAATCTTTCTCAAGACCATCTCGATTATCACGGTGACTTAGAAGCTTATGCAGCAGTAAAACGCCGTTTTTTAGCAGAATTACCAACTGAAAATGTCATTATCAATGCAGATGATTCTTATGGCCGCCGTTGGCTAAATGATTTGGCAGCGCAAAAATCTGTGATTGCCTACGGCACTCGTAAAACCTTATCCATTCCAACTTCTATCCCATATGTTTATACCGATGAAATAGAATTAACGTTGCATGGTATTAAAGCCGCGGTGTATTCCCCTTGGGGTGAAGGCGAATTAATGCTGCCTCTTATAGGTCAGTTTAATTTGAGTAATGCATTAGCTTTGCTGGCAACCTTGTGCATTAGCAAAGTGCCATTTCAAGATGCATGTAATGCAATGACAAAGTTATCAACGGTGCCGGGCCGCATGCAGACATTAGGCGGAAATGGCAAGCCGCTGGTCGTGGTGGATTACGCGCATAAACCCGATGCGTTGGAGAAAGTATTGCAAGCTTTACGCTCCCATACAGAAGGCAAGTTATGGTGTGTTTTTGGCTGCGGGGGTGAGCGAGACAGGGGTAAGCGGCCGTTAATGGCGCAAATAGCCGAACGAATTGCAGACCATGTCATTGTTACCAATGATAATCCCCGCCGAGAGTCGCCAGAAGAAATAGCCGCGGAAATCTGCCGTGGGTTTAGCCATCCAGAGCGGGTTTCTATAGAGTTAGATCGTTCTAAAGCGATCGAGAACAGTATACAATGGGCATCAGCGAAAGATTGTGTTTTGATTGCCGGTAAGGGGGCGGAACACTATCAGCAAATTGGCGATACAAAACTGCCATTCGATGATGTTCTCAAAGTGAAAGAATTTCTTCATCGCGAGTAACGAATAAACTGTGGAGATAAGCAATGTTAGTGTGGTTTAGTGAATGGCTGGCCCAATATTTTCATGTTTTTCATGTGGTTCAATACCTCACATTGCGTGCTATTTTCGGCACATTAACTGCCTTAGTCATGGCATTGGTTTTAGGCCCTAGCATCATTCGTAAATTAAGCACCCATCGCGTAGGTCAAGTTGTGCGTGATGATGGTCCTCAATCTCACTTAAGCAAAGCTGGCACTCCAACCATGGGCGGCACCTTGGTTATTATCGCTGTCCTCTTAAGCACATTATTGTGGAGTGATTTATCTAACCGTTATGTTTGGTTAGTGCTTTTTATTACCTTAGGATTTGGTGCAGTTGGTTATTGGGATGATTATCTAAAACTAGTATTGAAAAACAGCCGCGGTATGCCTGCACGGCAAAAATATTTATGCCAATCTTTATTAGGCTTAGGCGCAGCATTATATTTATATTTCACCGCGACTTTACCGGCGGAAACTCAGTTGGTTCTGCCTTTCTTTAAAAATATTACGGTAGCCATGGGCCCGTTTTTTATTTTGTTTGTTTATTTCGTCATTGTTGGATCCAGCAATGCAGTTAACTTAACCGATGGTTTAGATGGTCTCGCTATCATGCCTGCAGTCATGATTAGCTGTGCGCTTGGTGTGTTTGCTTATGCAACCGGTAATAGCCACCATGCTGCATATCTCTCAATTCCGTATGTTCCTGGAGCGGGTGAAATTGTTGTATTTTGCGGCTCATTAGTCGGAGCAGGTTTAGGCTTTTTATGGTTTAACACTTATCCCGCGCAAGTATTCATGGGTGATGTAGGCGCGCTCGCATTAGGTGCGGCATTAGGCATGATTGCTGTCATCGTGCGCCAAGAAATTGTATTTTTTGTCATGAGCGGAATTTTTGTATTAGAAACCGTGTCTGTCATATTGCAAGTAGGGTCGTTTAAATTAACTGGTAAGCGTATTTTTAAAATGGCGCCTATTCATCATCATTTCGAATTAAAAGGCTGGCCTGAACCGCGTGTAATCGTACGGTTTTGGATTATCACCTTCGTATTAGTATTGTGTGGATTGGCTACATTAAAGTTAAGGTAATCTATGTCCGCGTCTGAATTACATGTCATTGTTGGTTTGGGAGCAACAGGTCTTTCTTGTGCGCAATATCTAAAAAATGCAGGCAAACAAATTGCAGTGATGGATACACGAGAAAATCCTCCGCATTTAGCAATACTTCGCGAACAATTTCCAGATATTACCGTCTCACTCGGCGGGTTGAATGCTGATTTATTAAATAAAGCTTCGCAAATTATTTTAAGCCCAGGTATCGCATTGCGCGAACCTGTCATTGCCAATCAAGTAAAGCGCGGTGTACCTGTCATTGGCGATATTGAATTATTTGCTCAAGCAGTTAACGTGCCAGTGATTGCAATCACTGGAACCAATGCTAAAAGCACAGTGACAACTTTAGTTGGCTTAATGGCGGAAGCAGCAGGATACGCAGTGCAAGTAGGTGGTAATTTAGGAATACCAGCGCTAGATTTATTACGTCAAAATCCAAACGCAAATCTTTTCGTGCTCGAATTATCAAGTTTTCAACTCGAAACAACTTATTCATTAAAGCCGCATGTTGCTACTGTTTTGAATGTAACGCCAGATCATATGGATCGTTACGATACTGTTGCTGATTATCAACGTGCAAAATACCGTGTTTATCATGAATGCCAAGTAGCTGTGTACAATCGTGATGATGAACTGACAAATTGTTATGAAAAAAATCTGCAGCAAAAATTATGCTTCACATTGAATGAACCAAAAGATGGCGAATTTGGTTTAATTACTAAAGCAGGAGAAACCTATCTTGCTTATGAAAATAATTTATTACTTCCGGTTAGTGAATTACCTGTAATGGGTAAACACTATCAAGCGAATGCGTTAGCATCATTAGCAATAGGCCATGGTTTTGGCATGCCTATGCAGCCTATGTTAAAAGTGTTGCGTGAATTTAAAGGCTTGCCGCATCGCTGCCAATTAGTTCGCGAACGCAATGGTGTGAAATGGTATAACGATTCCAAGGGTACGAATGTCGGTGCGACTCAAGCTGCAATCGAAGGCTTGGGAAGTGAGATTAAAGGCAAGTTAATAATGATATTAGGCGGTGTAGGTAAAAACGCAGATTTTACTACTTTAGTGCCTGTTATTGAAAAATATTCACGCCATGTCGTTCTCATTGGCGAAGTTGCAAAAGAATTATCGCAAGTCATTGGCAATCGCGTGCCAACTTCATTTGCAGTTAGTATGGCTGATGCAGTAGAGCAAGCGGCGGCTGCTGCAAAAACAAATGATAGTGTTTTATTGTCACCTGCTTGCGCGAGTTTTGATATGTTTAAAAATTACGAACATCGCGGTCAAGTATTTACGGAAATCGTCGAAGCGTTATAAATACGCTGAAAAGGATTATTCTTTATGCGCTCTTATTCAGGTGCTCAGCAATCCCAAGTTCCTGCTCTTTACGATAAATGGTTTGTCTTTGCTGTGCTTTGCATAGTCTCGTTAGGGTTGCTGATGATGACATCCGCATCCATCGTGATATCCGATAAACAAATGCATCAACCATTTTATTTTCTTTTCAAACAACTCATATTTTTAACTTTAGGTGTCATACTTGGTGGAGTCGTATTGCAAATCGACACTTCCTATTGGGAAAAGCTTGGCGGTTATTTGTTATTAGGAGTGATGCTGCTTCTAGCATTAGTTTTGATTCCTGGTTTAGGCCACAGTGCGAATGGCAGTTCAAGATGGATTGGATATGGGCCGTTTACTTTCCAAGTATCTGAGCTGACAAAATTTATGGTTGTGATTTATATGTCGGGCTATCTCGTGCGGCATAACGATGAGGTCAGATATAAATTAAGTGGGTTTATGAAACCCATGTTAGTGTTGGGGACGATTGCTGTTTTATTAATAAAAGAACCTGATTTTGGTGCTACCGTCGTTGTGACATCAACAACTTTAGGTCTTATGTTTTTAGCTGGTATGCGCTTACGTCATTTTGCGGTTTTATTTTCTGGTGTGATAGGCACTATGGCTTTGATTGCTATATCTGCTCCTTATCGTGTAGCGCGCTTAACTTCTTTTTTAAATCCGTGGGAACGTCCATTTGATACCGGCTATCAATTAACTCAATCCTTAATCGCATTTGGACGCGGCGGTTGGTTTGGGGTGGGTTTAGGAAAAAGTATACAAAAAATGTTTTACCTCCCAGAAGCTCACACAGATTTTCTCTTTGCGGTCATTGCTGAAGAGTTAGGCTTAATCGGTATGTTTGTAGTAATGGGTTTATTTCTATTATTAGTCGTGCGGGTATTTATGATGGGGCGTTATGCTCAGCGCTTGGGCCGACATTATGCAGGTTTTCTGGCTTATGGGTTTGGATTGTGGATGGCGATTCAATTTACGGTGAGTATTGGTGTAAACTCTGGGCTCTTGCCAACAAAAGGTTTAACCTTACCATTAATGAGTTATGGTGGAAGCAGCGCGTTGGTAAGCTGTATCGTGATTGCAGTCTTGCTGCGTATAGATCATGAAAATCGATTGGCTGGGTTTGGTATTCGATAATGACATCTAAAAAAGCGCTAAAACGCGTTTTGATTATGGCGGGCGGTACTGGGGGGCATGTATTCCCGGGCCTAGCTGTCGCTCACTATCTGCGCGAACAAGGGGTAGAAGTGCATTGGCTGGGAACTAAACAAGGTTTAGAAGCCCGAGTAGTGCATGAAGCAGGCATTCCATTACATTTCATCACTATTGGCGGAGTGAGGGGAAAGGGGCTGAAAACCCTGTTAACAGCCCCATTTAAAGTGACTGTCGCTATTCAACAAGCGATGCGGGTTATCAAAAAAGTTCAGCCTGATGTGGTAATCGGCATGGGCGGGTTTGTCAGTGGGCCAGGCGGTATGGCTAGCTGGATGCTGAAAAAACCTCTCATTATTCATGAACAAAATGCTACTGCCGGATTCACTAATAAAATGCTCGCACGCTTTTCAACCCGTGTTCTAGAAGGGTTTCCAACCGCGTTTAAACCGCAGTCCAAGGTGATTGCAGTTGGCAATCCAGTGCGTCATGAAATTGAAAGCCTGCCGCCTCCGGATGCCCGTTTACGCGATAATCAATCTTTTCGGTTATTGGTTTTAGGCGGAAGCTTGGGTGCCTCAGCCTTAAACGATGTGGTGCCACAGGCTCTTGCGCAGCTAGCCCCTCTGGAACGACCGCAAGTTTTACATCAAACCGGCGATAAGCACTTTGAAGTAGCGCAAAATAAATACGCGGAAACTGGCGTGGAAGCCACTCTGACCCCTTTTATTAAAGATATGGCGAATGCTTACGCCCAGGCAGATATGGTATTATGTCGGGCAGGCGCGCTAACGGTAGCTGAGCTTTGTGCGGTGGGATTAGGAGCAATCTTCATACCTTTCCCATTTGCAGTAGATGACCATCAAACGGCAAATGCCAATTACATGGTGAAAAACAATGCGGCATTATGTATACAACAAGCTGAATTAACAGCGAGCCGATTAGCAGAAATTATTAACGAATTTTCGCAATCTCCTGAAAAGCGCTTAGCGATGGCGCAAGCGGCTTATGAATTGCGAAATGTAAATGTTGCAAAGAAAGTCTATGACATTCTTTGCGATGTTATCAATTGAGGAGGCTTCACCTTGAGTTGGATGTTTGAAATGGGACGTATTAAACACGTCCATTTTGTCGGTGTGGGTGGTGTTGGTATGGCGGGTATCGCAGAAGTATTACTGCGCCAAGGCTATACTGTTTCTGGTTCAGACTTATCAGAAAACTCTCTTACCCAATGGCTGCGTGTCATGGGTGCGACCATATACCGTGGTCATGAAGCAGAAAATGTGAAAAACGCGGATGTGATAGTCCGTTCCTCCGCTGTTGATTTTGAAAATCCTGAATTAGTTGCCGCACGTAATGCACGTATTCCAATTGTGGCGCGCGCAGAAATGTTAGGCGAACTCATGCGTTTTCGCTATGGGGTTGCTGTTGCGGGTACGCACGGTAAAACCACAACCACAAGTCTTGTCACCAGTATTCTTGCTGAAGCAGGTCTTGATCCAACATTTGTGATTGGCGGCAGATTAAATAGCGTTGGAAGTAATGCGCGTTTAGGCCGCGGTCATTATTTAGTAGCAGAAGCGGATGAAAGTGACGCTTCGTTTTTATATCTCAAACCAATGATTTCAATCGTGACCAATATCGATGAAGATCATATGGCGACCTATGACAACGATTTCGAACGCTTGAAATCAACGTTTATTGAATTCTTACATCGATTACCGTTTTACGGTTTAGCGGTGTTGTGTATTGATGATCCTATTGTTCGTGAAATTTTACCTAAGCTATCCCGTCCTATCGTGACTTACGGTATTAACAATGAAGCGGATTTCAAAACTTCTAGCTACACCCAACAAGGTATGCGCACACAATTTATAGTTGAGCGTCCAAAAGGGCAGGCTCCTTTACCTGTCACATTGAATTTGCCAGGCCGGCACAATGTTTTAAATGCTTTAGCAGCAATCGCAGTCGCATCTGAATTAAAAGTTCAAGACCGCGCTATTATCGATGCGCTAGAAAACTTTGCTGGTATCGGTAGGCGTTTCCAAGTGTATGGCGATTTTGCTTTAACCAATGGCGGCCAAGTCACATTGGTTGATGATTATGGACATCACCCACGCGAAATTGCTGCAACCTTACAAGCAGCACGCGAAAGTTGGCCAGACCGTCGTTTAGTCATGGTCTATCAACCGCATCGCTACACCAGAACACGCGATTTATTCGGTGATTTTTGTAATGTATTGTCTAAGCCAGATAAATTATTACTGCTCGATGTCTATTCTGCAGGTGAAGATTTTATTGCTGGTGCTGATGGCTTATCGCTTATCAATGAAATTAAAAAACGCGGACAAATCGATCCATTATTTGTCGAGAAACATGACACGCTACCTTCTTTATTCGAACAAGAATTACAAGACGGCGACGTATTGTTAATGCAAGGTGCGGGAAATATTGGCGGTATTGCGGCGCGACTCGCTGCGACTAAGTTAAAAGAAGCAGGAAAATAACCACGTTATGATTCCTACATCACTACTACCTTTACTGCGCGGTAAACTTTTAAAAGATGAGCCGCTTTCTAATTACACTTCTTGGCGTACGGGCGGTCCTGCGGATTATGTTTATATTCCTGCAGATTTAGATGATCTTTCCACTTTCTTACGCGAGTTGCCGCGTACTGTCCCATTAATGTGGTTAGGTTTAGGCAGTAACACGTTAGTTAGAGATGGTGGTATTGATGGTGTGGTTGTTATCACACAAGGCGCGTTAACTGGCATAACACAGCTTGAACCCCAAACAGTACGCGCGGAAGCCGGTGTTGCTTCAGCTCAATTAGCACGTTTTACCGCGCGATCAGGATCGACTGGACTTGAATTTATGGCAGGCATTCCCGGTACGGTTGGGGGTGCGTTAGCGATGAACGCGGGTTGTTTTGGCGGTGAAACTTGGCGTTTTGTGAAAATGGTTGAAACGATTAACCGCGCGGGCGAAATTAAAAACCGTCCGTTGGAAGATTTTCAAGTTGCTTATCGCCATGTGCAACGTCCTGCAGATGAATGGTTTGTTGCAGGACATTTTGCCTTACAATCAGGGGATAAAGAAAAATCCTTAAACGATATTCGCACATTGTTAGAGCGCCGCAGCAGTACGCAGCCCACCGGCACAGCCAATTGCGGATCTGTATTTCGCAATCCACAAGGCACTTACGCGGGCCGCTTAATTGAAGAATGCGGTTTAAAAGGAAAGTTTATTGGCGGTGCTTGTGTATCAGAAAAACACGCTAATTTTATTATCAATGAACGTAATGCTACTTCTTCTGACATTGAATCCTTAATTGCCAATGTAGGTGCTACCGTTGAAGAAAAAACCGGTGTACGATTAATTCCAGAAGTTTGTATTATAGGTAAAAATAAAACATAAAAGTTAGCGGCAAGCATGGATAAGGGTTGATGATGGAAGCAAGAAAAGGCAAGCAACCTCATAAGCACATCCAGTTTTTATTCCAATTAGGCAAAATTACTTTTATTGGAATTGTTGTTATTACCATCGTGTTTGCGCTCAATCAATTAAATATTTCCCGCTATTTTCCTATCCGTACAGTTAAAGTCTATGGAGTAAACAAGCTTGATCATCAAGAAGTACAGTCGTTATTGACTCCTTTGGTGAGTAATGGCTTTTTTACTATGAATGTTGAATATATTCGTGACCGATTAATGCAAATGCCTTGGGTGTCTGAATTATATGTGCGCCGAGTTTGGCCTGATCAAGTGGAAGTAACGGTTGTTGAAAAACAACCAGTCGCGCGATGGAATGATGAAAGCTTGTTAAGCGCCCGCGGAGAATTATTTACGCCCAAAGATCTTTCAACGCATGCCAATCTTCCGCAATTTACTGGCCCTAATGGTCAGCAATTATTTATGTTCCGTTATTTTAAAGACATTAATCGATTATTAGTACCAATACATGCTAAGATTTCATCGTTAGAGTTGACACCTTATTTTACTTGGAAGTTAACGCTAGATAATGGAATTGTGATGCAGGTGGGACATAAAGACATCTTGACTCGCCTAAGTCATTTTGTGAGAGTGTATCCCAAAATTGTGGGATCACGGGAAATGGATGTCGATTATATTGATTTACGCTATCCTAATGGGGTTGCGGTGCGTTGGAAAGAGACAGTAAAAACCTAATGCTGGTTGAACTTTGGAAGAATAAATATGGCAAAGAAGCCAATAAATAAAGATCTCTTAGTAGGCATTGATATAGGCACGTCCAAGGTTGTCACCCTTGTAGGTGAAACCATGAGCGATGGAAGAGTAAACATTATCGGATTTGGCTCCCATCCCTCGCAAGGCTTAAAAAGAGGCGTAGTCGTAAACATTGAATCAACCGTACAATCAATCCAGCGGTCTGTCGAAGAAGCAGAGCATATGGCTGGATGTGAAATATTTTCCGCATTTACAGGAATTGCCGGCAGTCACATTCGCAGCGTAAATTCCCACGGTATTGTTGCTATTCGCGATAGAGAAGTTTCCCAGAATGATGTAGAACGCGTGATTGATGCGGCAAAAGCAATCGCTATTCCTGCCGATCAAAAAATCCTGCATGTATTACCACAAGAATTCATTATCGATAACCAAGATTCTATTCGTGAGCCAGTCGGAATGTCCGGTGTGCGTTTAGAAGCTAAGGTTCATATTGTTACCGGCGCAGTGAGTGCAGCACAAAATATCGTAAAATGTATGAAGCGCTGCGGTTTAGCGACAAGTGATATTGTGCTTGAACAATTTGCGTCAAGTCAGTCAATTTTAACTGACGATGAAAAAGAATTAGGCGTGTGCATGATTGATATTGGCGGCGGCACTAGCGATATCGCTATTTTCACTGATGGTGCTATTCGCCATACCGCAGTTATTCCGATCGCTGGCGATCAAGTCACTAATGATATTGCTATCGCTCTGCGTACACCAACGCGTAATGCGGAAGACATTAAAATTCATCACGGCTGCGCGCTGCAAGATTTAGTCGATACCAGTGAAATGATTGATATTCCAACTGTCGGTGATAGAGCAGGCAGACGTATACCAGCAAGAGCGCTTGCGGAAGTTGTTGAAGCTCGTTATGAAGAATTATTTACTTTAGCATTAACCGAATTACGCCGCAGCGGATTAGAAAATTTAATTGCGGCAGGCATAGTGTTAACAGGCGGCGCTTCAAAAGTAAAAGGCGCACAAGAATTGGCTGAGCGCGTTTTCAGAATTCCAGTTCGCATTGGCAAACCGTTTAACGTGTTAGGATTGCCAGACATCATACACAATCCTATTTACGCAACCGGCGTAGGTTTGTTAGTGTATGGACAGAAGCAGCGTCTTTCACAACGTGAAGTTGTTATTAGTCAGCCAAGCATGAAAAGTTTATGGGCTAGAATGAAAAACTGGTTCCAAGGTAATTTTTAACAAATTCTATATGGGGTGATGGCATGTTTGAATTATTAGATACGTGTCAACAAAATGCGGTCATTAAAGTTGTTGGTATTGGCGGCGGCGGTGGCAATGCTATCGAACACATGATGGCCGGCCATATTGAAGGCGTCGAATTTATTTGTGCGAATACCGATTCGCAAGCATTAAAAAATTCATCTGCAAACACTATCATCCAATTAGGCGAAGGCATCACCAGAGGTTTAGGCGCTGGTGCAAACCCTGAAGTGGGACGACGTGCAGCTGAAGAAGATAGAGAAAAAATCCGTGCGGCGTTAGGCGGCGCAGATATGGTGTTCATTGCGGCTGGTATGGGCGGCGGAACCGGAACCGGTGCTGCTCCAGTGTTTGCGCAAATTGCAAAAGAATTAGGAATATTAACCGTTGCTGTCACCACCAAGCCATTTTCATTTGAAGGTAAAATGCGTTTGCATACAGCTGAACAAGGTATTGCAAACTTAACTCAACACGTAGATTCGCTAATTACCATTCCAAATAATAAATTGCTCACCGTATTAGGTAAAAATGTAACGCTAGTTAATGCTTTTAAAGCGGCAAACGATGTATTGCGCGGAGCAGTACAAGGTATTGCAGAATTAATTACCCGTCCTGGTTTAATCAACGTGGATTTTGCTGACGTACGCACAGTCATGTCAGAAATGGGCATGGCTATGATGGGTACCGGCGTGAGTTCCGGTGATAATCGTGCGCGCATGGCAGCAGAAGCAGCAATCGCGAGCCCGTTATTAGAAGATGTCGATTTATCGGGTGCTAAAGGTGTATTAGTAAATATCACCGCCGGATTAGATCTCTCAATTGGTGAATTCGAAGAAGTCGGTGAAGTAGTGAAAAATATTACTTCCGAAAGCGCAACCGTTGTGGTCGGTACTGTTATCGATCCAGAATTGCGTGATGAAGTCAGAGTGACTGTCATTGTCACTGGCTTGGGAAGAAAACATGTAGCAGCAGGGCTTAAAATTCCTTCCATGGAAAATGTAAAACAGTCAGTAGAAAATAATGTGGATTACGGTCACCTGGATAGACCAACCATCATGCGTAAGCAAGGTGTACCTGCAGCAACAGCTCCAGCAGCGCAATCTTCGACCCCGCAGCGTGCGGTATTGCCAGCAGATAAAGCTCATGATATAGATTATCTCGATATTCCTGCTTTTCTTCGTCGCAAAGAAGAAGCTTAATATAAAGAATTAATCGGAGTGTAGCTGCATGCTGTCATCATCTGGCGGCTCTAGCGTCATTATTGATGCTACCAATACATCAATACCTCAAGACCAGGCTTATTTAGGCTACCTCATCGCAAAAGCCCATGAGCGCGGCGAGAATTATTTACCTGAGCTTACCAATATTCCATTTCCTCCACTTAGCGAGGAAGAAACAATCGATTTGCTTAAATATGGCCCTATTCCAAAACAACTTATGTTGTTACAAAAGTTAATTGGTCGTCCGCGCAGCAGTGATCCTTTGGAATATCGATATGATGTTTATTCTGCCCGAATAGATGGCGGGGCTTTTGGTGGTATAGAGCAAGTAATCGGAACGCTCGCACCTCTACCTAATAATAGAGTTGAATTTAAACCTAAAGATTATGTAGCTAAAATTCAAGATGAACCAGAGATAGGCCCTAATGGTCAGGATGCACCGCTTCCTCAGCAAGAGGCTTCTTATACAAAACGCATGCCGGCGCTTAAATCAAAGCCCATCACGTTTTTTTCACAACCAGCTGCAGGCGGTAAAGTAATTAATAAATCCTCTATTGTGATGCATAGAATTCATGGTCAAAATTTAGAAAAGTTTTTTTTGAAAGATGATGAAGAAAAAATAAAAAAAGAAAATTCAACTCCAACAGATAAACGGCTTGAATATTGTATAGCGGGTGCTAAAGCACTCAAGTTGGTTCATTTGCTTAATGTTGTGCATAGAGATATGAAGCCTGCAAATACTATGCTTGCTGAATCCAGTTTCAATCAAAAAGCAGTCATACTCGATTTTGGATTAAGCAGAGATGTGCATGTTCCAGATGAATATAATGTAGGGACTCCTTTGTATGCGGGTCCAGAATACTGGGAAAAAAAAATACCGGGTATAGAAGGAGATATTTTTGCTCTTGCTTGGCAATTAGCTCGTATCTTGCGTGGCGATGATAATCCTTCTATGACTATTCATCGCGCTTATCTTTATTCGAAGAATTGTCATTTTGATAATTTATTTACTGGTATTACAGATCTATCGCCAAAACACCAAGAGCAAATTAAAGAAATTTTAGCAAAAATGGTAAAGGAAAGTCCTGCAGATAGATGTTCGTTAAACGCAGTTATAACTGTTTTTGAGGAGATTTTACTAGAAAGAAAAATGGAGAAAATGGTTAATAAAAATGAGGCGGTGCAATTAGAAAAAGCTTTTAAAGCGGGTGTTGCTTTAAGATCAGAATTAGAGCCATTTGCGAAAATTGATTCTGGCACTTTCATAAAAAATATTCCGCGTTTTAAAGAAATATTTATTAGACATTTAAATAAGCTGCCAAATTTCCCCATTGTATTTCCTGATTTTATAAATAGTTTAGATATTCGCTCGTTGAAACTGTTGCAAACGAAAGAAGAAACTATTGAAACAGTGGAGCAAATCTTTGCTAAATTTCTTTCTCTTAATGAGAAACTAGAGCAAATGCGTGCTAGCGCGCGATTGTTGCTTGATGAGCTCAAATTAAAACCTTCCCCAGAAGTTGATGATACGAATACTAAAAAAGCATTAGAAAAAATAATTCATAAAGTTTCATTGCAGCTGGAACGGCATGCGGGAAGTTTAACCTTAGATGCTATCGTTAGAGTGAATCATAAGGCTGAAAAAGTATTAGATGAGTATGCGGATAATCTACGCACTTATTTGAAAGCGGCAAAACAAAGAGGTTTAAACATTAAGCCATTATTTAAACCTTATTCAATGTTCAGTTTTCAGCATCAGCAATTTACGGGCAAAGTAAAAATTTTTGAGGATTATAGGCCTTTTCCTAAAGCTAAACAGGCGGAAGAAATGGTTCAGCCAAAGGTATTGGTTAAGCCTATGGTGATAGATGATTATGAACCCCAAAAATTAGACCCTAATGGTATGGATGTCAGCACTCTCTTGCATGAAATAACAAAAGAGATTGATGAAAGGGCCCGCCCTGGACTAGGACAGTCCGCTGGCAGTTTAAACCCGGTTAAAAAAATCTAGAAATTTATAGGAAGAAATGGTACAAATGCCGCATCCAAAAGTCCGGCACTGGGAATCGTGTGGGCTTTTTATTTTTATTTCATTAAAACATCATTTTATGTTACTATACCGGGTATTATGACGAATCAGAAGCAAGGGATGATTAGACAACGAACTCTTAAAAACGTAATTAAGGCCACTGGCATCACATTACATGGTGGCGAACGGGCAGAAATTGTATTACGTCCAGCTCCAGTTAATACCGGCATCCTTTTCCGACGTGTAGACCTTAATCCAATCGTAGAAATTCCTGCATTAGCAGTACATGTGGGCGATACCCGCTTGTCTACTACTTTGGTTAAAGGTGATGTACGCGTTGCTACGGTTGAGCATTTGTTGTCCGCTTTCGCAGGTCTTGGTATTGATAATGCATTCGTTGATGTTACAGCATCCGAAATTCCAATTATGGATGGCAGCGCGGGACCATTTGTGTTCCTCATCCAATCCGCTGGTATCGAAGAGCAGAGCGCTCCTAAGCGTTTTATTCGTATCAAGAAAAAACTAAAAATTAAAGATGGCGATAAATGGGCGTGTTTTGAACCTTTCAATGGTTTCAAAGTCACATTCACTATCGACTTCGATCATCCGCTTTTCAAATCCAACACTAAGACTGCTACGTTAGATTTCTCTAGCCTTTCTTATGTGAAAGAAGTGAGCCGTGCGCGCACTTTCGGATTTATGGCTGATTTTGAAAAATTGCAAACATTGAATTTAGCGCGCGGTGCTAGTTTAGATAACGCTATCGCGATTGATGATTTTCGTGTGCTGAATGAAGATGGTTTGCGTTATGAAAATGAATTCGTTAAACATAAAATTCTCGATGCAGTTGGCGATTTATATTTACTAGGCTCAAGTTTGATTGGAGCATTTAGCGGTTATAAATCTGGTCATGCACTCAATAACACATTGCTGCGCGAATTATTAGCTAATAAAGACGCTTGGGAATTTGTCACATTCGAAGATACCAAAACAGCCCCAATCTCTTATTTGCGCCCTCTATTAGCGGAAGCTAACTAAGCTGGTTTGCTGCGTTTCGCAATTCTTTCCATAATTTCTTTTAATGCCGGATCGTCTAACGATTCGGCTGCATCTTTAATTATTTCTGCAACAGTAGGGGAAAGCATAGGCATGTGTTTATCAGGTGTATTCGCCATGCGTGATGGTTGGGATTGCACAGGGCGAACTTTACATTCAATCATGCGTATGTGTTTTAGAGATTTATCTTTGCTAAAACGCTGCAGCAATTCAGCTGTTTGAAAGCGTAATTGAGTCGCGATTGATCCATTGGCAACTATAAGCGTTAAACGATTTTCAGCTAAATTACCTACTTGGCAATATTTCCAAATTTTAGCATCAATATAGGTTGATAAATGCTGCTGCAATTCCGCCAATCTTTTGACTTTTGATAACACAAAATCTAGGTCGTGCGTGGTGGTGCTTAAAATAGCATCTGCTTTTTTAAAAGGTGTCTTATTCAATGGCTAATCCTTGAAATGAATAAGACAACTATACGCAAAATGTCATGCGTTTAAAATATTAGTTAAATGCGCTTATTAATCAAATATATACTGGACTGGTTAATCGGGCAGTATTTTAGTACCATACTTACATGTCGCGATTTAAAAAATTAACATCAAAATTGATGCAAATAATTTCTGGTTTGTTGCTTGCTGCAATATTACTTGCATCATTCAATTCCCTGGCGTTTTATCGTTCCACTACAAGCCCAGCGCCAACAAGCACGCCAGCTGTTATGGCGGTTTCTTCGTGTCAGCAACAAAAAACGGCGCCTACTCAAGTAAGCCGCTGCCAAATAAAAACATTTTCAATTTCTTCTATTTTACCTTCACGCATCATGCAATTACTGTCGGTAGAATTACTCAAAACATTTTTTCTATTTATTGTAGCGCTATTTACTAGCGGACCACTCAGCCGCATTTACAAACCTCCTCGTCTAATATTTTCCTATTAAGCGTTTCCTTGTTTTTTAAACCATTTATCAACGCATGCGTGAAATACGCGTGCATGACGAGGTATCCATCATGAAATATTTAGGTTTTATTGCGGGTTTTATTGTGTTTTTTTCGCTGAGTGCGGCAGCTTCCGCAGCCGCAGGTTTAAGTGCTGATCATTTAGCGATTAGTTTACTGAGTTATTTTGGCGTTGGTGTTTTACTTGCGTTTACACCATGTGTATTACCAATGGTACCGATTTTATCTTCAATAATAATCGGACAAGAACAAACAAGTATTTCACGCTCGTTCAAATTGTCTTTAGTGTTTGTGTTAAGCATGGCTTTTACATATGCAATCGCTGGCATGATGGCGGGTTATTTGGGTAGTACGTTGCAAACCGTGATGCAAGTTCCATCAGTCATTATTGGTTTTAGTTTAGTGTTTGTCGTGATGGCATTAACCATGTTTGGCGCATTGTCTTTTTCATTGCCGCGATTTATTTCGCACCCTGTTATGCGTGTAAATCAAAGTTTGAAAGGCGGCGGATATGTTGGTGTGATTTTAATGGGCGTGTTTTCTACATTGATTGCATCACCGTGTGTCACCCCTCCATTGCTCGCGATTTTGGCTTATGTGGGGCAAAGCGGAAATAGTGTGTTAGGAGGTCTCGCATTATTCTCACTCGCATTAGGCATGGGTTTGCCATTGCTTTTAGTGGGTGTTGGACAAGGCGCGTTACTGCCTAAATCTGGTGTGTGGATGACGTACGTGAAAAAACTATTTGGCATTATGATGCTGGGTCTTGCTGTTTGGATGCTTTCAAGAATTTTGCCAGATAACATCACAACATTGCTTTGGTCTGCACTCTTAATTATTGGCGCGGTAGCAATGGGTGTGTTCAATATCAATCCTGAAACAAAACTACCATTGCTGCTTCATGGCGTGAGTGTGTTTGTGCTGATATTCGGCGTTGTTTTGCTTGCGAATGTGGTAACCGTCAATGGTTTTGCAAATAATATCCTTACTCAGTCAGAAAAACATTCGGCAAAACCTAATGAATTATTCACAAGTGTAATCAACATGGATGATTTACAAAATAAATTAAATGCAGCAAAGAAGAATCATCAACCCGTGATGATAGAGTTTTGGGCTTCATGGTGTCCTGCATGCAAATCGTTAGATAAAAATGTTTTATCTAATGCTGAAGTGCAGCAAGGAATGAAACCATTTGTAAATTACCGCGTAGATTTGACTGATAAGAATGATGACCTCATGCAAATTGTTGCGTATTACCAAGTGTATGGAACACCGTCAGTTGTATTTTATGATCGGCTAGGCGCTCGCTACATGACAGATGCATTTGATGATGGAATTACAAAAACAGGGTTAATGTCGGTATTTAAAAAGCTAACATAAGTAAAACATAAAGAGAGCGCATGCGCGCTCTCTTTTTATTTACACTATATTTTCGCCTGAGCGTGTGAGTGATGGTGATGGTGAGCGTGAGCGTCTTACTTCATCAACTGCAACAGAATCAAGAACTGTGCCACTAATGCCTCTATCATCAGCTGAAGTGTTGAATAACACGGTACCAGGTGTTGGTTTTCTATAAACAGAAGGTGAAGGTGAGCCTGATTCTTCTCCTAATAATGGCTGCTGTGCTTCAAGATCTTCATCATCGTCACCACCCAAATCTGGAGACTGACGATAAGTAATTTCTAAGGTTTTATTAGTCCCTTCTTTTACTGAAAACATCATATTCATAAAGAATGCATTTAAACCGCATAATGCTGCTAAGCCAATAATCCAGTTATATGGGTCTGCACCAAATAATTGGTTTGCTACAAAAATAATACTAATAAATGGGCCTAGACCTGCACCGCCTAAGGAATCTATAGCACCTGAAATGTAAGAGCCGATTTTGTAAGAAATACTTTTGCAATTATAAGGCACTTGATTTTGAACTTGTTGTGGCTGTGTGGATGCGGTGAAGCTACGACGAGCAGAAGGCAGCCAGCTAATAACGGTTAGTAAAGTCATGAAGCTTGCAGCGCCTGCTAATACGTTAGTACCTACTGGCCCTAAACGACTTCCTATATACGGTAATCCTTTCAATGCTGGTTCTGCGAAGAAATAAGCTTGAGAAGGATAGGTAATAAGGTTGAGTGCAGATGTGCCCACGGTTTTTGCCATGGCGGCATCCAAGGGAATGCTTCTTTCATCCACGCTTTCAGCCATTGCATGGGTATTTTTTTTGATGAATCGGTAATCATTACTCACGTAATTATAGAGTGTTGCTAATCCAACAACGACAGACGCAACTTGCATAATGGCTTCTTTCCATGCTGCTGTGTTGGGTTCAGATGATACTAGCGCATCAAGGCCTCTACTAAGCGTTAAGGATAAGAAATAAGCGCTAACCATGCTCATGCCGCCATAACCTAAACTCGCACCTCTGAGGGTGTAATCGACAGCTTTACCTGCTGCTCGTAATGGGACGGTAGGTTCTTCTTCGGCTGCAGTTGAAGAGAGTCTATCGTAGGTGGGTACGGAATTACGCATCACGGTTGAAGTGGCAGACCCTGCCATGGCGATAGCAATACCTGCATATCCGGCGGGAGGAGTCCCTGTGGGGCTTGGTTGTAGCCCATTACCTTGAAAATAGCTGACTACTTTGGTCATGCTGTAAAAAGTTTGCCCGGTGTTGTAAATGGTGCGGCTAGCTACTGAAACAATACTGACGCCGACATTTTTGACCGTTGTAGCAGCTGATTTGATGCGTGACCACATAGCGTACTTACTCTCATTGTTAGGTAAAGAATTTAAGCAAGATTTGTATGCAATCTTGCTTAAATGCTTTAAAAGTCTAAAAAGTGGGTAATTATAAACACTATGGTCATTAAATGTCCATTATTATGAGGGGATTTTTGCGCATCAGGTGCATGATACAAGATGATGAATCTGCATTTTTGCTATATACTTTCCCATCGTTTCAGCAGTGATAATAGCAGTTTTTAAACTAGCCACAACAAAGAGTTTATTTGACTTTTTCACTGAAAACGGTAATGTTTTCGTTTGATTTTTTTCTAGGTAAAGACACTCATCATGTTAAATCGCATTTTTACGAATGTTCTTGGAAGCCGCAATCAACGTGTACTGCGTAGGTTTTGGAAATCAGTAGATAAAATTAATGCTTTAGAACCCCAAATTTCTGCTTTGTCTGATGAGCAATTAAAGGCAAAAACCAGCGAATTTCGTCAGCGTGTAAAAGATGGTGAAACACTAGAAAACCTTTTAGTCGAAGCGTTTGCTGTTGTGCGTGAAGCCTCGAAAAGAACTTTAAAAATGCGTCATTTTGATGTGCAGCTCATTGGCGGCATGGTATTGAATGACGGTAACATTGCAGAAATGCGCACAGGCGAAGGCAAAACCTTAATGTCTACGCTAGCAATTTACTTAAATGCATTACCGCAAAAAGGTGTGCATGTTGTTACTGTGAACGATTACTTGGCCAAGCGAGATGCTGAATGGATGCGGCCAATCTATGAATTCCTAGATTTAACCGTTGATGTAAATTTGCATGGAATGTCACAAGAAGCCAAACAAGCAGCTTATCGCGCTGACATCACATACGGTACCAATAATGAATTTGGTTTCGATTATTTGCGCGATAACATGGTATTCAAGCTGAGTGATAAAGTTCAGCGTCCTTTATTTTATGGGATTGTAGACGAAGTAGATTCCATTCTTATCGATGAAGCGCGTACTCCATTAATTATTTCCGGTGCGGCAGAAGACAGCGTCGACCTATACATTGCAATTAATGAAATTATTCCAAAGCTCAAAAAACAAGAACAAAAAGACGGTCCTGGTGATTACAGTTTAGAAGAAAAATCTAAACAAGCATTCTTGAGTGAAGAAGGTCATCAACGTGTTGAAGAATTACTAACTGGCGCAGGTTTATTACGTGAAGGTGAAAGTCTTTACGATGCGCAAAATATTATGTTAATGCATCACATCTATGCTGCACTGCGTGCACATACGCTTTTCAATCGTGATATTGAATATATTGTGCAGAATGGTGAAGTGATAATTGTTGATGAGCACACTGGCAGAACCATGCCGGGCAGACGTTGGTCTGATGGGTTACATCAAGCAATCGAAGCAAAAGAAAAAGTTAAAATCAATCAAGAAAACCAAACACTCGCATCTATCACGTTCCAAAATTATTTCCGTATCTATCAAAAACTCGCAGGTATGACAGGAACTGCAGATACCGAAGCTTACGAATTCCAGCAAATTTATGGTTTAGAAGTAATTGTTATTCCAACCCATAAAGATATGATACGTGAAGATCTTCCCGATTTTGTTTACATGTCTGCAGATGAAAAATATTCAGCGATTGTTGCGGATATTAAAGCAGTTCATGCTACTAAACAGCCTTTATTAGTGGGCACGACATCGATTGAAGCGTCGGAATATTTATCCGGCTTGCTTAAAAAAGCGAATATTCCGCATCAAGTATTGAATGCGAAATTCCATGAAAAAGAAGCGCAAATTATTGCTGAAGCAGGACGTCCTGGCGCCGTCACAATTGCTACTAACATGGCAGGCCGTGGTACTGATATCGTATTAGGCGGTAATTTAGAAGCGGAATTAAAAGCGTTAGAAGCACCTTCCCCTGAAGAAATTGATAAGCGTAGAAAAGCCTGGAATGAAAGACACGATCAAGTTGTTAAGTCAGGCGGCTTATATGTGTTAGGTACAGAGCGTCACGAATCACGCCGTATTGATAATCAGCTGCGCGGTCGTTCAGGACGTCAAGGCGATCCTGGTAAATCACGTTTTTATCTTTCCTTACATGATAATTTGCTGCGTATTTTCGGCGGCGAGCGTTTGAATGCAATCATGCAGCGTATCGGTATGGAAAAAGGCGCGGCACTAGAATCCCGCATGTTGTCACGCAGCATTGAAGGCGCGCAACGCAAAGTCGAAGCTTATAACTTCGATGTGCGTAAACAATTATTAGAATACGATGATGTCGCGAATGAACAACGCAAAGTTATTTACAGTCAGCGCGATGAATTACTGAGCGCTGAAGGCGGCATAGGCGACACCATTTCTGATATTGGTTATCGTGTTATTGATCAACTCATCAGTGCATTTGTTCCTCCGCATAGCATGGAAGAAGAGTGGGATGTACCTGGTTTAGAACAGCGTTTAGATAATGACTTTCATCTCAAACTACCATTGCAACAATGGTTAGAGCAAGATAACACCTTAGATGAAGAGCATTTACGTAAACGTATTCAAGATGCATTTAAAGAAGCATATCAACGTAAAGAAGCGCAAATCACCCCTGACATAATGCGTCAATTCGAAAAAGCTTTAATGCTGCAAACGCTGGATACTTCATGGCGCGAACATTTAGCCGCGATGGATTATTTGCGTCAAGGTATACATTTACGCGGTTATGCGCAAAAAAATCCTAAACAAGAATACAAGCGCGAAGCATTTGAATTGTTTTCTCAGTTGTTAGATAAAGTGAATTACGAAGTAATTTCCGCACTGTGCAAGTTTGAAGTGAAAATGGAACAAGATATCGAGCAAATGCAATCCCGCCGACAAGCTATGAATCCTATGCAAATGGAATACAAGCATGTTGAAGCAGATGCGCTGCAAGATTCTGATGTTGCTGTGCGTGAAGATGAGCAAGCATTTCTTGCTAACCCTGCGGTAATGCGTAGCGGACCTAAAGTTGGACGTAATGATCCATGTCCATGTGGTTCGGGTAAAAAATTCAAACAATGTCATGGAAAGTTAGATTGATTTCCGTTCATGTTGTTGCTGGAATTTTAAAGCGGCAAGATACGTTTCTTATCGCGGAACGGCCCGTAGGTAAACCCTATAGCGGTTATTGGGAGTTTCCCGGCGGCAAGCTTGAACCGCATGAATTAGCAGAACATGCATTGAAACGCGAGCTGCATGAAGAATTAGGTATCAATGTTAAAGCCGCACAATACTTGTGTGATCATCATTACACTTATCCAGATAAAACAGTCAAATTAGAAGTGTGGTTAGTCAATGATTTTGACGGCGAGCCGCATGGAAAAGAAAATCAAACCTTGCGCTGGGCAACACTCGCAGATATGAGCACTATGCCGCTGTTAGAGGGTAACTGGCCTTTACTAGATATCATTAAAACTTTTTTCAAAAACGGAGTATGACATGAAAATTATCGTTGTTGGCGGTACAGGAACAATTGGTAAAGCGGTGGTAGCTGAACTTGCTAAACGTCATACGGTTGTTGTCGCTGGTTTTTCTCATGGTGATGTAAAAGTTGATATTAAAGATAATGCATCTATAGATGCTATGTATAAAACTGTTGGCAAAATTGATGCGGTTGTATCTACCGTTGGTAAAGTTCATTTTGGCGGTTTTACAGACATGACTTCTGATCTTTACGACATTGGCTTGCAAGATAAATTAATGGGCCAAGTCAATTTAGTGTTAAGAGGTTTGACGCAATTAAACGATGGCGGTTCGTTCACATTAACCAGCGGTATTTTAAGTGAAGACCCAATTCGATTTGGTTCATCTGCATCTATGGTAAACGGTGCGTTAGATAGTTTTGTAAAATCTGCGGCGATTGAAATGCCGCGTCAATTGCGTATCAATGTGGTGAGCCCAACAGTACTTACTGAATCTATGGATGCATATGGCGACTATTTCCATGGATTTGAATCTGCACCAGCAGCACGGGTTGCGCTTGCGTATAGCAAAAGCGTAGAAGGCGCGCAAACCGGAAAAATCTATAAAGTTTGGTAATTTATTGAAAACATGTGAGTGAGTCTTTTTGCCACTAAAGTGCATAGAGGTCCAATCGTGCGGGCGCCTTAACTTATTTCATAAATGGATTTAATTTTGCTGATTCTAATTTGCAGGTTTGTGCATAAGTTGGTAAAAAAACTTTTTCCATAAGTATTCTTACCAACAAATCAATTATTTCTTCTTTTTTATATTTTTTTAGCATTTTTAATTCTGGTACCTGAAGTATATTTTCTGACTCTAATATATACAGTTTTTCATCGGATAATAATGTTTCATGTTTTTTATTTTCGGTAATCACATCATGAAATATTTTAATTTGATCCTCGGTTAATTTATAAGTTTTTACTGGATTTTTATATTTAAACTCTAAGCCTAAATCCATCAGCGCTTCTAATTCAAGCGCTGATAACAAATGTTTTTGTGTGTAAGATGGTTCTTTATCAAGTTGATTGGTTACGCCAAAGAGCGCCCATTGATTATCTTCGTTCAATTGGATCACGTAATAAGAGGGTCGCAATGAAAAAACACTGCTTAAATTGGCTTCTTTAGGTAAAATGAATAAATCACAACCCTTGGAAATTGTTTTAATTCCCACAACAGAAACATTTTTATCTTTTTCGGCTAAACCATTCATAACATCATAAAAATGTTCCATACCAACAATGACAAGAGAGTGGGTTTTACTTTTAAGTATACTTTCCAATATTATTTGGTTGCGAGTTTCATGCGATAAGGTTGAATCTTGCTCCAAAGCAGAGACATGCCAAGTGTAAAGTTGAGCTAATTTAGCTATTTGAGCAATATTTAATATTTTAAGCGTTTGTTGGTTCTCTATGCATTCTTGGAGCTCTTTAGATGTTCCTTCGACTAATAAATTATTTATTCCAGCCATGGATGAAGCAAACAAAATTAAAGCTTCGTGAAAGAGAGAGGCGGCGGCAAAGTGATGTTCACCAATTAAAGTTATAACTTTTTTATCTGGCGACTCTTCTAGTAATTTGCTGATTTTTAAAAAAATTGAATTGAAATATTTAATAATGTCTTCGATATCTTTATCAACGAAGGCAGTATCTTGTTTTAAAACTTGTGTCCTAAAAATCTTAGACGATGCCATATATAAAGTATAGCTTCTACTAAGCAAAATTCTTTGCGTTATAAATTTTTTAACTTGCTGATTTTACTTATTTTTGCCGGTAAAATGATATGGTTTTTAGTAATCCTGATTCAAGGGTTTCGCTAGGCTGCCAATTTAATTCATTTTTTATTTTTGTAGAATCGATGGCGTAACGAAAGTCATGGCCGGGTCTGTCAGTGACAAATTCTAGTAACGATTCGTAGGATTTTTCGCGCGGTTGTAATGTGTCAAATTGTTTGCATATGTATTTGGCTAATTCTAAATTTTCCCACTCATTGTTTCCGCCGATATTATAACTATTTCCAACCATACCATTTTGGATAATTTTCATGATGGCTTCACAATGGTCGTCAACATATAGCCAGTCACGAATATTTTTCCCATTTCCATAAATGGGAATGGACTGCCAGTTTAAACATGAGCGAATCACCGTTGGAATAAATTTTTCTGCATGTTGATAAGCGCCATAGTTATTTGAGCAATTGGATAATGTAATAGGCAGGCCATATGTATGGTGATAAGCATTAACTAAATGATCAGAACTTGCTTTAGATGCGGAATAAGGTGAGCGTGGATCATAGGCAGTTGTTTCAGTAAAACGCGGATCAGATGATTTTAACGAGCCAAATACTTCATCAGTTGAAATATGATGAAAACGGCATTGATTTGGGTTGCGTTCTTCCACATCAAACCAGTGATGTCGTGCAGCTTCAAGTAAAGTAAACGTACCTAAAATATTCGTTTCTATGAATGCAGCAGGGCCGGTAATGGAGCGGTCTACGTGACTTTCTGCGGCAAAGTGCACAATAGTGTCTATGTGATTATGTTGCAATACGTGGCGAATTAATTGCCCATCAGTAATGTCGCCGCGAATAAAATGGTGACGGTTGGGATTGGGAAGATTATTTAAATTATCTAATGAGCCTGCATAGGTAAGTTTATCAACATTAATAATCGTTATATTAGATTCTTTGGTGAGTACATGACGAATAAAATTAGCACCAATAAATCCTGCGCCGCCAGTTACTAACATAGCACGCGGTTGATAAGCATTCATGAGGCTATCCTTTTTGCTAATTCATTCCGTACTAGCGTATTAACACTATCCATCCAGTCTGCTTGTGAAATCCCATAATCGATATTTATCTTACTACATTCTAATACAGAATATGCAGGCCGCTTTGCCGCGGTAACATATTCGCTAGCTTTTATAGGTTTTACATTTTGTACGCGTAAAGCTGTGTGTTGTTTGGCGGTATTAATAATGCTGTTGGCAAATTCGTACCATGAAACAGGCGGCGAATCACAATAATGATAAGTTCCCCATTTATCTAAATTTTTAGCTAGCGAATAAATAACTTTTGCTATATTGCCTGCATAAGTGGGGCAAGTTATTTGATCGGAAACGAGGGATAACTCATCACGCTCTGCAGCAAGTCGCAACATAGTCTTTAGGAAATTATTTCCATATTCACTAAAAACTCCGCTCACACGTAAAATAATATATTCTTCTGTATGCTTGCGTATAGCTTCTTCGCCTAGCCATTTACTCTTGCCATAGATGTTGATTGGGTTTGCTATTTCATCTTCAGCAATTGGTTGATGTTTGCTGCCATCAAATACGTAATCAGTTGAAACGTGAATCAGTGGAATTTTATTTGTTTGACATGCAATGGCAATATTTTGTGCGCCGACATGATTAATACGCATGCATTCCACTTCGGCACTCTCAGCTTTATCAACGGCGGTATATGCAGCAGTATTGATGATAATATCAGGAGTGAAATGTGCAATCGCGTCGGTAATCGAAACCATGTCGGTAATATCCATGGTACTGCGGCTTGCAGCGATGATGTCATAATTGTTTTGTCCAATATCATTTTGCAACGCAGTGCCTAGCTGACCATCGCATCCTGTGATTAAAATTTTAGGCAAATAAGCTTTCATGTGCGACCTCATGCAGGCTTGGATACACTTCATCTTTTGGTGATAATACTGGGTTTTCAACCGGCCATGGAATATTTAACTTCTTATCATTCCAAGCGATCCCATGTTCATTGCCAGGAGAATAATAATCGGTACATTTATAATGAAAATCTGCTTCATCAGATAAGACGCAAAAACCATGCGCAAAACCTGCCGGTACATATAATTGTGTATGGTTTTCATCGGTTAAATGGATGCCAAACCATTGCCCGAAAGTTGCAGATGATTTGCGAATATCAACAACAACGTCCCATACAGCGCCGCGTGTTACGTACACTAATTTTCCTTGTGGATTAGGCAATTGATAATGCAATCCGCGTAAAACATTGCGTTTTGAACGCGATGTATTGTCTTGAACAAAAAGAGGAATATTATTTTCTTCGTAACGTTGCTGTTGAAAGGTTTCATAAAAAAATCCCCGGCTATCAGTAAATACTCGCGGTTCTATGATAAGCAATCCTTTCAGCGGCCCTTCGACAATTTTCATCTTCGTCTCACTAATCAATCAATTCTAATAAATATTCACCATAACCACTTTTAATTTGTGATTCAGCAAGTTTTTCTAATTGTTCAGTAGCAATTAATCCAGTACGCCAAGCAATTTCTTCAGGGCTGCCGATTTTTAATCCTTGGCGCTGTTCTAGTACGTAAATGAAATTAGCCGCATCTAATAAAGATTTGTGTGTGCCTGTATCTAACCAGGCTGTGCCTCTCCCTAGCTTCTGCACATTCAAGGTTTTTTCCCGTAAATAATGCCGGTTTACATCAGTGATTTCTAATTCGCCGCGTGCGGATGGTTTTAATTGTTTGGCAATTTCTATCACCTGGTTGTCGTAAAAATAAAGCCCAATAACAGCATAATGAGAAGTGGGGACTGCAGGTTTTTCTATAATATCTATAGGCTGATCATCTTTGCTGAATTCAATCACACCGTAACGCTCGGGATCAGAAACATAATATCCGAATATAGTCGCGCCTTTTTGTTGTTTGCTTGCTTCGCGCAATTTTTCAGTTAAACCTTCGCCGTATAAAATATTATCGCCAAGAATAAGACAAACAGAATCTTTACCTATAAAGGATTCAGCAATGATAAACGCTTGAGCAATTCCTTCGGGTTTTTTTTGTGTGGCATACGAGAGTGCGATACCCCACTGTGCGCCATCGCTTAATAATTCTTGGAACATGGGTAATTCATGCGGTGTGGTGATAATGAGTATTTCACTAATCCCAGCTTGCATGAGTGTGCAAAGCGGATAATAAATCATGGGTTTGTCATACACCGGAAGTAATTGCTTACTAATAGATCGAGTGGAAGGGTAAAGACGTGTGCCAAGCCCACCAGCTAAAATAATACCTTTCATTGCATCCTCAAGGTTCTTCACGACAGTAACGGAAGCGCGTATTATAGACCCACTTTAATTTACAGTGAAATGTTGAATCATGATGAATCAGCCAAAAGTGACAATATTAATCCCTCACTATAAAACTCTGGAGCTCACTAAGCTGTGTTTACGCTTAATTCGTAAACAAACCACGCCGGGATTGGCGCAAGTAGTTGTTATTGATAATGATTCGCAAGATGCTTCAACTGAATATCTCCGTACTATTTCCTGGATTAAGCTTATTGAGCGCAAAGCGGTACCCAATGAAGGTGCTATTTCTGCGCATTCGCGCGCATTAGATCTTGGTTTAGAAGTAGTAACAACTCCATATGTACTGTCTATACACACCGACACCCTCATTAAACACCCACAGTGGTTAGAATTTTTGCTAGGTCAAATTGAAAACAATCCGAACACCGCAGGAGTGGGTTCCTGGAAGTTGGAATCAAAGCCTGCCTGGCGTCAGATGTTAAAATCAGTAGAAAGATTTGCGCAGCTAGGTTTTTACCGTTTAATTGGTAAATCAAGACATGGGATTAATGGGGTGGGTAAGAATTATTACTACTTACGCAGTCATTGTGCTATGTATCGAATGGATGCGATTAAGCGCTTAAATTTGCAATTTTCTGGTGGTGATATGGTCGCTGGTAAAGATTTGCATAAACAATTGGTCGATGCAGGTTATACCCTCACTTTTTTACCTTCTGAAATTTTGATCAAATATCTAGATCACATCAATCACGCAACCACAGTATTAAATCCGGAGTTAAGTACGCGGCCTAAAAGTGTTAATAAAGGATTGAAGCGTATTAAGCAAAGTCTCGCGCGTATGCATGCGGATACTATTTTGAAGGATGCCAGCTTGGATCGTTAACTTTCGTATTTGAAACCGATACGTTCGAAATGGCCTTCTAATTCATCAATATTGTTGAAGCGTATGCGTACGAAACCGCCGCCGCGTTCCTCATATTCAATTTGCGCGCGATTACCAACATGCTCAGAAAGAGCTGCTTCTAGTCTAACAATATTGGCGTCGGAATAAGGGCCTTCATTTGTTGCAGGTTGCTGTAGTTTTTTTGCTTCTAATTCCATTTTTCTAACATTCCAGCCTTTTTGCTGTGCGCGTTCAGCAAGATCAATTTGGTGATGCGGCGCAAGGCCCGCGAGAATTTTACCGTGGCCTTCAGTGAGCTGCCCGGTAATTAAATATTGTTGTACACGCGGATCTAATTTTAGCAAACGCAGTGAATTTGTGATGGCAGTTCTTGATTTGCCAACGGATGCTGCAACTTCTTCATGTAAATATTGAAATTCATCTATCAAGCGTTGATAAGCTTGCGCTTCTTCCACTGGGTTTAAATCAGCGCGGCTAATATTTTCAACAATAGCGGCTTGCAGCGCTTGATCATCGCTATATTGACAGACTAAGCAGCTGACATCAGCTAAACCAGCCATTTGTGCGGCGCGCCAGCGTCTTTCACCGGCGACGATTTCGTATTTGGAATCCGCGGTCGGGCGCACCACAATAGGCTGCAATAATCCGCCTGTGCTAACGATGGAGTCTGCAAGTTCGCGCAGTTTTTCTGGGTCAAAATGCTGGCGCGGCTGGTATTTACCGCGAACCAGTAAGTCTGTGCCTATTTGCTGTAGTGTGGGTCGTCGTTTTTGCATACGCTAATAATAACCGAAATCAATTTATAGATAAACGAAGAGTTATTGTGTACCGGAACTCTTTCCTAAACCAAACAAGGATTGATTTGCTTGATCAGCAATCACTTCTAAATTTCTGCGCAGCGGAGATTTTTGTGAATTTCTGAATAAACCAAATAAACCTGTCTTTTTGGTCTTTTCTTCTTCTGCATATAATTCTTGTTGGTCTTCGAACGAAATTTGCATTGCATTTACGGCATCAATATGAAGTTTGCTATACAACTTTAATAATTTACTTTTAGCAATTCGATATTCATCCATAAATTCATCTTTTATTTCTGGTTCGCTAAGATCTTGCTCGTCTATGCTATTTATTATTCTTTTAATAGCGACGATGGATGCGTCAATTTTTTTAATTTGAGCGGTAAAAATTTGTTTTGTTTTGTCTCGTTCTGCTTGGGGTTTTTCTTCGCTAACTACCACTAATCCTAGTTTGTAATTTTCTAAAGTTTCTTTTAATTCTGTTAATTTAGTAATGAAATTGACTTTTAAAATTTCGACAGTTCTTAATGGCCTTAAATGTGTTGTTGTAAAATTTTCATCATATGTTAAAGCTTGTCTCAAAGGATTAAATTTTCTTATAGTATTCGCGCCATCTACACGCGCATAGCTATTTAATTTATCGAATATTTCAGAAGCTGGATAAGCTTCATTTGCCCATACATCGCAAACAACCGCGTTTGCACCCCATGTATTAGGATTTTCTGGGTCGCTATTGGGATCTCTATTTAATACTAGAAATTTATGATCACCATTAACGATATAAAATATTTCTCCAATCATAGATAGATCTGCATTGCGCAGCACGTAATCCAAAGCAAAATTTGCTTGCTCTCCGCAGTTACCAACGGAATATTTAGAGGAAGTTAATATTATGCTTTCAAAATAGGCTAGATCTAAATCCGTTTCTAGCGGATTTTGTATAGTGAATACGGCTTGTCTTATACCGTAACTTTCACCCTGCAAGCTTGCTTCACCAATGGCTTTTCGACGGCTGGTGAATTCTTCAGGAGTTAACTGATTATTGCTGATTTGGGTGCTGCCAATTTTAATATGTCTGTGCGTATAGGCAATAGCGCGCCTTGCTAGCTCTAAGGTTTCCACTAGAGTGAATTTTTTTCCAATATTGTCTTCAGGCAAAACTGTAGAACTGTTCATTCAAACGACCGTTTTATGGTATTCGTAATATAACCTTATGATTTATATAAACAATAAATTTTTTCAGGTTATAATATTTTGAGTATTATATTGATCATTGGTAATATTTTGCACATATTAACACAGGCAAATGAGGCGTCAAGTTGAGATTCCTAAGTTATCCACCTGCATTTGAATGAAGTAAATCAGCTAAATCATTTGCATGTTCTTCTTCATCATGAAGAATTTGCTCTAGCATGAAGCGAGTTGTTGGGTCTTTCATGCCAAACCAATCTATCATTTCACGATAAGCAGTAATGACAATACGTTCAGCAACAAGATCATCTTTAATCATATCGATAAGATTATCGGCTGATCCGTAATCAGTAATTGCATTTTTTAAATAAGTTGCAGGGTTGAAATCTGGATCACCGCCTAATTGATTGATGCGTTCTGCAATCATCAACATATGTTTTTCTTCTTCCATGGCGTGTTCGGCAAATTCTTCAGCGACTTCTTTTTTATCTATGCCTTTAGATGCAACTTGATGATGTCTGTAGCGCATGACGCAGAGAATTTCTGTTGCTAAAGCAACGTTCAAAAGATGAATCGCTTCGGTTAAATTTAATGGATAATCTTTAGTAACCGCGCCTTTTTCAATAGATTTTTTAGCATCACTTTTTATTTTGGCAACATCCATATTTAGGGTTTGGAAATTATCTTTCGTTTTCATAATTTTTTTCCTTTTCCATAGAATGTTTATTGAGGCGTTCAAGCGATATATTTTTTGTGGCGCGAACAAGTTTATTTGAATAAGTCCAGATTTCACCGGTGTCGTTGATTGCAACAGTCCACATCAAATCATACTCAACGCCGTAATCAATTAAAAACCAGGCGAGTCCAGAACCTTTGGGTGTTTCTAGAGGAATGGGCGGATTCAATTGAAGTATGTGCATAGGAATCCCTTCATATTTATTATCTGACCTTATCTTTATTATGCCATTAAATAAGCAAGCACAGCATTAGGGACACTAGTAATTGCACTTTGAGACAATAAAAATTAAATAGATCAGTAAGTTATGTTGTGTAATTCATCTGTGTATTAAATTATTTGTAATTTTGGGTGTATATTTTTAGGTATATAATAGAATCAAGAGGTGAAAAATGGCAGTCACTAAAAAAGTCAAAAAACCCAAGGATAAAGATTTTCGTAAAAATCCGCAGTCTGGATATCCAGAGAAAAATCCTAAATCTAAAAAAGACGCCGCTCAAAAAAGACCTGGAACTAAACTTGGTAAATAAATTTAAGAAAAAGTCAGCCAAATTAATTCCATGTTCAATGCAATGATAATGAAAGAAATACTGTAAGCAATAATTTTGGTTAATTTCCTATTTACTAGCGGGCCCATTTTTGCTTGCTCATTCGTGAACTGAATTAACGGTATCATTGCAAACGGCAGTTGAAAACTCAACACAACTTGGCTAAGAATTAAAAGCATGGTAACTTTGCTTTCACCCGCAAAAGAAATGACTAAAATAGCCGGAATAATTGCTACGGAGCGAGTTAGTAAACGGCGCTGCCAAGGCTTGATTCTAAATTCTAAAAAACCTTCCATGATAATTTGCCCAGCAAGTGTTCCAGTGAGTGATGAGTTTTGTCCTGAGGCTAGCAAAGCAAATGCAAACAATGTGCTGGCAATACTAGTTCCAAGAATAGGACTTAATAATTTATATGCATCAGATAAATCGGCTACTTCTTTTAAACCGTGATGGTTAAAAGCTGCAGCGCCTAGAATAATAATCGCTGCATTAATAAAAAAAGTGAAACATAAGGCAATAGTTGAATCGATTAATGCATAACGCAGCGCTTCTTTTTTTCCTGCATCATCTTTATTAAAAGCGCGTGTGTGTATGATGCTGGAATGCAAATATAAATTATGCGGCATTACTGTTGCACCTAATATGCCTATCGCACCATATAGCATTTCTTGATGTGTCAAAATTCCAACTTGAGGAATGAAACCTAAAGCGGCTTCTTTCCATAAAGGTTGTGCTAAAAATATTTCATAGGCAAAACAAGCCGCGATGGTTGCAATTAACGTGATGACAAACGCTTCAATAATGCGAAACCCAAAACGTTGCATGGCTAATACTAAAAACACATCAAAAGTTGTGAGTAAAATTCCATAAAGAATAGGGATATTAAACAATAATTTTAATGCCACAGAACAACCGAGAACTTCTGCAAGATCACAAGCTGCAATAGCGAGTTCGCATATCAACCAAAGTGCTATGGCAATCTTAGGTGAATAATGATCGCGGCATGCTTGAGCGAGATCACGTCCAGTTGCAATACCGAGTTTTGCTGAAAGTGCTTGAAGAAAAATGGCAAACAAAGTACTTAACAGTACTGCGCTTAATAATGCATAACCAAATTTAGAGCCTGCACCTATGCCGGTTGCCCAATTGCCTGGATCCATATAACCCACAGCAATTAAGTATCCAGGACCTGCAAACGTTAGAATTTTTTTAAGTGTTGAAGCGTTAGTAAAAACAGGAATACTGCGATGGACTTCTGGTAATGAAGGTAGAGTTATTTCGCGGCGCCAGCCTAGATTTAAGCTTTCGTCTAAAACTGGTTTTGCAGTAATCTGTGTCTGCATCATTTAACCCGCAATAAATAAGGAGTAACAAGAGTATTTTTTAAATCCTTGAGCGGTTCACCCGGTAAATTTTCTCCCGCAAATTTTGTCATTGCTGCGTTGCGAACAGCGTTGGGGAAAAATCCAGTCGCTACAGATAACGAAACTTCAGGTGCAGGATTTGCATTGGGAAAAAATGCAATCACTTCGAAATCTTCAGGTGATGTGTTGATAAATGTATGCAATACACCCACAGGAATATAAATATAATCTAGATGTGAAACTTTAAATGGTGTTGGTTCAATGCCAGAAATAATAATATGAAATTCAGCTTGGCCTTTAGTAACAACATAAAGTGTTGCGGAATCAGGATACCAAATAGGGTCGCGCGCGATATTTTGTTTTAGACGCGCACGCAATAATGAAATATCTTTTAAAATATCCCAGTTATCTTTAACAGCCCAAATAACTGAACCCATCTCAGAGTTTTCAAATAGAGGTGGTGTTGCTGCTAGGTTAAATCCGTAAGGGCTGCCGGTTTGTAAGCGTTTAACATCTGCATTTACAGGATATGCGCCAACTAAAGGATTGCTAGACACACCAACCCATTTGCGTAATTCAGCGTGAGGCGATGTATACACATCGCGTATTGATACTGGTATTCCATTAAATGCAACTGGCATATCCATATCACCAGGTTTTGATGAGCTAAACCCAACTGCTAAAACAGCTTTTTCTTTGCCTACATTATTGAGTGAGTGGAGAGCGCCTTGCGGAATAAACCAGCACATACCAGCAGAAACAGTAAACATTGCCGTTTCACCCGCCGACCGCCAAATTAAAACTTCGATTTGACCAGATACTACATAACCCACTTCTGATGCGTTAGGATGCCAATGCGGAACACGCATGCATTCTTCCCAAATTTCTAGCGCATAAGAAGTGATATTTTCCAACGCGGAAAAATTATCTCTATCAACTATATAAGCTGATCCAGAATTTTTAATATTAGTGACAGGAATTATTTTTTTTGTTGGCAGGTGGAATGCAGTTGTCTTAGTTGGGTTATCCATAACACTCTCCATATCCCTCTAATTATTATATCACTGCTTAGGTTGGGAATGGGGTGTTTCAAATTTATCGTTATAACCGCAAGATTATATTGAGAAATTCTTCTAAATCTTTCGTCTATACTAAAATAAACACACTAAAATAATAGCGAGGAGTGTATGGGATATGAGGCTGGTTTTCATCATCCATATCCATGGTTATCCGCAGTAAAATCTATCCGGATTCGATTAAAAGATCCTGAGTTGAAATTTTTTAATGTCACTGAAGATGACATGGTACTCGTGGGTGGAAAAGTTACCAAAAATTACGAGGAATTTTACGAATTAAATATTTTACTTCGATACGCAGGTGATGATCTCAATAATTTTTTATCAGGAATTTTGGGCCATGTAAAAAAATACTTGCCTGACCAAGTTGAAGAAATAGAGAAAGAAATACGTCATTGTATTGCTGATCGCAATAAGGTTTTAACAGAATCAAATGAACAAGTTGAAAATTTGTCTGAAATATTGAGTTTAATAGAAGATGGTTTTAATGGAATTGAATTAGAGCTGGCAAATTTTAAAAATACTGCAGAAGAGTCAATAGCCGAAATAAAGCCATTGATAGAAAAGATCAAAAAATTATTACAGGTTTCAAATCAATTAATTAATTCTTTGAAAGTTAAATATCCAAATAATCCCGTACTCCAGCAATGGATGCAGCAATTGCAGCCATTAATAAATCAAAAAAATGAACAGTTAACGCAATATGAAAGCGCGGGATTTTTTGAAAAAATTTATGCAGAACGAAAAGCTAAAGATGAAAAAAAAACACGGTTAAAAGGCTCACACTTCACGGTTTTAAGTCGTCATGATTTTCTATATAAATCGTTCAAACTTTCTTTGACTGAAGAATCCAAAAGTCTTTATGAGCTTGGGAATAATGGCCAAGGTTATATTGGACTTGTGGAAGTGGATACAGGAAAAATTCATTTGGTACCATCTTTTAATAAAGGAGATGGCTTGCTTGAATACAATAAAGGTAAAGCTGTTATTCCTCTCGATAAATATGGAAAGAAATTTAGTCGATATGCTATGACCGAGCAACCACTAGGTGGTGGAGCTGGTGATTTACACATGCGTACTGCTTCCAATTTATCGCTTGGACATAAAGCGGGAAGTAATGGGTTGCTTATGGGGTTTGGCATATGGAAAGGAGGAAGGAGTGTTAAATTTATGTCTGAACTGCCGGATAGTGTAGTTCGTTTTATACCCGATGAATATATTCTGGTAAAAGGCAAAGATGATCAATGGAAGGTTTATTATGTAGACTTAGAGAGAAAAGCTGGTGAAATTGATGTAAATAGTATTGCAGGTTTAAAAAAAGAACTTGATGCATTACCTAATATAAAACCAGAAGAATTAACAGTCACTGATAGAGCAAAAATTACAGGTTTGCTATCGCCATCAACTGAATTTTTGCCGGAAATAAAATTTATAAAAAACCGTTCTTCTAGTCAGAACATGTTTTCCTTTAGATACTCACCAGCCTATAGCTCATTTTTTTCTAGTTTTATAACACGTGGTCATGGAGCTGCGCACCTAGCTACATTAGTTCGCGAGCTGCCATTGCCCGTATTTCAAAAAATTGCTGATTCTATCTGCACTGATTTAGGTATTCAAAAATTAGATGAATTACACCTATCGCCCGCGGTCCCTAATGATGCGAATGATAATTCGTTAAGAGCTCATTTGGATATTGAAGCGCGCTGGAATGCGTATATGCAACTTTTAGAACGGGCTAATATTTATTCGTTAGATAATTGTGCAATGATTGGTAAGTATGCGAATGGGGTAACTACTGTTAATGCATTTGGCTGCTTCGCGTCGCTTTTAGAGATAGGCATTTTATCTGATAAGCAAGTGGCACAAAAAGTTTTTGAAGCTATTATAAAAAATCAGAAAGTAGCAAGTGAGTTAGGGGTATTTTTTGATGAATTGCACAGAAGGAGGGCATTAACGTTAGAAGAAGTTAAGCAGTGTGATTTAGACGCTCAATTGTATCTTGCCGTTGATGGCAGCCAAGCCGCTCTTGCTGAGCAACTATTCGCAAAAGGTGCAAAACTAAATTCAATGTTTAAGCCCTCGCATTTGCAGGTAGCAATGAAAAATGAAAATCTTGATATGGTTAAACTATTAATTAAACAAGGGGTAAATCTTGAGGAAGAAGATGATAATGGTGATTTGCCTTTGATTACTGCTGTATTCGCTAAGAACAAAGAAATGGTCTCAGCGTTAATTGACGGCGGTGCAAATAAAAACGTGACTTATAATCAAGCGCCGTTGCTGCTTCTTGCAATACAAATCAATGATCTAAATATTTTTAAACTATTAATTGATAAAGGTTGTGAGGTTTCTGGTAAGTTGCTTAATGGTGATACGTTAATGCATATGGCCGCCGTATTTGGAGCGTTGGATATCATAAAATTTTTGGCTGAAAAACAAAAAGTAGATATACCTAATGCCCAAGGATATACCCCTTTATATCTCGCATCTCGGTTTGGTTTTTTAGATGTTGTTAAAGAACTTCATGCAAGAGGAGCCAGCCTTAATCCTTCTAACCTTTATGGAAGAATGCCTTTGCACACAGCAGCTGCAGCAGGAAGTGCTGAAGTTGTTCGTTATTTGGTTGAGAACGGGGCAGATGCTAATATGAGAGATATTGATGGAGTTACGCCGTTAGATATTGCATATTCAGCCAAAAATATTGACCTTGCTATTCCTTTAATGATGGTGAGTACTGATATTAGTAAGGTTCCGCCATTTGATAAATATGAAGTGCTTGAAAGGTTTATTGAGTATTTAGAAAAACTGTCAGACGATGATAGAGATGACTATCTATCTCAAGCTCTCAATGGAAAAAATGTAATGAATGCACTTCTTAGCCAAAAGGATTCAACTTTAACCGTCTTTACTAAATCACCTATGGAAATATTAATACAAAAATACCCAACCGTAATTAAAGCTGCAGAAACATTGACTGATACACAAACCGCCAATAAGCAAACTCCTACTCGCCAAGCTTGATGTTTTAGCGAATGGAATCACCAGCTACAACCGTTGCAGCAGCAAAAGCAAATTATCATGCGACAGTAGCTTCTTATAGACAAACAGTATTATCTGCATTTCAAGATGTTGAAGATAATCTTGCTAGCTTGCGTATTTTAAACCAACAAATTGCTGTGCAGCGCGAAGCAGCTTTGCATGCTAGCAAGGCTTTAGCTATCGCAAATAATCAATACAAAGCGGGTATCGCTCCATACGTCAATGTATTAGTTGCGCAAGTACAATCGCTTTCGGCGGAAAAAAATGAGATTGATATTAATTATCAGCGCATGACTGCTTCAGTTGCATTGATAAAAGCATTAGGCGGCGATTGGGATGGTTTAATGTGTGCTTAAAGATTTTATTTGGTTTCTAAAGAAAGATTATTTTCAATAAAATTGCGCATTTCATGAATTTTTTCACCCGCTAAATTGGCATGGTCATTGATTTTGTTAATAGCAGCTAAAAGTTGCGGGTTACTGTCAGTATTATTTTGTAGTAAATGCAGGCAGGCGCTGACATAGGCATTGATAACCATTAATGGTTGTGACGCCTCATGTAACAGCATGGAAATATCTTTTTTTGTTTGATCTGATTTAGAATTATCCACATCGTTAATCCATTTACACATAAGAATGATATTTTGAACTTTTTTTATAAAAACCTCAAGGCTACTTATCCTAACTATGAACCTCTTAATTAAGGTAAGCCGCAAATAAACTTGCCAGATTTTTTGCTATATCATAAATAAAATATTTGACCGCCATTACATAAGGAAATCCTATGACGCATCATTTGACCGGTAAAAAAATAGCAATTTTAGTGGCCAATGGATTTGAACAATCAGAAATGACAGAACCAAAATCTGCATTGGAAGAAGCAGGTGCAACTGTGCAAATCATTTCGCCTGAAGAGGGTAAGGTAAAAGGGTGGCAACATGATCAATGGGGAGATGAATTCCATATTGACCTATCTCTTAGCAATGCAAAAGCAAGTGATTTTAATGCATTATTACTACCAGGCGGGGTTATGAATCCTGACAAATTACGTTTAAATAAAATGGCGATTGATTTTATTTCTGAATTTATAACTTCGGGAAAACCAATAGCTGCAATCTGTCACGGCCCATGGACTTTAATTAATGCGAATGGGGTTGATGGGGTGAAGATGACTTCATGGCCGTCGATTAAACTTGATTTGATTAACGCCGGCGCAGATTGGGTAGACATGTCTGTTGTGAGAGATGGTAAATTAGTAACTAGCCGCAAGCCTGATGATATTCCAGATTTTAATCGAGAAATGATTGCTATGTTTGCGGAATAAAAAAACCGGCTATTGCTCATGCACGCAATAGCCGAAACATCATTAAAAATAGATAGGGATTGGAATTAGGGCTATTCTTGAATTTGTCTGGTAAGATGCTAAAAATTTTCTCAATTTAAGAAGGTGAAATGTATAACGCATATACCATTAATGGAATTCTTGCCGGTGTGTTATCTATGCTTGGCTTTATTCCTTATATAATCAGTATTCTGCGCGGTAAAACGCAGCCTAATAAAGCAACTTGGTTTATATGGGCGATAGTTGGCGGTTTATTAGCTTTTTCCTATATGGCAGAAAGTGATAAGAGCTCTATTTGGCTGCCGTTCTCATATTTTGTCGGCCCGTTTATTATAGCTATTTTGGCTTTACGTTATGGCTATATCAAATGGTCTAAGCTTGATACTTTTTGTATCATTGCAGCGCTAATTAGTATTATTCCTTGGATATTATCTGATAATGCTACGCTGACTTTATTAATTAATACTATTATTGATGGCGCGGGCGCTTTACCTACACTTGTTAAAACTTATTACGAATCTGAAACAGAAGATTTAACCGCATGGTCTATCTTTTTTGCGGCGAATGTTATTCAACTTTTTGCGATTGAAACATGGAATATCGCTTCGCTATATCCAATATATTTAGTTTTATTGGCGGCCAATATTACATTGTTTATTCTGCGTGATAAAATTAAAAATAAATTATTGCCAATAATTAAGTAATTTAAGTTGAGAGTTAAAATGACATAATCTTATAATGCATTCATCTGATTATGAGGTGGCGCATGTTAGGGAGAAGTACAGAGGGACTCGCAGCTTTTTCTTTATTTAATGGATTAGAACCAGAATTAACATTAAGCCAGTTATTAATATCTGATCCCGATAAATTTATGCGCGTGTTAATGTCGCGCCCGGATTGGGCTTCACAAGAAACTGCTAAACAACTCGATGCCATTGACCCTCTAAGCTTTACATCAGAACTCTTTAATGTAGGCGAACTCGTGCCTTTTGCAGGCCATTCTTTAGGTCCAGTATTTCAACCAGCGGTAGATGAAATCGAAAAAACCGCGAAATTACAAATAAAACTGCATGAAGGGCATTTTCCGAGTTCACATCCTCAAGGAAAAAACAGCGGTCATTGGTTTGATTGTGATAGACATAAACCTAGCATAGATGCAGCTCAGCAATTGTTAGGTTTTGCAGATGATAGAGAATTTATTTTTACTTCTAGTGGATTATCACAAAACTTTGGCATGTTAATGGATACGTTTTATCGTCCAGGTAAAATAGGGTGGAATAGCGGTAAAACTAAAATTGTCATGTTAGATACGGAGTTTTTTTCTGATCAAGCAGAAGCAGTATCCGTTGTAAATCGTGCAATTCAAACAGCTGTAGGTTTTGAATGTTTTGAAGGTAAAGAAATACCAGATCCAGAAAGCCAAATCATTAAAATTAAGCCGGATGACAAAGGTTTATTTAACACCGACGATATAATACGCATCATTAAGGAAAATGCTGGTAAAACTCAAATGATTTGTCTGTCTGATACAGTGTTTAGTACAGGTCAGCGGCTAGATTTAACAAAAATATTTTCTGTACTAGAAGATGTGATCAGAGAGCACAATATTATTGTTGGTATAGATTTGGCTCATACAGTTGGCAATCGAAAGATTGATCTCAAATCATTGCCAGTCACGTTTGCGGTTGGTTGCGGTTACAAGCATTTAAGTGGTTTTGCAGGCAGCTCATTTGGAATTTATGTCAATCTAAATGCAAATCTAAAAAAATACCCACCATTACAAGGCTGGAAAGCAGCAGATCCCTCTAAAGTTTTCCCAACGATTAACCATTACGATGCAAGCATTATGGCGAAAGAGGGGGCGGTTGCATTTCGAACTAGTAATCCTCCGCCGGTTGCTTTACTACCAGTGCAAACATTTTTAACTTATTTTAATCACATTGGTTTTGATAAATGTATTAACAAATCAGAATGCTTAACTAGATATTTACTCGCACAGTTAAAACTTCATTTAGATGATAAGTTAGAGTTTATTACCCCAGAGAATCCTGCTGAGCGTGGCGCGATGATAGTATTTCGCGTGAAAAGCGTAACTGAGGTGAAAGCCATAGAAGATTTGTTAAAAACCGGCGACTCACAGTTAGGAAATTATGAAATCGATGTAAGACCGCCAAATAATATTCGTCTCACAGCGCATTATGGGTATACCAAGTTCGAAGATATTAACAAGATGGTTCAGAAGCTTACATTAGCAATAAATTTAATGCTGCAAAATGAAATGAGATTCGAAAGTAAAAGATAGAGAAAATAATTAAATAAGAGTCACAGTGATTGTGGCTCTATATATTTAAGCGTAAGTAGAGTGCTGATTCCTAGCATTAAGACCCTTCTTTCTCCCTGACACTTCAACCCCCTATATTTGTTAATTATCGAATCAAAGTGTACAATAGCTGCACAAACTAAAATATATATAAAAATTACCTAAACGAGGCTGGTTTGCTATGCGCAGGTCATTGATTAATTTTGAAAAAACTAGTTTGACGATGTTTGCCAAACCGGTTAATACGCTTTTTACCCAAGAAATTCAAACTTGCCCTAATGTAGAAGATCATTCTCTTCATCGCGGTGAACGTAATAGTATGCATGTGTTTGAAGCCTCTACGATTATGTTTGGTATTCCTGCGCGTCATTTACCAGAAACTGTGACGGGTGCTGATGTTATAGATCATAAACATGGCGCTGTTTTTGTATCTACTGCTGTTAGTAAAGCGGAAGCGGATTTATGGGCCGGCAAACAAGGCGTTGTCATTGAAATCAGACCGCAATTAATGCGTCATTTTATCTTTAATGCAGATACTAGTTATTTCAATGTAACTGGTAAGCCGTATCCAGAATATGAAAATGAAATTGTTACTTTATTTGTTCCGTATCAATTAATTAAATGTTTTCACATGAAAGATGATCAATCAAGGATTCCAAATCCTTTTTATATTCCACTACAAAATTGTGATACTCAAGCTAAAATATTTTCAGCTATTTACCAGGCTAATATGCAATTTCATAGATTGTGGCGCGCAGGTGATCATCAAGCGGCAACTGACGTGTTAGCTAAATTAATTACTGATTATCAAAAATTTTACGATCAATATAGTCCGTTATTATTAGATCAATCAGTAGAGCGCTTAATTGAAACTCATCCTCATTACGGCAAGCGTTTATTAGCAGCAAATCCTGCAATAGAATCTTCGCTAAAAAAATCCATCAATGAATGGTTGTTTAGCGCGCCGTTAGAATTGCTTGAACAGCATCATTACTCAAAAGAAGCAGTCAAAAGAGTTACATTAGCGGTTTAAAACGCCTGAACCGCTGCCGCTGTTATAAGGGTCGCGGAATGTGAATGAATTAACGCTGAGTGTGTGTTCGTCAATTAATTTTACATTGATAACGCCGTGTACGCTGTATGAATCACGAGTAAGATCCATAGTGATAGATCCATCCTTGTTTTTTTTGCATGAGCCTACGAATAAACCATATTCAATTCTGGAAGTGTCGGGCAAAGTAAATTTAATATTAGCGCTTTCCATACCATCAAATTTATGTATGAATAAATTCACATTAGAGATATTTCCTAAATTTCCGCGCCATGTTGCGTAAATGTTATTACAGTCAACTGCGAAAACAGATGATGAAAAAGAGCTGATTAATAGCAAAAATACAAGTTTCTTCATGATAACAATCTCCATAATTCAGCCGCGCAGTATAGAGAAAGATGGTGTGTTTATCAAATGCGATTGTAGGCTAACTATCACTATATGGCTCATTACATTCACTTTTTTTTAAGCTTAAAAAACCTCCTTAATAATAACATTTTGCTAGCTAATGCTATAATTAATATGGAAACAAACGGGAGGATAATCTTATGGGTAAATATATAATTGCTTGGTTACTAGGAGTTCCATTCGGTCTCTTAGTTCTTATCTATATTGTATCGCATCTCTTTTCATAAGGAGATTTATATGAATACGCAAATTCCACAACACACTCACACGATGGGTGATATATGCGGTCACCATAAAAGATCAATTTCTTGGTCGGCAATTTTTATTGGTGCTCTTTTTGGCATTGGAATAAGTTTTCTTCTTAATTTATTCGCCGTAGGAATTGGATTATCCGCATTTACATCGACCACTCCACAAACACTAGCTGTAGGCGGTATTATCGGATTAATAATAATTTCTATTGCTTCAATGGGTACTCTTGGATGGATTGCGGGTTTCATTGGCGCAACTAGAAGTTTATGTTTTCATAATAAAACGGATTGCAACTTTGGTTGTATCTATGGCTTTAGTGCTTGGTGTCTTGCTTTGGTGTTAGGTATGTTATTAGCTATGCCAGCATCACACTTTGTGAAGCAGTCTGTACATGCACTCAATCCAACATTGCAAACTCAACATGTGTATAAGCAATCTATGGAATATCCTGCAAAAAATGATGTAAGTCAAACAACAACTATAAACGCAAATGCAAATGAAGCCGTTAAAACGGATGTAACAACCGATGCAGATGCGCGAAAAATATTAATAACTACAACCTTTATTACCTTTATAATGTTTTTTATTGGTGCAATCTCTGCGTCAATTGGTGGACACATGGGTTATGCACGTTATAGTGATAAAGAAGATGTAAGTTAAAAGTTAATATGTAATAAAAGGGATAAAGGATTTATCCCTTTTTCGTTTTAGTTAAAACGATTTTAAATTCCGGAGGGTTAACATGATAAAAACTCATCATCTTGTCAGTGCTATTCTCTTACTTGCTTTTTCAGGTTCTCTTTTTGCAAAAACTATCAATATTCCATATGCGGGAAAAGCGATAACTCAAGATGTTGAGTTGGCAAAAGGTGATATTGTTATGATTAATACAACAGTACCAATAGGGACTAGAGTAATGACTAGCGTTTCACCTGTAGGCCAAGTTAATGATAAGGAATTTACCTTCACTTCATCAATGGAAAATGCGCCATCAGACAGAAGTGGTGCTTTCCTCGATCAAATGTATACGGGTGCTAATCCGGGTTGGGTTAGTTACACTTACACAGGAATGAATGACGTTAAAGCCACCTTTAAATTAAATCCATAAAGAAGAAGTCTTTTTTTTCATTAAGAATTTACTTTAAAAGACGGTACACATTCAACCTGGAATACTTACCGTTTAATGATCAAAATCATATGTGGGTGTTGAGTAATTTCCAACACGAATATCAATCAAAACGGTTTTATTTAATTGGAGTGCTTTTTCAAATGTTGATGCTAGTTCTTTGGGATCCGTTACGCTAAAACTAACTAATCCTAAACATTCGGCAATTTTCTTCCAATCATGAGTTGGTAACTCCAAAAATCCCGTTTCATAGCGACCAACTTCTTTTGCTCTTAGTTGCGGATTTCCATGCGCGCTGTTATTCATCAACAAAAATATCACAGGGATGTTATAGCGCGCAGCTGTTTGAATTTCCAAACCATGCATAAGCATGCTGCCATCGCCAGTTAAAGAAACTACGGGTGCGTCAGGTCTTGCTAATTTGCCGCCAATGGCTGCTGCCACAGACCACCCCATAGGACTCATGTATTTTATAGGTGAAAAAAAAGATCGTGGCTTATAGGCTTTCCAGTAATGTGAAACAATAAAACTACCTGCGCCTTCGCCGCTAAAAATAATTGTTTCTTTGGGCATGACTTGCTGCAATTCTTTGGCAATTCGCGCTGGATGAATAGGCGTCATATCGCTGGAGTAATTTTCGAGGTCATAATAACGCTCAATGTGAGAGACGGTATTTTCCAACCATTGTTTTCTCTCATTAATAAATGATTCAGCTTGTAAATTATTTATCTGATCTAAATAATCTAAAAATGTTTCAGCATCACCTAATATGAAGTGATCGGCATGATAATTCGGGAAAGGAGAAGCTTCATCAATATCATTTAGTATCAGGCATTTTTTTGGAATTAATTTTTTGTTCCAGTTTAGACAGTCTGGTTGATGCAATCTTGTTCCTAAAACAATGAGCACTTCCAAATCTTGTCTTAATAAAACATCGTGCGCGCGTTTATTACCAAACCAGCCTAATACACCGAGTGACAATTCATGATCTTCTGGAATAACACCTTTTGCATTTAATGTGGTTGCAACCGGGATAGAATTTTTTTCCGCAAATTTAATCAAACTTTCTGATGCGCCTGATCGTACTACGCCTTCGCCGGCTAAAATTGCAATTTTAACAGCGTTATTGATTTTTTTGCTGACGAGACTTGCAGCTTCAGTATCTAAAAACCGCGGAAAATATAGCGATTCATTCATGGGTTGATAAGAAAAGTCACCATCCATTCTAGCGATGTTGGAAGGAACTGATAAATTCACTGGGCCGCGATTACAATGCGTCAACATCTTGCGCATCAATAATTGCATTTGATATTCAATTAAACTTGCATCAGTGGTTGTTGCTTTATGACTTAAGAGCGGGATTGTAAATGCATTATCATTTAAAAATTCAGTGGTAGAATCTTGGAATGCACCGCGTCCAGCAATAGATTGTTTAGCTTCGCCTGTAACAACAAACATCGGTACGTGATCAGTATGTGCGATACCAAGCCCTGTCATCATATTGGTGATGCCTGGACCGCCAATACCTAACGCTACGCCAAATTTGCCGCTAGCACGGGCGTAGCCGTCAGCCATGAATGCAGCTCCGCCTTCATGGCAAGCCACTATAGGCAGCAATTCTTTACAGTTTTGAAATGAAGACATGAATGGGTCTACATGACCGCCGGGAACCATAAATGCATGACTGATTTTTTCTTCAGCAAAAACTGACAAAATATATTCTGACAATTTCATGGAAAGTTACCTTCATGGTATTTTTCAAGCTAATATCATATCATAGCTACAAGTTTTATTTACTAATACGGAATTTTTCATGGAAGAAAAATACACCACTTGTAGTCCTGTCTCACAACCGGTTGCTTGGTTGATTTGGTTCTTCGTCACCATCTTTTATTTTTATGAATATTTTTTAAGAACTGCGCCTTCCGTGATGGAGGGGGAGTTAAGTCAATTCTTTAATCTCACAGCAGCAGGTTTAGGCTCACTAATTGGTGCTTATTATTATACTTATGCTCCATTGCAAATTGTTGCTGGTGTTGCCATGGATAGGTTTGGCGGTCGCAAAGTTGTACCGTTAGCAGTTATGCTTTGTGCGCTAGGTTCTTTACTTTTCGTGTCTCCTAATTTATGGATAGCAACTATTGGGCGCATGCTAATTGGTGCGGGGTCTGCTTGTGCGTTTGTCAGTGTTATTTTCATTGCGACTAATTGGATACCGCGCCAGCATTTAGCGCTATTAACCGGGCTCACGCAAACATGCGGTATGCTGGGTGCTATTTTAGGTCAAAAATATGTTGAAACCTTGATGAAACATTCCACTTGGCAAAGCATTTGGATGCAAAGTTTTATATTCGGATTAGTTTTAACTGTGGTTTTATTTTTTATTATTCCAAGACGCCCACAGCATATTCAGCAGCGAATTATCAAACAAGGTTATGGCCATTTATTACAAAATTTAAAAGAAGTGATATTGAATAAACAAACTTGGTTGGCAGGAATTTTTGGCGGCTGTATATTTTTACCAACTACTATTCTCGCTATGATTTGGGCAGTACCATTTTTTCAACAAGAATATAACTTGCCTTTAAGTCAAATCACTGATTTATCTTCAACCTTATTTGCAGGCTGGATTATTGGCGCGCCTTTAATGGGTTTTGTTTCAGATCGTGTTGGTAATCGCAAATATACAATGGCAGCAGGAATATTGCTGACATTAATATTGATGTTAGCAATTTTATATATCCCAAGTGTACCTCTCAATTTTTTAATGGCTTGCATGTTTTTGACAGGCGTATTTTCTGGAGCAGAATTAATTGCTATCGCTTACACATGTGAAGTCAATCCTGCTTATGCAAAAGGTGCTGCTATTGGTGTCACTAACTTTATTATTTTTTCATTTAGCGCATTATTAGCACCTTTGGTTGGTGTTTTACTCAATTGGTCTAACAGTTATACAGTGGCTTTGATGGTTATTCCAATGTGTTTATTATTAGGATTTATTGCCATTTTATTTGCACGCGAACCACAAACTAAACAGTCTATGTTAACTATCGAGCATTAATTATGACTATTGATAAAAAAGCAGATTATAAGAAAGGATTGGAAGGATTTGATAAGCGATATCTTCCTTATAAAAAACAATTGCTAGATTCATTGCAGCAGTTTTCACCAGATTTTGCTGATGTAGTTGTTAGGCATGGCCTTTATGAAATATGGGAAGAGTACACGCCAAGTCTTACTTATCGTGAAAAAGAAATTGCAACGTTAGCTGCATTAATTACTGATAATACTGTCATGCATGAAATCACCGCGCATACTGAAAATTGTTTAATTCAGGGGATGACAAAACAAGAAATTTTGGAAATACTTATTCTACTTTCCTTATATATAGGCGTACCAAAAGTGATTAATGTCATGGATGCAGTAAAGAAAGCATTTGCAAATTATGAGAGTTCTGTCAGGGAGAAAAAATAAAAGCAAATAATTTATCAGATGTTGAGCGGGAAGTTGCACAACTACAAGCTGTTGCGGAATGTATACTAACCCCTATGAAGGGATTTAAATTTTTCCTCGTGCAAAAGAAAAAAATGCATTATTACTTGAATGCAAAAAAACCTCTCGTGGTAAAAGACGCGGTTCTTGATGATGCGAAAGATATAAAAAAATCACAGTCAGAAGTTAAGCCAGAAACCACTTATGCAGCTATATATCCTCAATTACGCGCCGATTCGCCGCCTTTATATGCAGCGGCTGTTACACGGCTTCGACATGAATCTGAAAGCCCTGCACAAGTTAATGTTATTAATGGTGGATTAATTACTCACGCACCAGAACAATTAATGATGGATCCGCCGCCTTCATTTTTATCTCCTGAGGAGGAATCTCCAGAACCTGAAATAAAAGAAGGGGTGTTAGTTGATTTGTCATTTCCAGAAGTGCCAAAGCAAGAGCCTGGATTTGGTGAAGCTTCATTTGGTGTGTTCTCTCGCTCACAAATAACTGCGCGTGGTGAAGATAAAGCGATTGAGTTAGAGCGTTTGTTGTATGCGCCGCTTGGGGGTTAGTTAGTTGCGCAACACTTGCAAATCACCAGCCTGCTTTAAAGGTGCTTCGTCCTTGATGTTGTCTGAGAATAAATTTGCTTCTTCTTCACTGCTATCTAAGAATAAACTAAGATCAATAACCGGCGATCGTGGTATTGCAGCTGTTGTAACAATATCATCTTCGAATGCTGCTACAGTAAATTTCTGGAGAGTTTCCTCTTTGAAAACTTTGAGAATTGGTTGCGAGAATAATGTTTGATTACCAATACTCTTTGATCGTTCTCGCGTAAAGGTGTTATAGGTTTGTATGCTTAATTCTTTCTTAACTATCTTTGCAGCTTGTTGTCCATCGAGCATCGCGTCATTGCCGCCATGACCTTGATAAAAATCTGGAGTTCGTCTGGTGTCGCCAATTAAAATAACCGTATGACCATTAACTTCAAAAGCAGATTTATTCGCTTCAATAAAGTCGAGTGTGAACGCTGCATATTTGAGCTTATCTTTTTCATTTCCACTTTTAACGCTATTAGTCATGGAAACTTCCCAATCTGCCTCATCAAATACACCAGTAATACAATGTTTTAAAAATTTAATCCCCAATTCTTTGTTCGCTTGGTATTGTTCAAATTGTTGATCTGATACGTTCATTACGATACAGATTTTTAATGATGATTGATTGTCATTTTCAATTAATTTTGATTCATAATAAATAAGGCCGCAATTATTCTCGTGTATAACGCCTGCTAGAAAATTCATAGGATTTCTTATGGGCTCGCCATTTTTCGATTTGACAGTGAAATATCCCATCACATGTTTTTTCTCGGGCCTAGATGCAACCGGTTGATATTCGATATGCGGTTTTAATAAATTTGCAGTTTGATGCTTGGCGCCATCCGCCAAAACTAAATTTGCAAAACTAACTTTTTCTTGCCGTGTTACATCGTTAACATCTACAGCTATCAAATATCCTTCATTTAAATTAATTTCTGAAACTACTGATTCATACCGAAATGTGCAATATTTTCTGTCAATTCTAGACAATAAAAAACGTTGAATATTTTTAATGCTAAAATGCCCTGGTGTGTTTAGCGTTGGAAATAAAATTTTATCTGCTGTTTTATTATCATCAGATGGTTTTGGAAGTGTTCTTAAGTACTGCATATTTTGCGGATCGAGGAAAATTAATTGCGGTCGTATCGCGGCATATCGTACATGACGGGATTCAATTACTAAAACAGTTTTACCAGCTTTTGCAGCTTCATATGTAGCTGTTAAGCCGCCAAGTCCTGCACCGACAATGACAACGTCATATTTTTTCACGTCGGCGTGCGGTTCTATTGTTTTTGACTCTGATGAAGACGATGAAAATTTAGCGCATTCATTTTGAATAAATGCGGTCGATGAAACTTGTGTTTCAACTGGGTTTCTAAGCACGGTACCATCCTCGTTTTGAGTATGAAATTATTTCAGGCAAGAAACCACAGCATAAGTTCCTAAAGCGAGACCCGCTGCAATCACTGGAGCACATTTAGCAAAAAACCCACACCAACCCCGGTCATTTTTTGGAGCAACCGTAGATATGACTTTAGGTGTGCTGGTAACTGGGCTTGTACCTGTACTTCTACTTGTAACAGAAGATGAAATTGCTTCTACAGTTGGAACAGCTGGTCGTCTTGGTTGTCTACTAAAAAATGGGCAAGTACCTACACCATAAATTGAATCTTGGCTGCGTGCTGTTAAAGGATGCGGAGCTTCCGTTAGTAATAAATTTTCAGTATCACTAGCGTCAATCTTTTTCATGCTTGGTTTTGGTGCTTCATGAATTGGAGGAAGACCGTCATCTAGCATCAGTTGATGATGCAAATTAGGTGCAATACGTCCAATAACAGGAATAATACCCGCATTAATTCCGCGTGAACCTTGTTTCATGGCGGAAGTGGATTTTAAATTTTGTAATGTTTTGCCAATATTATAGAGTTTAAGTAATGCTTTGTCTTTTGCTGCTTCGGAGACAGAAGCTGGTTTGTCTCCTTGATATAATTCATCTGCGATCGTTATCAAATCATTGAAACCTAATTCATTTCTTAATAGTTTTAAAATTTCTTCGCATTCAGGAATTTGTACTCCTAAAATAAAACCAAATTTATTTCTCTGAGATATGGTGTTAGCCATTGTTATAATTTGTTCGTATAAATCATCATTGGATAAGATTTTACGTAATGCCAAAGCATTTGGATGCTCATCACCGTATTCCGCTGCATCCCTGATTAATTGTTCTAGAATCATCTGCTCTGCCACTAATATACCGGTTGAAAGTAGTGCAGCCACATGTTTGGGATTAGTTAAGTCCGGCGCTTGTAATTCACCATGTACATGAACATCAATGAGATCGCCATCAGGTGGTGTAATAGGATTTTCATCTGTTTTAAGTATCAAGCTTCCATCGGGTTTTTTGATATCAAACGAATAAGCAAATGCTTTTAGTGTATTCTGAGATACGTTAAATGAATGTGTAAATCGAGGTGCAGGACGTTCACTGTATGGTTGGCTTGCCATTAATGGTTGAACCATTTCGGTAATCAAGTGGCCTGTTAATAAATCTTCGGTTACATCAGTTTCTTGGGTCTTTTTTTGGATAAGTTTATAAGCTGTTTTAATTGAATTTCCAATTAAAGCTAATGGATTAAATTGAAATTGTTTCTCTAATGCGCGCATAACATCATCAAGAAGATTTAACGTTCGATTTTGCGTAAATTGAACATCGTCAGTTTTGGCGCGATGACGCTCAAATAACAAATGATATTCTTCTTGTGTAAATTTGTGGCTTCCACCTTTTGCAGTTCGAATGATACGCAGTAAATCTTCTGTATATAACGGATCAACTAATTGATCTTTTTCACCGCAATGCAGCGCCCAACCAATAGGCGCGGGTAAACCTTCAGAAGTAACAACAAAACCATTCTCTTGTTTAGTAATTTGATGTGCGGGATCCATTGATATGTCGATGGCAGAAAACGTATCAGTATTCAGTGTAAATCCAGAATGAGTTTTAATAATGATTTTGTCATTCATTAAAGCAACTTTAGTAAATAACCCTTTCTCAAGATCACTAGCGATAGTTTGATAGTCTGCTGCAGAAATATTATTCGGATGACAAACATAAAGAAAACCTTGGCTGCTAAGTTGATAGGGCAAACCAAGTCCTAAACTCCAAATTGGAGTATGTATCGCATCCCATAAATGCTCTTCACCTCCTAAATCTAATAAATTTTTATTTTTTTGCGGTTGTGTACGTTCATTCAAAACTTTACCTATTCCAAGAGTGTAATGTGCCATCATTTCTAATTTTTTGGTTGCTCTATGCGTGGCTGAATCTTCAGTTTGAAATGAAAAAACGTCAGGCTCATTATTTCCTTCACTGGGTTTAGACGTTGGATTTGTTGCGTAATTTGCTTCAGTTATGCTTTGTAATAATGTGGCGCGTTGTGATTGCGTTTGCTGAATACGGATAGCGATAGCCCCAATATTTTTGAAGCCTTGCTGCAATTGGTCGGTTAGTGTTGCGGGACCTTGTGTAAATTCTCCGGCTTTTTCACCTGAATACTGTAAGACTATGCCGCGCAGCATTTGAGTTTCCTCGTTTATTTTGTATTAATAATAACCAGCCATTCTCGCATGAAAAGCTTAATAAAACCTGAAAATAGCCTGCAAATTATTTTCGGGTTTTAGCTAACATATTGATTAAATGTATTTATGGTTTTGCGAGTGAGAGAATTAAATCCAAAAATCAGGTAAATACGGGGATGAGGAAGTGTTTAGCTTTCTAATTCAGCTTTTGAAATATTCGCAATAGCTAAAGCTAAATCAGGTGAATCACCATCGGTTAAAGACCAAGCGGCGGATAAGCCGGCATAGGCGAAAATCCATTTCATGAGTCGTAAACGTTCTAAGCCTGCTGTCTCTGCAACAACCGTTGCTTGTCTAGTCAATCGACCAGGGCTAGTCGCAACATCCCAATCGGGGTTACAAAAAATATTTGCATAGTCAAATCCAGGTTCTCCAATCAGGCCTTTAGGATCAATCGCAATCCAGCCATGCATGCCGGAATCTAAAATATTTTGATGGTGGATGTCGCCATGTAAAACGCCTGTTCCTTGGGGATTGTTTAGGAGCTCAAGGGCAACTTTATTAGCATCCGTAAAAATCCCTCCATGTTCTGCAGCAGCAGAATGCAGCGAGCTAAACCAAGTGGATAGCGGCACTAATGTTGCAGGTAATGGCTTATTGTTTTGAGTATGTAATTTTGCTGCAACATCACAAATAATCTTGCTTGCTTCATCATCCTGCCCGGATTTTGCCATATCGAATAATGAACGTTTTCCAGTCGCACGTTCCATTAATAATGCATCACCTTCATGCTTGAAAATACGTGCTGCTCCATCTCCTTTCCACCATACCATTAATGCAGCGCCAGCTCGCTCTTCATCTGAGAGTGCAATCTTTAACATCGCACTTGAACCATCATAAGAGACTGGTAATAGGCGGCTGGTATTGGTAATGATGGGATCACCATCCTGAATAAGGTGCCATTGTTTGAGATAAAGATTGAAAATGTTTATGTCATTTAAATTCATAAGGCACTTTTACGTTAGATTTTTTACCAGGTCCCGATTCCTTTCCAGCACAGTGGGATCCGAAGCTTGGAATTCACGTGACTTGAAGTCGCGGC
>JADMIO010932575.1_pt1 | contig 90690 bp, 96 predicted proteins | sample 8958161 | NCBI WGS metagenome assembly JADMIO01 (sample SAMN16585339, study PRJNA669376) | soil metagenome | isolation source: Crop rotation soil | place: USA: Cullars Rotation, Alabama | collected 2011
GCCGCGACTTCAAGTCACGTGAATTCCAAGCTTCGGATCCCACTGTGCTGGAAAGGCTTTCATCACCAGTTCCCGCGCGCGTGCTACCGAATCGTGCAAACTCATGCCTTGCGCAAAACCGGTGGCGATGGCCGAAGCCAGCGTGCAGCCGGTGCCGTGCGTGTGTTTGGTGTAGAGCCTAGTGCCGGTGAAGGTTTCGTGGCCGCCTTTGAACGCTAAAATATCGGTGATGCGGTCGCCTTCCATGTGGCCGCCTTTCAGCAATACGGCTTTGCAGCCCAAAGCCAATATAAGTTCGGCGGCGTTTAGCATATCCTCAGCGGAAAGAATTTTCATGCCGGCCAGATGTTCGGCTTCGGGAATATTGGGCGTGATGATGCGGGCTAAGGGAATGAGTTTGGTTTTTAGCGCATCGAGCGCTTCCGCTTGCAACAGCGGTGCGCCGCCTTTGGCGAACATCACCGGATCCAGCACATACGGAATTTTTTTGGCATAGGGCGCGATAGTATCGGCGATGACTTCAATTACCGGCGCTGAATGCAGCATGCCGGTTTTAATGGCGTCGGCGCCCAAATCTTCGAGCACCAGCGTAATTTGCTGTCCCACGAATTCCGGCGGCACATCGCAAATGCCGAACACACCTTTAGTGTTTTGCGCGGTGAGCGCGGTGATCGCCGCTTCGGCATAGCCGCCGAGCACGGTTACGGTTTTGATATCGCCTTGGATGCCGGCGCCACCGCTAGGGTCGGAGCCGGCGATGATGAGGACGCGGCCCTTAGGCACACATCGCCTTTGCCAGTTCTTCGGTGAGTTTTTCGATTTCCTTACGGCTCTCACCTTCAGCCATGACGCGGATGAGCGGTTCGGTACCCGATTCGCGGATAAAAATGCGACCCTTGTCGCCCAGCGCCGATTTGGCGGAGGCAATGGCCTTTTGTACGTCGGCGGATTTTAGAGGCGAGGTGCCTTTGAACGGTACGTTGCGAAGAATCTGCGGCATGGGAGTAAACAATTTACTGGATTGGCTTAGTTTACGGCCGTCTTCCCGCATATAGGCAAGCACTTGCAGCGCCGCGATGATGCCGTCGCCGGTAGTGGCGTAATCGGAAAGAATGATGTGGCCCGATTGCTCACCGCCGATGTTATAACCATTTGCGCGCATTTCTTCGCTGACATAACGGTCGCCGACTTTGGTGCGGATGAGTTTTAGTTTTTTTGTCGCGAGGTATTTCTCAAGGCCCATGTTCGACATTTCGGTGGCAACTACGCCGCCGCCTTTCAGCGTACCCGCGGCAAGGCAATGCGTAGCGATCATGGCCATCAGCTGATCGCCGTCGGCGACGCGGCCGGTATCGTCGCAGATTACCAGGCGATCGGCGTCGCCATCGAGCGCCAAGCCTAAATCGGCTTTTTCATGCAGAACCGTTTTGCAAAGAAGTTCCGTGGCGGTCGAGCCGCATTCTTTGTTGATGTTAAAGCCATCGGGTGAAATGCCGAGGGCGATCACGTGCGCGCCGAGTTCACGCAGAATGGTGGGGGCGACTTGATACGCGGCGCCGTTGGCGCAATCGACCACGATTTTAAGGCCTTCCAGCGTCAACGATTTGGGGAAGGTGGATTTGGCGAATTCAATGTAACGGCCTTGCGCATCGTCGAGGCGTTTGGCGCGGCCGAGCTTATCGGGTGTGGCCAACGCTTCGAATTTGTTTTCGGCGATCAATTTTTCGATTTGGTTTTCGACGTCGTCGGAAAGCTTGTATCCATCGGGGCCAAATAATTTGATGCCGTTATCTTGGTAGGCGTTATGCGAAGCGGAAATCATGACGCCGAGATCGGCGCGGAGCGATTTCACCAACATGGCCACGGCCGGTGTCGGCATCGGGCCCACGAGCACCACGTCCATGCCGACGGAAATGAATCCGGCCGTGAGCGCCGGTTCGATCATATAGCCGGAAAGTCGCGTGTCTTTTGCGATGACGACGCGATGGCGATGATCGCCGCGCAGGAATTGCTGGCCCGCCGCCATGCCGACCTTGAGCGCCACCGATGCCGTCATCGGATGGGTGTTAGCCGTGCCGCGAATGCCGTCGGTGCCGAAGAGTTTCATGGATTAGGCCGTCGGTGCATCGCCGCCACTCGCCGTTTTTTTGCGCGAGGGAAGCGAGGATTTAACGAGAGTGGGTTTAATGGTTTCATCGGCGCGTTTAATCGTTTCGCCTTTAATGAGCTGTTTGATCTCATCGCCGGTCAGCGTTTCGTATTCGCGCAAAGCCTTGGCGATGGCGTGCAGTTCCTCGATATGTTCGGTAAGGATTTTTTTGGCTGCCGCATGCGCGTCTTCCACCAGGCGTTTCACTTCGGTATCGATGATGTTGGCCATGTCGTCGGAAATGTGGCGCGTCGGTTGGCCCATGCTGTAGCCCAAAAACACTTCCTGTTGATCGGTGCCGTAAAAGAGCGGGCCGATTTTATCCGACATGCCCCATTCGGTAACCATGGCGCGCGCCAGCGACGTTGCGTATCGGATGTCGCTTGAAGCGCCACTCGATACTTTTTCGTGGCCGAAAATAATTTCTTCGGCCACGCGGCCGCCCATCGACACGGCAAGATCGGCATACATTTTTTCGCGCAGATAAGACAGTTTATCGGCTTCGGGCAGGCGCATCACCATACCCAGCGCACGGCCGCGTGGAATAATTGTGGCTTTGTGAATGGGGTCGGACGCGGGATTATAAATCGACACCAGCGCGTGGCCGCCTTCGTGATACGCGGTCATTTTCTTTTCGTCTTCGCTCATCACCATCGATTTGCGTTCGGCACCCATCATCACCTTGTCCTTGGCGTTTTCAAGCTCGCGCATGGTGACGACTTTTTTGCCGCGGCGAGCGGCGAGCAGCGCCGCTTCGTTCACGATGTTGGCAAGGTCGGCGCCGGAGAAACCGGGCGTGCCGCGAGCAATCACGCGTGCGTCAACATCGGGGCCTTTGGGCACTTTTTTCAAATGTACGTTCAAGATTTTTTCGCGGCCGTTGATGTCGGGATTAGGCACGGTGATCTGGCGATCGAAGCGGCCGGGGCGGAGCAGGGCCGGATCGAGCACGTCGGGACGGTTGGTAGCGGCAATGATAATCACCGATTCGTTGGCCTCGAAACCATCCATCTCGACCAGCAATTGGTTCAAGGTTTGTTCGCGTTCGTCGTTACCGCCGCCAAGACCGGCGCCGCGATGACGGCCGACAGCGTCGATTTCGTCGATGAAGATAATGCATGGTGAATTCTTTTTGCCCTGCTCGAACATATCGCGCACGCGGGAGGCGCCGACGCCGACGAACATTTCCACGAAGTCAGAACCGGAAATGGTGAAGAACGGCACGCGCGCCTCGCCGGCGATGGCGCGGGCAAGCAGCGTTTTACCGGTACCAGGGGGGCCGACGAGCAAGCAGCCGCGCGGAATCTTGCCGCCGAGTTTTTGGTATTTGCCAGGGTCTTTCAAGAAATCGACGATTTCTTGCAGTTCGTCTTTGGCTTCGTCGATACCGGCGACGTCTTCGAACGTCACGCGGTCGGTGCGCTCGGTGAGCAAGCGCGCGCGCGATTTGCCGAAACCCAAGGCGCCGCCGCTGCCGCGGCCGGATTGCACCTGGCGCATGAAGAAGACATAAACGCCGATCAAGAGCAAAATCGGGAACCAAGAAAGCACGGCGCTCCAGAACGAATCCATTTTGCCGTCGTCGTTTATGGCCGAGATGCGGACATTTTTGCTCGACAGGCGATCGACGAGGCCCGGATAATCGGGCGCTTGGGTGAAGAAGGAGGTGCCGTCACTGAGATGACCGGTGATAAGCGTGCCCTTGGTGGGCGTGTTACGAATCACGACATCGCCCACTTGCCCGCCATCGACTTTTTCCATCATGTCGGAGAAGGGCAGGTGCGAATAGCCGCGTTGCTCGACACCGCCTTGGAACATATTGAACAAGGCAATGAGAATGATACCGACGACGAACCAAATCAGAAGGTTTTTGCTGTAATTCATTTAGCGTTTTCCATCCATTTTATAACTACTATTCAACTCTAAAAACGTGCGGCCAGCAAGTGCTTTTGCGGGCCGGAAAGCGCCGGTTTTTAAGGATTTCCGCTCGTATTTGACGATATAGCGTTGTTTGCTCGGTTGATAGCGAAACAGGCATCCGCCGAGCGTACGTGTTTTTTTGCCCCGCACATCGCGTTCGAGTCGTACCAGTTTTTCCGTACGCGGCGGCATATCTTCTCCACCAATAGTTTGAGTGAGCGCGGCCAGCATACGGATACGGTATTCCGGCGCTAAATTTTCGAATGTTTTCATGTCGAGCAGTGCATATCCTTCCGGAAAGATGGATATAGTGCGCGCCATGGCTTCTGCAAGGCGTTCTTCGATATGATGGCGCACGACACCCATGCGGGCAGCGAGAGCAGCCGCCTGTTCGCCAAGTGCGGGTGTCAGTTGCGCGCGGATGACATTACGCGTGTATTGCGCGGTGTCATTGGAAGCATCTTCGATCCAAGATTGTTTTTCTTGGTTTAGGAAGTCTTGCAATGTTTGTTTGGGTACGCCCAACAACGGCCTTAGCAAACGCACATCGTTGCGAATGGATTTTGCTGCCATGCACGCCAAGCCATCGATACCACTGCCGCGTGCCAGCCGGAATAAAAGTGTTTCGGCCTGATCGCCTTGGTGATGCGCGGTGAAAAGATGCAGCACGTTATTTTTTTTACACCAATCGGTAAGTAGTGTGTAACGCGCGTCGCGTGCGGCCGCTTGCGTTTTTTTAGGTTGATTCCAAACCAGCGTATGATGTTCGATGCCGCGCGCGGCGCACCATTTTTTGACTTGCTTGGCTTCGGCGGCAGATTCTTTTCGTAATTGATGATCGACGGTGAGGGCCACCACGCGGCCGGATTTGGCATCTGCCCATTTTTTTGCCATGAGCAAAAGCGCCATGCTGTCGGCGCCGCCGGAAACGGCTACGGCAAGTGTAGGCGATTTTTCGAAATAGGAGAGAGAAGAAAAAATGTCATCCTGAGCGAGCCGGAGGCGAGTCGAAGGATCTGTGTTGGTCAACATAACTGTTCTGCTAGTGTTGATACATGGATCCCCGCCTTCGCGGGGATGACGGGAATCTAAGCGGCATAGCCGCTAAGATTTACCGTCACTTACATCCCATCCGTTTTTGTTCGGATTGCGCTTTCTCGGTGACGCTCGCGGACTCTTTTTTGAACTTGGTCACGATCTGCGAGAGCACCACACACGCTTCCTTGCCGCGCGATAAAGCATCGAGCGACATGGCGAGTTTCAGCAGGTTATCGGCGGCCTTGGGGCCGGTGGGCAGCGCTTCGAAACCGGCGCGGAAATTATCGGCGGCGGTGACGTAATCGCGGCGAATGTAATAGGTTTCACCTTGCCAGTAATAGGCGTTACCGATCAGCGGATCCTTCGGATATTTTTTGGTGAAAGAATCGAATGCGGCGGAAGCTTCCTCGTACTTGGTTTGGTTCAGCAAGCGGAATGCGTGGTTATATAAATCGCGCGGGGTTTGCGCATTCTCGGCGCTCGGTGCGCGCAGCACGCCATCGCCAGCGGTGGTTTGCGAAGGTTTTTCCGAAGCAGCCGGATCTTCTTTAGCGGCGTCTTCGGCTTTGGATTTTGCAGGCGTTTCTTCGGCACGCGGTTTCTTGCCGCCTTCGAGATCATTCAAGCGCATTTCGATATCGCGCTGCATCTTCTCGTTGTTCTCGGTAAGCTTGCGGATTTGGAAACTGAGTTCCTCGTTTTTGCCGCGCATGGCACGCAGCTCATCTTCCATGTTGCTGAAACGCAGTTCCAGTTGCGCGGCATTTGATACCGGCGCCTCGGTTTCATTGATAATACCGGGAGTGCCGGCAGGTTGCGGAGCGAAAGCGGAACCTTCGACGACTGGCGCGCCTTGCGCCCAAGCAGCTGAAGTAAGAAGAAGTGAAGCAAAAACAGAATAGGAAATGCGTTTCATAAAACTCTAGGAAAAAGGTTGCAAAGCCGGTGCAGAATATCCCATCTCTTGGATTTTTCCAGCGCCAAAAACACTTCGCCCCGCTTGGGTATTCCCAGGCGGGGCGAAGGATAGTGGTTAAGAAATTAAGTTATTGGTTGGTAACAACCGTAACCGCACGGCGGTTTTGGCTCCAGGACGATTCATCGGAACCGATGACGGCCGGACGCTCTTTGCCGTAGCTGATGGTCGAAACGCGGTTAGCGGCAACGCCCAAGCCCACCAGGTATTTCTTGGCGGCGGCGGCGCGACGCTCACCCAGCGCTAAGTTGTATTCGCGGGTGCCACGTTCGTCGCAATGACCTTCAATGGTCACGTTGATGTTGGAGTATTGCTTGAGCCAAGCGGCTTGGCGTTCCAGCGTGTGCTGGGCATCGCCGGCGATCGAGGCGCTGTCATAGTCGAAGAACACGCGGTCACCAACGTTTTGGACCAGGTCTTCTTGGCTGCCAGGGCGAACCGGACCGCCGGTGCCTCCGGTGGCGCTGTTCGAACCAGAGGTGTTGGGATTGGCGTCGCAAGCGGCCAGCAGAACGACTGCGGACAATGCGGCGAGAGATTTGGTAAATAAGTTCATAGCATACTCCTTCAAGCGATATAAAAACTTTATAGTAAAATCAGCGCGTTATGGAAAGCCATCCGCGCCCGTAAACCTGGTTCCATGAGTTAACCAAACGCCATTATAAATCAATATGAATTATAAGGCGTTTCGTAAGCCTCACCACAAAAGCCGCAATTGTGTTATAACGGCAACAGTGGCGACCAAGCCGGGTCGGACGCATCCATAGGCGTCAATACCTCGCGCAGGTTATATCCGGTCAGGTCGACGGTGTAAAGGCGGACGTTGCCGGCGCGACCGCCCGAAGACGGAAACTGGCGGTGGAACACGATGACGCGGCCGTTGGGCGACCAGCTCGGACCTTCATCGAGCCAGCTTTCGGTAAGCAAGCGCTCGCCCGAACCGTCGGGGCGCATGACGCCGATAAAGAATTTACCGCCTTGCATTTTGGTGAAGGCAATCAGGTCGCCACGCGGGGACCATACGGGGGTTCCGTACTTGCCGTCGCCGAAGCTGATGCGGTGCACATTGCTGCCGTCGGTGTTCATTACATAAAGTTGCTGCGAACCGCCGCGGTCGGAGTTGAACACGATTTGATCGCCGTTAGGTGAGAAGGTGGGCGAGGTGTCGATGCAATTGCAGTCGGTGATTTTCACCAATTGGCGGCTATGCAGGCTCATTTTATAAATGTTGGTGTTGCCGTTTTTGGCGATCGACATCACGATGCCGCTGCCGTCATTCGAGAAGCGCGGCGCAAACGACATGCCTTCGAAGGTGCCGAGCGATTCTTCGCGGCCGGTTTGCAGATCGCGCAAGAATACGCGCGGTTGTTTTCCGGCGTAGGAGAGATAGAGCACTTCTTGCGAGTTGGGCGAGAAGCGCGGAGTCAGCACCAGGTATTTTCCGTCGGTGAGGAATTTATGGTTCTCGCCGTCTTGATCCATGATGGCGAGGCGTTTGATGCGTTTCATATCGGGGCCGGATTCGGCGACATAGACGATGCGCGAATCGAAATAGCCGTTTTCGCCGGTCAGGCGCTTGTAGATTTCATCGGCCATGATGTGCGCGATGCGGCGCCAGTTGTTTTTAAACGTGTTGTATTCCTTGCCGGCCACTTGGCTTTCGCCGTAGACGTCCCACAGGCGGAACGACACTTTCACTTTGCCGCCCGAGCTTTCGGACACACTGCCGGTGACAAGCGCGGTGGCGCTGATTTGCCGCCAGTCGGTAAAGCGCGGTGTGACCGTTTGCGCGGTGATTTTTTCGATGAACGCGGATTGATCGATCGGCTTGAAGAGGCCCGAACGCTCAAGATCCGCCGAGACGACGCGGATGATATCCTGGCCTACCGAATCACCGGCCAAATCGGGAAGCGCGATCGGCATCGGTTCGCGGCCGCCTTCGGTGATATCGATTTTGAGCACGGCATGAGCAGGAGACGCGAATGCCACTAAAGCGAAAACAAGAAACAGTCTGGAAAAAATTGCGCGCATATAGCCTCGATTGATTTTGGGAGGCTAAAGTAACATATCTTTTGGATTAAATGTCAATTCCATATCTTTCCAAGTGCCATATTTTTCCGGCGCCAGGTTTTTAAGCGGGCTGCACTGGCGGACGGCGCGCATGGCGCTATCGGCGGCGGCGCGGAAGAAGGAGTCGGAATTATAGCGCGACGTGTCGGCGGCGAGCTCGACGCTCATGACTGCGCCGGTCATCTCGACTTGGATGTGCAACGTGACGACAAGATTTTCTGCATCCTTAGCGCCGGCGGGGACGTTCCAGCATTTGGCGATCTGGCTGCGGATGGCGTCTTTTTCGCTGAGCGACATCGGCATCGTTTCATCGTAACGCTCGGACTTGGCCGGCGTTTCATTGGCGGCGGCTTTGGGTTTTTCCTTATCTTTCTTTTCTTTTTGCGCGGTGTCCTTTACCGATTTCAAAATCGCGGCGAGATCGTCTTCCTTCGGTTTTTTCTTTTTATCGTCTTTCTTCTCGTCAGGCTTTTTTTCTTCTTTTTTCTTCTCTTCTTTCGGTTTTTTGATTTCAGACGGTTTTTCCGTAGGCGGCGGTGGCGGCGGTGCTTCCGAGGTTTTTACCGGCGGTGCCGGCTTTTTCTGTTCGGCTTCCTTGGGTTTTTCAACCGGCTTTGGCGGCTCGGGCTGCACTTCGCGCGGCTTGACGTTGCTCATTTCGCTGATCGGCAGAATATCGACGGTGATCGGCGCGGGCTCGACCGGCGGCCTTGGATTTAAAATCGAAGGCAGGCCGAAAATGGCGAGCAGCAGCAAGAAGAAGTGCACCACTCCGGAATATAGTGTTCCCTTCCGGCGTTGTTTATTCACGTCACTTTGCCTTTTCTGCGGGGACAGTATTGTTGGTTTCGGTGACAAGCGCCACTTTGGTAAAACCGGCGCCGTTGACTTCGCCGACCACCAGCATGATTTTGCCGTAATCGACCGAGCGGTCACCGCGCACGAAAATACGCGTGTCTTTTTTATTGCCGGCGACGGCTAGGAGCTTGGCGCGTAATTCTTTCACCGCGATCGGCGTTTTTTGCAGATAGACTTTGCCGTCGGAGGTGATTGAAATCGCCAACGGTTCGTCGTTACCGGCAACCGGCGAGGCATTCGATTCCGGCAGATCGACCGTGACGCCGGTGGTCATCATCGGCGCCGTCACCATGAAGATAACGAGCAACACCAGCATGACGTCGACCATCGGCGTGACGTTGATTTCGGAGAACGCCTTGAGGTCGCGTCCGCGGCGTTTCGGCGTTCCGCTGCCTAAACTTGCGCCCATGGGTTAGCCCTCCAACTGACGCGATAAAATGGTGTCGAACTCGGTGCTGAAATCTTCGAGTTTGTTGGCGAACCGGCCAAGTTCGTTCGAGAATTTGTTGTAGGCGATCACCGCTGGAATAGCGGCAAATAAACCGATGGCGGTGGCGAATAAGGCTTCGGCGATGCCAGGCGCGACGGCAACCAGCGAAGTATTTTTCGACATGGCGATGCCGTGGAAGCTGTTCATGATGCCCCACACCGTGCCGAAGAGACCGATGAACGGTGCGGCTGAGCCGGTGGTGGCGAGAAAGCCAAGACCCGCTTCCAGCCTGTCGATCTCGCGGTTGCGCGACACTTGCATCACCATCAAGATGCGTTGGCGCAGCGACACTTTCATGCCCTGCGGATTTTGCGCGATGGTGCTTTTCGAGCGGAACCATTCTTCCATGGCGGCGACGAAGATGATGGCCATCGGGTGGTTAGCGCGCTTCTTGATTTTTTCGTAGAATTTATCGAGCGCTTCCGACGACCAGAAATCGCTTTCGAATTTTTGTGCTTTGGCTTTTACCGAACGAAACAGAAACCATTTTTCAAAAATGATCGCCCAGCACCAAAACGAGGCCAAGAGCAACATCAGCATGACGAGCTTCACCATCCAGTCGGCCTGGAAGAACATGCCCAGCATGGAGAAATCCGGCGGTGCGGCAGTGCCTGCGAGAGCGGTGGCGTCGACGCCTTGGACGGCGGTGGAAACAGGCTCAGTCATTCGAACTCCAACGGTTAGTGATTAAAGACTTTCAGCATCGGCTTGCGCACAGATTCGGGCAGTTTTGCAAGTTTCATGCCTGCGCCGACCACGGCTAGTTTCACCGACAATTTCACCAAGGTTTCGTCGCCTCGGCGGATGGTCTGCTGCATGCTGACGCTGACCTTGCTTATATCGGTTAAGGCGGTCTCGATTGTCAAGAGATCATCGAGCCTAGCCGGTTTTAAAAAATCCATTTCGCAATGACGGACGGCAAAGGCGATGCCGTTTTCGTGGCGAAGGTCGTGCTGCTCGATGCCGGTCAGTCGCAGGGCTTCGGTGCGCGCGCGTTCGGCGAATTTCAGGTAATTGGCGTGATAGACCACTCCACCGGCGTCGGTGTCCTCGTAATAGACGCGGACGGAAAAATTATGCGTGCCTTTACTCATCTTCGGATTCAAGCAGGGGAAGTTCGGAGGTTTGGGCGGGCGGCTTGATGCCCAGATGCTTAAAACAGCCAAGGGTGAGCTGGCGGCCGCGCGGCGTGCGCTGCACGAAGCCGATTTGCAGCAAAAACGGCTCGATGGTTTCCTCAATGGCGTCGCGCTGTTCGGACAATCCGGCGGCGATGGTTTCAACGCCCACCGGCCCGCCTTGGTAATGCTCGGCGATATAGCTTAAATAGCGGCGGTCGGCGGAATCGAGGCCCAGGCTGTCGACTTCCAAGCGTTTTAACGCATGGTCGGCGAGTTTTTTGTCGATGGTGTTTTTGCTGTCGGCGTGGGCAAAATCGCGCACGCGTTTTAATAAGCGAATGGCGATACGCGGCGTGCCGCGCGAACGATTGGCGATTTCAAGCGAACCGTCTTTACTCATGCCGATGGAAAGTAATTCAGCCGCGCGCTCGATCACGCGTTGCAGATCAGGCACATCGTAAAACCGCAAGCGCAGCGGAATGCCGAAACGGTCGCGCAATGGGTTGGCGATGAGACCAAGCCGTGTGGTGGCGCCGACCAGCGTGAATTTCGGCAAATCGATGCGCACCGTGCGCGCCGACGGGCCTTCACCGATCATGAGGTCGAGTTTGTAATCTTCCATCGCCGGATAGAGAATTTCCTCGACGGCAGGATTTAAGCGGTGGATTTCATCGACGAACAATACATCGTTCGGCTGCAAATTGGTGAGCACGGCGGCTAAGTCGCCGGCTTTGGTCAAGATCGGGCCGGAGGTCGGGCGGAAACCAACACCCATTTCTTTGGCGACAATCTGGGCGAGGGTAGTTTTACCCAAACCCGGCGGGCCATAAAGCAAAACATGGTCAAGCGCGTCTTTGCGCGATTTGGCGGCCGCCACGAACACGCGCAGATTCTCGCACACTTCTTTTTGGCCGGTGAAATCGCCGAGCGACGACGGACGCAATGCCTGCTGCAACAGGTCATCTTCATTTTGCACCGGATCGATGATGCGGGTTTCGGCGGCTTCGGTGGTCATTTACCTTGCTTCGAATCGTGAATACGGACGCGAAGGATTTCCCAGAATAAATCAACGGGCGAAAGCGTGCTGGTCATGCGCGTGCGAGCTCCTTTAAGCTGAGTTTGATGATTTGATCGAGATTTTTTCCTTCTTGCGAGGCCTTAAGCGCGGCGGCGTAAGCTTCGCTGCGACCGTAGCCTAAATTTACCAGCGCAGAAATCGCATCTTCGGCCACGCTATCGCTTTTCGTTTTTTTGCCGCTCATGGGCAGGATATTCGAGGTCGGCATTTTGCCGACTTTGTCTTTAAGCTCGGTGACAATGCGCTCGGCGAGTTTGGGGCCGATGCCGCTGATGGCTTTGAAGGCGGCGACATCTTTGGCCATGATGGCGTGTGCGATATGCTCGGGCGAACGCGCGCTTAAAATCGCCAAGCCGATTTTGTTGCCGACGCCCTGCACGGAAACGAGCATGCGGAACCAGTCGCGCTCGGCGGCGTCCGAGAATCCGTATAAATGGATATGGTCTTCGCGCACATGCGTTTCGATGGTGAGCGTGGCAGTTTGGCCTTGGGTGAGCGAGGCGATGGTGCGCGTGCTGGCGAACACATAATAACCGACACCGCCGACATCGATGAGCACGGCGTCTTCAAAAATTTCGTCCACGCGTCCTTTGAGTTTGCCGATCATCGGGCCGCCTTTATCAATTGGTTCACTGTACGCTGATGGGCATGGCAGATAGCAACCGCCAGCGCATCGGCGGCATCCGCTTTGGCATCGCTTTTGGGGAGCAGAGTTTTCACCATCATCGCCACCTGGTTTTTATCGGCGTGGCCGCTGCCGACCACGCTCTTTTTCACCATGGTCGCACTATACTCATAAACCGGCAGCGATGCCAGCGAAAGCGAAAGCAAAATAGCGCCGCGTGCCTGGCCTAATTTCAAGGTCGAAGCACCGTTCATGCTGACGAACGTTTCTTCCACCGCGGCTTCGCTGGGTTGGTATTTAGCGATGGCGGCAGAGAGGCCGTCGTTCAAGGTTTTTAGGCGATCGGAGGTGGAAAGAGTATTATCGGTTTTGATGACGCCGCAATCGACGAACGAGAGCTGATTTCCTTTAGAAACAATGATTCCCCAACCTGTGCGCTGGAGTCCGGGGTCTATGCCGAGAATAATGGTCATATTTTATCATCCTGAGCGAGCGAAGCGAGTCGAAGGATCTTAAAGATCCCTCGGCTTCGCTCGGGATGGTAATACATCATGCACTCAATCTCGCCAGCAATGCTTCCGGTATCTCAAAATTTGAGAATACTTCCTGCACATCGTCGCTGTCTTCGAGCATGTCGATGAGTTTTAAAATCTGCTGCGCTTGTTCTTCGCTGACCGTCACGGTGTTTTTAGGCTGCCAGCTAAGCTTGGCCGATTCGGCGGGGCCGAAGGCTTTTTCCAGTTGTTCGCGCACGGTGTTGAAATTTTCCTGCGCGCAGATGACGGTGTGGCGTCCGCCGTCGAAGGCGCAATCATCGGCACCGGCTTCGGTTGCCGATTCGAACATTTTATCTTCGCTGGCGGCCGTGGCGGGATAGATAAACACACCGGCGAAATCGAACATGAAACTGACGCTGCCGGTTTCGCCAAGGTTGCCGCCGTATTTGGTGAAGGCCATGCGGATATCGGAAGCGGTACGGTTGCGGTTGTCGGTTAGGGCCTGGATGATGATGGCGGTGCCGCCTGGGCCATAGCCTTCGTAGCGCACGGCTTCGAAATTATCGGTATCGACGCTGCCCGATCCGCGCTTGATGGCGGCTTCGATGCGGTCACGCGGCATGTTTTCCTCGCGCGCCCATTGGACTGCAGCTCGCAGGCGGGGATTGACGGCGGGGTCGGGCATGCCGGCTTTGCAGGCAGCGGAAATTTCGCGCTGAACCTTAGTGAGGATTTTTGCTTTTTTTGCGTCTTGCGCACCTTTGCGGCGCATAACGTTTTTAAAATGGGAATGGCCGGCCATTCGTTACTCGGACTGTTTTACAAACAAGTCAACGCGGTCGGGTTCGCCACCAGGGTTTTTATCGCCTTCGGCTTGCACATTGATACGTAAGCTGGCGATGCCTTGATCAATCAGGTAAGCGCGGACAGCAAGCGCACGCGAGAGTGATACGCGGCGGGCGGTGATCGATTGATCGCCGGTGGCAGTAGCATACGCGATGAGCGAAACGCGGAGATTCTCATCTTTTTTAAGATCGCTTGCGACCTTATCGAGATCGGGTTTGATCGAAAGCGGCACGGTGGTTTCGGTCGGCTTGAAAACCACGCTGTAATCGGCTGCCGGGCCATCGGCTTTCGGCGTTTCTTTAGCGGGAACGGCGGCCGGCGGTTTTTCCACGGCCGGAGCCGGAGGTTCTTCAGCTGCCGGTTTTTCAACGATCTTTTCAATCGGCTTTTCTTCTGCCGGAGCGGGTGGCGTTAAAATAACCGGTTTGGTTTTTTCAGGTTCAGCGCCAGGCGGCGGTGGAACCGGCGTTTCCGTGACCGGTGTTACCGGAGCGGCCGCAGGTGTTTTCTTTGCTTTCGGTTCTGCCGGAGCTGGAGCCGGAGGCGGTGGTGGCGGAGGAGGCGCAGGCGGTGCCGATTTCAGCACCGATGTATCGGGCAGATTGGGTTTCGGCGCGGGCTTCGGTGCGGCCGGCTTAGCGGGCTCGGGCACAGGAATGGCAGGTGCCGCTGGCGGTTTCTCATCGGCGGCGGGTTTGGGTGCTGGCAGAGATTCAGCCGGCGGGGGCACGATAAGCGCCGGAGGTGTTTCTTTTGTCGGAGCCGGAGGAGGTGGCGGAGGTGTCGGCGCGGCCTTAGGTTCTTCGATAGCGGGCTTAGCCGGTTGGGGTGCGGGCTCTTCTTTTTTCGGTTGAGCCGCAGGTAACAACGGCGGCGCAGGCGGTGCTTCAAGAGCCGGTTTTTCCGGCGCCGGCATGATAACGGGCGGCGGCGGGGGCGGCACGGTGGCGGGTTCAACCGCTTTCGGTTTTTCAACCGGAGGCGGCGGAGCGAGCGGCGGTGCTTCAATCGCCGGAGCTTTTTCTTGCACGGGCGGTTTTGGCGCTTCGATAGCCGGAGCGGGTGGCGCCGGGGGGGCTTTAATTTCAGGTGCTGGCGCAACAGGCGGCACAGGCATAGCCGGCGGTGGAATCTCTACAACCGGTGCTTTGACAGGCGGTGCGGGCGGAGCTAGTGGTGGCGCTTCGACCGGAGCGGTAGGAACGGGTTCCGGCGCAACCGGTTTTTCGACCACGGATTCAGCGGGTTTTTCTTGGCGCTGTTTGCGGTTTTTGTGTTTAGGCTGTTTTGCCGGTTCTTTAGCAGGTTCCGCTTTCGGCGTTTCGAGCACGGGTGCTTCGATTTTCGGCAATTCGGGCTCGGCTACGGGCGCCGGTTTTTTCGGCGCAGACTTTTTCGCGGGTTTTTTAGACGGGGCCGGTTTTTTGGCTTTCGGTTTTACTGCCGGACGCGCATCGTGCGAAGGAATATTGAGTTTCGGCTGTTCGATATTTTCCGGAAGCGGCTTGCGCGACGGGTTGGAAGCCGGTGCGCCGGGGAAACGTTTTCTCACCGAATGGCTGGTTTCTTGAGCCGGTGCGGCCGCAGCAGGTTGGGCTTGCGTTCTGGTCGGAACGGTGCGTGGCGGCACGCCAGCCGGTTTTTGCACACGGTTTAAAACATCGAGGTTGAGTTCAACGGAAGATTCCGCGCTGTGGGCCACTACAGGCGCCAACAAACATACAATACCCACTAGAGCCAAAAAGAAACGACGCATGCGCACCTGAAATCGGAATGATAACCCGTCTAGGTGTAAGAAAAAACAGCGGTTCAGGCAATGAAAATTTATTACGCGGCTTTGGTAAGCAGGTTGCGCATGGGGAGGGCCAGGGCACGGTTGGAGGCGACCAGCGTTTTGGAATAGGCGTGGGCGGCGGTGCCGTCGAATTCCGTGGCCGTGCCGCCCGCTTCTTGGACGAGGAGGATACCGGCGGCGATATCCCAAGGCTGCATGGTGTGGTACCAGCAGGCATCGATGCGGCCGGCAGCAAGATAAGCAAGGTCGAGCGCCGTGGCGCCGAAATAGCGGAGCGTGGCGCCTTGTGCAGCCATGGCGTTCATTTGTTCGCCGTAACCGCTTTCCTTGGCAGGCAGGCGGCCGGTCACCAGCATGGCGTCTTCCAGTTTCTCGCGCGAGGAAACGGAGAGTTTGCGGTTATTGACCAAAGCGCCTGCGCCTTTTTCGGCGGCAAAGAGTTCGTTGTGGATGGGATCGAAAATGACACCGGCGATGATTTCGCTTTTACCGGCGGTTCTTTTTTCAAGCGCGATCGAGATGCAGAAATACGGAACGGCGTGGATGAAATTGCTGGTGCCGTCGAGCGGATCGATGATCCAGCGGTATTGCGCATCTCTTCCTTGCACTTCGCCGCCTTCTTCGAGCAGAAATCCAAAATCGGGGCGGGCTTTTTGCAATTCGCCTTTAAGCAGTTTTTCGGTGCGGATATCGGCGTTGGTGACGAAATTGGCCGTACCCTTGCGCGATACCTGCAATAAATCGATCTCGCCAAAATCGCGCATCAAGCCCTTGCCCGCCTTAATGGCGGCGGCGCTCATGACATTGATGGTGGGGGAAAATGTCACGCTGACCTAGGAGGCCTTGGCGCGTTCGATGTATTCCAACGTGCTGGTGTCGACGACGATGGTTTCACCCGCCGGAATGAACGGAGGCACCATGACGCGCACGCCGTTTTCCAAAATCGCGGGTTTATAAGAAGAAGCGGCGGTCTGGCCTTTGACCACCGGATCGGCTTCGACGATTTTCATGGTTACTTTCGACGGCAGCTTCACGCTGATGGGGTTACCTTCGTAAGTTTCGACCGCTACCGTCATGCCGTCTTGCAAAAAGGCAGCGCCAGGCCCGATGAGTTCTTTGCTCATGGTGAATTGCTCGTAGGATTCGTTATCCATGAAATGCAGTGCTTCGCCTTCGGCATAGAGGAAATTGCAGGTGCGCGAATCGAGCGACACGCGTTCGATCTTTTCGTCCGATGCGAAACGCAGGTTGTTCTTGGTGCCGTTTTTCAAGTCTTTGAGTTCGACCTGGTTGAACGAGCGCAGATTGCCGGGCGTACGGATCTCATGCTTTACCACCAGCCACAGTTTGTTTTGGTATTCAATCACCATGCCCATTCGGACTGCTGAACCGTCGATACGCATATTACGCTCTTTCAAATGCCTCGTTAAATTCTTTCACTGCCGCGCCGGGACCGTTTTTGTGGTTCCACACATAGGTGATGGCGGCGATGAAATCCGCACCCGCGCTCACCTGCGGCGCACAGTTGGCTGGCGTCATACCACCTATCGCCACACACGGCAAGACCATATATTGGCTCCACCATTCAAGGATTTCGTTGGTGGGCGTGCCCCATTTTTCGAGTTTTTCCTTCGGTTTGGAGTCGGTGGTGTAAAAAGCGCCGAAGGCCACATAGTCGGCGCCCTGTTCGCCGGCGGTCATGCCCATGTGTTTTGAAGCATGGCAGGAAACCCCGATAACCCGTTCATCGCCAACGATTTTTCGGGCGGCTTTCACATCCATATCGTCTTGGCCCAAATGGATGCCGTCGGCATCGCATTTCACAGCCAAATCTGCGTTGTCATTTAAAATGAACGCGGCTTCATGCTCATGGCAGATGGGAATAATGGCTTCGGCGGCTTTTAAAATATCCGCGTCTGTTGCATTTTTAAGCCGCAATTGAAACGAGCCGATATCGCCGCCCGAAAACGCATCCTTCACCTGATCGACAAATTTTGGCAGGTCGATCGCCGGTGGCGAAATAAGATAGAGGCGGCAGTTAGCTGTGTCGCTCACATCTATGCTTTATATACTTTGATAATGCTATCGAGCAATTTCAGCGCTTCGTCGCGTGGGCGTTGGAAGGTGTTGCGGCCGATGATCGAGCCGTTGCCGCCGCCGTCGCGGATGGCTTTGGCTTCTTCCAAGATATCCGCTTCGCCTTTGGCGACACCGCCGGAGAACACCACGATGCGGCGGCCGTTGAAGCAGGCTTGGGTGATATGGCGGAAGCGCGCGGTCGCGGTCGAGACGTCGATTTTTTCCGACTCGTACACTTTTTTCGCTTCGGCTTGTTCGATATGTGCGGTCGGTGGTTTTACTTTAATGATGTGCGCGCCGAGCAACGCGGCAATGTGCGCTGCATAAGCCGTGACGTCGATGGCGGTTTCGCCTTCTTTCGACAAATCGGCACCGCGCGGATACGACCAGATGACGACCGCGAGGCCGGCGTCTTTGGCTTCGCGCGCCATGTCGGCGACTTCTTCCATCATATCGTACGATTGCGAAGAACCAGGATAAATCGTGAAGCCGACAGCAGCGCAGCCCATGCGCACGGCGTCTTTCACCGAGCCGGTGCAGGCCTGATCGGGTGCGGCGGCTTTCGGGAAAAGCGAGTTGGCGCTGTTGATTTTGAGGATAGTGGGCATTTCGCCTTTGAAGGTTTCCACACCGGCTTCGAGGAATCCAAGCGGTGCGGCATAAGCCGAAAGACCGGCATCGATCGCGAGTTGATAATGATAATGCGGATCGTAAGCGGCCGGGTTTTTGGCAAAGCTGCGCGCCGGCCCGTGTTCGAAACCTTGATCGACGGGAAGAATGACGAGTTTGCCGGTGCCGCCTAGTTTGCCGTGCATCAAAATGCGGGCGAGGTTGGCTTTCGTCGCCGAAGACGCGCCTTCATAATAAGCGAGAATTTTTTTTATCTGGGGGGTCAGCGCTTCGATTTCTTTCATTTTAGCCATGGCGGTCATAGGTTCCTCTTTATTTTAAGATGACGCAAATTAGCGGGTTTCGAGATTGTTTTCAAGCCATGCGCGGCAGGCGGCTTTGATGTCTTTTACCGTTGATAAATCCAGGGCTTCGTAAGGGCCGGTATGGAATGTGACCTGATGCTGCTCAGCGATATCCGCCAGTTTCTCGCGCAACTGGGGCTCGGCATTGCTGCGGATATGTTTATGGCCGCTTTGCATGGCCGAGATGGTTTCGGCGCGCGCGTCGCCGCAATTCAGAATAAAAATGGCTTGGGCTTCAGGATAAGCTTGCTGCGCTTGTTCGAACAATTTTAAAAGATAAAGCGGTCCGGCATAAAAAATCGCATCGGGCGCCGATTGCAGCACGATGGTTTTTTTGAGTGTTTGCGCTACGTCCAATGCGTCGATCGCTTGCTCGAGCGTGTGCACAACAATGGGGCGCATGGTTAGGCTTTGGCGCGTTTGCGCGCGGGCTGCATGAGTGCCGCCACGCCAGGGAGCGTTTTACCTTCGAGCCATTCAAGGAACGCGCCGCCGGCGGTCGAGATGTAGCTGAATTGTTTGGTGAGTCCGGCATGCGCGAGCATGGCGACCGTGTCGCCGCCGCCCGAAACCGAGCGGATTTTTTTGGTGGCGGTAAGTCGCGCGATGACGCGCGCAAGACCGACGGAGCTCGCATCGAACGGGCTCGTTTCAAAGGCGCCGATGGGGCCGTTCCACACCACGGTTTTGCATAACATCAATTCCTGCGCGAAACGTCCCACGGTGGCGGGGCCGACATCGGCGGCCATGGCTTCGTCGGGAATGCCTTCGACATACACCACTTCGCATTCGGCCTGGGTTTTGAATTTATAGGTCACCACCAAGTCGGCGGGGAGCACAATGCGGCAGCCATGTTTCTCGGCGTTCTTCAAAATGGCCTGCGCGGTTTTCTTCATGTCCTTTTCGCAGCGCGAATGGCCGACCTTGTGGCCTTGCGCATAAAGGAACGTGTTGGCCATGGCACCGCCGATCAAGAGCACATCCATGGTCTTGATGAGGTTGTTGAGCAGTTTCAATTTGGTCGACACTTTCGAGCCGCCGATGATGGCCGCGATCGGTTTTTGGGCGCCGGTGAAAATGCCTTCAAGCTGCGTGATTTCTTCTTCCATCAATTTTCCGGCGACGGAAGTAAGGTGTTTAGCGATGCCGGTGATCGAAGCGTGCGCGCGGTGCGAGGCGGCGAACGCATCGTTCACATAAATATCGCCGAGCGAGGCCAATTGTTTGGCAAATTTAGCATCGCCTTTTTCCTCTTCCGGATAAAAGCGAAGATTTTCAAGCAGCAACACTTCACCGGGTTTTAATTTTGCCACGGCTTCTTCCGCCGCTTCGCCCACGCAATCGACACCGAACTGCACCGGTTTACCGATCGCCGCGGCCAGCGTATCGACCAGTGCCGCGAGCGACATGGAGGGATCGGGGCCGCCTTCCGGCCGGCCGAAATGCGAGAGCAAAACCACGCGCGCTTTTTTCTTGATAAGGTAATTGATGGTAGGCAACACACGTGTGATGCGGGTTTTGTCGGTGACTTTGCCGCCTTGCATAGGGACGTTTAAGTCCACGCGCACGAGAACGGTTTTATTGGTAACGGTAACATCTTCCAGGCGTTGGAAGTCCATCATGAGCTTGCCCACAAACGTGCCACATCGAGCATGCGGCAGCTAAATCCCCACTCGTTATCGTACCACGCTGCGACGCGTGCCAGGCGCTTGCCGGTAACATACGTGCCGGTGATATCGGCAATGCTGCTATACGGTAGGTGGGTATAATCAATCGACACCAGCGGCCTTCTTGAAATATGTAAAATATCTTTCAACGCCTCGGTTTCTGCCGCTTTATTCAGCGCCTCATTGATGGCTTCTTTGGTGGTGTCTTTCGTCGCGGTGAAGGTAAAATCCACCAACGAAACATTGGGCACCGGCACACGGATGGAAATGCCGTCGAGCTTGCCTTTCAAGTCCGGCAAAATAAGGCCGATGGTTTTTGCAGCACCGGTCGAAGTCGGAATCATCGAGAGTGCGGCCGAACGCGCGCGGCGCAAATCTTTATGGCTGTTATCAACCAGGTTTTGGTCGCCGGTGTAGGCGTGAATCGTGGTCATGAAGCCGGACTCGATACCGACCGCATCATGCAAAACTTTCGCTAGCGGGGCGAGGGCATTGGTGGTGCAGGAACCCACCGAAATAACCTGATGTTCTTTTTTGAGCATCGCATTGTTGACGCCATAGACGATCGTGCTGTCGGCATCTTCGGCCGGAGCCGAGATGAGCACGCGTTTGGCGCCGCTCGCCAGATGCTGCGCGGCATCGGCGCGGTTATTAAATTTGCCTGTGCATTCGAGCACGAGGTCAACGCCCAAATCACCCCAGGGAATTTGTTTCGGGTCTTTGTGGTGGAAGAGTTTTACGGTCTTGCCATCGATGGAAAGATTTTCGCCCTCGGCGGAAAGTTTTGTGGCGAACCGGCCATGCACCGAATCGTATTTTAGAAGATGCACATGCGTTTCAATGGGTGCCGGGCCGTTGACGGCGACGAGTTCGATATCCTTACCGGCGGTTTCATACATGGCGCGGAGCACGCAGCGGCCGATTCTTCCCAAACCATTGATGCCGACTTTAATCGCCATTATGTAAGCCTCGCAATCACTGCATTCACGGTGTCATCCACGGTGATACCGAAATGTTTGTAAAGATCGGGGGCAGGGGCGGACGCGCCGAATCCCTTCATGCCGATGAAGATGCCGTCTTGCCCGATATAGCGTTCCCAACCGAAGCTAAGAGCGGCTTCGATGGCGACTTTCAATGTGTTTTTGCCCAGCACCGATTCGCGATAGCTTTGGGGCTGCACATCGAAGAGTTCCCAGCACGGCAGCGACACCACTTTCGCGGCAATGTTTTTCTCGGCGAGTTTTTTCTGTGCATCGATGGCAATCGAGACTTCCGAGCCGGTAGCGATCAGCGTTACTTTTGCATCTTTCGCATCGGAGAGAATATACCCCCCTTGGGCACAAAGATTCTTTTCGGTAAATTCGGTGCGCAGCGCCGGAAGATTTTGGCGCGTGAGCGAAAGGATCGACGGCGATTGTTTTTGTGCGAGCGCCAACGCCCAGCATTCGGCGGTTTCCATGGCATCGCACGGGCGGAATACATATAGGTTCGGAACGGCGCGAAGCGAAGCGAGCTGTTCGACCGGCTGGTGCGTTGGGCCATCTTCGCCGAGGCCGATCGAGTCGTGCGTCATCACGTAAATCACGCGTTGCTGCATGAGAGCCGAGAGACGAATCGCCGGGCGAGCATAATCGGTGAAGATGAGGAACGTACCCCCATAGGGTATAAAGCCGCCATGTAGCGCCATGCCGTTCATCGCCGCGCCCATCGCGTGTTCGCGCACGCCATAATAGATATAGCTGCCGCTGAAATCGCTGGCGGTAATCGCTTTCATCGCCTTGGTTTTGGTGTTGTTGGAGCCGGTCAAATCCGCCGAGCCGCCGATCATTTCGGGAATTGCGGCGGTCAGCACTTCCAGCGTGTTCTCCGACGATTTTCGCGTGGCTTCTTTCGGTTTAGTTTCGGCGAGTTTCTTTTTAAATGCTGCGAGCGCCGCGTTCCAGCCGTCAGGCAGATCGCCGTTCATCAAGCGGTCGAAATTTTTATCGTTGGCTTTTTTATTCCATTCGGCGAACGTTTTGCCGCCGCGCGCACCGACTTCGCGCCAGGCGTTTAAGATTTCCGCGGGCACTTCGAATTCGCCGTGCGACCAGCCGAGATTTTTACGCGCACCGGCGATTTCGTCTTTACCGAGCGGCGAGCCGTGGCATTTTTCCGAGCCTTCTTTGCTCGGTGCGCCGTAGCCGATTTTGGTGCGGCAGGCGATCATCGAGGGTTTGTCGCTCGCTTGCGCTTTTTTGATTGCGGCACGAATGGCGTCGTGGTTGTGGCCGTCGATAGCTTGCACGAACCAGCCGCTGGCTTCGAAACGTTTGGCGGTGTCTTCGGAAATGGTGAGGCTCGTCGGACCATCGATGGAAATTTTGTTATCGTCCCACAGCACGATGAGCTTGCTCAATTTCAAATGCCCAGCGAGTGAAATCGCTTCTTGCGAAATACCTTCCATCAAGCAGCCGTCGCCGGCGATCACATACGTATGATGATCGACTAAATTGCTAAAGCGTGCAGCGAGCATGCGTTCCGCGAGTGCGAAGCCGACGCTATTCGCCAAGCCTTGGCCGAGTGGACCGGTGGTGGTTTCGATGCCGGTGGCGTGGCCGAATTCCGGATGGCCGGCGGTTTTGGCGCCGAGCTGACGGAAGCGTTTGATTTCATCGAGCGTCATGTCGGCATAGCCGGTGAGATACAAAAGCGCGTATTGCAGCATCGAGCCGTGACCCGCCGACAAAATAAACCGATCGCGATCGGGCCAGTGCGGATGTTTTGGATCGAATTTTAAAAATTCGCTGAACAAAATTGTTGCGACATCGGCCATACCCATCGGCATGCCTGGGTGACCGCTTGCCGCTTTTTCTACCGCGTCCATCGAGAGGGCGCGGATGGCGTTTGCCATGTCATTGTAGGAGACGGCTAAAGTCGGTGCGGACGCTGTCATGACCTTGGACATAAATTGCTTTAACTTTGCTTTCGACCTGCTATGGTCGGTTAACCATCTTTAGGACGTTTTATGCCCATGGTTCAAGCATACGCAGAGGAACTTCTCAACCAAAAAGAATCCACAAACGGCACAGGGGCCTCCTATGCCTCGGATACGCTGTTTTTGGCCACCGAAAGGCTGATGTCGGCGCTGGACCGGTTGGAGCATAATATCCGCATGTCGGCCGCCAAACGGGTGGACGGCATCCGGGAAACCGAGCAGGCGGCGTTTTTCGAGCAGGAAAATCGGTTATTGCGCCAGGAGCGCGAAAGTTTGAACGCTACTATCGACAAGCTGACGCACGAATACCAGGACCTGCAAAAATCGGCGACGACGATTTATCGCAAGCTCAACGAATCCATCAAACGCCTGACCAATATCATCGGAGATTAGGTTCCAAGCAGAAAGCAGTTGCTTTTTTTGTCGCAAGCCCGTAATTCCTAGCGCCACACCTGTGGGGGCGTAGCTCAGTTGGTAGAGCGTCTGCTTTGCAAGCAGAATGTCGCGGGTTCGATTCCTGTCGCCTCCACCACTCTTACAAAATTCTTTCCAGCCCGTCCCATGGCGATGTCTTTGGCGGGTATTGGCGCGGATCCATTATTCCAACCTGCGCGAGCGTGTAGCTCATGCGTCCAAAATTACACGGTGCGCAGGTCACTACCAAATTCTCAAGTTCGTTTGTCCCGCCCATCGCATGCGGCACAATATGATCGTACTGCGCCCACATAGCCTGGAACGCCGCATGCTGCGCTTGGTTGTTCGTGCCCCAGCGCAGTGCCGTGGGAAAAGCTTTTTGCAGTTTGCCACGTACTTCCCTGCGAATAACCGGAATACCGCAAAAGCGGCAATGATAGCCATCGCGCACATGCAGCGCTTTCTTTTCCGAGGCAGAAGGCATGCGTGCCTTCACGCGATCAGGCGCAACATTATTAGATGTAAGATTTGTCTTGAGCTCTAGATATGGACTATTTTTCCCCCAAATAGATTCCGTCCATTCGCGAATCAATGGCATATCGGCCAGTACAATATAGTTCTCTGCGATTTCCAAACGTCCAGACTGATAAGCGGAGGCAGCGGCATCAAGATGATGCGCCGCTTCCATAATTTCGGGTATCGGTTCGCGGAAACACCGGCGAAGATTTATGAGGTCATTCATGATACACAATGTACAATAAGCCGATTCGGTGGCTATCGGTATTTATTATAATCATTATTATTCAATATGTTAATATTATCCTGTTAATGCAAAACATCCCAATAGATCTCGCTAAGGCTTGCTTTCCAACTGAAAGGGTGTATGCTCGCAGTTGAGTTTTGTACTTGCTCTTCGCTTTTGCCGCTGCCTTTTTGGGCGGTAGTATTTGAGATACTTACGGTCTTCCTCGGTTGATTGTAGCGTTTGCCAAAGAGTGTTTACCTAAACGACAGGTATGGAACTCTTGGTAGTCGCGCTATTGTGGCGCGACGTTAACGTTATCTATCAAAGGACTAAAGACTATGGCTACTGGTACCGTAAAATGGTTCAACCCCACTAAAGGCTACGGCTTCATTCAACCTGAAACCGGCGGCAACGACGTGTTCGTGCACATTTCTGCTCTCGAGCGCGCCGGCCTCTCGAACCTTCAAGAAGGTCAACGCGTGAGCTTCGAACTTGCTACTGAAAAGGGCAAGACCTCGGCAGTGAACCTCGCGATCGCCGATAAAGCTGCTTAATTAGCCGCTCTAAAAGCAAAAACCGGCGTGGTGCAAACCACGCCGGTTTTTTATGCGCTAGGGAAAAGCGCAAACTTTAAAAATGGAAACGAGCACCCAACTCGATGCTGTTCGAGCTCACGGTATCGAATTCTACCGCACCGAATTTTGGATCGTGCACGGCAAAGTAGCGGTAACCGAGCGACCAATCCGTGTTGGGCATGGAAGCCGCGACGTAACTCAAGCCGGCCATAAACTGATAGGCGAAGCTATTATCGCTGCGGTCGGTATTGCTAAGGCCGCTGTTTCTTGGAATCCACGTATAAGCGCCGCCAGCGCCCGCGCCGACATAAGGAACTAACTTCGAGCCTAAATGGAAACTCCGAAGATCGTAATAGATGTTACCCATATAGGACGCGATCTTCATGGTGCCGCCGGGATTGGTGGTGCCGGTGATCGAAGTGGTCGTGGTGTCCAAACCCGCTTGGTGATAACCGCCTTCCAACTCAAAGCGAAAATCGCCCCAGCTCGGGAGCATATAGCCCAACGCGGCCTGCGCGGCCCAGCCGGTATTGTAATCGACGTTACCGGTTTCGCCAGTGGCGGTGTTTAAGGTATCGGAATTGCGCATCCAGCTGGCATTGCCGCTGACGGCAAAATAGGAATTGCCGAACATGCCAGTATGGTTATCCGTGGCAGCTTCGGCAGCCGACGCGGATAAAAACGTGGCTAAAATAAGTGTAGGCAAAATATATTTCATAAAAGCCTCTTTGTTGATTTGGGATGGGCACGCTATTCCTTGCCAAATAAAAAATATATAAGGACCCAGGCCCCGCTACATAAAGGCGCGATGGCGTTTTTCATTTACATCCCGCTTCACTATAGTATGAAGTCGGATCGTTCGGGGAGTGGCGCAGTCCGGTAGCGCATCTGGTTTGGGACCAGAGGGCCGCAGGTTCGAATCCTGTCTCCCCGACCACCTAACGAGGTCTTTTCATGAAATATATCTATGTCATCGCCTTGTTTCTGGCATTTGCTTTTCAAAATGCTCTTGCCGCCGCGCTCGATTACGATCCTGAAGCGCGCCTTAAGGAACTTCATATCGAGCTGCACCAACCAACCCCTCCCGTAGCCAACTACGTTAATGCCGTGCGTACCGGCAATTTGGTGTTTCTCTCCGGTCATGGGCCGCATCAAGCGGACGGCACTCTTCTATTTACGGGTAAGATTGGAAAAGATCTCACTGTCGAACAAGGCCAAGAGGCGGCTCGATTGGTGGCGATTAATTTATTGTCTTCGCTCAAAGCGGAAATCGGAGATTTAAAAAAAGTGCGCCGTATCGTGAAGGTTTTGGGAATGGTCAACGCCGTGGAAGGGTTTAAGGATCAGCCGAAGGTCATCAATGGCGCGTCAGATCTTTTGGTCGATGTTTTTGGCAAAGAACGCGGTGCGCATGCACGTTCGGCGGTGGGTATGGCGTCGCTCCCGTTTAATATTCCTGTGGAAATCGAAATGATCGTTGAAGTTGAGTAACGCTTAGGCGCTCACTCCCGCCGGTAAATTATCCTTATGCACCCGCACCGTGCGCTGAACGATGCCGGTGGGCGTTTGTTCGTTGACGGCGGTGAGGAAATAACCGTCTTCGAGCCTGCCTAAATCGTCGGTGCGGTCGGGGTAGACGGCGAGCGCCTGCAAACCGATCAGCACCACCACGCGTTTTTTAGTCGCCCAATTGCGGATCGAGGAATAGTAGGGCTCTTTTTTCCAGGCATCCGGCCGCGACGGGTCGACCGTCACATAAACCAAATTACCTTGCATGATCGAGACCATGAATTTGCAGGTGGTCGGCCGCCAATCCTCATTCAAGGTGCTTAGCATGTAATAGCAATAATAAGTGCGGCAGACCTCGGGGCGGGTTTCGTAAATGTCGCAGCCTTTGCGAGTGCTGCAATGCTGGCACCACTGGCCGTCGGGCTTGTTCACTTCCTTGATGCTGCCCAGTTTGCAGCACATGGCGCAGTCGCCGCATTGGCGGCCGGCCACAGGAATAGGGGGATTGTAGGGATCGAACGTCATAGGGTTACCATAGAATGCCATCGCTATAATGCCTAGATTTTTTACGTTGATACAAGTTGCCAGTTATGGGTCGGCGGTCTATAAACCACAGCACACCATTGTCACCGGTAAGTTTATGTTCCAAGGCGTCTATACCGCTCTCATCACCCCGTTCAAAAACGGCAAAATCGACGAGCGCGCGTTTCAATCGTTTGTCGAATGGCAAATTAAAGAAGGCGTGCACGGGCTTGTGCCATGCGGCACCACCGGCGAATCGCCGACCCTGTCGCACGCCGAGCATCAGCGCGTGATCGAACTTTGCGTCGAAGCGGCCAACGGCAAAGTGCCGGTGATGGCCGGAACCGGCTCGAACTCGACCGATGAAGCCATTGCCATGACTAAGTTTGCCAAAAAAGCCGGCGCGGACGGCGTGCTTTCAGTGGCACCTTATTATAATAAGCCGACGCAGGAAGGCATCTACCTTCACTTCAAGGCCATTCACGATGCGGTAAAAATCCCAATCATTCTCTATAACGTTCCGGCAAGAAGCGTAGTCAACATTTCCGACGACACGCTGGCGCGGCTTAGCCAGCTCCCTAACATTGTGGGCGTGAAAGACGCAACCGGTGACTTGGCGCGGCCTTACACTTTGCGTGCAAAACTAAAGCGCAAATGGGATTTGCTCTCGGGCGAAGACATGACGGCTGTGGCGTTTAACGCTTCGGGCGGCGTCGGCTGTATTTCCGTGACTTCCAACATCGTACCCAAAGCCTGCGCAGAAGTGCAGAATGCCTGCCTTAAGGGCGATTTCAAAAAGGCGTTGGCGCTTAGCGACAGGCTTACCGAATTGCATAACGTCATGTTCTGCGAAACAAATCCGACGCCGGTTAAATTTGCTGCATCGCTCATTGGCAAGTGTAATGCCGAAGTGCGTCTGCCTTTGGCTCCGCTTAGCGAAAATGGTAAAAAGCAGATGCGTCAGGCGTTAAAAAATTTACGCTTGCTATAAAAACTTTTTTCATCTTTATTAGCAATCAACGCGCCAGAGAATTTTGTCATGTCTGAAAAAAAAGAACATTCTGGCAAAACCATCGCGGTTAACCGCAAGGCGCGCTACGGCTATACGATTGAAGAGGAAATTGAAGCCGGCATTGTCTTAACGGGCACCGAAGTAAAATCGTTGCGCGATGGCAGGGCCAGCATCAACGAAGCCTACGCCGCCGAAAAAAACGAAGAGATGTGGCTCATAAACGCCATGATCTCCGAATACGGCGGCGGTAACCGCTTCAATCACGAACCTCGCCGGCCGAGAAAGCTGCTCTTGCACAAAAAGCAAATGAAGAAGCTGATCGGCCGGTTGAAGACGAAGGGGGTGACGGTGGTTCCGCTGTCGCTCTATTTCAATAGCCGCGGTCTTGCCAAGGTCAAACTCGGCGTGGCTGCAGGACGCAAGGAATACGAAAAACGCAATGTCATCAAAAAACGTGATTGGCAGCGCGACAAGGCCCGAATCATACGGGCCAAAAACGGGTAAAAACGCAAACGGAGTAGTATAAGATGTTGGATGCACTTTCCGATTTCTGGAAACCGATGAAAAAATCGCAGTCGGACAAACTGCGTGCCGATCAGCTGCAAGTGGGCAGTGCTATTGTGTTCGGTTTTGTGCCGCAAGCCTCGCTTTCGGGCCGCCGCCTGCAAATCGCCAATATCAACACCTATCAATTCGGCACCGAATCGCTCACCTCGTTCGTGCTCTCGCAAGACCGCGATCACGGCATCTCGATGATCGTCGCCGAATCCGACGGCGAACAGTATCTCGCTATCTCGCGCCGCATCACCATCAGCGACCGCATCAAGATGTTCGACAGCACCGAGCTTGAAAACATCATCGAAAAAGCCGATGTAAGCCAGCTAGCTTGCAAGGACAATGCCGAGTTCAAGGGCTGGACGGTGACGTCCTATCGCCGCGAAATCCAAAGCATGAAAGGCCTCATCTTTACCGGCGATTTCCGCAAGGCGCCGCTTCCTGCCGCGTCCGCCGCGCAAGAATTCAAATACACGCTGCTTGCCAGCGACAACAACGAACATGCGATCGAAATCGAAAAATACCCCGACGGCCGCATCGAAATGTATGCCACCGTCTATCGCCGCACGAGCGACATCAGCGAAGTGTCGCAACCCTCGCGCCCCGATTTGAAGTTGGCCGTGCCAGCTACTAAACCTGAAGAAAAAACCGCCGATGCGATCGCCACCTTGCCGCTTGCTCCGGAAGTGAAAGAGTCGGTCAAAGAAGTGCCGAAGCCGGTTGCGGTTGAAGTGAAGCCCGAACCCGTCAAACTGCAAGAATTTTCAGCGCCTCCGGTTGTTCCGGCCGCGCCCGAAAAAAAACCGGAAGCCGAAAAGCCCGTCGTGGCTGCGGCACCCGTCACCCCAACCCCCGTTACACCCAAAAACACACAGGAGAAAAAGACCATGCCTCTTCCCGAAGTCGCTGCCGAACAATTACGCAATTTCCCCGCCAACGGCGCTTCGCCGAAAATGAGCAGCGCGCAAGCCGCCAATGAATCATACCCCAAGGAGGTGAAAACCGTGACTAAGACCAATGGACTGGACGCCAACGACGCCGTTGAATGCGATCTGCGCGTTGCCAACAAAATCATCGACGAAGCCATCCGCAACGAAATGCGCCTGTCGGACGTCGTTCGCCGTATCATCGAATTGCCGGTCGCGCACCAGGAAGCGGTGCAGATTCCGGTCACGCTGTCGGACGAAGATTTCTCGTTGCTGGCCATTCGCTACGGCATGCCCGCCACCGACAAAAACGGCATCAAGCGCCGCATCATCGAAGACCTCAACGGTTTCTCGGGTAAGAAATAACACAATCTAATTTAATGCAAAAAAGCCTGCCAGAAATGGCAGGCTTTTTATTTGCGCAAAATAGCAGCGATGCTTTCAGTCAGTTGGCTGAGCTCTTGCGGCGTGATGGTGAACGCAGGCATCAGGTAAATCACATCCTTGATCGGGCGGATCCATACACCGCGCTCGACAAATGCTTTCCGTAATTTCTGTGTGTCGATTTTAGAAAGTTGCACGACGCCGATCGCGCCCATCACGCGTACATCGACGACGTTCGGCAGTGCGCGGCATGGTTCCAGTTCTTCGCGTAATTGTTTTTCAATGGCGGCGACTTGCTTCAGTCGTGGCTCGCTTTCGAATAAATCGAGCGATGCATTGGCGGCGGCGCAGGCCAAGGGATTCGCCATATAGGTCGGGCCGTGCATGAAGGCTTTTTCCGGATCGTCGCTTAAGAACGCCTCGAAAATGTCCTGCGAGGCGAGGGTGGCGGCCAACGTCATGGTGCCGCCGGTCAGTGCCTTGCCGACACACATGATATCCGGCGTGATCTTTGCTTGCTCGCAGGCGAACATCGTTCCGGTGCGGCCGAAACCGGTAGCGATTTCATCGGCGATGAATAGCACGCCATATTTTTTGGTAAGGCGATAAATTTCCGCCAGCGTTTCGGCGGAATGAAACTTCATGCCCTCGGCGCCTTGCAACAACGGTTCGATAATAACGCCCGCCACATCTTTATTTTTAAGGAGTGCCTCGAAACCGGCCACATCCGCCACATCCGCGACATATTGTTTGGTTACCGTTTCCTTAAACGCTTTATGCATCGATTGCGATGGATCGGAGACCGACATCGCGCCCATAGTGTCGCCGTGATAGCCGTTCTTGAAACAAATGAAGCGATTTTTTTCGGACTTACCTAAGTTGTTCCAATATTGCAGCGCCATTTTGAGCGCGATCTCCACCGCGATCGAACCCGAATCGGCGAAGAACACGCGGTTCATGCCGGTAAGCGCGTAAAGCCTTTGCGAGAGCCGGATTGCGGGCTCGTGCACCAACCCGCCGAACATTACATGCGGCATGATCTCCAGTTGTTTCTGTATGCAGGCGCGAATATGCGGGTGATTATAACCATGGCACGCAGTCCACCATGAGGCAATGCCGTCGATCAGTTCGCGGCCATCGGCAAGAATGATGCGCGAGCCTTCAGTGCGCACAACCGGCAATGGCGGCAACGCGGTTTTCATCTGCGCATAAGGGAGCCAGATCGAAGCTAAGCCTGAATCATACCAATCGTCTTCAAGCGGCAGGAATTTCTGTTTAGGCTGCATGCGCAGATTTTTCCTCTGCGAGTTCGAGTGGCGCGATGCCCAGTTTTTCGAACAGTTTTTTATCCTGATCGGATTCGGGATTCGGCGTCGTCAAAAGTTTTTCGCCGTAGAAAATCGAATTGGCGCCTGCAAAGAAGCACAATGCCTGGGTTTCCTCGCTCATCTCCTCGCGGCCGGCGGAAAGACGCACAAACGATTCCGGCATCATGATGCGCGCTACGGCGATGGTGCGCACGAATTCGAATTGGTCGATGGTGGGTTTGCCGTGCAGCGGCGTACCCGCGACTTGTACCAGCAAATTGATCGGCACGCTTTCCGGATGTTTCGAAAGATTGGCGAGCGTCATCAAAAATTCCGCGCGGTCCTGGCGCGATTCGCCCATACCGACGATGCCGCCGCAGCACACGTTCATTCCGGCCTGGCGCACGTTTTCCAGCGTGTCCAAACGATCCTGATAAGTGCGCGTGGTAATGATTTCCTTGTAGTAATTTTCCGACGTGTCGAGATTATGATTATAATAATCAAGGCCGCTGTCTTTGAGCTTTTTGGCTTGATCGCAGTTGAGCATGCCGAGTGTGGCGCAGGTTTCAAGGCCCAGCGATTTCACGCCTTCGATGATGCCGGAAAGTTTTTCGATATCGCGGTCTTTGGGCGAGCGCCAGGCGGCACCCATGCAAAAACGGGTGGCGCCTGCGTCTTTGGCTTTCTGCGCTTCGGCCATCACCGTTTCGCGCGTCATCAGTTTTTCGGCTTTGACCCCCGTGTCGAAACGCGCGCTTTGCGGGCAATAGGCGCAATCTTCTTCGCAGCCGCCGGTTTTGATTGAAAGCAATGTCGAGATTTGCACGCGGTTGGCGTCGAAATGCTGGCGGTGCACCGAGGCCGCGCGGAATAGCAGGTCGTTAAACGGCAAATCGAAAAGGCCCAGTATTTCAGAAGCCTGCCAATCGTGACGAATGCTGGATTGCATAGGATTTCCTTGTATAGTGTCCATACTCATTATTTAAAGGTTTTTACGGAAAATGCCAGCCCTAGACGACATTTTAATGCAAAAACTGAAACTGCTGGAAAGTAAGCACCAGCGGCGGATTTTGGCTGAAACCGAACCTCAAGATGGCGTCCATGTGCGCCGCGGCGGCAAATCGCTTATCTCGTTTAGCGGCAACGATTATCTGGGACTTTCCGAACGGCCGGAAGTGGTGGCGGCGGCGGACGCGGCGCTTAAAAAATACGGCGCCGGAGCTAAAGCCTCGCGGCTGGTGACCGGCAACCATCCTCTCTATACGGAATTGGAAACGGCGCTCGCGAAATACAAAAATACACAAGCGGCGATCGTATTCGGCAGCGGCTATTTAGCTAACTTAGGTACGATTCCGGCATTGGTCGGCAAGAACGATTTGATTCTGGCCGATCGGCTGGCGCATGCCTGCATGCTCGATGCGGCGAAAGTGTCGGACGCAACGCTCATGCGGTTCGCGCACAACAATATCGAGCATTGCCGCATGTTGCTCGAAGCCAATCGCAAGGAATTCCAACATTGCCTGATCGTCACCGAAACCGTGTTCAGCATGGATGGCGACCGCGCGCCGGTCAAAGTACTGGCCGCACTCGCCAAGGAATTCGATGCCTGGTTGCTTACCGACGATGCCCACGGATTAGGCATCGTGAAATCGCCGTCCGCCGATATTGAAATGGGCACGCTCTCAAAAGCGGCGGGGAGCTATGGCGGTTACGTATGCGGTTCGAAAACGCTCATCGATTATTTAAAAACCGCCGCCCGTAGCGTCATCTATTCAACCGCTTTGCCGCCGGCGACGGTTGCTGCATCGACGGCGGCACTGAAAATCATGAAATCGGAACCCGAGTTGGCCGAAAAAGCGCTCGCCAATGCACGGCATTTCACCTCGCTCTTAAAATTGCCCAAAGCCGAGAGCACCATCGTTCCGGTTGTTGTGCAGGAGACCGAGAAAGCCATAAAACTCGCCGCTTTATTGGAAGAAAAAGGTTTCTTGGTAACGCCGATTCGTCCACCGACCGTGCCGGAAAACACCGCGCGGCTGCGTTTTGCGTTTTCGGCGCTGCATGAAAAATCGCAGATCGAAGCGGTGGCAAAAGTTCTGCAAAAAGAAGGTCTGCCGGTATGCGAACCTTCTGCCTAAGCGGTTGGGGGCAGCCGCACGACGCGCTTTCCTCCATCGCACCCGATGCTATGCATTTCGATTACGCGCATCACGGTTCGGCGGATGCGGCGATTGCCGATATCGCCAAAGCCGCACAAGCGTTCGATTCCATTGTCGGCTGGTCGCTTGGCGGGCAATTGGCGGTGCGAGCCGTTTCCAAGGGATTGCTCAAACCTAAAAAATTAGTGCTGATCGGCGTGCCGTTTCAGTTCGTGCGCGGTGATGTGCTTAAAATCGGCATGCCGCGCGATACCTACGATCTGTATTGCGACAATTATAAAACCAATCCTGAACGCACGCTCAAAAAATCCTGGGATTTGATTGCTTATAATGATACGCGTGAAGCGGACGTAAAAGCGAATTTAGACAAACAAAACCGAAAAAAAGAACTGGAAAGAAACTGGCATCGCTGGCTTCAAGAACTTAGCCAGTTTAGCTGCGACGATCTCGATTTTAGGGCGTTTCCGCCGACTTTGCTGATTCACGGTGATAAAGACGCGGTGGTTTGGCATGAACAAGCCGAGCATTTTGCCAAGCGCATGCCGAAGGCAACGCTTGAAATCTGGCGCGGATGCGGCCATGCTCCGCACTGGCATGACAGTGAAAAATTACGTGAGTCGATAAAACGCCATGTTTGATACCAATGCGGTCAAAAATTCTTTCGGACGCGCTGCCGCGGATTACGACGCGCACGCGGAGTTGCAGCGCGACGTGCGCAGCTATTTGCTCGATTTGTCGTCGCAGCTTTGGCCGGCCGGCGCGCGCGTGCTCGATGTCGGCTGCGGCACCGGCGCGTTTTTCTCGGAGGCAAAATCGTTCAAATGGAATATGGCCGGCGTTGATGTGGCGCCCGGCATGTGCGAAATGGCGCGCATGCACAATAAAGATGTGACCAACGCCAGCGCCGAAGCCATGCCGTTTGCCGATGCCAGTTTCGACGGGCTCTTTTCTTCACTGATGTTGCAGTGGATGAACGATCCGGCGCGCGTGTTTTCGGAAATGGCGCGCATCCTAAAACCCAAATGCCAGGCGGCGATTTCCACCTTTGCCGAAGGTACGCTGGTGGAATTGCAAAATGCCTTTGAAAAAATCGACGATACGCCGCATGTGAGCCCTTTCCTGCCACCGGAGCAATTGCTGAAACTGGCTAAAGAAGCGGGTTTTGGCTTGGTGCTCGCCCGGCAAATGCGCATCGTTGAATATTATCCCGATCTCATTGCACTCATGCGCAATCTGCAAAGCATCGGCGCCACCAATCGCCATATCGGCCGTCGCAAGGGGCTCATGACCTCGCGGCAATTCGCCAAGCTCGAACAAAATTATCCTATGGAAGCGCGCGGGTTGCCTGTCACCTGGCAGGCGCTTTATCTGGTGCTGCAGAAATTATGAGCGTGCCGTTTTTCATCACGTCGCCAGGCACCGATGTCGGAAAAACGTTGGTGACCACGACGTTGTGCTGGCAATTGCGCGAACGCCGTCACCATGTCACCGCGCTCAAACCCGTCATCACCGGATTCAATGCCAGTGATGCAAACAGCGATACTTCGCTCATTTTAAAAAGCTGCGGCCTATCGCCGACACCGGAATTGATCAAGGCCATTTCGCCGTGGCAATTTGTGGCTCCGCTGGCACCAAGCACCGCCGCGCAAAAGGAAAAAACTTTCATTGTGTTCGAAGAAGTAATCGCGTTTTGCGAAGAGCATGCGGCGGTGGAATCGGATATTTTATTGGTGGAAGGCGCAGGCGGGCTGATGTCGCCGCTCGACGACCGCCACACCATGCTCGATTGGCTGGAGCGCTTGCGCTGGCCGGCGATTGTGGTGAGCGGCAGTTATCTTGGCGCGATCAGCCACACGCTGACTACGCTCGAAGTGTTGAAAGCGCGTTCGATTCCGGTGGCGGCGCTCGTTATCAGCGAAACGGCCAACAGCGAAGTGTCGCTTGCCGATACGGCGCTTGGCATGGAGTCGTTCGTGTCCAACACTATTCCGATCGTTAAATTGCCGCGCGTCCGTGCCGAGAGCGAAAAATGGAAACACATACCCAACATCAGTTGGATTTGCGCGGAAACCAAGGAAAGGGAAAACCATGTTTAGGCTGGGCCGGAAAGCCAATGAGCATTACGCCTCGTTCAACCGCCGCATGTGGGCCGCCACCATCGATTCACTTTTGCTGATGGTGTTCGTAGTTCCGTTTTTGGAATGGGGATTCGCTTATATTTATCCGGTGCCGACTGGGGTCGATATGCTCGAGATGGAGCGGCAACTGGCCGATGGGTTCGGCGCTTTTTGGCGTAGTTTTTACCAAAGCGGTTTGCTGACGCGCTGGCTTGCCGATTTTACGTTGCAGACGATTCTATTTTTCATCGGGTTGGGGATATGCTGGAAGAAATGGTCGTCGTCGCCGGGAAAAATGATGCTGCGAATGAAGATCGTCGATGCGGAAACGGAAGCGCCGATGACCGACCGGCAAATCATGTTGCGGCTTGTGGGTTATATCGTTGCCGTGCTGCCGTGTTTGATCGGCATATTTTGGATTTCGTTCAACCGCCGCCGCCAAGGCTGGCACGATAAAATGGCAAACACGGTGGTGATTGTGCTGCCGAAAAAACCTAAACCTATAACCCCGTCTTTATGACGGGGTCCCGTTTTCTTTGTAATTAATTTTATCTCCAAAGCGCAATAGGCCGAGAAAGATTCTATCTGCGAGGAATAACGATAAACCAGACCTCGCAACAAGTGCGGGGCTTTTAAACCAACTGTTTAAGCTGCTCGTCGGTTAGGTTGCCTGGAACCATCAACATCGGAGTGAGCAATTTGCCGCCGAGCTGACCTGCGAGCCAGGCCGCCAAGCTGCCGCGGCTGGCGTTTTGCTGCGCAATGCCGATCACCACGGTGATGATATCGGGATCGGATTTTGCGGTTTCGATGATGACCTCGCCGATCTCGCCTTCTTTAAGCAACGTGCGCGGCGCAATGCCGTAAATGGTCGCGGCTTCGTTGGCGAGCTGCGCCAACAGTTTTTCGCCTTCGGCTTTGCGTTCTTCGCGCATGCGGTCGGCCACGGCGCCCAGGCTTTGGAAATCGCCGGGGGTAAGCACATGCAGCACGTCGACACTGCCGCCGCGCGTGCGTGCTTTCATGCAAGCGAGGCGCAAAGCGGTCCAGGATTCCTGGCGGGCATCGACACCGACCAAATATTTGACCGATTTGCTGGTGCGAGGTGAAGCGGCGGCGTGGGTCATAAACTCCTCCTAAATTTTTTCAAACAACCGGCTGCCGAACCATCCGGCGCTAAGCGCCAGGGACACAGCGAGCAGGCCGTATAAGGCCGGCCAGTCATGCGCGAGGTTGTAAAGCCACGCGTCGAGGCCGGTTTTATTCACCGCCAGCGGCAGCGTTTGCTGGCCGATGATCTGGCTGTCGTTAATCAGATAAATTTCCGCCGTGTATTTTCCGGGCGGAATGCTGTCGGGAAACTCAATGACGGTTTTAAACAGGGTTTCGCCCATATATTGCACGGCATCGAGATCGTGCGAGTAGTGCCGTTCGGCATGTTGGTAATCGAGGAATGCGTCAGCGTATTGCGGGAATTTTTCCAGCAGGCGCGGATCGGAGGCCGGTGCTAACAAATTGCGTTCGCCCAAACCCAATTGGCGAAGCAGCGCCGGTTGCTCGATAGCCGACAGCGGTTTGTTGGAAGCCAAAGCATAAAACGCCGGTACGTTGAAAAATTTCATGCGGCTGCTGTTCAGCCACACGCCGGCGATACGCTCCTTTTTGCGCAAAATATAATCGCGCGCCGGACCGCGAATCACCACCACCACATCGCCGCCTTCGTTGCGGGCGCCGAAAAGGAACACGCGCGTGCCGGTAAAGTTAGCGTCCATGTCGATGCGGTAAGTCGACATATCGGCGACCAACGGCGCTGCCAGCGCAGGGAAGGGCAGCAACAACGCCGCCATTATCAACAGGCGGCTAATCATCCATTACGTCCACGGTGTAAATATTTTCCGGTGTGGCAAAAAGCCCGACCGCCAGTTTCATGGCGACGATCAAAACAATCATGGCCAATAACGCGCGAAGATACGCTGCCGGAATCTTGGAGCCGACTTTGGTGCCGAACTGCGCGCCGAACACCGAGCCGGTAAGGAGCAGCACGGCCAGTAAAATATCGACGGTTTGGGTGGTCACCGCCTGCAGGAACGTGACGTTGGCGGTGATAAAGATCATTTGGAAAAGCGAGGTGCCGATAACCGCAGCGGTCGGCATGCCGAGAATATAGATCATTGCCGGAATGAGGAAAAAGCCGCCGCCGATGCCCATCAGAGACACCATGATGCCGATGACAAGCCCAATAACAATCGGCAACAACGCGCTGATGGTGAGTTTCGAACGCGGAAAATGCGTTTGCCAGGGCAGGCGTGTGGTGAGTTTCGGTTTGGGATTTGCCGGTACAGGTCGCACGATGCCCAAAATACTGCGGATGCTTTCGCTTGCCATCATCGAGCCGACGGCGCCTAAAAATAAAACGTAGAACACCGAAATGATGATGTCGATTTGACCGACTTGCCTTAGCCAGCGGAATAATTCGACACCGAGCGTCGAGCCGATGATGCCGCCCGCCAGCAAAAATCCGCCCATTTTGAAATCGACATTGTCGCGCCGCCAATGCGCAAGAAAGCCGGAGAGGGAAGAGGCGATGATTTGATTTGCCGAAGTGGCCACCGACACCGTGGGCGGCACGCCGATGAAAATCAAAAACGGCGTCATCAAAAAACCGCCGCCGACGCCGAACATGCCCGACAATATGCCGGTGATACCTCCCAAACCGAGGATGACAAAAATATTGACCGACATCTCGGCGATGGGAAGGTAGATGTTCATTTACAACTAGGGGCTTTGCGAGAAGCTGATATGGCTACCCATGTATTGGAACAGGTTCTTTTCCATCTCGGCGTTGAACTCGTCCATCATGTCGCCGATCAACTTGCGAAACGCGCGGTTGCGCGTGGCGTCGCTGGCGCTGTCCGACATGGTCATGTTGCGGGTGGCGGTGGTGAAGATGCTCGATTCGGAAATCACACCTTCGCCGTAAACGCGCATTTCGACTTCGAGCTTGGCGTCGTAACGCGTTTCGCCGGAAAGCGAAATCATGCCGGAGCGGTTCTTGCTCGCCATGACGCCGCCTTCGCGGATGATGACCTGCATGGTTTTGCGGCCGCCGGCGGCGCGTAGACGATCGCGCACCCAGATGCGCAATGCCTCAGCCGGCGAATAGGGAATGAGATGTTCGATATAAGGCGGGCGCATCGGCGATTTATATTCTTCGACGATCTCGATGCTCGATACCGCCATGTAAATCGGCTGATATTGTGTGAAATAAAGCGGCTTGTATTCCACCGGGCTGCCGGAGCAGGCGGTCATGAACACCAGCGCTAATACCGTCATCCAGCGTGTTGCAAAGCGTGTCATCGTTTTATCCATCGTTGATTGAGTGGGCATCATAGCAAAGGCTGTTTCCTGTTTACAAGAGGCGTGGCATCGGGCGGGCGGATATAGAAAGGTTTTAGCGCCGTGCCCGATTCCGGTTCTGCGGCGGCCAGCGCCGCTAACGCATCGGCGCGGGGAAAACGCACCTGTGTTGCTTCTACGCCAGGTATTTCGGCATTACCCACCGTGACAAACGCTTCCGGCATGCGTTCACTGGCTAAATCCAGCGTGCTTAATTGCGGCTCAAATAACGGTTTGAACGACGTTTCCATAAAACCTTGATAATAATGTTCACCCTTGCCGGCATTCAAAACGGCGAGCACGGGAAGTTTGGAATCGCGGGCGCTATAAGCCAGCGTTTGAAGCGTGGTGAACCCCACGCCTTTTACTCCCGAGGCGAAGCAAATACCGCGCGCAGCGGCCAGGCCCACGCGGATGCCGGTGAAGCTGCCAGGCCCGATGGTACAGGCAACGACGGTTAAATCGCGATAGGCCGTGTTGGTTTTTCGCAGCGCTTCCTCGATCATCGGCACCAATCGAGTGGATTGGGTAACGGCGACGCTGGTTTCGAGGTAACTCGCGATTTTCCCGTCTTTCCACACCGCGACGCTGCAAGGGCCGGTGGCGGTATCGAAGGCAAGAATGGTCGGGGACGCGAGCATAAATTGACGGAAGGCGGGTAAACGGTTAATAATGCACTTAACTTAGAGGCTTATGGGTAAAGACACAATGCTTAGCCAGAAAAAATGTATTCCCGCTGCCGTGGGCACGCCGGCGATGAGCCTGCCGCAGGTGCGCGAATTGCTGCGCCAGGTGCCAGGTTGGGAACCGGCGCTCGATAATCGCGCCATCAAGCGGCGCATGCTGTTTAAAGATTTTATCTCGGCGCTTAATTTCGTGAATCAGATCGGCGCCATTGCCGAATCGGAAAGCCATCACCCCGATATTATGTTGGGTTGGGGTTATGTCGAGGTGGTGCTGTGGACGCACACCGTATCGGGATTGCACGAAAACGACTTCATAATGGCGAGTAAAATCAATCTCTTACAGCCAGCCAAATAGCATTGGAAACCCTATTCCCGATGCATTAAAATATGCGTATAAGCTCCGGTATTTTCATTGACTAAAAAGCTCTTCATAAAAACCTACGGCTGCCAGATGAATGTGTACGATTCCGTGCGCATGCAGGACGTCATGGCGCCGCTCGGTTATCAGGTTTCCGAAACCTATGAGGATGCCGATTTGGTCGTGCTCAACACGTGCCACATTCGCGAGAAGGCCGAAGAGAAAGTCTATTCCGAACTAGGCCGCATCCGTAAGGAAAAAGAAGAAAAGAAAAATCGCGGCGGCCAGATGTTGATTGCCGTCAGCGGTTGCGTGGCGCAGGCCGAAGGCGAAGAGATTATGAAACGTGCACCTTTTGTCGATATGGTGCTCGGCACACAGAGTTATCATTTATTGCCCGAAATGGTGACCAAGGCCATTCGCAAGGAAGGCAAAGTCATTGAGCTCGATTTCCCGCAAGTGCAGAAATTCGATTTATTGCCGGAAGTCACGTCGTCGCAAGGCGTGTCGGCTTTCATCGCCGTGCAGGAAGGTTGCGATAAGTTTTGCACCTTCTGCGTTGTGCCTTATACGCGCGGCGCGGAATATTCGCGGCCGATGGCGGCGATCGTGAAAGAAGCGCGAGCGCTCGTCGATCACGGCGCGCTGGAAATCATGCTGCTGGGGCAGAACGTCAATGCCTATCACGGCGGTGGTTCGCTGGCCGATTTGATCGCCGAGCTCGCCAATATCAACGGTCTTGAACGTATTCGTTATACGACCTCGCATCCGCGCGACATGAGCGACGATCTAATCGCCATACACGGCAGCGAAAAGAAATTGATGCCGTATCTACATCTCCCCATTCAATCGGGCTCCGATGCGATCTTGAAAAAAATGAATCGCAAACACGATGCGGCTTTTTATTTAGACATTCTTACGCGCTTGAAAAAAGCACGGCCCGATATAGCGCTATCCTCCGATTTCATTGTCGGATTCCCTGGCGAGAGCGAAAAAGATTTCGAAGCCACCATGGAAATCGTGCGCGAAGTGGGTTATGCCTCGGCGTTCTCGTTTAAATATAGCCCGCGTCCGGGCACACCAGCAGCGGTCGATCAATACCAAGTTTCCGAAGAAATAAAAGATGAGCGCCTGGCGCGTCTGCAAGCGTTGATCGCCGCCAAACAATTAGCCTTCAACCAATCGAGCGTCGGCAAAACCATGCCGGTGTTATTCGACCGCGACGGAAAATTTGAAGGCCAACTGGTTGGCAAAACGCCATACCTGCAATCGGTGTATATCCAAAATAGGGAACATCTGCGCGGCACCATTGCCGACATCCACATTACCGGCGGCTATGCCAACAGCCTCACCGGCGACATCATCGAGCCATTGCTCAGAAAGGCAAGCTAATGAAAGAGAAAAACGGCAAGAACGGCCACAGCCAGGATCGCACCATGAGCAGCGTCAATTTGGTGTTCGCCAATAACAGCCTGCTTCCCATGCTGTTCGGCGATAACGATGCGCACTTGGCGAAGATCGAAAAGAAATTCAACGTGTCGGCGTCGTCGCGCGGCAATGTGCTGGCCCTTGCCGGTGAAAAATCGAGCGTCGATAGCAGCCGCGCCGTGATCGAAAGCCTTTATGCTGATTTGGAAAAAGGCGGTGAGGTGAGTACGGCGCAAGTCGATGCTGCGATTCGCATGGCGCAGCAAATGCCGACGGAAGAAAAAACGCTCTTTGCCGTTAATGATAGCAACGTCATTAAAACGCTGAAGAAAACCGTGAAGCCGTACACGCCGGTGCAAGGGCAATATATGCAACTGCTCGCGGAAAAAGACCTGGTGTTTGCACTGGGGCCCGCCGGTACGGGTAAAACCTATATCGCCGTGGCGATGGCGGTGGCGGCATTCATGTCGCAGCGCGTGGAAAAAATCATCCTCTCGCGTCCGGCGGTGGAAGCGGGCGAGAAGCTGGGCTTCTTGCCTGGTGATCTTAAGGAAAAAATCGATCCGTATCTTCGCCCGCTCTATGATTCGCTTTATGACATGATGCCGGGCGAGCGCTTGGTGCGCCATATGGAAAACGGCGAAATCGAAGTGGCGCCGCTGGCGTTCATGCGCGGCCGCACGTTCTCGAACGCGTTCGTGATTTTGGATGAAGCGCAAAACACAACGCCGACACAGATGAAAATGTTCCTAACCCGCATGGGCGAAAATTCGCGCATGGTGGTGACCGGCGATTTATCACAAACCGACTTGCCTAAAGACGTGAAATCCGGTTTAGGCGACGCGGTGCGCAAGGTGGAAGGCATCGAAGGCATCGGCGTGGTTCGCTTCACCGACACCGACGTCGTGCGCCATCCGCTCGCGGCGCGCATCATTCAGGCCTACGACGAGTGGGATCGGAAGAAAAAACAGTAATGCCGCTTAGCATCACTCTCGATGTCCGCGATGAAAAGTGGAAGGCGCTGCTTTCGCCTTATAACAAAACCGTGCGCACGGCCTGCGAATCGGCGTTAGGCAGAACCAAAAAGAATTTCGAGGTGTCATTGGTGCTCGCCAACGATGCGTTCGTGCGAAAACTCAATCACGATTATCGCGGCAAGGATAAACCCACCAATGTGTTATCGTTTCCAGGTGAGGGAAATTATCTGGGCGATATCGTGTTAGCGCGGCAGACCGTTGTTCGCGAAGCCAAAGAGCAGGGGAAAACCGCGCGCGCGCATACCACGCATCTCATAATCCATGGCATGCTGCATTTGCTGGGCTACGACCACGAACGAAATGCGGATGCAAAGAAAATGGAAGCGCTGGAAATAAAAATCCTTAAAAAACTGGGGATTAGCAATCCATACTTGTAGAATGACTCATAAATCTCTACTATCGATACCCAACGCCTATGACCAACGCCTTATTGAGACGAACCGCCTCTCCTATGAATGATTCTCGTTCCACGCCGACGCTGGCGCCGGTGTCCGGCGAACCTAATCCTGAAGCCGCCGATGAATTGCCGCCAAGTTTTGGCCAGCGTGCTTGGGGCTTGATTAAAAAACTGTTTGGCCATCGCCAAGACGCCTCGTTAAAACAAGCTCTGGAAGAAGTCATCGAGGAACATGAGGAACTGGCCGAAGAGCCGATTCCGCTTGAGGAAAAGCGGATGCTCCACAACGTGCTCTCGTTTGGCGATATCCGTGTGAGCGACATTATGACCCCGCGCAGCGACATCACCGCTGTGCCGCACGATATCACCTTATTATCGCTGAAAAGCCATATTTTGCGCCATCGCCACACGCGTATTCCCGTTTATAAGGAAACGCTCGACCAGATTCAGGGTTTCACACACGTCAAAGATTTATTGCCGATGCTTTCCGGCGATATGGGTTTCGAACTCAGCGCGCTCATGCGCGATTTGTTGTTCGTGCCGCCGTCGATGCGTATTATCGATCTTTTGGTCAAAATGCGTAAATCCGGCATTCACATGGCGATCGTGGTCGACGAGCATGGCGGCACCGACGGTCTGATTACACTGGAAGATCTATTCGAAAAAATCGTTGGCGACATTCAGGACGAACACGACACCAAAGACGAAGAACAAAACATCACCCGTGCCGGCGAACGCGTGTTCGATGTCAGCGCGCGCATTCGCATTCAAACGTTGGAGCAGCAAATCGGCCTCAATCTCGTCACCGAGGAAAAGGCCGATGAATTCGACACGCTCGGCGGTCTCATTTTCTTCCAGCTCGGCCGTGTACCGACCAGGGGCGAAATGGTGCCGCACACTTCAGGCATCAAATTTGAAATCACCGAAGCCGATGCGCGGCGCATTCACAAAGTCCGCATCCACACCCACTAATTTCTATGACTAACTTACTTTTCTTCCAGCGTGTGCAACAACTCTCCGGCTGGCGGCGAAACGCATTGGCGTTTATCTGTGGCGTGGCGATGACGCTGACCCTGCCGCCGGTTTATCTGTTGCCGCTGCTCATTCCCGCTTTCACGCTTCTTTATTTGCTGATCGATAGCGCGCCCAACGCTCGTCGCGCGTTTGCCGATGGTTGGTGGTGGGGGCTCGGCTGGCACATGACGGGGCTTTATTGGTTCTGCATCGCACTTCTTACCGATCCTGAAAAATTCGCCTGGCTCATTCCTTTTTGCCTGTTCGGTCTTAACGCCATCATCGCGCTTTATGCGGGTGTGGCTTGCTGGCTCTGGAAAAAAACCAACAGCCGCGGCCTCATCGGAATTTTTATTTTCTCGGTCATCTGGATTGTTGTCGAATACGCGCGCGGGCATTTATTTTCTGGATTTCCGTGGAATTTAGCAGGCTATAGTTTCAATCTCAGCGATGCGTTATTGCAAATGGCGTCGCTGGTGGGCATATACGGACTCACCTGGTTTGCGGTGCTATTGGGCGTTATCCCCGCCGCGTTATACGATGCTCGCATTCCCAAAAAACACGCTATCGTTGCGATCGCCATTCTTTATGTAAGTCTTCTAAGTCTATTCGCCTGGGGCTCACAGCAAATTCAAACGGCCGAGCGCTATCAGAACGATATCAAGCTGCGGTTGATACAGGCCAACATCGAGCAAAATCTTCGCTGGGATCCGGCTTACCGCCGGCACGTGGTCGATGAGCACATCAAACTCACACAATCGCCCGGCATCGAAAACATAACCGCAGTGATCTGGCCGGAAACGTCGGTGCCGTTTGCGCTACAATCGAAAGACATGCTGACCCACATTTTTGGGCAGATGCTTCCACCGAAGACAAGGTTGGTGGCAGGCGCCATGCGTACGGAAGGCACGTCCGACGATTGGAAAATGTTCAACAGCATTTTCGTGATCGACCATAAAGGCGACATCACGCTGCATTACGACAAAGTGCGTTTAGTCCCGTTTGGGGAATTTTTGCCATTTCGAAATTTACTTCCTAAATCATGGTTGACGCCGGTGGGTGAAAAAGATTTTTCGGCCGGTCGGCCGGGCATAACCTTGGAACTTCCTGATCAGAAGCATGCCGCCATGCCGCTCATTTGCTACGAGGCGATTTTCCCCGAAATGACCATGCCTAACGCTTCAGCCGCTACGCCGACCTGGCTACTCAACATCACCAACGATGCCTGGTTCGGTCAAAGCTCCGGTCCCTATCAGCACTTCGAAATGGCGCGCGTGCGAGCGGTCGAGCAGGGGTTGCCGCTGGTTCGGGTGGCCAATACGGGTATCAGCGGAGTAGTCGATGCTTATGGTAGGGTATTAGGTAAGATTGATTTGGGTCAAAAAGGCTATTTGGATTCTCTGCTTCCTGCCGCCAAACCCGCTCATACCCTTTATTATAGCCTCCAAGAACAATGGTTAATAGTGTTAATGGTCTTGGCGTTGATATTAAGAATCAGTCAACGTAAGTCTGAAAATAATTAAAAAATTCACTTGAAAGTTGTGGTATAGTAGTCAATAAGTGAACCCTTCCAAATTGATGTTCAACCGTTTATACCGTAAGATAAGAGCATGATTAAAATGGCTAAGACCGCCTCCGCTAAATCCACCATTACTAAACAAGACATCGACGCACATGTCGGTAAACGCTTGCGCCTGCGCCGCACTATGATGGGTCTTAGCCAGGAAGCCGTAGCCAAAGCGGTGGGCATCACCTTCCAGCAAGTGCAGAAATACGAAAAAGGCAGCAACGCCATGAATGCGGGCCGCCTCTATGAATTCGCCCGTTTCATGAACGTGCCGGTGGCTTATTTCTTCGAAGGCCTCGACATGCTGGGCGAAGCCGCTCGCGGTGCGGGTTTTGCCGAAGCTGTAGCCGAAAAATTCGAGCATCGCGGCGCGGTTTCCGACCGCGAATCGCTGGAAATCATGAAGGCATTCAAGCGGATCAAGGAACAAGTGGTCCGTAAACGCGTGGCCGACCTGGTGCGCGCCATCGCCGACAACAAATCCATTATGGAATAGGCCCCAGCGGCTCATTCTTGTAATTCTTGACTTATGACAGAATTATTCTAATTTCCACAGTGAGTGGGGATTTGAAGCGCTTGCCGCCACGTTAAAAAGGTCTAAGCCAACGATATCTCCTTTGTAACCATCCTTCTTGGGAGATGTCCGGTGTCCAATAATTTTTCTAACCGCAGCCAGTATATTTTTACCAGCGAGTCGGTGGCCGAAGGCCATCCCGATAAGGTATGCGATCAAATTTCCGATGCCGTCGTCGATGCATTCATCGCCGAAAATCCGGTTGCGCGCGCAGCGGTCGAAACGCTGGCCACCACCAACACCATCGTCATCGCCGGTGAAACCCGCGGCGTTGATAACATCACCAAAGCCGACATTGAAAAAATCGCCCGCGATAAGGTGCGCGAAATCGGTTACCTGCAAGAAGGTTTCCACGCCGATAACCTCGATGTCTATGTGCATCTGCACAGCCAATCGGCGGATATCGCCATGGGCGTCGACTCCGGCGAAAATAAAGACGAAGGTGCCGGCGATCAGGGCATCATGTTCGGTTTTGCCTGCAACGAAACCAAAGAATTGATGCCGGCTCCGATTCAGTTGGCTAACAAAATCCTTTTGAATCTTTCCCGCGCCCGCCATACCGGCGAAGCGAGCGGCCTCGGCCCCGATGCCAAGAGCCAAGTTTCGCTGCTTTATGAAAACGGCGTTCCGGTGAAAGCGACCTCGGTGGTCGTCTCCACGCAACACATGGCGGGCCTCACGCAAAAACAAGTGCGCGAAATTGTGCGTCCGTATGTGATGGACGCGCTGCCCAAAGGCTGGATGTGCGGTGAAGACGAATTTTACGTAAACCCCACCGGCCAGTTCATCATCGGCGGTCCCGACGGCGACTGCGGTTTGACCGGTCGCAAAATCATTGTCGATACTTACGGCGGCGCGGCTCCGCATGGCGGCGGCGCGTTCTCCGGCAAAGATCCGACCAAGGTCGATCGCTCGGCGGCGTACATGGCTCGCTACCTCGCGAAAAACGTGGTCTCCGCCGGCCTTGCCGATCGTTGCACCATTCAGCTTTCCTACGCCATCGGTGTGTCGAAACCGATTTCGTTCTATGTCAGCACGCAAGGCACCGGCCGCGTCGATGAAGCGCAGCTTGAAAAAGCATTGCAGGATATGGTCGATCTTTCGCCGCGCGCCATTCGCGAGCATTTGAACTTGAACCGTCCGATCTACGCGCGCACCGCCGCTTACGGCCATTTCGGCCGCGAACCCGATGCGACCGGCGGCTTCACCTGGGAAAAACTCGACCTCGTGGCCGAGCTGCAAGATCGCTTCAAGCTGCAAAAAAAAACTGAACTAAAGACGGCGCTTGCCTAAAACCGGTGGAAGCAAAGCCTAGACTTCTCGCTTCTTACGGTCGTAGACGCGGCCGCAGGCTTCGCGGCACCAAACAATCGCTGATGGATGAATTATTGCCGGAAGTGTCGGTAACGCTTCCTGCCAGCGGTTCGCTCGATCTTAAAAAACTCTTTCCCAAAGCCAAAGACTATTGGCTCGAGATCGGCTTTGGCGGCGGCGAACATCTGATGCACCAGGCTTCGCACAATCGCGATATCGGCATCATCGGTTGCGAGCCTTATATCAACGGCATCGCCGGACTTTTAAAATCTATCCAGGATCACCAGCTCGACAATGTGCGCATCTATCCCGACGACGTGCGCAAATTATTCGAATGCCTGCCCGCCGCATCGCTGGCGCGCGTGTTTATTCTCTATCCCGATCCGTGGCCCAAAGCGCGGCATCACAAACGCCGGTTGATTTCAAAATCGTTTTTGGATGCATTAGCGAAACTGATGAAACCGGGCGCCGAACTGCGGCTCGCCACCGACTGGGAAGATTACGCAACCTGGATGTTAGAACATGTGCAGCCGCACCCCGATTTTTCCTGGCAGGCGACCCATTCTCAAGACTGGCTAAACCCGCCCGCCGACTGGCTTTCCACGCGCTATGAACAAAAAGCGCTGGCCGAAAATCGTATACCGACCTACTTGAATTTTAAACGGCTTTAAGCGCCGTCGCGATATCGCGTTTTAAATCTTCGATATCTTCAATGCCGACCGAGAGGCGCAACAACGCATCGCTGATGCCGACTTTTTTACGTTCGGCCGCGCCGATGGCGGAATGCGTGGTCGATGCCGGATGCGTGATAAGGCTTTTGGCATTGCCGAGATTATTCGAAATCTCGATAATGGAGAGTGCATTCAAGAAACGAAACGCTGCCGCTTTGCCGCCTTTGATTTCGAACGCCACCATCGGCCCACCATGTTTCATTTGTTTTTTGGCAATGGCGTAGTGCGGATGGCTTTTGAATCCTGGGTACATCAGCCGCGTAATTTTCGGATGGCCTTCAAGCATTTTGGCCAGCGCCTCGGCATTCTCGCAGTGACAAAGAACCCGCATTTCCAGCGTTTCCAGACTTTTTAGAATCACCCAGGCATTAAACGGGCTCATATGCGGGCCGGTGTGGCGTACGAACGGCATCAGCGTGTCGTTGATAAATTTTTTGTCGCTAAGCACCGCGCCGCCCAGCGTGCGGCCCTGGCCGTCGATATGCTTGGTGGTGGAGTAGACGACGATATCGGCGCCAAGTTCGAGCGGTTTTTGCATAAGCGGTGTGGCGAACACGTTATCGATAATCAATTTACTGCCCGCGGCTTTGCAGAGTTTGGCTACTGCGGCGATGTCGGTAAGCGCCAAGGTCGGATTGGCGGGTGTTTCGATGAATACGCAGCGCGTTTTTTTGGTGATGGTTTTTTTCCAGCCGACGATATCGTGGCCATCGACCAGCGTTACGCCGATGCCAAAGCGCGGCAGAATTTGCGTGATGATGTAATGGCACGAGGTAAAAAGCGCCGAACTTGCGGCCACATGATCGCCGGCTTTAAGCTGGCACAAAAGCGAGGCGAACACGGCGGCCATGCCGGATGCGGTGACGATACAAGCCTCGGCGCCTTCCATCAGCGCCAGCCGTTCCTCGAGCATGGAGAGGTTGGGGTGCGAATAACGGCCGTATTTGAAGCCGTCGATCGAGCCGTCGAAGCGGCCTTCGCCTTCCTCGGCGGTTTCGTAGCTGAAAGCCGAGTTTAGGAACATCGCTTCCGAGGTTTCCCCGAATGGGGTGCGTAAAGTCCCCCCATGGACCAAGCGGGTGGCTAGTTGCCAGTTGCGCGCCGATGGCGTAGTTTTCTTGCTCATAAGTCGAACATAGGGGGTTTTTATGGTGCATGTCACGGCGTTTTTTGCGGGATTATTGGCGCTTTTATATTTGGCGCTCACCGCCCATGTGGTGCGCGGGCGTTATAAACTCCGCCTGCCGCTCGGCGATGGCGGCGATGCGCACATGAACCGCCGCATCCGCGCGCACGCCAATTTCGCCGAATACGTGCCGCTGGCGCTGGTGCTCATGGCGCTCAACGAACTGAGCGGCATGTCGAACGGCATCCTTAATTTCCTTGGCCTTTGGCTTGTCGCCGGCCGCGTTTCGCACGCCTATAGCTTGATGGTGAGTGAGGTGGGCGAGAAGGGGCACATCCGTTTTCGCCAGTTCGGCATGGTCTCGACGTTAAGCGTCATCGGCATTTTAGCATTGGCGGCTATTTTTTAGATGTACGGCAACAACCCCATACGCAAACCTTTGCGGCACGACGGCACTTCGCTGGAAGTGAAATCCGTTTTCGCGACGCTGCAAGGCGAGGGGCCGTATACCGGCTGGCCGTCGGTGTTCGTGCGTTTGGGCGGTTGCAACCTGGCCTGCACATTCTGCGATACGGATTTTGAGGATTATAAAACCGTTTCGCTTACAGATTTATTGAGCGAGGTCAAAGAAAAATCACTCGATAACAACAAAAAGCGTGTGCGAAGTTTGGTGGTGATTACCGGCGGCGAACCGCTTCGGCAAAATATTGCGCCTCTCTGTGAAGCGCTAATTGCCGAGGGTTTTAAGGTGCAAATTGAAACCAACGGCACGCTTTATCGTGAGTTGCCTAAGGACGTTGATATTATTTGTTCACCGAAAAATACCGGCAATGGTTATTTCCCCGTGCGCGACGATCTGCTCGCGCGCGTGAACGCCTTTAAGTTCATTATCTCGGCGCAAGATAAACTCTACGATCATGTCGGCGATGTCGGTCAGCAAACCTATTCCACTCCGATTTACGTGCAGCCCATGGATGAATACGATGAAAAGCGCAATGCCGCCAATATGGCTCTGGCGCTGCGATTGGCGACCGAGCATGGCTATCGGCTATCATTGCAAACCCATAAAATGCTGGGCATCGAATGAGCAAAAAAGCGGTTTTATTATTAAGCGGCGGGCTCGATTCGACGACCACGCTGGCTATTGCCAAATCGCAGGGCTTCGATATGTATGCGCTGTCGTTTGCTTACGGCCAGCGGCATAAACACGAACTCGATGCCGCGTCGCGTATTGCTAAAAAAATGGGTGTGAAAGAACATCGTATCGCGACGATCGATCTCGCGGCTTTCGGCGGATCGGCGCTCACCGCCGATATCGCCGTGCCCAAGGACCGCTCGGAAAAGGAAATGGCCGGCGCCATTCCAGTGACTTACGTTCCCGCGCGCAACACGATTTTTTTGTCGTTCGCGCTAGCCTGGGCCGAAGTGCTTAAAGCCTTCGATATTTTCATCGGCGTCAATGCGCTCGATTACAGCGGCTATCCCGATTGCCGGCCGGAGTTCATTGCGGCATTCGAAAACATGGCGAATCTAGGCACGGCTTACGGCAACGGCAACATCAAAATCCACACGCCGCTCATCGCCATGAGTAAAGCCGAGATTATCAAAAAAGGTCTGTCGCTCGGCGTTGATTACAGTTTAACCACCAGCTGCTACGACCCCACACCGGCCGGCAAAGCCTGCGGCCATTGCGATGCCTGCTTGCTGCGCCTTAAAGGGTTCAGTGAAAACAAAATGAACGATCCCGCGTCATGAGCGTTTGGGTTTTGCATCAATTGCTTTCGCCCGAGGAAGAAGCCGCGGTGGAAAAGCGCGAGCGGTTGGTTTTGCCGTTCGACGGCGTGCCCGATCTTTCGACCATCGAAACGCAAGCAGAATTGCATAAAATGTTGTCGGCGTTGCATCCGGAATTGCCGCCGGAAAGCATCGCGCGCACCGCCGAACGGCATTGGAGCCGTTTTCAAAATCTGCATGCCGATGATCTGGTGGCCGTGCCGCTGCATGCCCGCCGTGAAATCGCGCTGGCCACATTATCCGGCCGTTATCATTACGAAGTAGGGCCGAATGGCGAGGATGTGCACCTGATGAATGTGACCTGGTATCCGGTGCGTATTCCGCTGGTGAAATTAGGCAAGCACAAACCGGTTTTCGAAAATTATGGCGAGCGCTTATTTGAAATCACCGATATCGACGTGCGCAATGCTCTGCGCACTCGCTTACCGCATAGCTATAATCGTTTCGCGCGGTGGAAATGGGTTTTGGTGTTTCTGTTCATCATCCAGATGATCGCCATGCTTTCGCATTAAAAAAAGGCCCGCGGATGCGGGCCTTGGAATCGGTAAAAGACCACCTGATTAATGAATGAGTACGGGCTCCAGATCGTGTTGTTTGGCGGCGAAATAAGCGGCTTCCTCGGTGGCGAACAGCGCGAGCTGCATGCCGTCGGAAGTGCAAACCGCATAGTTTCGCCCCTTGTCCGTTTGGACCGGGCGCACGTAAGCAACTGGGGAAGAATCGAGCATAATGGACGTCATTTCGAGGTTCGTTTTATCACCGTCGTAAGCATCCATACATATACCCTTTTTTGATTGTTAAATCCGTTATACCACAAAATATGGGTGTTGTGTATGAAATTTCAATGACAGTTTTGTGTCATTGCACGCGTCGCGTGCGCGGGTCTTGAAAAACAAACAACTTTTTATCGAGTTTTTGTCCGTAGGTGGCGTGGTTGAGTGACACCGTTGTAACCTGTTGAGTTGCATCGGTAATTACCATGTTTCGAATGGTGATCGGACGGTCGGAAAATTCGAGCGTCAATGTGCCTTCGTCGCTTTTATCTCGCTGTGCCAGCGCGATACGAATCACGCCATCTTTTTCCTCGACATTCAAAATACCGACATTTTTATCGAAACTGATTTTATCTTGCGCCAAAAACCCGATCACCGTCGAATCGAGCTTGATGTAATTCACCTGTTGCAATTCATAGTCGTAATAAGTGAGGATTTTGCCGTCGGCCACCATCAAAACCGGTGTCGGCGGATTGTATTGCCAGCGCATCATGCCTGGGCGCTGCATGTAAAATTTGCCGGTGGCGATGGAGCCGTCGGGCGCTACTTGATTGAAGTCGGAAATGATGGTGGTCAGGCCGCTCAGATATTTTCCCACGCGGTCGATGGTGGCGCGGTGCGGGGCTAACTGTTCGGGGGTTAGGAAGTTTTGAGGTGCGCTAGCCGCTATTGACGGGGCACCGAGCAATACGGTCATAGCAAAACACAATGCGGCGAAATTACGCACCAATCACCTCGCGTTTGCCGACATGGTTGGCAGGGCCGACGATGCCTTCGCGTTCCATTTGCTCGATAATGGTGGCGGCGCGGTTATAGCCGATCTTGAGGCAGCGCTGGATGTAGCTGGTCGAGGCTTTTTTATCGCGCGTGACGATCTGCACCGCTTGCTTGTATAAATCGTCGCCGGCATCGCCGCCGTCGAACAGCGCTTCGGCTTCATCATCTTTGGTGACGTCTTCGATATAAATCGGGGTGCCTTGCGCTTTCAAATGTTTCACCACGTGTTCGACTTCTTTGTCGGATACGAACGGACCGTGCACGCGGCTGATGCGCCCGCCGCCTGCCATATAAAGCATGTCGCCTTGGCCGAGGAGCTGTTCGGCGCCGGGTTCGTTCAAGATGGTGCGGCTGTCGATGCGGCTCGTTACCTGGAAGCTGATGCGCGTCGGGAAGTTGGCTTTGATGACGCCGGTGATGACGTCGACCGACGGACGTTGCGTCGCCATGATGATATGGATGCCGGCGGCGCGGGCCATTTGTGCCAGGCGTTGGATCGACCCTTCGATTTCTTTTCCGGCGATGATCATGAGGTCGGCCATTTCGTCGACGACGACGACGATGAACGGCAGTTCCACCATTTCGAGCGGCACTTCCTCGATGATGGCCTCGCCGGTGTCGGGGTTGAATCCGGTTTGCACCGTGCGCGTGAGTTTGTGGCCTTTGGCTTTGGCTTCGCGGATCTTTTTGTTATAGCCGTCGATGTTGCGCACGCTCAAATTGCTCATCAAGCGGTAGCGGTTTTCCATTTCCTTCACCGTCCATTTCAGCGCCACCACGGCTTTGCCGGGTTCGGTAACAACGGGTGTCAAGAGATGCGGAATGCCGTCATAGATTGAAAGTTCCAACATCTTTGGATCGATCATGATGAATTTGCATTCGGCGGGGGTCAATTTATAGACCAGCGACGCGATCATGGTGTTGACCGCCACCGATTTACCCGAACCGGTGGTGCCCGCGACTAGCAAGTGCGGCATGCGGGCGAGATCGACGATGATCGGCGCGCCGCCGATATCCTTGCCGAGCGCCAGCGGCAATTTGGCATCGGCCGAGTTGAAGGCTTCGCTTTCCAGCATCTCGCGTAAGAACACGGTTTCGCGCGTGGAGTTCGGAAGTTCGATACCGATGGCGTTGCGGCCGGGGATCACCGCGATGCGCGCCGACACCGCGCTCATCGAGCGGGCGATGTCGTCAGATAATCCGATGACACGGGAGGATTTGGTGCCAGGCGAAGGTTCAAGCTCATATAAAGTGACGACCGGACCTGGGCGGATTTCGCCGATGGTGCCGTTGACGCCGAATTCCTGCAGCACGCTTTCCAGCAACTTGGCATTTTGCGTGAGCGCCGTTTCGGAGAGCGCGTTCTTTTTGCTTTTGGGCGCGGCGTTCAATAAATCGATGGGCGGCATTTCGTAATCGCCTTGCGGCAATGCCAGCGCCGATTGAATTTTGGGCTGGGTGGCGCGGGCTTTTTCCACCGTCTTTTCTTTTTTGCTGATACGCGGTTGGCGCTTGGCTGGCTTAGCTTCTTCCTCGTCGTCCTCATCTTCGTCTTCATCGTCGCTGCGGTTTTTGACCAGCTTTAATTTCGGCTTTTTGATAGCACCCGATTTAAACGACATGGCAATCGCCGTGAGGAACAACGCGCCTTGCTTGGCGTAACGGCCGAGTGTAAGCCATTCCGACCAGCGCATGCCGAAAGCCAGTGCCAGCATTACCGAACCGAACACCGCCAGCGTTAGAACGAAAGCGCTGCTTTTAAACAGCTTATATAAATTGTCGTGCAGCAACATGCCGATGGCGCCGCCAAGGCCGCTGGTTACCGGCCAGGAGACGGGCGGTTCGAGGGTGGAGAGCAAACCGGCGCCGATAACGAGTGCGCCGAGCAACAGCACAAACCGCAGCCACATATAGCTGACCGATTGGCCGAACAAAATTTTAATACCCCACACCATCGGCACCAAAACCAATAATGCACTGGCAAGACCCAGCACCTGCATGGAGAGATCGGCAAGCAACGCGCCGCCATAACCGCCGGCATTGGCCACGGCATTGGTGGTCGCGCGGTTTAGCGACGGATCGGCCTGGTTATAAGTGGCAAGGCACAAGAATAAATAGAAGGCGAGGAGGCAAAGCAACAATCCGCCCATCATTTTGAGCGGGTTACGCGAAGAGTCGGCGGAAATGACTTTGGCTTTCGAGCGCGGCATACCTAATTTACAGCGTGAATGAAACCCACCTTAGATAGCAGAAAACCTAGAGTGGTAAAAGGTTTTTTGCGCTTGCAGAGTGGGTCTAAAAATCCCATAATCGCTTCGGCTGGTGGCGGGCGAATCGGCCGTAAACCCGGCCAGGTCCGAGAGGAAGCAACCGTAGCGGAAGCGTTTTCGGGTCGTCACCAGTCCGATTTCTACTATGCTTGTCGGTTTGCTTGCTTTTTTGAACTTCCGGTGCTCACGTACTAAAATGTACGCTGCGCTCCGGCTTCCAAAAAAAGCTTCGCAACCGCCTCAGCCTAGCGAAATCGATATAATATATAGGTAATAAATGGAATATAGAGTCCTCGCCCGCAAATACCGTCCTTCAACGTTTGCCGACCTGATCGGCCAGGAAGCCATGGTGCGCACGCTTTCCAACGCCATCGCCTCGGGCCGCATCGCGCATGCGTTTTTGCTCACCGGCATTCGCGGCGTCGGCAAAACCACCACCGCCCGCATCATCGCCCGCGCGCTAAATTGCATCGGCGCCGACGGAAAAGGCGGCCCCACCACCGAACCGTGCGGTGTGTGCGAAAACTGCCGCATGATCGCCGAAGACCGTCATGTTGATATTTTGGAAATGGACGCCGCGAGCCACACCGGTGTCGACGATATCCGCTCGATCATCGACACCGTGCGTTATTTGCCGTCCTCCGCGCGCTACAAAATATACATCATCGACGAAGTGCACATGCTTTCCGGTCCGGCGTTCAACGCGCTTTTGAAAACGCTCGAGGAACCGCCGCCGCATGTAAAATTCATTTTCGCTACCACCGAATCGCGCAAAATTCCGGTGACCGTGCTCTCGCGTTGCCAGCGTTTCGATTTAAAGCGTATTCCGCTCGAGGTGCTCTCGGCGCATCTGGGCCGCATTGCCGAAAAAGAAAATATCCTGATCGAGCCCGATGCGTTGAAACTGATTGCGCTGATCGCCGAAGGTTCGGTGCGCGATGCGCTGTCGCTTCTTGACCAAGCCGGTGCGCATGGCGAAAAAGGCGAAACGATCACGGTTGCCGCCATCCGCCAGATGATCGGCAGCGGCGATAACACCGCCACCTTCCGTTTGCTGGAAACCCTGCTGCGCGGCGACGTAACCGCCATGCTCGGCCAACTCGCCGAGCGTTACACCGCCGGCGCCGATCCGCTGTGGATGGTGCAAGACGCGCTCGAAGCCACGCACCTTATCACCCGCGCCAAAGTTTCGCCCGATGTGCTGGCCGACGTCACGCTCTCGCCGCACGATCGCGAATCGGCCAAAATGTTTGCCGAGAAAATTTCCATGCCGGTGCTCGCGCGTTTGTGGCAAATGTTGATGAAGGGCCTTGTCGAAGTGCGCCATGCTCCGGTGCCGATGGCGGCGCTCGAGATGCTGCTCGTGCGTATTGCCTATGCCGCGCAATTGCCGACACCCGCCGATGTTATTCGCAGTACGCCCGACAGCACGCCGGTAAAACCCGTTACCAAACCGAATTTGGAACTGGTGAACTCGGCGCCGAAAGCACAAGCCGCTGCACCAATCGAAGTCAAAAGTTTTGCCGATGCCGTGGCGCTGTTTTCTGCTAATCGTGAGGCACTGCTCTACAGCCGCTTGAAACAAGAAGCGCGTTTGGTGTCGTTTGCGCCTGGCCGCATTGAAATCCGCATGACCACCAAACAGCCGCGCGAATTCACCCCCAAAGTCGCCGAATGCCTTGAGCGTTGGACCGGACAAAAATGGCAAATTGCGCTTTCTGAACTGGACGGAGAAGCGTCACTTGCCGAGCAAGAAGCTGCAATCCAAGAAAAACGCGCGGAGGAGGTGACGCAGCATCCGCTGGTCGCCAGCGCGCTTGAACAATTCCCCGGCGCCAAGGTTGTCGGCGTCAAAACGAATGCCTAAGGAGAAAATATGAACATACAAAAAATGATGAAACAAGCGCAGGAAATGCAGGCCAAAATCGCCGACATGCAGGCGAAAATCGAATCCGCCGAGATGGACGGCAGCGCCGGCGGCGGCATGGTGACCGTGCGCTTGAACGGCAAAAATGCGTTGCTCAAAATCAACATCGACGCGAGCCTGCTTAAAGCCGATGAAAAAGAAATGCTCGAAGACATGATCATCGCCGCCTACACCGATGCGCGTAACAAACTCGACGATCAAGCTTCGGCGCAAATGAACGCCTTGTCCGGCGGTCTCCAACTGCCGCCCGGGTTGAAATTGCCGTTCTAATGTCGCACTCGGACATCGACGAACTCATCCGCCTATTCGCCAAGCTGCCAGGTTTGGGCCCGCGTTCGGCCCGCCGCGCCGTGCTGCAGCTTATCCGCCAGAAGGACGCGCTGATGTTGCCGCTGGCGCATGCGCTGGGCCGCGGTGCCGAGAATATTCGTTCCTGTTCGTCGTGCGGCAATCTCGATACGTCCGATCCCTGCAACATCTGCACCGATTCCCGCCGCGACACATCCACCATCTGCGTGGTCGAAGACCTCGCTGATCTTTGGGCGATCGAGCGCTGCAATTTATATCGCGGGCTTTATCATGTGCTGGGCGGTACGTTGTCGGCCATCGACGATCGCGGCCCGTCGCAGCTCAACATCGAATCGCTGATCGCGCGCGCGCAAAACGGCACGCTCAAAGAAATCATCTTGGCCACCAACGCCACCATCGAAGGCCAAACCACCGCGCATTACATCACGACGCGGTTGGTGGGGACGTCGGTCAACATTTCACGCCTGGCGCAAGGCATTCCGATGGGCGGCGAACTCGATTATCTCGATGACGGTACGCTCGGCACAGCACTTAAGGCAAGATTGCCATTCTAAAACGCTAAGCGTTTAAAAACTCTTTCCGGAATATGTACGATGGCGAGCATGATGAACCGCCAGAAAAACGGTGCATAGATCGTATTTTTCTTTTTCTCCATCGCCCGCAGGATTTTTTTGGCAACGGCTTCGCGGCTGGCCATAAGCGGCGTTTGCATGCCCCAGGTCATCGGCGTGTCGGTGAATCCGGGTTTCACGGTGAGCACGTGTACGCCGCGCTTGGCATAGGCTTGGCGCAAGGCCGAGGCGAAAGCGCTGAGCGCCGCTTTGGCGCTGCCGTACGCCGCGATTTTGGCGCGGCCGCGATCGCCGGCGACCGAAGAGATAATAACAATGCTGCCGTTGCCGCCTTCCAATTGTTTGGCGGCGGCGGCGGCGATTTGTGCGGGAACGGTGTAATTCAAATGCGCGGTATAAGCGATGTCGGCGGTGTCGGCAATGTTGCCGCTGCCCATTTCGCCGCTGGCGATGATGAGATGCGAAAATTCGCCGACGGCGGCGAGCAAGGCTTCCGCCGAAAATTCGGGGCTTAGGAAATCGGCGGCGATAGCGCCGCAGGAAACGCTGTAGCGCGTTTGCAAATCGGCGGTCTGCATCCGAAGCTCGACGGGATCGCGGCCGGTGAGCACCAGCTGGAACCCGCGCGCGGCGAGCATGCGGCAAAGCGCCTGCGCCAGCGACGAGGTGGCGCCCACCACCAGCACCGTGTTAGGAGCGCGGGTTGCTGTCGAGGTACTGTTGTCGCCAGTGGTCATAATAACCCAAGTTGAATAGAAAAATGGTTTTCAGGCGCTCGATGTCCCACAAATCGCCTGCGGTGATAAGATGCAACGGCGCATAATATTCAGCAAGCGGCTTTGGCATCGAGGCCATCGAACTCGTCTTCAGATATGCCATATAGCCGCGCGGCAGGCTACGGCGAAAATGCCCGATGTAAAAAATGCGGGAATTCGAGGGCAGGCGGGCAAGCAGCGGGTCGGCCAGCCCCAGCTCGTCGGCGAGGATGGCTTCGGGGCCGGCATAATAACCGACCATACCGATGAAATAAGGCGTTCCCGTGGTTTCCTCCGAATCGGATAATTGTTTGCCGCGATTGGCCAGATAATATTCGCCTTCACTGCGAACGCGTAGCGGATCGAAGGCAAGCAAACTATTTTGATTGAACGCTATGCGCCCATCGATCACGCGATTGGGCGGCAACAAACATCCGCCGCAATCTTTTTGTATGATGCCGAACACGAACGGTGCGATGAACGCCGCTGCCAGCAATCCGGCAAATTTAAGAGTGTATCGGCCATAGGCAAACCACAGCCAAACCGAAGCGAATACCGGCACCGACCAGAACCGCCCCGCCATGTAATCGCCGCCGATGTAAATCACATAAAGACAGTAGATATAGATTCCGGCGGCGATGCTGATAGCCACCGTCGGCAGCGCGCGTTTCCACAAAAGCCAAATCGGCAGCACCAATGCCAAGGCGCTCGGCGTATCCCAGATCGCCACATTTTTTGCATAATAAATGCCCTGGTTGAGATAGGAAAGGAGCGGCATTCCGGTATCGAGCTTGGCGTATTTCGTGTTAGGAAAAATAAACCCGTAATAAAACAGTGAAAACGCCAGCCACAAAACTAACGGCAGCAAACCCAGCGCTACTTGGCGTTTTACTGGAGCGTGGTGCCGCATTACATAAATAACCGGCGGCGCGTAGAATAGCGCCATATCCAAGCGGGTGAGCAGCGCCAGCGAAACGGTGAGCGATAGATAAAACCAAAAACGCGGATGCGCCGATTTTGCATAAATCAAATAGCCGAATAGGGCGAACAGCACATAGCTCAGCGCATTTTCCATTCCGGAAGTGGTGTAATCGAGAAAGGCTTCGGAGATAAGCAGCGGTGTTACCAAAAAACATATCGCTTCGATAAGCGGGCGTTTAACGGTTGCAAGAACCACGGCGAAAGCCGCCGTGGAGCAAGCCGCGCCCAACATTATCGCCACCAGAAACGGATTGTTCCAAATGCCTACGAATACCGATTCTAGCGCCATCCACAGCGGGTGCGTATAGGCCATCACGCGCTCGCTGATGTTCCAGCGCAGGCCATATCCGTTCCAGAAATTATCGATGACGCGAAAGGTGATGTACGCATCTTCCGCTACCCAGGCGCGCGCGAGCACGATAACGGCGAACAAAAAACACATGGCAAAAATTGAGCGGCGCGAAGCGGCTATTTCCATTGCAGCCGCTTGGACATCAAGGACGAGAAACGCCCTTCGGGATCGATCTCGCGGATAAGCTGCAGCCATTCCTGCCCGCGGCGGCCATACATCTGCGCGAATAATTCCGGCGTCAGCAGCGCGTCTTTTGCAAGATATACACGGCCGCCGCGCTCGGCGACAAAACGGTCAAGCTGCGGCAATAACGCACGCACCGCCGGCGTGTTCGGGAAATCGAGCGCCAGGCTATAGCCTTGCTTGGAGAAACTGAGAAGCCCCTTAGCATCGCGGTGGTATTTGATGACGGCTAAGAACGAGAATAAATTCTTTTGCTGAATATAGCTAAGCAAGCGGCGAAGATGCGCCGCCACTTCCTGCGTTTCGGGCAGCAGGCATTGGTATTGGAAGAATCCGCGCTTGCCGTAAAGCCTGTTCCAGTTGCCGATGCTGTCGAGCGGGTGGAAAAACCCGTCGAAATTCACGATTTCGTTGTGGCGGTCGAATCCATAGCGCTTAAAGCGCAGGCGATTATAGAGCGCCATCGAATAGCGGTTGAGCGTGAACGACGGCATATAGAAAGGCACATTCAGTTTTTTGCCGGATTTGGCGCGGTCTAATGCAGTACCGCCTTCCTCCATGGAAATGTGGTTGGCGGCTTCGAACACGCCTTGGCCGAGCGATGGGCCTTCCGCCATGTGATCGATCCACCCCACCATATAATCGGCGCTACTGCGGTAATGTTCGAACGCGGCGATCATGTCTTCGATGGAATCGACGCGGTAGGAAAGTGTTTTAAGCGACGTGGAGGCGATGGGTTTTAATTGCAGCGTCACTTCCTCGATGATGCCGGTCATGCCCATGCCGCCGATGGTCGCCCAGAACAAATCGGCCTCGGCATCGGGCGCGCATTCGACACTTTCGCCGTTGGCGAGCATGATTTTAAGCCGCGTGATGTGTTCACCCAATTCGCCGGTGTGGAATTGGTTTTTGCCGTGCACGTTGCAGGCGACCGCACCGCCGAGTGTGGCATGTTTGGTGCCGGGAATCGCCGGAAGCAGCCAACCTTTGGGAATGGAGAGTCGCAAAATATCGCTGAGCGTGACACCGGCTTGCGCGCGTAAAATGCCAAGTTCGCTATCGAGATCTATGAAATGGTCGAGCCGCTCGGTGCGCACGATGCCGGAGGGTTGCAGCGCCGCGTCGCCGTAAGCGCGGCCGAGACCGCGCGCGATCAGCGGTGCGTCGTGATGGGTGACGATGGTTTGCAAGTCGCGCTGTTTTTCCGGGCGAAAACTGTCGCAGGCGGCAACCGGCATGTGTCCCCATCCGGACAATCGTTCTTTTTTGGTCAGAGCCATATTACTGCGTGAGAATACGATGTTCTTTAGCGAAGGCTAAAACATGCTCCGAAAGTAGACGGCTGTCAAAATCATTATGCGCGACCTGAGGGAAGAAATAGGCACGTTTGGTGCCAGGAGCGGCATCCAGCAAGGCTTTGCCGTGCGCCACCGGAATGGTTTGGTCGAGATCGCCATGGAAAATCAGCACCGGCGCTTTGACGCGCGCGATCTTGCCGATGGAATCGTAATGATCCTTGATGAGCAGGCGCACCGGCACATAATAATAAATTTCCGCCGCGCGGTTGACGACCGAGGTATACGGCGCTTCGAGCACCAAGGCTGCGACATTATGCTCGCTCGCCATCTGCACGGCCACACCGGTTCCCAGCGATTCGCCGAAAAGAATGATCTGATTATAAGGAATGCGTTTCGTTTCCGTCAGGTATTGCAGGGCGGCGCGCGCATCGTTGTAAAGTCCGTCTTCGAAAGGACTGCCTTCGCTTTTGCCGTAGCCGCGATAGCTAAGCGCCAGCACGCCGAACCCTTTATCGACGAACGCCGCGAATTTTCCGGCACGGTTGCCTATATGCGATGCATTGCCATGGTAATAACAAATAGTGGGAAACCCAGGCGCCGCCTCGGCATACCAGGCTTGCACCGAGATGCCGTCGCTGGTGCGCAGGCGGATATCCTCGAAACCGATCAGCCCGTAATGTTCCGGCTTCTCGATTTTGGTGTCCGGCATATACATGAGATTGCGCTGGAAAACATACATGCTTCCAGCGAATGCGGCGTAAATGATAACAATGCTAACGAGTAAATAAGTCATGGGTCGGAATAATTTCTTCATGAAGATACACCAAATTGATTGCCTCTTTCTTAACCTTAAATTACGCTCGGTAAAACACCAGACAACGGAGAACCTATGCTGCCCATAAAAATCTATCTGGTTTTCAGCATGTTGGCTATCATTTGGTTTGATGTGCGCCGTTATATCATCCCCAACTGGATTGTGGGATCGCTGATTATTCTCTATCCGATTGCCGTTTTCATGGCGCGCGTTCCGGTCGATTGGCAGATGGCGCTGGTAGGCATGGCGCTCGTGTTCGCCGTGGGTTACGTGGTGTTTTCCATGCGCTGGATGGGCGCGGGCGATATCAAGCTCATCACCGTTTGCGCCTTGTGGATGGGGTTTGCCAATCTCATGGATTTCATTTTCATGTTCGCCATTTTGGGCGGCTTGTTCTCGGCGTTTCTGTGGGGCATGCGCAAAACCTTGCCGAGCTTCGCCGAAAAAATTCCGCTTGAGAAATTGCCGCGCATTTTGCGCGACGGCGAGCCGGTTCCGTACGGCGTTGCCATTACCTTGGCATTTTTATTCATGCTGTGGACGGGACGTATCCCGCTTCTAATCGGGCACTGAGCCGCTGGTTTGTTCGCGCTGCGCCATGTGTAGGCCCAGCATCTCGACGACTTGGTGATTAAGCTCGGCGCCGAAAATAAAGATCACATTGCAGATATAAAGAAAAATCATCGCCGCGATGAAGCCGCCGAGGCTTCCGTAAATCAGATTCACCTGGTCGAAATGCGCGAGGTACTGCGTGAAAAGATAAGCGGCGGCGAACCAGCACACCACCACCACTGCCGCGCCAGGCGCCACCGACACAAAGCGCTGCTTGATGTTAGGAATAATGTAATAGATGTAGCAGATGGCGAAAAACAAGATGGCCAGCGTGCCGATCCACGCTACGTGCCCAAGCCAGGCTTCGCTCGTCGAAAGAAACGCCACACCCAGCCATTGCTCGACAAAATGCAATAGCAGCGGAATGATAACCAGCAGCAAAATACCGCTCACCATGATGAAAGTGAAAAATAATAGCTGCAAAATGCTGAGCAGCCGGCGGAACCAATAGGCCGGCGGCGTGCCGACGTGGTAGGCGCGGTTTAAAATGGTGCGCAAGCCTTCGACGGCGGAAGAAGCCGTCCAAATTGCGCCCACGATGGAGACGGTGAGAAGTCCTTGCGGCGGGCCTGAGATAATTTCAATGATGCGCGGTTCAAGCGCTTGCGTGAAATTTTTGGGCAGCGTTGCCAGCGTGTGGGTGATGAACACCGCGCCGGTTTCACCCGCGCCGACAAATCCCGCCAGCGCAAACACCACGACCAAAAAAGGAAACAGCGAAAGCAACCCTAAAAAAGCTAAGTATCCGGCGTGTTCCACGCCGTCGTGGTTGATGGTGTTCACCGTCGCCTTGTAAAAGCAATACCCGATATTTTTAAGCCATTTCATGATCGGCATTCTGCCTTACTTAGCATAAACGGTGTATACTTTTCTATAAAACCACGAGGCATCGGGGCCTTGCCATCCGCCCAAATTTTGCGGGTGGAACGCCTGCAGCCTGCCGAGCAGCCGGTAGCGATCGATTTCTTTGGGCGCGCAAGTATCGAAATCTTTATTCTGATAATCGCTTACGAAAAAAATATTTTTGTTAAACGAAGTATTTTTTATGAACGGCACCTCGTCAATAGGTGTGCCGTAATCGACAATGGCGCTTATCCATTCGCAATTGGTGAGAATCATGCGGCGTTTTAAGCTTTGAAACGTCCAAGGTGTGATGGCGCCGAGGATGATACCGTCTTCCGGCACAGTGGCTTCGATTTCCAAGGAGGCATCGGCATAGGTGCGCGGCGCCAGCAACACTTGAAACAGCATGGGTGTCAGCGAGCACAACGCAAATAAAGCCAGTAGCGATAGTCGCACGCGTGTGAAGGCTTCTCCTGAGCTGGCCAGAGCAATGGCGAATAATAAAAGCAGCGCGCTGCAAAAGGCGATATTGACGACATTGGTATGCATCACCATCAACCCAAACAGCATGCAGATTCCCCACAGATGCATCACCAAAATCCAAATCGCCAAGGCTTTGGCAAACGAGTGCGGGCCGCGATCGAGTTTCAGGCCGTATTTCACATAATCGAGTACGCCAAATCCGCCGATAACCGAAAGCATCGCCATGCCGAAGAAATTGCGGCGCATATCGCCGCCGAAAAGGGCTTCGACCAGCATGATGCCCATGGTCATCGTGGCGAGGAAACACTGGAATCCTTTTTTCTTATCCGCCGATAGGATGAGGCAGAGGAAATAAAGAACGTAAATCGGCATCAAGCAGAAATAATAGGCAATGTCGGAAAGCCGGACGCGAAAACCGCCGAGTGCCGTCCAAATGTTGTGCGGCGCGCGACGGCTGACATTGGTTGCGATGTTGACGCGCCACCAATCGTCAAAGGCGCTGCCGACGATGAATTGGAAATAAAAAGCAATCGCCGCCAACCCGCAAATCGCTATGAGCGCTAAGGCCAGCCAGCGTTTCGGCAGGGTTTTTTGATGCCAGATGAATAAAAAGATAGCAATGCCCATGCCGGTGCAGGCGGGAACGGCGCTGATTTTGGAAACGGCGAGCGCGCCTAATAAAAGGCCCAGCGCGGCAGAAAGCCACAACGCGCGTTTGGCGGTGGCCGCATGATAAAAATAAAACAAGGTAGTGATAATAATCGCCAGCAGCAAAAATTGCACGCCTTCGGAAAGTCCGATACGGCCGTAGAAATACACAATGGGATTTAACAAAATCACGATGAAACAAAGGATGCCGCTCAGCGGATTCTGATGATGTTTAGCGGCAACCCAGCCAATAAGTGCCGCTGCCGCGATTACATGCAGCGCAATCGCCAGACGGATCGACACGGCCGGCTCGCTTGCCGTCATGAACAACAACGCTACGCGATGCAGCAACGGCGCGATCAGTTCCGGTTTCCAAAGATCGCCTGGGAAAAAATGCGCCGCGCCGAACAAAATTTGGTTTTTGGCCGAAAGCAGATACACGCCTTCATCATCCCAGTAGACGCCGAAAACAGCGGCAATGCTATCGGTATCCAGCCGCAGCATATAAAGCAACGGAAGGAACAGGGCGAACGCCAGCGCTGCTTTGAGATACCAAGGTTGGGCGGCGAGGTTAAGGCGCATAGACGGTCAACACGGTTTTATAACTCCAATCGTTACTGTTTGCTTGCCATGCCCCCAGATTTTTTGGGTAGAAGAACGCCGCGCTGCCGATTTTTTTAGAATGTGCAAAACTTTTCGGCCAGCAGACGTCGTTTCCATCAGGAACGCTGCTTATAAAATACACATTATGCGAAAAAGGCAAATGATCAAAATCGTTGCTGTAATTTGTGAGTGTCCCGCAATTGGTGAGTACGATGCGGCGGTGCGTATTGAGCAAATACCAGGGCGCGATGGCACCGGCCAAAACAGCATCTTTGGGAAGCAGGGTCTCGATTTCTTGGTTCATGTTTTGCCAAGACGAGGGCGCTAAGAACGCTTGGTATCCCATGGGAACGAGCGCCGTTATCGCCAATAATCCCGCCAGCAGCGTTTGATGAGCGACTATCGCGAGAATGCCGATTGCAATAAATAACGCGGCAAGCATGAGGTAAAGCGCATCGCTATTCATGAATGCGGTGTAACAAAGCGCGGCAGCGCCGATGAGATGCATTCCCAAAACACCCAATCCGATTTTGGATTTCATTTTGGAGTCGCCAAAACTAAATCCGGCAAAGATGGAGAGTAGGGCGATGCCGAAGAAATTGCGTCTGATATCGCCGCCGAAGAACGATTCAATGATAAGGGTCAGCACGGTGATAACAAAAAGCAAGAACAGAAAATTCTTTTTCTCTGCGCCCTTGGCCAGCGTTGCCAAATAGAGAGCAAATATCGGCATCAGACAGAAATAATAACTAATGGCGTAAAATTTCCCGCAGAATTTTTTAAGCGCTTCCACTAGGCCATGCGGCGTTTGCTGCACAGTTTGAACGGCGATATTGGCCTGCCACCAGGCATTCCAGTCGAGAACCGCAAAATAAAAATATCCGCCGATCGCGAGCGCAACGGTGAGTAAAAACAAAGCGATGAGATGGATTCTGTCTTTAAGACACCCCAATGCGCCGATTCCGAGCGCAACGCATACCGGCGCGGCGCTGATTTTTGCGATAAAGAGCGAAGCAATTCCCACACCCGCCGCAATGGTCCATATCGCGGCCAAACGCGCCGTAGCGGCATGATAGAGCTGAAACAAAATACTCATATTCAACGCCAGCAGCAAAAATTGTAGATTTTCGCTGAGTCCCGCCCGCGCATAGAAAAACAAAACCGGATTGAGCAAAATAATAATGAAACATAGTATGGCGCGCTCAGCATTGCGAAAATGCTTATAGGCAACCCACGCTAAAACGGCCGCACCTGCTAGAACGCTAAGCGCCATCGCCAAACGTATATTGAATGCCGGATGTTCGGGCGTAATGAGTAAGGTGCCCAGCCAATGCAGCAGCGGCGCGATGAGTTCCGGCTGCCAGCGATCGTTCTCAAAAAGATGCGCCGCACCAAACAAAACCTGGTTTTTCGCGGAGAGGAGATAGGCGCCTTCGTCGTCCCAAAACACGCCGAACAGCCCGCCGATGTTATCGGCTTCCAGATGATGCACATAAAGAAAAACCAGCAATCCGGCAGCCAGACAATAACCCAAGAATTTCATGCGCGACCCTACGGTTTTTGATAAAGGAAGAAGCGTTTCTTATATTTCCAGAAAAAACTGGGGCCCGCTTGAAAACCCTCATTATCGGGATAGAAAACCTCAAAGCTCCCCAGGGTTGTATAGCGTTTCAAATCCGCCGGCCCGCAAGAATCGTGGTCTTGCGGAGTAGCCGAGAGATAATAAAAATATTTTTCGTTCGCGAGTAAATCGACGTCATTGCCGTAGCTCACGGGAATATAAGCATGCACGCAATTGGCAAGCGCCACGCGGCGGCGGCCTTCGAAATAGGCGGGTGCGCGCACTCCGGCGATGATGGCGTCCGGCGGCGTGGCGGCTTCGATCGCTTCGTTCACTTCTCTTCTGGTATAAGGCGCCAAAAAATCCTGAAACAGCATGGGAAGTAATGCACATAACAAAGCGACGAGCGCCAATCCATGGCGTGCACGCCTAGATGCCGCGCCGGCGGCGAAAAGCGCAAGCAAGCTTATGAGGATAAAGATGGTCGTGAGTAAGACGTAGAGCCAATCGCCAAACGTGGCGAAAAGCGCGGCAAAGCTGGCGGCGCAGAGTATGTGCGCCGCGAAAAGGAAAATACCGGCTTTTTGCGCGACGGTATCGGGTGCGTTGCGTGCGATCCCTGCTGATAGATAATCCGCGCACACAAAACCGAAGAATGCGCTGAGCAAAGTGAGGCTAAAAAAATTGCGGCGGATGACGGCACCGTAGATGGGATCCAGGAATAATAAAATAACGGTGATAACGCCGAGAATGAATAGAAAACCGCGCTCTTTACGGGGAATCATCACCAGCGATAAAAAATAAAAAGCAAAGATCGGCATTAGGCAAAGATGCGCGAAAATGCCCGTGATGCTGGTCGATAAAGCGGACGCCAGCATGGTCAAATTTTGGGGTGTGATGTCGATGGCTTGCAGGCCGTCCGCCATATTGATGCTCCACCAGGGATCGAACTGGCTGCCGACATAACCGAAGAAAAACAGGGTTACTGCCGCTATGCCGCCGGCAATGTAAAATCCGCCAACGGCGATTTTGCGTGAAATCGACGGGTTGAGATAAATAGCGAGCCCGGCGCCGATGCTAAGCGCTGCGCAAGCCGTGACCGAGCTGATTTTGGAGACGAACAACGCGCCGGCGAGCAATCCGCCTGCACCGGCCAGCCTCATCGCTTGCGAGAAACGCGTGGCTTTATGCAACGCAAATAAAACGGTGAGAATAAGGGCCACGATAAAAAATTGCAGTCCCTCCGAGAGCGCAAGTCGGGCATAGAAAAACAATATCGGATTAAGCAGAATGCATACGAAGCAAATAAGGCCGTGCCAACGATTGCCGTAATATTTGCCCGCGAGGTTGGCGATGAGCGCGGCTCCCAAAAGCACGCATACACCGGTCACGAATCTTGGCCACAGCATCAGATGTTCGGAGGTGATGGTTCGCACGCCCAAGTAATGCGCGAGCGGAGTTCTGAGTTCCGGCAGCCAGTGATCGGCGGCGAAGGGATGCGCCGAACCGAACAGCGCTTGGTTTTTGGCGGCCATCATATAGATGCTTTCGTCCATCCAAAAAATACCGAACAGGCCGGAAATGTTATCGGCATCGGTGGCGATGAGATAGAGAACGGGGAGGAGGAGTGCCAGAACGGCGATAATTATTTTATGTGCTTTGCCGAGGGGCAAGGCCGTCATGCCGGTTCCTGCTGGCTCATGCAGTGCAGCGTGCCAAAGCCCCACACCAGATCGACCGCATGAATGCCGACGATTTCGCGTTTTGGGAAACATTCGGCGAGAATCGAAAGTGCATCGCGATCGGCGGCATCGTTGAAGGTCGGTACGATAACGAGATCATTGCAGATGAGAAAATTGGCATACGATGCCGGAAGTTCGGTGCCTTCGAAAATGAGCGGGTTCGGCATTGGCAATTCGACGACATTGAGCGGTTTGCCGTTCTGGTCGCGCGCTTTTTTCAAACGTTTCACGTTATCTTGCAGCGGCGCGTAGTTTTCGTGTTTCTTATTTTTTTCAACGACGGTGACCACCGTATTGGCATTGACGAAGCGCGATAAATCATCAACGTGCCCATGCGTATCGTCGCCTTTGATGCCTTTGCCGAGCCAGATCACTTCCTTGATGCCCAAATATTCGGCAAAAATCTTTTCATAATCGTCGCGCGAAAAGCCCGGGTTGCGGCATTGCACTTTGCTGAGCAAACATTCCTCGGTGGTGAGCAGCGTGCCCTTGCCGTTGACGTCGATGGCGCCGCCTTCCAGCACCACGCGCTTTCCCTTATACATCGGCTGCACGCGTTTATATTTGAGGTGCGTGCCGATGCGGGCAGGGACCTTGTCGTCGCGCAGGTGGTTTTTGTATTTGGCCCAGGCGTTGAATTTCCAATCGAGCATAGTTTTGCGGCCGAGTTTGTCTTTCACGAAGATCGGGCCGGAATCGCGCATCCACACGCGATCGGTGGCGATCGAATAAATATCGACCTGTTTCATGTTGGCGCCAGCGCGTTTTAAATAATCGCGTGCGGTGCGTTCCTCGCGCGAATTGCGCACGGCCAGGCGCACGCGCTCAACTTGGGAAACATAGCGGATGATTTCGGCATACACCCAGGGGATCGGCTCGAACTTTCCCGGCCAGTCTTGTTCGTTATACGGCCACGCCAGCCAAGTGGCGACGTGCGGCTCCCATTCGGCGGGCATTCTATACATTGTTAGCTTCCGAATTTTTTGGTGATGTCGCCGTAAGCATCGACGCGGCGGTCGCGGAAAAACGGCCACCAGCGGCGCGTTTGCTCGCCCCATGCTGGATCGACGATGGCGGTGATGATTTCTTCTTTGTCATGGCTGGCGACGGCCAGCATACGCCCGAACGGATCGCAGATAAACGAATGGCCGAAGAATTCCAATCCATCGCCCGCGCCTTTTTCATGGCCGACGCGATTCACGGCCGCGACATACACGCCGTTGGCGATCGCATGCGAACGCTGAATCGTTTCCCAGGCGGAAACCTGCGCTTCGCCGAATTCGGCTTTTTCCTTGGGATGCCAGCCGATGGCGGTGGGATAGAATAATACGCTCGCACCTTGCATGGCGGTTAAGCGCGCACCCTCGGGATACCACTGATCCCAGCAGACGAGCGTGCCGAGTTTTCCGGCGCTGGTGTCGTGGGCTTTGAAACCAAGATCGCCCGGCGTGAAATAATATTTTTCTTCAAACAGCGGATCGTGCGGAATGTGCATTTTGCGATAGATGCCGACGGTCTTGCCGGTTTTTTCGATCACCACTGCCGTATTGTAATGTAATCCCGGCGCTGCTTTTTCAAAAATGGAGCCCACAATCACCATGCCAGTTTTTTTGGCGACTTCCTGCAGTTTCGTTACCGTCGGGCCGTCAACCGGCTCGGCCAAATTAAAATTCGCCGGATCGAGTTTCTGGCAAAAATAATCGGTGAGGAACAATTCGGGCAGGCACGCGACTTGGGCGCCATCTTTCGCGGCTTGCTCGAGCATGTCACAGGCTTTTTTAAGCTGCGCGGCGGGCGTTCCGGCATAGTTCATTTGCAGGAGCGCGATTTTAAACGGGGTCTGTTTCATAGGTTCTTATAATCAAATTTAGGGTGGTTGAGCAAATGCCATTTTTGCAAGCGGGAGCTTAGCGTATTCCACAGGACTTGCAACGCATAGAGCAGGGGGTTTACATGCGATTTTTCGTTGGCATAGCGGGTGGCGATCGAGATTTCGGCGATTTTATAGCCGTTATCGATAATCTGGATCAGGATGTCGTTATCGAAGCAAAATCCGTCGTAATTATGCTGCCACGGCAGTTTGGCAAGCATGGGCACCGAAAAAGCGCGATAGCCGGTATGGAATTCGGCGAGATTGCTACCGAGGCACTTATTTTGCACCCACGAGAGCGCAATATTTCCCAGGAATTTATAAAGCGGCATGCGGCCCGCCAGCGCCGCTTTTTTGTCGATCATGCGCGAGCCCAATACGCAATCGGCGTCCTTGGTTAGCAGCGGCATGATCATGTCGTTTAGGCGCTCGGGCGGATATTGCCCGTCGCCGTGCAGCATCACCACCGCATCGAATTTTTGGTCGACCGCATAGCGATAACCTTTTTTCTGATTACCGCCGTAACCCAGATTCACCGGATTGCGCTCAACCGATACGTCCATCGGGTGCGCGGCAAGATAGTTTCGTATCACTTCTACCGTGCGGTCGGGCGAGCTGTCGTCCTGAATGCGGATCGCCAACTGATAATCCGCACTGCGCAGCGCCTCGGCGGGGATTCTGGACAACACTTCGCCGATATGATTCTCTGCGTTGTAGGTTAGGATGAGAAGCAAAACATTGGGTTTCATGCGCAAAATATGAATGAGCAAACCTCTCGCCACAACAGGTTTTTTGACCGGATAGTCTCCATTCTGGCCTGGATGGTGCTTTTTTCCTTCGCCTACCTCCACTACGCCAATTTCTGGATGCCGCTCACCGACGAAGACCATATCTGGCTTTTGCAAAATTCGCGCGTGATGCACGACGGCCTGCAGATGATGAATCATTATCCGCAGTGCAAAGTTCCAGCCTGGGATGTGCCGTGGGCGCTTTTACCCGGCCGGTTATTAGCTTCGTTCACGCATCCAAATACGTTGATGGGCATTCGCCTGATGGGCATGGCCATGTATGCGATGTGCATCGCCGTTTTGTTTTTGCACGCGCGGTTTTTCTTTGGCGGCGCGAAACTCATTACGTTGGCGGTTTGCACGGCGCTTTTAAGTCTCGGCGTGCTTCCTTATATGATGCTGTTTACGCGGCCTGAGAGCCAAATATTCATCGGTATCGCACTTTTATCCTATTTGGTTTTTGTAAGTAACAAGACGCAATTTTCTAAGTGGCGGCGGATAGGGATAGTCGTCGCATTTTTTGCGATTCTGCAATGGCTTTACGGATTGCATCCCAAAGTCATTTATCTCACTCCGGCGATTTTATTATTGGTTTGGTGTTTGCCGATACATCGCCGTTGGCCGCGTTTTGCGCTTATTTTCGCCACACTGTTTCTAACCTGGCAGGCATTTCAATTATGGAAGCCGATGATGAGCTGTCCCGACTATTCTCCAACGGAGGCGGTGCTCCATAATCACACGCTTTCGCCGATGATTCTTTGGGAAAATCCCGAGGAATTCGTTGAGCGCGCGTGGGTGAATATCGAAAAAGCGCCGACAAATTACGTGAATATGCTGGTGCTGCATTCGTATAAGGAACTCGATTTGCCGCCATCGGTGTCTGCCATGCTTGCGAGCGAGGACTATGCCGCCGCGCGCGTGAGCGTGTATCTCGTGGCGCTGACAGTGGCTATTTTATTCCTGGCGGTTTTTGCGCGCAGCCTTTTCCTAGCTGTCAGGGAGCGCTCCGGCTTGCCTGCATTGGGCGTGCTTTTATCGCTGGCAATTTTTGTTCAAGTTATCACCAAAGATTATTTCGTTTATTACGAATCGATTTATATTTTTCCGCTGGCGATTTTTATCCTGATCCTTGCCTTGTCGCAGTCGCGGCCGGTCTCACCAAAACAAATATCGGTCGCGGCAACAGTGCTCTTCCTTATCGCGCTCGAAAGCCATTTTTCCTACACGCAATTTTTTAGGCCCATTGTCGACGATCTGTCGCGCCCCATCGAAAACGGGTTTATTTCCGATCGGGGTATTATCATTCAAGGTTTCGCCGATTATCCCGAGCGTGAAGAGCGCATAAAGAAATTAGCGGGCCTATGCCACATTCCGCTCGACCAGGACGCCAAGCACGTGGCGGTCGATTTGCATACCTATCTACCGCTTCGCAATACCTATCAGCCGTTTAATGCCAACATTCTCGATAAATATCGCTGGAATAAAACCATGTTCCTCGAACTCATGCATGAGTCGGGATCGTCGGGAGTGCTTACCCATTGCAGCAATTGGTCGCACAAGTTGCGCGCGCTTATGACCGAGCAGGAGGGGCTATGCTGCATCGGCAAGGAAGAAATCGACCGGCTGGCCAGCAAAATGAAAGAGTAGGGAGAATGGTGGCTCGAGAGGGATTTGAACCCCCGACCAAGGGATTATGATTCCCCTGCTCTACCGCTGAGCTACCGAGCCATTATTTGAAGAAATGTTTGAATATACGTAAACCACAATAAATCAACCAAAATCTCGATTATTTCTCCAATACGGCCACAAAATGCATCTTTCTGACGAAAATCGGCTTTAAAAAGGCCGGCATCCAGCAAATGCCTTTCTGAAAAGAGCGCACGGCGAGCGCGGCTTTGGCAAAAATATCGGTCCATTGTGCAGGGGTTTTATAATTAAACGGCGTGTAAATGCCCGCGGGGATATTTCCCGGGATATCGATGGCGCACAGGATCAGATATTCGACGATATTATGGTGCGTGTGATCCATGATAACGACATGGCGGCGGCTGACGCGTTTGGCTTCTGCTAGCAAAGGCAAGTAATCGTCCGTGTGGTGCAAAACGAAATTAAGCGTGACGACATCAAAACTATTATCCGCGAACGGCAGGCGGTCGTTTTGGGTTTGATGAACGAAGTTCAGATGGTTTTTATATTGAAAACGATCGACCGTATCGCAAGCGCTGATGGCAGTATGCGGCGCGCACAAGGAAAGATGAAAGGCGAGATCGCCTTTGCCGCAACCGGCATCGAGCAGCGTCGTGCAGGGCGGCAGATGATCGGCGAGAATCTGGGCTAGGCGCTTGGCGCGTTTCCCGCTCCAGTGGCGGTTATAGAACCTATCGAGTGTTTGGCTGAAACCCATCATTTAGCCATACACATAAAAAAACGCGCTGACCATAGCCAGCGCGTTTTTCCTAAAGAAGAGTAGAAACTACTTGGTTTCTTCTTTCTTGGTTTCTTCTTTCTTTTCAGACTTTTCGGTCTTTTCTTTGTGGACCATTTTGCTGTCACCGGCCGAAGGAGCGGCTTCTTTGGTGGTTTCGGTCTTTTCGGTTTTGGTTTCTTCTTTTTTCACCATTTCGTTAGCGAAAGCGGGCGAAGCGAGGAGGCCGATAGCGGCGAGGAGGCTCAAGAACTTGGTCATGGATGTTATCCTTTTTTGGTTAAGTTAGTATCCTGTGATTAGGACGCTCCCTTGATAACAATTTCGCCATTACCGTACAATGGTAGAAACATTACATTTTTGTAATTTTACAAACCGAGCGTTTTTTGCAAGCCGGAAACAGTTGTTTCCAGTTCCGATTTTTCGTAAGGCGCCGACACCGTATTCCATACCGGTTTCGGCCAGGCGGCGTCGTTTTCAAAACGAGCGATGATATGGATGTGCAACTGCGGTACCATATTCCCGAGCGCCGCCACGTTGATTTTATCGGCTTTGTGCAACTTATAAAAAGCTTGCGACACATCGTGAATTTCCTGCATGGCGACGTGATAATCCTTGGGCGGAAGATCGAATAATTCGCGCAGGCCCTCGCGTTTAGGTACCAAGATCAACCACGGAAAATGCCGGTTGTTCATGAGCAGCACCTGGCATAAGGGCAATTCGCCGATAAGTACGGTATCTTTGGCTAGTTGTGGATGGAGCGCGAAGCTCATTTGCCGAAAACGCGCTTGAAAATCGTATCGGTGTGCCGCGTGAAATAATCGCTGTCGAAAAGTTTTTTAAGTTCCTTAGTCGAGATACGGTTGGTGACTTCCTTATCCGCCGTGAGTTCGGTGAAGAAATCCTTGCCGTGTTCCCAGGTTTTCATCGCATGCTTTTGCACCAGGCGGTACGAATCCTCGCGGCTGACGCCGGCCTGCGTAAGGCCCAACAACACGCGTTGCGAATAAACAAGTCCGCCCAATTTATCGAGATTGGCTTTCATGCGTTTGGGATACACCACCAGCGTGTCGATCACATGCGCCATGCGCATCAGCGCGAAATCGAGGGTCACCGTCGCATCCGGTCCGATCATGCGCTCGACCGACGAATGCGAAATATCGCGCTCGTGCCACAGCGCCACGTTCTCCATGGCGGGCACCACATAGCCGCGCACGATACGCGCCAAGCCCGTCACATTTTCGGAGAGCACCGGATTGCGTTTATGCGGCATGGCTGAGCTGCCTTTTTGCCCGGGCGAGAAATATTCCTCGGCTTCCAGCACTTCCGTGCGCTGCAGATGGCGAATCTCAATTGCCAAATGCTCGAGCGAGCTTGCGATCACGCCGAGCACCGCGAAATACATGGCATGACGGTCGCGCGGGATCACTTGTGTGGAAACCGGTTCGGGTTTCAAGCCCAACTTATCGGCGACGTATTTTTCGACATACGGATCTAAGTGAGCAAATGTTCCCATGGCGCCTGAGATGGCGCAGGTGGCGATTTCTTCGCGCGCGGCCTTCAGGCGTTTTTTGCAGCGGTCGAACTCAGCGTAAAAGGTTGCCAACTTCACACCGAACGTCACCGGCTCGCCGTGGATGCCGTGGCTGCGGCCGACGCACACCGTGTGTTTATGTTCCATAGCGCGGCGTTTGATCGCGGCGAGCAACGCGTCCATGTCTTTTAGCAAAATGTCCGTCGCGCGCATGAGTTGCACAGCGAGGCACGTGTCGAGCACGTCGGAACTGGTCATGCCTTGATGTAAAAATCTGGCATCTTTGCCGACGTATTCGGCGACGTTGGTGAGGAAGGCGATGACGTCGTGCTTCGTGACTTTTTCGATGTCGTGAATGCGCGCGACATCGAACTTGCCTTTTTTCCAAATCGTGGCAGCGGCGGATTTCGGGATGACGCCGTGCTTCGCCATGGCGTCGCACGCATGCGCTTCGATTTCAAACCAGATGCGGTATTTGGTTTCGTCGCTCCACAGAGCGGCCATTTCGGGGCGGGAATAACGAGGAATCATGCCGCTAATCTAATAGGTTACGGGCACGGGGTCAAGCGCTCGCCACATATACCAGGTACCCACGGAACGGTAGGGTTTCCAAGCGTTTCCAACGGCTTCGACCTTTTTAAGCGGCATCGGCGAGCTGGCGTTATAGTGGCGATAGACGCCTTTTAGGAGCCCCAAATCGCCCATGGGAAACACGTCGGGACGGCCTAGCCCGAAAATCAAAAACATCTCCGCCGTCCAGCGGCCGATGCCTTTGATGGAGGTGAGTTCCTTGATGATGTCCTCATCGTCCATGTTCGGCCAATTTTTAATGGTCTTTTTATTCTCCAAGAAATGATTGGCGAGCGCATGCATGTAAATCACTTTGCGCTCCGAGAGTCCGCACGGGCGTAATTTCGTGGCATCGGCGTTGGCGACATTTTCCGGTGTGACTTTTTTCACCGCCGCTTCAAATTTTTTCCACACGCTGTCGGCGGCTTTTGTTGAAATCTGCTGGCCGACGATGGCGCGCGCCAGCGTGCGAAACCCGTCGCCGCGCAACTGCATCTTGTCGCCTTTATAGGCTTTGATGATCGCGGCGAGTTGCTTATCGGATTTTTTTAAATGCGCGATGGCCTTCGGCCAGTAATCGGGCGTCATGCACGTAGCGCGCCGGCGAAGCCTTTGGCGGCGGCATCGACAATGGCCTTGGACACCGTCGTGATATCTTGCTCCGAGAGCGTACGTTCCATCGATTGCAGCGTCACTTTCACCGCCACCGATTTTTTGCCATCCGGCACACCTTTTCCGGCATAAACGTCGAAGATCACGATATCGGTGATAAGATTTTTGTCTGCGCCCGAAAGCGTTTTGATAATTTGCGCCGCCGTGATCGATTGATCGACCACGAAAGCGAAATCGCGTTCCACCGCTTGGAAATCGGACAGCTTCAAGACGGCTTTGGCCTTGCCTTTGCTGCGCGGTGTCGGAATGGCATCGAGGAAAATTTCAAAGCCGATGGCGACACCTTTGATATCGTAATCGCCCAACGTCGCCGGATGAATCTCGCCGAAATAGCCCAAAATAATTTTGCCGCCAAGTGTTAGCGCGCCGCTGCGGCTCGGGTGAAACCAGCTCGGCGTGTTGGTGGTGATGTCGGCTTTATTCACGCCCAGCGTTTGCAAAACGGCAAGCGCATCGGTTTTGGCATCGAACGCATCATACGGCGGTTCGCAGGTTTCGAATTTTTCGCCGTGCACGAAATAAGTTGGGTTGCCGGTGCGGAGTCCGGCGGCGACCATGCGCTGGCCATCATTGGAGAACTGCAAACCCACTTCGCACAGGTTGGTGTTTTTGAATCCGCGGAAGGCGTTCTTTTTCGCGGCTTCCAGCAAATTCGGGAAAAGCGACGGGCGCATATCCGAAAGTTCTTCGCTGATCGGATTGGCGAGTTGCAATGCCGCCGAACCGCCGCCGAACGCAGCGGCTTGCTTATGCGGAATGAACGAAAAAGTGCAAGCTTCCATGAAACCGCGCGCGGCAAGTGTGCGTTTGGCGATGTGCGTGCGTTGCTGTGCCAGATTCAGCACCGGCTTGCCGATAGCGGGAAGTTTAGGCAGCGGCGTTGCCGGAATATTATCGTAACCTTCGATGCGCAGAATTTCCTCGATCAGATCGGCTTCGCCGTCGATATCCGAACGCCACGACGGCGGCGTGACTTTGAGCATATCGCCATTGGCGGAACAGGTGAATCCCAGCGCTTGCAGGATTTGCATGGCGCGTTCTTTCGACACGTAAACGCCGCCCAGCGATTCGATGCGCTCGATGTGAAGAGCGATGTTGCGCTCCCACGCCGGCGTCTTGCCGGTGATGACGAGTTCGCTGGCTTCGCCGCCGCAAAGCTGCGTGATGAGGCTGATCGCGTGTTTGGCGCCGGCTTCGACAAACGCGACATCGACGCCGCGCTCGAAACGGTAACGCGCGTCGGAATCGATGGCGAGCGCTCGGCCGGTTTTGGCGACATGTGCCGGATCGAACAGCGCCACTTCCAAAAACACATCGGTGGTGTTTTCATCGCAGCCGGTGGGCTTGCCGCCGATAATGCCGCCGAGCGCCACGGCGCCCGAATCGTCGGCGATCACCACCGCATCGGCAGGTAAAACATATTCTTTATCGTTGAGTGCCGCCAGTTTTTCACCGGCCTTGGCGTCGCGCACGGTCAAATTGCCTTTTAGTTTTTTCGCATCGTACACGTGCAGCGGGCGGCCGAGATCGATCGTCATGTAATTGGTGATATCGACCAAGGTTGAAATCGGTTTTTGGCCGATGGCGCGTAATTTTCTTTGCGCGCATTCATCGCTCGTGCCGTTTTTCACACCTTTGATATAAGCGCCGATGAATTGCTGGCAGCCGGTGCTGGTGATGCTGACCGAAATCGGCGATTTGAAACTGCCTTTAAACGGCGATTCCGTGAGCGGCTTTAATTTGCCGAGGCCGGCGGCGGCCAAGTCGCGGGCGATGCCGCGCACGCCGAGCGCATCGGGGCGGTTGGGTGTCACCGCAACATCGATCACCGGATCATCGAGGCCGAGCACTTTCACAATCGATTCGCCGATTTTCGATTCGGGAAGTTCGATGATGCCGTCGCTGTCGCCTTCAATGGCCAGTTCATCGGCGGAGCAGAGCATGCCGTTCGATTCGACGCCGCGGATTTTGGTTTTCTTGATAACCATGCCGTTGGCGGGAATGGTGACGCCTTCTTTAGCGAGCGCCACGTAAATTCCCGCACGCGCATTCGGCGCGCCGCAGACGATTTGCAATTCGCCGATATCGCTTTCGACTTTGCATACGCGCAATTTATCGGCTTCCGGATGTTTCTCGGCGTGCAAAATTTTGGCCACCGTGAACGGTTTGAGTGTTGAGCTGTTATCGGTGATGCTTTCGACTTCGAGGCCGATGGCGGTCAACGTTTCGCCGATTTTTTCGAGCGAAGCGGTGGTATCCAGATGATCTTTAAGCCAGCTGAGCGTGAATTTCATATCAGAGCCCCGTCAGCAGCGAAGGAATGTTGAAGGTCTCGAAGCCGTAGTGTTTCAGCCAGCGTACATCGGCATCGAAGAACGTGCGAAGATCGGGAATACCGTATTTCAGCATGGCCAGGCGCTCGACGCCCATGCCGAACGCGAAACCTTGCCATTCGTTGGGATCGATGCCGCAATTTTTGAGCACATTGGGGTGCACCATGCCGCAACCCAAAATTTCCAGCCAATCGTCGCCGGCGCCGATTTTGATTTCTTCGCGCGAGCGCGAGCAGCCGATATCGACTTCCGCTGACGGTTCGGTGAACGGAAAAAAACTTGGGCGGAATCTGACCGGAACATCGTCGATCTCGAAAAAGGCTTTAAGAAACTCGATCAAGCAGCCTTTCAAATGGCCCATGTGAATATTTTTGTCGATGACGAAACCTTCGACTTGATGGAACATCGGCGTGTGCGTGATGTCGGAATCGCAGCGATAGGTGTTGCCAGGCGCGATGCAGCGAAACGGCGGCTTGCTGTTACGCATGGCGCGGATTTGCACCGGCGAGGTGTGCGTGCGCAGCAGGGTTTTGCCTTCGCTGCCTTTTAAATAGAACGTATCGTGCATAGCGCGCGCCGGATGGTTCTCGGGAATATTGAGCGCGGTGAAATTATGATTGTCGTCCTCGATGTCGGGGCCTTCGCAAACCGAAAATCCGAGCTCGGCAAAAATCGCGGTGATTTCTTCGATGACTTGTGTGACCGGATGGATGCGGCCGGCAGGGATGTGTTGCGCGGGCAGGGTGACGTCGATTTTTTCCGAAGCCAGCCGCGCATTGAGCTCGGCCACGAACAGCGCATTCTTTTTGGTGTCGATGGCGGTTTCGATTTCGCTTTTGATTTGGTTTAGCGCCGCGCCCAAGGTTTTGCGTTCTTCCGGCGAGGCTTGGCCGAGGGTTTTCAATACTTCGGTGAGTTTGCCTTTTTTGCCGAGCCAGGCGACGCGCTGTTCTTCAAGCGCGGGCGAGGTGGCGCTGGCTTCGATGGCGCTTAGGGCTTCTTGGCGTAAGGCGGCGGTGTCGGTCATGGGAGGCTATATTGTCATTGCGAATGCAACGAAGCAATCCAGATTTTGATATCTGGATTGCTTCGCTCGCAATGACGGAGTTATTAAGCGGCTTTTTTGGAAAGCGCGGCTTTGCTTTTTTCGCAGAGCGCTTTGAACGCGGCGGGCTCGTTGATCGCGAGATCGGAGAGCACCTTGCGGTCCATTTCGATGCCGGCTTTAGCTAAGCCGTTCATGAACTGCGAGTAGACGAGGCCGTGTTCACGCACGCCGGCGTTGATGCGCTGAATCCACAGGCTGCGGAAGTTGCGCTTCTTGGTGCGGCGGTCGCGATACGCATAGCGTAGGCCTTTTTCGACTTTCTCGATGGCGACGCGGTAGCAATTCTTGGCGCGGCCGCGATAGCCTTTGGCGAGTTTCAAAACTTTTTTGTGACGGGCGTGCGATGTGACGCCTCTTTTAACGTGTGCCATGGGTGCTGCTCCTTATTTCTTGGCGTTGCCGTAGGGCATATACTGAACGATGCGATGTTGATCGGTTTCGTCCATCATGGTCGTGCCACGAGCCTTACGAATGAAGCTGTTGGAGCGCTTGCGCATTCCGTGACGTTTGCCTTTTTGCGGCATGATCACTTTGCCGGTTGCGGTGAAACGAAAGCGTTTCTTGCAACCGCTTTTGGTTTTCAGTTTGGGCATTTTCATCTCCTAGATAAAAATAGATTTTTCAGCTACCGCCCAGGCAATGCCTCGCCCGGCGATAGGGGACGGTCTTCTTAACCGTAAACGTCTAGGATTACAAGCGAAAAAGCGGGGTGCGGTGCATGTCCGGTTTCTCTTGAAAATCATTCGCAATATCCCATATAATAACCATCCGATTAACCCAAGGAGGAAACTATGGAATATCGCGACCCCTTTGCCAACGCCGCCACCGCTCGTTCGGCGACCCAGGCTACGACCTACGATGCCGGGCTCAGGGCATATTTCTTGAAGATTTACAACCTGATGGCCAGCGGCCTGGCCGCTACCGGCATTGTGGCGCTATTTACCGCCCAATCGCCGGCCATGACCAACGCCCTCTATGCCGCCAACGAAGCCGGTCAAGTCGGCATGAGCGGTTTAGGCTGGCTCGTGGCTTTGGCGCCCATCGGCCTTGCCATGTGGATGGGTTTTGGCATCAACCGTATGTCGGCTTCCACCGCCCAGGCGATTTTCTGGGCCTTTGCCGTTCTGATGGGCCTATCGCTGTCGTCGGTATTCATGCTCTATACCGGTGATAGCATCGCTCGCGCCTTTTTCGTTACGGCCGGCACGTTCGGCGCTATGAGCCTTTATGGTTACACCACCAAGAAAGATTTAACCGGTATGGGCTCGTTCCTTTTTATGGGCCTGATCGGCCTTATTTTGGCGTCGGTAGTGAATCTCTTTTTACAAAGCTCGGGCCTGCAATTCGCGCTTTCGGTGATCGGCGTGTTCATCTTCATCGGCCTTACCGCCTATGACACGCAACGCCTGAAGTCGATGTACTATCAAGTTCAAGGCAGCGAGATGGTTGGCAAAGTTGCCATCCTCGGCGCGCTCAACCTGTACATGGATTTCATCAACCTGTTCTTGCACCTGCTGCGCTTTATCGGCGACCGTCGATAATTCGGGCAATTAAAAGGAAACGCCGGGGATAATTTCTCCGGCGTTTTTTATTTTATGCCAGTTACCAACAACGTTGCCGAAAGCCGTTACGAACTTTCCGTCGAAGGTCATCTCGCCATTGCCGACTATCGGCTGGAAGGCAACAATCTCGTCATCACGCATGTCGAAACGCCGCCCCAGTTGCGCGGGCAGGGTGTCGCCGCGAAAGTCATGGCGGGCGTAGTAGAAGACGCGAAAACACGCGGACTCACGATTGTTCCCGTGTGTTCGTATGCCGTCGCTTATATGAAGCGGCACATTTAATCGTCATCCTGCGAATTGCGTAAGCGATTGCGCAGGATCTCACTTTGCCGTATAGATCCTGTGCTGCCGACTGCGTCGGCCCACAGGATGACGGAGTTATGATCAACACCATCGGCGTCTATACGCTCTGCAAGCGCGAGATCTGGCGTTTCATGAAGGTCTGGAACCAGACTGTCACCGCGCCGATCATCACGACATTATTATTTTTGGCGGTGCTGACGCTCGCCACCGGCAGCGCCGCGCGCACCATCGACGGCATGCCCTATAAGCAATTCATCGCGCCCGGGTTGGTGATGATGGCGATCGTGCAAAACGCGTTTGCCAATACATCGTCGTCGCTGATGCTCTCCAAAATCCAGGGTGTCATCATCGATATCCTGATGCCGCCGCTCACAGGTGCCGAAGTGACGTTCAGCCTGGTCGTAGGCGGTGTCGTGCGCGGCGCGATGGTGGGTGTTGCGGTGATGACCGCGGTTTATTTATTTGTGCCGTTCACCATGCACAGTGTTGGGCTGGCCTTTTTCTATGTGATTTCCGCCAGCATCATGTTGGCATTATTCGGCGTGCTCACCGGCCTGTGGTCGCAATCGTTCGATCAGCTTTCGGCGATCACCAATTACATCATCACGCCGCTCGCATTTTTGTCGGGCACGTTTTATTCGATCCACCACCTGCCGGAATTTTGGTATCGCGTCTGCCACTTCAATCCGTTCTTTTATATGATCGACGGTTTCCGTTATGCCATCACCGGCTATACCGATGGCAATATCGAATTGGGCATGATCGTGCTCACCACCATCAACATCGTGCTGTGGGCGGGCACTTCCTGGCTATTTACAAAGGGCTATAGGCTTAAGACTTAACGTATAAAAGTAATTTTATTGAAATTGCCATGGTCCGGGAAATGGCGTGGGATTTTGGCAATGATTTGCATTAACACTACAAGTGCTGACACATTGGTTATAATTTGCTTGCTGACCAGGGTTGACGTATATTCCATCTGTAAAAAGATCGGCGCAGTTCCCAAGACATTCATTATACTTCGTCATACAATACCGGCCGTATAAGGAATCAGCGTATGCGGTATGGCTCAAAACGCCTGTTGCCAAAATAACGAAAAGCATAAAAGTTTTCATTTTAATCATAAAAATCCTTTCCAGATGACGGTAACAAATATTAACACAATATTATGACAATTTAATGACAGTTTATAAAATATTTTAGATTTAAAACAGAGCCTTATATTTAGCAATGCAATGGACGAGACCATTGACAACCCCTTATCCCAAGCAGATAATCGCCGTTTTTTCGAAACCAAGTGTGGTTATGAGCATTCAGTGTGGTTATGAGCATTCGTCATTTCATCGACCTTTCCGAGATTCCGGCCAAGGATTTGCGCCGGATCGTGGAAGGTGCGCGCACGCTGAAAAAAGCGCGGCAAAAAGGCAAGTTTAAACCGTTGCTTGCCGGCCGCAAGCTCGCCATGATTTTCGAGAAACATTCCACCCGCACGCGCGTCTCGTTCGAAGTCGGCATGTATGAACTCGGCGGTCATGCGCTGGTGATGAACGGCAGCGATTTGCAGTTGGGACGCGGCGAGACGGTGGCCGATACGGCGCGCGTGCTCTCGCGCTATGTCGATGCGATTTTGTTGCGCTGTCATAGTCATGAAAAACTCAAAGAACTGGCGCAACATGCGAGCGTGCCGGTTATCAACGGCCTCACCGAATTCAGCCATCCCTGCCAGATTCTGGCCGACATCATGACGTTTGAGGAAAACCTCGGAAACATCAAAGGCAAAACCATCGCCTGGGTGGGCGACGGCAACAACGTGGCGCAAAGTTTCATTCAAGCCAGCGCGATTTTCGGGTTCACTATCAAGCTTGCCTGTCCGGCGAAATTGATGCCGCTGCCGGAAGTCGTGACGTGGGCGGAGCAAAACGGCGGCAAAGTGGTGCTCAGCGAAAACCCGGCCGAGGCCGTTTCGGGCGCCGATGCGGTCATCACCGATACCTGGGTGTCGATGGGCGATCCCAACAGCGAGGCGCAAATGGCCATGCTCGGGCCTTATCAGGTGAACGACGCCTTAATGGCCAAAGCCGCCAAACACGCCTTATTCCTCCATTGCTTACCCGCCCATCGCGGCGAGGAAGTGACCGCCTCCGTCATTGACGGCCCGCAATCCAAGGTATTCGACGAGGCCGAAAACCGCCTGCACGTGCAAAAGTCGATTCTGCTATGGTGTTTAGGAAAAATATAATATAATGATCTTTTCCATGGGGATAGGCTATGAATAAAAACCTGATCATCATTGGCGTCATTCTTTGCATATTGCTTGTGGTATTTGGCCGCGATCCAGGCGATGAGATGAAAAAAGCCAAATTGAAGGCCATGGAAGGCAAAGATCCCCTCATCGAAGCCATTAAGGAGCATAACTCCAAAGGCATCGGCATATTGAAGAAAAAAGACGGCGAGGAAGAAGAGGAAGACACCACCGGCGCACTCGATAACCCCAGGGAAGAAGTGGGCGGCGGCGTTATTGCTCCGGCGCCTCCTGGCTCGGCGCCTGGCGAGGTTTATCATTACCCCAGCTATCTGGTAAAACCCAACGATCCTTCGCGTCAAAAAACGGGAAGCGCCGCGTCAACCGAGCCGCCGGAGCCGGAAGGCTATTATCCGCCGCCGCCGCTTCCGGATAACCGTTAAGACGGATAAAAAACACCTGACATTTGCTAGAATCCGGCTAATCTGGCGGCGTTATGGCTAGCAGCAAAACACCTTTGCTCGACACGATCAACGAACCGCAGGATTTGCGTTCGCTGTCGCTCGACCAGCTCGAAAAACTTTCGGGCGAGTTGCGCCATGAAATGATCGACGCGGTATCCACCACCGGCGGGCATCTGGGTGCGGGTCTCGGTGTGGTCGAACTCACGCTGGCGCTGCACCATGTGTTCGACACGCCGAACGACATTCTGATTTGGGATGTCGGCCATCAAGCCTACCCTCACAAAATTCTCACCGGCCGCCGCGACCGCATCCGCACCTTGCGTCAGCCGAACGGTCTTTCCGGTTTTTGCAAACGCGAAGAAAGCCCCTACGACGCTTTCGGCGCCGGCCACAGTTCGACTTCCGTTTCCGCAGCACTCGGCATGGCGGTGGCGCGCGATATGGAAGGCAAGAATCACGAAGTGATCGCCGTGATCGGCGACGGCGCCATGAGCGCCGGCATGGCCTTTGAAGGTTTGAACAACGCCGGCAGTTTGGGCACGCGCCTCATCGTCATTTTGAACGACAACGATATGTCGATCGCGCCGCCGACCGGCGCCATGAGCACCTATCTCGCGCGGTTGATCTCCTCGCATCCGTATCATGCATTGCGCAATATCGGCAAAGCCGTCGCCGGAAAAATTCCCGAGCCGCTCGGCCGTTTCCTCGGCAAAGCCGAACATGCCGCGCGTACCTTTGCCACCGGCGGCACCATGTTCGACGAAATGGGCTTCTATTATGTCGGGCCCGTCGACGGCCACAATTTATCGCAGCTTTTGCCGCTCCTTAAAAACATCAAGAACGAAAAAGACACCGGCCCGGTGCTGCTGCACGTCGTCACCAAAAAAGGCCATGGCTATGCGCCCGCCGAAGCCTCCGACGATAAATACCACGGTGTGGTGAGTTTCGATGTGTCGACCGGTGCGCAGAAAAAATCCAAAGCCGGTGCGCCGAGCTACACCAAAGTATTCGCCGAAAGCCTCATCAAAGAAGCCGAAAAAGACAAGCGCGTGGTTGCCATCACCGCCGCCATGCCGTCGGGCACGGGGCTCGATCTCTTCGCCAAAAAATTTCCCGATCGCTGTTTCGATGTCGGCATCGCCGAGCAACATGCGGTGACGTTCGCCGCCGGTCTTGCCGCCGAAGGCTACAAACCGTTCTGCGCCATTTATTCCACCTTCCTGCAACGCGCTTACGACCAAGTGGTGCACGACGTCGCCATTCAAAAACTGCCGGTACGTTTCGCTATCGACCGCGCCGGATTGGTCGGTGCCGACGGCCCGACGCATGCCGGTTCGTTCGACGTCACTTATCTCGCAACATTGCCGAATTTTGTGGTGATGGCCGCTGCCGACGAAGCCGAACTCGCGCACATGGTGGCGACTTGTGCCGCTTATAACGACGGCCCGTCTGCCGTGCGCTATCCGCGCGGCGAAGGCATGGGCGTGGAAATGCCCAAAGCCGGCGTGCCGCTTGAAATCGGCAAAGGCCGCGTCGTTCGCGAAGGCGAGCGCGTCGCCATTCTTTCGCTCGGCACGCGTCTCACAGAATGCTTGAAAGCCGGTGAGGAATTAAACGCCACCGTCGCCGATGCGCGTTTCGCCAAACCGCTCGACTCAACACTCATTCGCGAGCTTCTTAAAAATCACGAATTGCTGGTGACCGTGGAAGAGGGCAGCGTCGGCGGTTTCGGCTCGCACGTGCAGGCGTTCGCCGCCCGCGAAAATCTCAATGCGAATATTTTGCCGCTCACCTTGCCGGATATATTCATCGAGCAAAATGCTATCTCCGCCATGTACGATCAGGCGGGCCTCAATGCCGCGCAAATCGTAAAAACCGTGCAGACGCGCTTGGGTAAAAAACCGGTGCTGGTTAAGAAAAATGCCGGCTAATCTTGTCGTTCGCGGCAATCAACTTTCTTTCCGGGGGAAAACCTATCGTTGTGCGTATGGCCGCGGCGGCTTTTCCGCTGATAAAAAAGAAGGCGACGGTGCCACGCCGCTCGGTACATTCACACTCCGTGAATGCTGGTACCGCGCCGACCGCTTAGGTGCGCCCGTTACCAAACTGCCGCTGAAAGTTATTCAGGAAACCGACGGCTGGTGCGACGACCCCAAAAGCCCGGATTATAATAAACATGTCAAACTGCCGTTTGCGCCGTCGCATGAAAAACTGTGGCATGACGATCACGTCTACGATTTGATCGTTCCCATCGGCTATAACGACGATCCGGCCGTTTCCGGCAAGGGCAGCGCCATTTTCCTGCATCTGGCGCATGACGATTATAAGCCCACGGAAGGCTGTATTGCACTAGCCAAACCGGATTTTCTCGCTATATTGCGGGACATCGACACTTCTACAACCATCGAGATCAAGGAATAACCATGTCTAAAACGAGCGCCGCTATGAACCCGTCTTTCACCGACTATAAAGTTGCCGATATCAAACTGGCCGAGTGGGGCCGCAATGAAATCTCGCTTGCCGAAACCGAAATGCCGGGACTCATGGCGCTTCGCAAAGAATTCGGCGCGTCGCAACCCTTGAAAGGCGCCCGCATCGCCGGTTGCTTGCACATGACGATTCAAACCGCGGTGCTCATCGAAACACTGACGGCGCTCGGCGCCACCGTGCGTTGGAGCTCATGCAATATTTTCTCAACGCAAGACCAAGCCGCTGCTGCTATGGCTGCTGCCGGCATTCCTGTGTTCGCCTGGAAAGGTGAAACCGAGGAAGAATACGAATGGTGCGTCGAACAGACCATCAAAGGTCCCGATGGCTGGACGCCGAACATGATCTTAGATGACGGCGGCGATCTCACCATCATCATGCACAAAAAATACCCCGACATGCTAAAAGACGTGAAGGGCATTTCGGAAGAAACCACCACCGGCGTGCACCGCCTGCACGAAATGGTGAAAGCCGGTTCGCTTGCCGTTCCCGCCATCGACGTCAACAACTCGGTGACCAAATCGAAGTTCGATAATTTGTATGGCTGCCGCGAATCGCTGCCCGATGGCTTGAAGCGCGCCACTGACGTCATGTTCGCCGGTAAAGTCGCCGTGGTCGCCGGTTTCGGCGATGTCGGCAAAGGCTGCGCCGCCGCACTCGCCAAGCAAGGTTCGCGCGTCATCATCACCGAAATCGATCCCATCTGCGCGCTGCAAGCGGCGATGGAAGGTTATCAGGTGACAACCATGGATGAAGCTGCGTCACTTGGCGATATCTTCGTCACCGCCACCGGCAACGTCGACGTCATCACGCTCGAGCACATGCGCAAAATGAAAGACCGCGCCATCGTTTGCAACATCGGCCATTTCGACAGCGAAATCCAGGTCGCCGCGTTGCGCAACATGAAATGGAAAGAAGTGAAACCGCAGGTCGATGAAATCGCTTTCCCCGATGGCAAGCGCATCATCTTGCTCGCCAAGGGCCGCTTAGTGAACTTGGGCTGCGCCACGGGTCACCCCAGCTTCGTCATGAGCACGTCGTTCTCGAACCAGGTGCTGGCGCAAATCGAGCTGTGGAAAAACCACGCGAAGTACGACAAAAAAGTCTACGTGCTGCCCAAGCACCTCGACGAAAAAGTCGCGGCGCTGCATTTGGAAAAACTCGGCGTGAAACTCACCAAGCTCACCAAAGAGCAAGCCGACTATATTTCCGTGAACCAAAACGGGCCGTTCAAGCCGGAACAATATCGTTATTAAACTCCGCTTTGCATTTTCGTTTTGAAAGTGCAAAGATGCGGGCATGAACGACACGACTACCCTCGCCATTGTTGTAACGGCCTTGTGGCTGATTGTTGTCGTTTGGCTTAGAGCAATCCGCCGGCCGCGTAAGGCTGAGCCGGTAAAAGCCTCGGTCAGCGCGCCTTTGCCGGAGTGGGAAGTCAAAGAATTTTCCCGCCTGAAACAGGAAAACGAAAAGCTGAAATCGGAATTTCGCAATGTTTCCACCATTTTGAACATGGCGCCGTATCCGATCTGGCAACGCGGCGAAGACCTTAAAGTGCATTACTACAACCTCTCTTATACCGAAGCGGTGGAAGAGGTGGCCGATAAAACCGATCCCGGCGAAACGCCGGAACTCGATAAGCGCATGCGCGCTATGGCGAAGCAGGCGATGGATTCGGGCAAGCCGGTTTCCGAGCGCCGCCACATTGTGGTCGGCGGCCAACGCCGGCTGTATCAAATCATGGAATTTCCGTTGCCGTCCGACAAAATGCTGGTGGGCTTCGCCATCGACATGAGCGAGATCGACACCATCCGCGAAGATTTATCGCGGCACATCGCGGCGCAGGACGATTTGCTCGAAAGCTCGGCGTCGGCGATGGCGATTTACGGCAGTGACATGCGGCTTAAATCGTTCAACTATGCGTTCGTGTCGTTGTGGAAAATGGATGAGGTGTGGCTCGATACGCAGCCGACCTACGCCGAAATTCTGGAGTCGCTACGCGATAAGCGGAAACTGCCAGAGCAGGCCAACTTCCAGCAGTTCAAGCAGCAGCAAACCAAACTCTTCACCGATCTCATCGAGCCGCGCGAAGAATTTTTCTATCTGCCCGACGGCAAGGCGTTGCGCGTGATCGCCATTCCGCATGCGCTGGGCGGTATCTTGTTTGCCTATGAAGATGTGACCGATCGGTTGGCGCTCGAGCGTTCGTACAACACGCTGATCGCCGTGCAGCGCGAAACGCTCGACCATCTGCACGAAGGCGTTGCCGTGTTCGGCGAAGACGGAAGGCTCAAGCTCTACAACCCAGGCTATCTCAAGCTTTGGAACGTCGATGATGAATTCGCCAAAACCGAACCGCACATCCGCGACATCGTCGATAAATGCAGCCAATTTTTCATCTACGAAGATTGGACGACATTCCGCGCGCATCACATCGACGATATTCAGCGTCGCGAACTCGTCACCAAACGCATCGAGCGCAGCGACGGTAAAGTGATCGACTGGCGTAAAGTGCCGCTGCCCGACGGCGCGACGCTGATCAGCTATTTGGATATCACCGATTCAACGCTGGTGGAGCGCAGTCTGCGCGAACGTAATGAAGCGCTGCAAGAAGCTGACGAGCTGAAAACCGAATTTTTGGCCAACGTATCGTACGAATTGCGCTCGCCGCTCACCTCGATCAGCGGCTTTTCGGAGATGCTGCGCCAGGAATATTTCGGGGCGCTTTCGGCCAAACAAAAGGAATATGTCGACGGCATTCACCAATCGTCGCAGCATTTGATGCAGCTCATCAACGACATTCTCGACCTTGCCAGTATCGAAGCCGGTTATATGCGCCTGGAAGTGAAGGACTTCGACATCAATACAATGATGAAATCGGTGCTTTCGCTAGCGCAAGAGCGCGGTAAGGAACACAATTTGAAGCTTAAGCTCGAATGTCCGGCGAAGATCGGAAAAATGCTCGGCGACGAAACGCGCATCAAGCAAATCCTCTTCAACCTGCTTTCCAACGCCATCAAATACTCCCATACCGGCCAGACGGTGACGCTCGGCGCCAAAGAACGCGGCTCGGAAGAAGTCGTGCTCTATGTTATCGACGAAGGCGACGGCATTCCGAAGGAAGAACACGAAGCGATCTTCGCCAAGTTCTACAAAGGCCGCAACCAGGAGGCCGCGCGGGGCAAAACCGGCCAGCGCACGGGTACGGGATTGGGGCTTTCCATCGTCAAAAACTTCATCGAACTGCACGGCGGCCACGTCGAACTGCATTCCGAAGAGGGTAAAGGGGCCCGTTTCGAATGTGTGCTCCAGCGCCAAAACCCCTTGCTTGGCCAGTACAGGAAGTCTAAAAAAGCGGCATGAGCGAAAAACGTTACATTCTCACCATCTCGTGCAAGGACGTGCGCGGCATCGTCGCCGCGGTCACCGGATTCCTGGCCGAGCATTACGGCTTCATCATCGAGTCGGCGCAATTCGGCGACGCCTCGACCAAAACCTTTTTCATGCGCGTGGAATTCGCGCTGGAAGCCAAAGCGCCGCGCATTGAGATGTTCAAGAAAGCCTTCGCCGACAAAATCGCCAAACGCTTCGGCATGGATTGGCAGATCGTCGACAAAGACCGCAAAAACCGTGTGCTGGTGATGGTGTCGAAAGCCGGTCATTGCCTGAACGATTTGCTCTACCGCCATTCCACCGGCCAACTGGCGATCGAGATTCCGGCCATCGTCTCCAATCACCAAGATTGGGAACATGTGGCGAAGTGGCACGGCATTCCGTTTTATCATTTGCCGGTCACCGAAAAAACCAAAGCTAAGCAAGAAGCGCAGGTGTTGAAGTTAGTCGAGAAGCATACCATCGACACCGTGGTGCTCGCGCGTTACATGCAGATTCTCTCGCCGTCGCTGTGCAAGGAACTGGCCGGCCGCGCCATCAACATTCACCACTCATTCTTGCCGAGTTTCACTTTCCAGCACATTGGGATCCTAAGCTTAGAATTCCACGTGGACAAGTTGTCGCGG
>JADMIO010690225.1_pt1 | contig 90682 bp, 62 predicted proteins | sample 8958161 | NCBI WGS metagenome assembly JADMIO01 (sample SAMN16585339, study PRJNA669376) | soil metagenome | isolation source: Crop rotation soil | place: USA: Cullars Rotation, Alabama | collected 2011
ACAACTTGTCCACGTGGAATTCTAAGCTTAGGATCCCAATGTGCTGGAAAGGGCGGGGTTTCCGGTGGGGGGCGTGTACAAGGCGCACGAGCGGAAGGTGCGGATACGGTGAAGGATCAGGCGCGCGTCTACCGCGCTGCGGTGTCGCGCGAGCGATTTCTCAGCGCCAGCACGAAGGCACCCGCACTGAGGATCATCGCCGAAACCGCCGGCTCGGGCACGATCTCGACGACGCCGTGCATTGGGAAGGAAGATCCGCCGTAGCCCCAGGTCACCGCGTTTTCGGCATCGTCCCACTTGCCGGCGACGGGGTATTGGGGGCATAGATCAAACCGTAATCGGAGCCGGGCGTGGAGGCGTTGGGTTCCAAGGGGGCGAAGTTGGTGAACGACGACGTCTCGCCGCCGGCCCAGACGTAATTGCCCTCGCTGGCGACGTCATTGAGGCCGATCCACAGCCCGCGCGGCGCCCCGCCAAAAATTCGCGAACTGGGAAATGACGAAGTTGTTCTCCGCCAGCGAATTGATGGTCGCGAGGTTGCCGCCCAGGAGAATGGCCTCGTTCTGGCTGTTGGTCCAGTTGTCTTGGCCCAGGAGGTAGTACTTGTGCCCGGATGTAAGTTCAGTGATCGGCCCGGCAAGGACGACCGCCGCACGGGCGGACCTAGTTGCCTGGAGCGCGACAAGGAACAGCAGGACCCACTTCGTGCAGCGCATTTTCTCCTCTCCTTTCGGCTCCTTACTCAAAAGCGATGCTCGGGAATTGGGCAGGGTAATGGCGTGATATGGATTTAACAAGTTTTTTCTAAGTTTTCTGGTCGCGGCGTGGCCTATTCGTTGTTAGCATTCTTCCTGCGGGAGCAAATACCAAATGACGGGCCGTGCCGGTGCGGGCGGCGCTGGATGGGAGTGACAAATGGGAAAGTGGGTTACTGCAGGCGCGGTCCTCGTGATCGCCGTATCAATTGCCTTACCAACGCGGGCAAACGTCATCTTCGCGGATGATTTCTCGGTTGGGTTGCGGCCTTCCTTCTGGAAGGTTCAAAAAAACTCCAATTACACGGTGGATGACACACAAGGGGACGTACGCATCTCCACGGGCAAACCCGGAAGCAGCATCTACCGGGTCGCGCAAGTCTATTTCACACCACAAGTCGTGGGCGATTTCGACATGCGCATCAATTTTCACGACGCACAGATCAATTTGCAGGACTTCGCAGGCCAGGCGGCGAACCAACTCGCCCTGCACGCGCAATTCGACAACCAGCACTTCGCCTCGACGCGCGACATCGCGGTTGTCGAAGGGAACAACTATCACGTTTACCTGAACCCGCCGGGTCAAACGGTGGGCGTGAAGCCCACGACGCTCCTGGCGGGTGAGCTGCGCGTGGTTCGCACGGGTAACGCCTACGCCGGATATTTCAACGGCGACAAGATATATGAGGCGAATTACGCGAACCCCAACCCATCGGCCCTTTGGTTTTCGCTGGAAAACAACCAGACGAACGACGCGACGTCCGTCATTTACGACAATTTCTCTATCAACGCCCAGGACATCCTGGGGATTCCTGAGCCAGCCGGCGCAGCGATCGCGGGGGCGCTGGGCGTGATCGGCCTTGCGGCTCGAACTCGCCGACGCCGCGCGGTCGTCGCATAGTTCATCTGCTGCTGCAAACCGCTGTTGTCAACGCCGCGCGGCAACCCTATCTTTGCGGGCAATGGGCACTGCTGCGCGTCCTTCACAACTGAATCAGCTCATCCCGCCGGAGATCAAGGACGACGCGTTTTACGCGACGATCCTGCAGGTCGCGCGGGACGAAGACCTGAAGCACGTCCTGGAGATCGGAAGTTCGTCGGGGGAGGGGAGCACGCAGGCGTTCGTGACGGGGCTTCGACAGAATAAGAACAAACCGACGCTTTTTTGCATGGAGGTGAGCAAGGCGCGGTTCGACGCGTTGGCGAAACGTTACGCGGGCGAAGGATTCGTCAAATGTTACAACGTCTCGTCGGTGCCGGCTGACCGGTTTCCGACCGAAGACGAGGTCACGCGATTCTACAACGACCGGCTTGCCAAGGTGAACTTCGCGCCGCTGGCCGAGGTGCTGCGCTGGCGGCGGCAGGACATCGATTACGTGATGGACTCGGGCGTGCCGCAGGACGGCATCGCGCGGATCAAGGCCGGGCACGGGATCGAGTTCTTCGACATGGTGCTGATCGATGGCTCGGAGTTCACCGGCAGCGTCGAGCTGGCGGAGGTGTACGGGGCGGGGTACATCCTTCTGGATGACATAAACACCTTTAAGAACGCCGCGTCGCTCGAACGGCTAAGGGCGGACCCGAATTACGCGCTGCTCGACTTTCAGCCGCGGGTGCGCAACGGGTTCGCGGTTTTCAAGAAGAAAACGGTGCGGGCTCGGGCTTATGCGACGGTGAAAGCCGCCGTGGAGCGCGTCGAGGGCTTCATGGTGCCGGGGCAGGAGCAATACCTGTTTGAAAAGGCGGCTTCGCTTCCCGATGACGCGGTCATCCTCGAAGTGGGCTCGTACAAGGGCCGCTCGACGGTGGCGATGGGATACGCCTGCATCGGCACCCGTCGCAAGATCTATTGCGTCGACACGTGGGACGGTAACGACAAGGACTTTCCCGAACGCAAATTCTTCGACGTCTGGCGGCAGAACGTTGCGGCCAACGGCCTTGAGGATTACGTCGTTCCGCTGCGCGGCATGTCGCACGGCGTGCTGGAACGGTGGGCGGACCTCGGGGGCAGGCGGCCGATCGATTTCGCGTTCATCGACGGCTCGCACGAATACGGCGACGTGCTCAAGGACTTTCAACTCGTCTGGCCGCTTGTAAAGGACGGCGGTTGGATCGCGTTCCACGACGTTCATTACACCTGGCCCGGACCAAAGCGCGTATGGCACGACGTGGGCAAACGCTCGCTGGCGAACCACGAGTACGCGACCACTCTAGCCTGCGGTCAGAAGCTCGCGGGCAGCGCAATCGCCGAACCGCGCGAGACGCCTGAGGCTCAGGCCACGGGCGCGGCGGCGCTCCCGGTTCACTTCTTCACCATCGTGCTCAACGGCCAGCCGTACATCCGGCATCACCTGGAGCAGATGAAACGCCTGCCGTTCGAGTGGCATTGGCATGTGATGGAGGGCGTGGCCGAGTTGAAACACGACACCGCCTGGAGCGTTGCGGCGGGCGGACGGATCCCCACCGGAATGCATCGTGACGGGCGGAGCCTCGACGGGACCAGCGAATATCTGGACCAAATCGCCCGCGAGAATCCGCAGCGCGTCACCGTCTATCGCAAACCGGCAGGCAAGTTCTGGGACGGCAAACTGGAGATGGTGAACCAGCCGCTGTGGGCGCTGGGCGACGAGGCGCTCCTCTGGGAAATCGACGCCGACGAACTCTGGACCGCCGAGCAGCTTACCAACGGCCGGCGGTTGTTCCTCGACAATCCCGCCAAGACCGCCGCCTTTTACTGGTGCTGGTATTTTGTCGGACCCGACCTGGTCATCAGCACCCGCAATTGCTACGCCAACAACCCCGCCATGGAGTGGCTGCGCACCTGGCGATATCGCCCGGGCATGCGGTGGGCGGCGCACGAGCCGCCGGTGCTGGCCGAGGCGACGCCCGACGGCAAATGGCGCTCGGTGGCGCAGGTCAACCCGATCCCGCACGCCGACACCGAGGCCGCCGGCCTGGTCTTCCAGCATTACGCCTACGCCACCGAGCCGCAGGTGCGCTTCAAGGAGGACTATTACGGCTATCGCGACGCGGTGGCGCGCTGGCGGCAATTGCAACAGGCGCGCGAGTTCCCGGTGCGGTTGCGAGACTATTTCCCATGGGTCGCCGACGACACGCAGGTGGATCGGGCGGAATATTTCGTCGCCAACAAGCTGATCGACGTGAGCAATCCCGATGCGCCATCGGCTGGCGCGACGACGGCCGTGCAAGTGATCGAAACGCCGCGGCCGCGCGTCGCGGTCGACGCGGTGTTCTTCCAGATGTATCAGACCGGCATCGCCCGCGTCTGGACCCAGCTCTGGCGGCAATGGATCGCCGATGGCTTCGCCAAACACCTGGTCATCCTCGATCGCGTTGGCACCGCGCCCAGGATCGAGGGACTGCGCTACCGCCGGATCGCGGCATACGATTACGCCGACACCGACGCCGACCGCCGCATGCTCCAGGCGGTCTGCGATGACGAGGGAGCCGACGTTTTCATCTCCACCTACTACACCACGCCGATCAGCACCCCCAGCGTCTTCATGGCGCACGACATGATTCCGGAAATCTTCGGCTGGGATCTGCGCCACCCGATGTGGCGCGAGAAACATCGCGGGATCGAGCACGCGGCGGCGTTCGTCTCGGTCTCGGAATCGACCAAGCGCGATTTGCTCAAATTTTTCCCAAAGTTGTCGCCGGAAAAGATCGCGGTGACCCCGCTGGCGCCCGCGGCGGCGCTGTATCGCAGGCCCACGGATGAGATCGACGCCCTGCGGCGCGGTGCGGGCATTGGCAAACCCTATTTTCTCACCGTCGGCGCGCGCGGCGGCTACAAGAACACGATTCTCACCTTCAAGGCCCTGGCCGCGATGACCGGCCGGGACCAATTCGACATCCTGTGCGCCGGTCACATCACCCTGGAAGAGGAATATCAGCGACTGATCCCCGGCAAGCAGGTCAAGGCATTTCACCTGAGCGACGACGAGCTGGCGGCGGCGTACAGCGGGGCGATTGCGCTGCTCCACCCCAGCACCTACGAGGGCTTTGGCCTGCCGGTGCTGGAGGCCCTGGCCTGCGGCTGCCCGGTCATCACCACGAAAAACGGCAGCTTGGCCGAAGTCGCCGGCGACGCCGCAATTTTCGTGAAAGACGACGACGTCGCCGGCATGGTTGCCGCAATGACCGAGGTACGGAAGGAACAGGTGCGGGCGAGGCTCATCGAGGCCGGGCTGAAGCAGGCCGCCAAATTCTCATGGCAGCGGACTGCGGATGGCGTGCGAACCGTGCTGGAACACGTCGCCGGCACGAAGGCAACGGTCTCAAGCTGATTTCTCCCGGGCGGCCCTTCGCTGGCGCGGCCGGGCATTTTCGCTACCACGATCGCGCGCGTCGGGGTAACATCTATCCCACCATGCGCACCTCTCTCGTTGCCGCCGTCATGTTCGCTGGTTTCATCGGACTCAGCAGTCCCGCCCGGGCGGCGATTTCCAACGCCAACATCGAAGCCTCACTCAAGAAGGCCAAGGACTACATCTACTCCAAGCAAAACGGCGGCAACTGGGAAGCCACGCCCGCGGGCGTCTGGGCCAACGACAACTCGCAGACCGGCGGGCAATGGGGCGGCGTTTCCGCCCTGGCGACCTACGCCCTGCTGGCCGCCGGCGAGAACCCGCAGGACCCGCGGATCAAGCAGGCCGTCGATTTTCTCATGAAGGCCGACATGCGCGGCACGTATGCCCTGAGCATTCGCATGCAGGTATGGCTCAACCTTCCCCTCTCCAAGGAGGTCAAGAACTGCGCCAAGCGTGACGCCGAGGCGCTGCTGAACATGACGCAACAGCGCGGGAACGCCCGCGGCATGCACGACTACACCATCCAGGGAACCAGCTACAGCCACAGCCGCTCGCAATACGCGGTGCTGGCGATGTGGGCCGCCGAGCAGATGGGCCTGGAGGTGCCGGCGCGCTACTGGCAGATGTCGGAAGAGGGTTGGATCGCCCACCAGCAGCCCGACGGCGGGTGGACCTACAAGGCGCGGGCCGACACCGAGCACGCCGAGACCCCCGGCATGACCGCCGCCGGTGTCGCCTCGCTGTTCATCACGCAGGATTTCCTCCGCGCCGGCCAGGGGCTGGATTGCAAGGGCAACGTCGGCAACGACGCCATCGCCGCGGGCATCGCGTGGCTGGCCAACAACTTCGACAAGGCCGTGAGCGGCACGCGCTTCCCGCGCGATTTCCCGTTCATCAGCCTGTACGCGATCGAGCGCGTGGGCGTCGCGGGCGGTCTCAAGTACTTCGGCCCGCACGACTGGTACGACCGCGGCGCGAACTGGATCCTGGCCAACCAGCAGGCGGACGGCTCGTACACCCCGCCCGCCGGCGGTGAGGAAAAGGGCACCACCGGCCTGGTCGATACCTCGTTTGCCGTGCTGTTCCTCGCCCGCGGCCGCGCCCCGATCGCCATCAACAAGCTCGATTACACCGGCGACGCGAAAAAGGCCGTCTACTGGAACCAGCGCCCGCGCGAGGTCGCCAACGCCGTCCGCTGGACCGCGCGGCAGCTCGAGTTCGACCTCAACTGGCAGATCGTCAACCTGAGCGTCACCGCCGACGAGCTGCTCGACGCCCCGATCCTGTTCCTCGCCGGCAGCCAGCCGATCATCATGTCCGATGCGCACGCCGCCAAGCTCAAGGCCTACGTCGAGGCGGGCGGGATGATCGTCGCCCATGCCGACTGCGGCACCGCGGTGAATGGACCCTTCGCGGCCTCATTCCGTAAGCTGGGGCAAAAGATCTTCCCCTACGAATTCCGCGAGCTGACGCCCGATCACGTCATGTTCAACACGCTGTTCAACGGCAACCGCTGGAAGGCCAAGCCGCAGGTGCAGGCCATGAGCAACGGCGCGCGCGAGCTGATGGTGCTGATCTACGGCACCGACCCCGCGAAGTACTGGCAGAACCGCGTCGTGCTGGGCCACGAGGAGCCGTGGCAGCTCATGACCAACATCTTCCGCTACACCTTCGAGCGCCGCGCCGACCTGGGATATCGCGGCGACACTCACCTCATGACGATCGACAGGAAGATCACGCCCGCGCAAAAGCTCAGCCTGGCGCGCATCGAGCACACGGGCAACTGGGACCCGGAGCCGGGCGGGTGGCGGCGGATGGCCGCGATCATGAACAACAGCCACCACGTCGATCTTGCGGTGGCGCCCGTCAAGCTTGGGCAGGGAAAACTCAAGCCCGACGCTTATCGCGCGGCGCACCTCACCGGCACAATCCGGTTCAACCTCGATAAGGCAGCTATCGACGAGCTGCGCACCTTCGTCAATGGCGGTGGGACGCTGGTGATCGACGCGGCGGGCGGGGCCGCCGACTTCATGGATTCGACCACCGCCCTGCTCAAGTCGCTCTTCCCGGACAAATCGCCCAAGCTCTTGCCGGAGGATCACCCGCTTTACACGCTGGGCGGCCAGACGATCCCGATCGTCTACCGCGCGTACGCCAGGAAGTTTCTGGTCGGCAACAACAAATCGGGCAGGCTCTCGGCGATCGACATCAACGGCCGGCCCGGCGTCATGGTCTCGCGCGAGGACCTGTCGGTGGGGATCGTCGGCCTGCCCTGCGACGGCGTGGTCGGTTACACGGCCGAGACCGCGACGAGCCTGATGAGCAGCATCCTGCTGCAGATCCTGTCGCCGGCGGTGGCTCCGGGCGCAGGAAACCCCGTCGTGGCCCGCAGGCCGACCGGCGGCCCCATCGTCGTGGGGCCGCCCTCGCCCAACCCGGCGGTCGTGCCCAACCCCGGAACGGCCAATCCCGCGGTCGTCCCCGAGCCTATCAGGACCCCCGGGTCGACGACCAGGCCGATCGCCGGCGCTCCCGTGCCCACATCTCAGCCTGGTGCCAATGTCCGCCCGCCGCGGAATCGCTGATGCGCGCGCACCGCGGCCGCGGCGCGAGCTTCGTCGCCTATAATGCCCTCCCATGGCATCGTACACCCAGGCGATTCAAAATCTGATGAACCAGTTCGCGCGCCTGCCGGGGATCGGCGTGCGCTCCGCAGAGCGTATCGCGTTTCACCTGCTCAAGGAGCGTCCCGAGGAAGCGTTCGCGCTGGCCGACGCGATCCGCGACGTGAAGACGCGCATCAAGCACTGTTCGATCTGCTACAACCTCACCGAGGCTGACCCCTGCGCCATCTGCGCCGACGCCTCGCGCGACCAGGGACTGGTCTGCATCGTCGAGCAGCCCAAGGACCTCTTGGCGCTTGAAGGGGCCGGCCTGTATCGCGGGACGTATCACGTCCTGCTGGGGGCGATCCGTCCGCTGGACGACATCGATGCCGGCGACCTCACCATCGAGCCGCTCATGCATCGGCTCGAGAGCGGCACGATCCGCGAGCTGATCATGGGCACCAATCCCACCGTCGAGGGGGACGGAACGGCGCTGCACATCCAGAATGAAGCGGCGACGCGTTTCCCACAGGTAAGCGTCACGCGCCTCGCGCGCGGCCTGCCAGCCGGGTCGAACATCGAGTACGCCAACCGCAACATCCTCGCCGACGCCATCAGCGGGCGTCAGCGGATGTGACGACGGACCCACGGGCTCGCGCTCATCCGCTTTCTAATTCCCGATCGCTGGAATGGATTGCGCGTAGTCCCGGCTCGGCGGAACCCTCACGATCTTCCACGTGTCGTCCGCCTGCCGCTCGTACAGACGCCACCACTCGGCCTTGCGGTCTTCCACGTCGAACGGCAAATGCCACGTAGGCCAGTCCGATCCCTTTTTCGGGTGGTCGATCATGATGATGACGTACTTGGCCGACCGGGGAATGCTGTCGAGGAAGCGCTTGCGGCGCTGGGCCATGTTGAGGCCGCGGCGGCGCGGGGAGAATATCGGCTGGGTTGCCGCCGGCAGCGCAGCGGTGGACGGACCGGTCGTGGGGTGAATCGCGGCGGCGGCCGTGATCGCCAGCGCCGTCCTGTGCTCCTTCATGATCAGGTCCCAGTCGTGCCAATCGGCCACGGGGAGCTCGTTCACGTCGATCCGCCGGCCGGAGAGGAAATAGGCGATCCGGCGGTGCGCCCCCGCGTTCATCCAGATGGCCTCGTCGGCCGCCACGTGCTTCTGCGCCCAGTCGCCGATGTCCACCAGGCCCGCATAGGCGGAACGTCGCGTCACCTCGTAAAAATCGCGTGTGGTCCCGTGCCGCACGTAGGCCTCGACGGCCCAGGGAAACAGGTTGCCCAGCACCACCGCCCCGATGAGTCCCGCCATCACGATCCGGCCGACCGTGCGCGGGCTCCAGACCGCTTCATCCATGAGCCGCCCGACGCGCACCAGCACCCACGTCGTCCCGCTCCACAAAAACAGGAACATCACCGGCGCCATCGGCACCATGTAGCGCGGGATGATCCGGTTGCCCCATTGCAGCCAGATGATGAGGAAATAAAGCGCCGGCCCGAGCACCCACCAGCGGCCATAGCGCAGCAGCACGCGCCAGCGCAGGCCCAGTGAGATCCCGCGCCGCCGCGATAAGAACCAGTAACACGGACACAGGAAGTTGAGCAGCCAGAATCGCCCGCCGAGGAACAAGTTCATTCCGCCCAAAATCGTCAGCGCGAACGCCCCCAGCGCCGCGGTCGTCCCGACGATGCGCATGCCGAGCGATTTGCTCTCGAAGAAGGCGACGCTGGCCATTGCCATCCCCTCGCACACCCACCGCCCGCCCAGCACCGGTGGCTCGGTCAGCATGTGCTGCACGTCGCGCGGGACGCCCACCATCCAGGTGGTCTTGTAACGCCCCTCGCGCGGGTTGGCATCGAACTCGGCCTCGGATTCCGCTTCGGGAGCGATCTCCAATCCTCCGGGCTTGGCGCCGGCGGCCGTGGGGCCGGTGGTCGCGTGGGTCGTCGGCCCGGTCGTCGTTGTCGCGACTTGCCCGGGCAGCACCTTCACCTTCATGTTGAGCCAGATGCGCAAAAATCGCGGCGGATACCGATAGAGCATCCAGCTTCCAAACACCACCGCGAAGAGCGCCGCCCACACAAACGACTCCCGCGCCCATCTCCCCCGCCGCCGCGCCGCCACCGCCATCGCGATCAGCGGCCCGGGCAACAAACACAACACCGCATCCCGGTTCGCCGCCGCGCCCAGCAGCAATACGCACCCCAATAGGATCAGCCACCACCGATGCCCCGATTCGATCCGCACGTAAGACAGCGCCAGGAACCCGCCCCAGAGCAGCGCCACGCAAAGCGGCTCGGACATGATCGTGAACGCGTTGCGGAATACCCAGTAAGAGAGCGCGCAGGCGATCGTTCCCCACAGGGCAAGGCGCTCGTTGCTCCACCGCCGTAGCGTCAGAAAACAAAGCGCGTGCGACGCCAGCATCAGCAGGATCAGCACCCCCTGGATCGCCCCGATCCCCATTCCCATTTTTATCATGATGCCCAGCATCAGCGGCGTGAGCGGGGGCACCAGCCGCACCTCGTCCCCCATCATCGTCAGCCCGCGCCCCGCGGCCCAGGAGCGCGCCATGCTCAAATAGAGCGAGCTGTCCGACAGCGGATACCAATAGCGGCTCCAGAGCAGCGCGTAAGTGATCACCACCGCGAGCGCCCAGAATGCGAGCCAGATCCGCGAGATCGGCCGCGGGTCTCCCGCGAAGGGTCCGCTCGCGCGCGGGGCGAGCGCTTGGTTTATCGCCGGGGCTCGGTAGCCGATCGACGCGCTGCTCATCCCACGCCCCCCGGCCGCGCCATCTCCAACCCGCCGCCCTTGGCGTCACCCGCCGCCGCCGCCGGTGCGCCCCCGACAGCCACGCCTTCACCCGCGGCCGCGCGAACCGCCTCGTGCGGTTTTCGCCGCGACAGCCAATGCGCCAACACCGGCCCGATCACGAATACGACCAGCACCGCCATCACGCGAAACAGGGAGCTGGCGAGGAATCCCACCTCCGCCGGCACCGACAGCAGCACCGCCGTGAACGCCGCCGCCGCCTGTTCCACCCCCAAATTCCCCGGCGTCACGTTGGCGATCCCCGACATCGTCACCAGCAGCCCGATCATCAGCGCGATGAACCAGTTCACGTGCTCGCCCCCCGGCAGCGCCAGGCACGCCAGCCAGATCCCGGTGGCCGTCAGCGCGATCAGCACCAGTTGCAGCAGGATGATCTTCGCCAAAACGTGGTGATGCCCCAGCAGCTTCAGCCCGTCGCGAAACCCCGCCAGCCGCCGCGGCAACGGCACCCGCGCTGAAACCGGCGTAAAGAGCACCAGGCTCGAGCTCAGTGCCCCGAAAATCAGCCACAACACCGGCGGCGCCCGATGCCCGTTGAATGCGAGCACGCCTAGCCCCACCAGCCCTACCAGACCACAGAGCGCCAGCGACGTCACGTAAGTCACCACCACGCTGGCCGCATAGGTCGCATAAGCCAGATTGTGAACACGTTTGAGGTACATCCCCCGCGCCAGCGCACCGGCCTGCGGGATCGGCAGATAATTCCCCAGCGCGTTCACCGCCGACAGCGCATACGCTTCGAACCCGCCCAGCCGCACGCCCACTTCGCCCGCCAGCTCCTTGCCGATCCACCCGTTCACCCAAAGCGATAGCAGGGGCACCAGAAGCATCGCTGCCAGGTACCGCGTGTCGAATCGCGTGATGATCGACAGCTCTTTCCGCGCGTACCACACGTACCAGGCCAGTGCGGCCAGTACGACCCCCATCATCAGCCATCGAACCGACTGCTTCATCAGAACTCTTGTCGTTTAGCCGGCCCGCTTGGGGGCCGCGTCCGACGCCGGTCGCGCGCGCTTCACGCTCACATCTTCCTCGCCAACACCGCAATTCGGTAGACCCCCAGCTCCCCCACCGCCCCCGGCAGCACCCGCCACGCCCGCTCGAACCAGTTGAGCACCGGCACCATCGACGCCGGCTTGAAATGCTCCACCACCTCAAACCCGCGCTGCCGCAATCCTTCCAAAATCGGCGGCGCAAGCCGCAGCCCCGTGTGCGTCGGATCCTGCTTCAGGATGAACCCCCAATCCTTGAACCGCTCGATCCAGTGCCGCGGGTTGGGCGTGTAAACATAATAAAGCCCGCCGGGCTTCAGCAGCCGGTTCGCTTCGCCGAAAATGTCGAGCATCACGTCCTCGCCACAGTGCTCGATCACGTCCACGCTGCACGCCTTGTCGAACGAGCCGCTCGCCAGATGATCGCACTTGCTGGCATCCCCCACCTTGAACGAACCCTTCGGGAACTCCCCGTTGATCGCTACCGCGGCCTTGATCGCCTCCTCCGCCAGGTCAACCCCGTGAACCTCGCACCCCAGCCTCAACAAATGATGCGCCACCAGCCCCGCCCCGCATCCCAGGTCGACGATCCTTTCCCCCGCCCGCGGCGACAGCGCCCGATCGAGCCATTTCAGCCGCAGCCGGTGGCTCGCCTTCTTCTGCTTCGCGAGCAGCCCGCCGTAATAGTCGGCCGTGTACTGCCCGTAAGCGTAATCCTTGTCAAACCGTTGCCCCGCGGGCAGTCCTTGCGCTGACGACATGGGGGAATCCTACTTTCAACATCACCACAAACCGTCATCGCGGCGTTTCACGCTAACGCCGTCATCCTGAGAGGCGTTTCACGCCCGAAGGATCTGCGCGAAACATCAGGCCCGTCATCCCCGGCCAGATCCTTCGCTGGATGACATCGGGCACCGGTCCGGTCCAGGCGCGCAACCGTGATCCTATCAACGCCGCGAACGATCGTACACCGTCACCTCGCGAATCGTCTCCCGGTCCGGCGGCACCGTCACCGGCTCGTACTTCTTGGTCTTGGGGTTCAACTCGAACAACTGCCACCAACGCGGCTTGCCGTCCGTCGGCGGCGGGCCGGCGATCGGCCAGTGAAACTGCTGCAGCTTCCCGTAAAACACGATCACGTAACGCCCCTTCACCCGCGAGAACAGCAGGTTCAGCTTGGCCGGCTCCGGCTGCTCCATTTCCACTTCCCGCTTCACCGTGAACACGGCGCGGTCGGTCATCAACCCCACGATCCGCCGGCTCGCCCCGCGGTTGAGCCATACCTGCGCATCCATCGGCGCGTTCTTCTTCAGGTAGGCGCAGATGTCCAGCAGCTCGGCGTAGCTTCCCCGACGCGCCAGATCATAGAAATCCCGATCGCTGTGCCGGATGTAGATCTCCACGCCGTAAGCAAACCCGTTCAACGTGAAGCTCACGAACACCAGCGCCGTCAGCGCCACCCAGGCCGTTCGCGGCCGCTCATAAGCCCGCCCCGCGTTGGCCGCCGCGCGGCGCTTCATCAGCCGCGTCAATCCCCGCCACGCCAAATTCATCCCCGCCCAGAACAGGATGAACAGGATCGGCGCGATCGGGATCATGTAACGCGGCTTCACCCGCGCCCCCCACATGATCCACACCGGTATGAAATACAGCGGCATCGCCGCCGCCCACCAGTAGCCGCCCAGCCCCATCTTCACCCAGCCGGTGATAAACAGCGCCAGCGTCACCAGCGCCACGATCGCCCCCAGCAGCCCCGTGGTCCCGTTGGCGTTGTACGGGGCCACCAGCGGCGCGGCCAGCATCTCCAGCACCCACCGCCCGCCGTTCACCGGGATCTTCACCCACGGCGACTTGAGCGACAGCACGTTCATCCGATACCCCTCTTCCAAGTGCCCGGCCACGCCGTCCTTGTCGGCCACGTCGATCACCGGAATCCCGCCCGCTTTCTGCGGCTGGGCGCCCGGCAGCGGCTCGATCGGCCGCTTGTAGTCCAGGACCATCAACCCCGCGAGGACAACGAAAACCCCCGCCCAAGCCAATCGCATCGGCCACCGCGCGATGTTCCGGTACGCCATAAAGACGCCCAGGCAAACCCCCGGCACCAGCAGGATCGCAGCCACCCGGTTGGTCCAGGACCCGGCCAGCATCACGGCCGCGAAGATCACCAGCCCCCATCGCCCCCACCCCGACCGCACCGCCCCTACGTACGACAGCGCCAGCATGCAGGCCCAGAAAAACGTCAAAAACGGCGGCTCGGTCATGATCGTGAACGCGTTGGCGTAAACCCACCAGCTCGCGGCCGTTAAAACCATGGCCCAAAACGCGATGCGCTCGTTAAACCACCGCCGCAGCGTCAAAAACGCCAGCACGTGGGAAACCAGCGTCAGCACGATCATGACCACATGAATGGCCCCGATCCCCCCGCCCGCCTTCAAAACCCAACTCAGCAGCAGGGGGGTATACGGCCGGATCGACTTATGAATCTGCCGCGTGAACTCGATGTCCTTCCCCGCAGCCAGGTTCTTGGCCAGGTAAAGGTAGAGGCTGCTGTCGGACAGGGGGTACCAATGGGAGGAATAAAGCAGGCCATAGAGCAAGCAGATGGCCGCAAAGGTGCCCAACAGGACGCCCCGGGACAACGGCGCATCAGAGGCCAGCAAAGAAGGCGTCCACCGCTCGCGAAACTCCCCCTCCGGCCGAAGCCGGGTCTGCCGGGGCGTGAGATAATCGACGACCGCATTGGCTGCTGACAAACGAAAACTCCGGCAAAAACCCCGCCCCAGCCGCACTCTAGCTTGCGTCGATGTTGGGTCAAGGCGGGGGGAGGGGCGAAATTTTCCGCCGGAACCACAGCTAAGTGCTACGTCTTTGGGTAAAGAAGGGTCTCGACTCCTTCGGCGTCGATAGCTCGCAGTGCGTCGGGGTTTTGCTTAGCAATGTGCTCTCGAATCGCGCTGTTTGGGTTTCGGATCACCCAAATCGAATATTCCGCCAACCGTTTCTTTACCGTTTTGGTCTTTTTCCCAATTACCGAGCCATGGGCAGGATTGTCGGCGTCCGGCGTTCGCGCGACTCTTTGGTTTAGACTCCTGGCTTGCGCGGCGGTGAAAGATGCCAAGCCAAATCCATCATGTCCCTGGACGCTCGATTCGGGAGCAAGCCCCAACTCCCGTGCCTTTGACGAGATCGTGACCGACATGGGGCTCGGAGCTTGATTCACGTCGACATTGTCATCGAATGCGGCGCTGGAAATCCGCAGCGCATGTTGGTTTTCGTCGAACACGATGTGCCAAGGCGGGATACGTCGCCACAGGGCATCGTCGGGATGAATCGTCCCGTCGTCGGGCAACTCGTTCTCGTTCATTGAGCTAGCCCCGTGCGAGTGCCTTTGCCTTACGGCGGCGCGTCATGTCATCCAACACTCTCGTGATCTCCGACCAGTCCGAATCAATGTCGCGTTCCCATTCAAGTCCGGTCGCCGAGTCCCGAAAGTAGACCGACAACTCGGTGGGACCAACAGTCTCAACTTCGAAATCAATGCCCTCGGAATGCCATTCGATTTGGACGCCGCCACTGGCGGTCGGGATAATTGACGGCGTAGGCGTGTCTGGTCGCATGAGGTGAGAGACGAGCCACGCGGCCAAGTCTACGTGCTCAATTTGGATCGCGGGGGCGCCGTATGCATCCCAGCCCGCGGGGAGGTCCAACAGAGAGTCGATGTAACTCAGCAGGCCCTCCAATAATCCTGCGAGTCGTTCGTCCGCTTCGGGGTGCTCGATCGTTGGCGTGAAAACCGAATTCGCGAGCCGCATGTCACGCACAGGACGAAAATAACTTGCTCTGGAGATCGTCCGCATTGTTCGTGGCATTATAGCCAACGATCCTGCGCTCATTGCTTCCCCCATAGCTGATGCATCCGCGGGGTTGTCACTGCCTCAAACGTCTTCACAATCTCCCGCCGTCCCATTTCGAAGAATCTGACGGCGCCGTCAACCGACTTGGGATTGGCCGGACCGCGGACCAGCAATTCGATTTCAAGCGCATCCTTCATGTCGGGCTCAACGGGTTTGTTCTCGACTGAAACATACATCCGCGCCACGGGCTTGCCGGCTTCGCTTACCGTCGCGCGGATGAGAGCGCCCATGTCCTCGATCTGCTTCGGATTCGCGGTTGGACCAAGCTTGGCGTCGCACCAGAAATTGACGACATCCCCTACATTCTCTGGGCCGTCCCACCCATCACCGGCAAAGATTCGATTGTTGTACCAGATCGCGCAATGGTTTGGAGACAAACTCCCCCAATCTTTGTCTTCGACAAACTCGCTGAAGATGCGAACGTCGCGACGGAACTTCTCCAGAACGTATGGGAACCGTGGATACCTTGTCGGATCGTCTCCGCGCTGCCAGAAGTACCCGATCCGATCCCTCTGAACTTGAAATTGCTCACGTAATTCGTTGTTGCGGAAGTTGTAACGAGCGACAGTTGGCGCGTCGTACCGAATGACACCTTCAAGAGCGTTGGCAGCGGGGGAATTCCTGGGAACACCGAATACCTCCCGGAAAGGCGGAAGCTCCGGGTACTCCGTTACGCTCGGGTACAGGTGCTTAAACTCTGATTGTGTCCACAGTCGGAAGAAGTCCATATTCTTCATCGCCCGCAAGGGCGAGAATTGGACGACAAGTGCAACCTCCGCGACAGGTGGGCGGGCGAACGACGGTAGCAATTCTTCCGACTGAGCCGGGCTGACATTGGTCATCGGTGACTTAGGCCCTCGTTCATGACCTGACAGGCTAAGTCCGAGCTCTCTCAAACGCAACCGGCGCAACGGCCCGCTGCGCAACCCGCACCATCCCCGCGCCACCCCCCAACCCGGAAATCAAAAAAGATTTCCCCCCGAAAACCCCAGCAAATCCCCACTTCCAACACCCCCCGGTGCGCAAAAATGATCACGAAAGCGCAGCGCCCCGCCAGTCTCAAGGAGGCCCGAAATGCGTACCAGCCACACGCCGCCAAATCTGCCTGTCCGATCATCTGACGGTCTGATTCTCTCCCCTCTCCCCCACCACCGCGACAGATTTCCGAACGAACCCTCGGCCATCCCCCAACTCACTTCCCCATTTTTCCCCAAGATTCCCCATCGCAAATTCTGCGCGCATTTTCCGTTGCCCATCTTCACCCGCCCACGCCCGGCCCCGCGATCTCGCGCGCAACCCGGCGCAACAACCGCAGCGCGCCACAAACAAAACAAACCCACGGACCCCGCGCCGCCGCGTCAAAAACCCGATTTTCCATCGCCGTCCGGAAAAACAAACCCACGCCGCCGCACGGCGGCCGCTCGCGGATTTTGCGTCACGCGAAATACCCCCCGCGCCATGAACGCAGGGTTGATACGCAAACGTGGATCGGTACATTGCCCACCGGGGGGCTTGTCGGGAAGAGGTTGCGCTGTCGTGGACAAGGAAAATAGCCTGAATCCCGCCGCCCGCGTCGTCCTGGTGGTTTCCACCGGGCGGACGGGCACCAAGGCGCTTGCGCAGCACCTTAATGCGTGTTATCCCCACGTCTGCGCCCTCCACGAGCCTCCGCCCACCCGTTTTTACCTCCGCCGCACCGCCAACCGCTACCTTTGCGGGCGGTTGAGCCGCGAGGAGCTGGTTTCCATCCTCACCCGCTGCCGGGCCCGCATGGCCGGGCCGCAGGAGCGGCACACGATTTACGTCGAGTCCAATCCGGGGCTGTCGGGCTTCCTCGACGCGATTCCGGATGTGTTTCCCGACTTTCAGGTGCTGCACGTCGTCCGCGATCCGCGGACGTACATCGCCTCCGCCATCAACTGGGGCGTTTTCAATGGGGTCAAAGGGATGCTCGCGCGGTATTTGCCGTTCTGGCTCCCCAAGCCCGAATACACCCACCCGCGCGGGGCGGCCGGCGCGCCGACCTGGAAGGCCATGAGCCCGGCCGAGCGCCTGGCGTGGCACTGGCGGCTGATCAACGTACATTTGGACCGAGGGGCCGCGCTTTACGGTGACCGTTACCTCCGCGTCCGCTTCGAGGACCTGTTCGCCCGCGACGGCAGCGGCCTGGCCGAGGTCGTGCGCTGGATGGGCCTGCCCCCCAGCGACCGCCTCTCACTGGAGGCCAATGCGGAAAACGTAAACGCCAGCCGGTCGGCATCGCCGACGCGCTGGCGCGACTGGAGCGAGTCGGATCGGCAGGGGGTCCTGCGCCACTGCGCCCCGCTGATGCGCGCCTACGGCTACGATCTCTCAGCAGAGGGGCAAGTGCCGCCCCTCGCGCAGGAAATTTCCGCGCCGGCAACCTTGCCAAACGTCGCGTAGGGGGACGCGCGTGATCCCGCGGCGTACAATCCGCGGCTGAACACACACGACATGAGCTCACTTGCCGCACAATCGCTTTTCGCCGATCCGCGCGTTGCCCAGGCTACGCAGCTTTTGCTGGGGGTGCTGGAGGAACATCGCAGTTCGATCACCGGCATCCGGCCGCCGCGGGCGGAGTTGACCGTGGCTTACGAGGATCTGGTCAAGCAGTTCGGGCAGGCGCGCGGGGGGCCGCTTTATTATCCTTATCTGGGGAGCGGGCTGGGGAATGGGGTGCTGGTGGAGCTGGCGGATGGGTCGGTCAAGTACGACATGATCAGCGGGATCGGCGTGCATTACTTCGGGCACTCGCACCCGATGCTGCTGCGGGCTGGGCTTGAGGCGGCGCTGCGGGATACGGTGATGCAGGGGAACTTGCAGCAGAACGTCGAGGCCGCGCCGCTGGCGGCGACGCTGATCGAGATGGCCAATCGCGAGGGGCAGGCGCGGCGGTTGGCGCATTGCTTTTTGACGTCCAGCGGGGCGATGGCCAACGAGAACGCCCTGAAGATGGCTTTTCAGAAGAATCACCCGGCGTCGCGGGTGCTGGCGTTCTCGCACGGGTTTGGGGGGCGGTCGATGGTGCTTTCGCAGATGACGGACAAGGCGGCCTATCGCGTGGGGCTGCCCAAGGTGCTGGATGTGGATTACGTGCCGTTCCTGGATCCGGATCGGGCGGCGGAATCGACTGCGGCGGCCGTCGATCGACTCAAGGAGCACCTGTATCGCTATCCGAAGCAGCATGCGTGCATGTGGATGGAGTTGATCCAGGGGGAGGGCGGGTTTTACGCCGGCTCGCGGGAGTTTTTCCTGCCGATCGTCAACCTGCTGCGGGAAAGCGGCGTGGCAATCTGGTTCGACGAGATTCAGACCTTCGCCCGCACGAGCGAGCCGTTCGCGTTTCAGCATTTTGGGCTGGATGAGTACGTCGACCTGCTCACCGTCGGGAAGATCACGCAGGTTTGCGCGACGCTCTTTACCGATGCGTACACCCCCAAGCCGGGGTTGGTGTCGCAGACGTTCACCGCAAGCACGAGCGCGATCCTGGCGGCGCAGGTGATTTTGGATCATTTGCGGTCCGGCACGCCGACGCGGTTTTTCGGGGAGGATGGGCGGATCATGCAGGTGCGGCGGCGGTTCATGTCGCACCTCGAGCGCATCCGCGCGGCGCACCCGGATTGGGTGAAGGGACCGTTCGGCGGTGGGGCGATGATCGCGTTCACGCCGTTCGACGGGAGCGACGCTACGGTGAAGAAGCTGCTGACGGCGCTGTTCGACGCGGGGGTGGTGTCGTTCATGTGTGGCGCCAGCCCCACCCGGATACGATTTTTGCCCTCGGTGGGCGCGATCGCCGATGAACAGATCGACGCGGTGTGCGGCATCCTCGAAAAGGTTTTGGCGGCGCACGCGACCGCGCCGTGAGTTTCACGTCTCATGTACATCATCCGTCCCATCACCCTCGAAGACCTGCCGGCGCTGCTGGAGCTGACGCGCCTCACGGGATTTGGTCTGACCACGCTGCCCAACGACGAGAAGCTGCTCAAGCGGCGGATCAAGGAATCGCTGCGCGGGTTCGAGAAGATGGCCGATGACGATCCACCGATCGGCGAGACGTATTTGTTCGTGATGGAGCACCTGCCGAGCCGGCAGATCTGCGGGACGTGCGGGATTGTGTCGAAGGTGGGGGGGTTCGAGCCGTTTTACGCCTACGTGATCCAGACGTCGATCCACGCCTCGGAGGTGCTGCACGTCCGCAAGGAGATCCGGGCCCTGCACCTGGTCGGGCAGCATTCGGGGCCGTGCGAGGTCGGGTCGCTCTTTCTTTCGCCGCAGCACCGCGCGGGTGGGAATGGGCGGCTGCTGTCGCTGTCGCGCTTCCTGTTCATGGCCAATTTCCCGCAGTACTTCGACCCGATGGTGATCGCGGAGATGCGCGGCGTGGTGGACAACAGCGGGCACTCGCCCTTCTGGGACGCGATCGGGCGGCACTTCTTCGACATCGACTTCCCCAAGGCCGATTATTTGTCGATGGTGAACAAGCGGTTCATCGCCGACCTGATGCCCAAGCACCCGATCTACATCCCGCTGCTGCCCAAGGAGGCGCAGGCCGTGATCGGCGAGGTTCACGAGCACACGCGGCCGGCGCTGAAGATCCTGCGGGATGAGGGGTTTGAGCTGTGCGATCAGGTGGACATCTTCGAGGGCGGGCCGGTGGTGCGGTGCGCCCTGAAGGAGATCCGCGCGGTGCGCGAGAGCCGGTGCGCGACGGTGCAGCGGGTATCCGAGCAGCCGGTGGAGTCGGGCCAGACGTTCGTTATCGCGAATTGCCGGGGCGCGTTTCGCGCGGCCAGCGGACTGCTGTCGGTGGGCGAAACTGGCGAGCTGACGCTGGGCGCGGACGTGGCGGGGGCGCTTGGCGTGTCGGCCGGCGAGCAGGTGCGCTACGCGCAGATGCGGCACAAGACGGCCGAGCGGTATCACGACGCGAATGTCTCGTTCGATTGACGCCGATTCCGTCGCCGTCGTCCGGTCAGCGCAAACGCGCCCAGTCCGAGCACGCTCAACAATCCCGGTTCCGGCACTGACGCGAACGCCGCCGCCATATCAGTGGCGAATTCCGCCGGCGCGCCGGGGATGGCGGCCGACGGCAGCGTCCCGCCGTAATTCTGCGCCAGCTTCACCAGGTCATTGAAGTCGACGTTGCCATCGAACGTGAAATCGCCGGTGATCCACAGGCGCGACCCATCCACGGTTCCGTAGTTCTGCGCAAGCTTCACCAGGTCGTTGAAGTCCACCATGCCGGTCAGGTCGGCGTCGCCCGACAGCGTGTACCGCGCCAGCACGGCGCTGCCGTCGACCGGCTTGCCCAGGAACGTGCCGCCGGGTCCCAGCGGGACCTCGCTGGACCGCGCGTAGCCCACGGCGCGGCTGCCGCCCGACGCCGCGGCCGTTGATGACGAGATGCCTTGTCCCTGCCAGTTTCCGCCGTTGTAGCCACTTGCGATGTACGAGCGCACGTCCAGCAGGGTACCGGCCCCGCCCGAGCCGTAGTCCACCACCAGGGCGTTGTTGTTCAGGTCCAGCTTGCCGTCGGCGATGAACAGGGCATCCGCCGTCACGCCGTCCCCCACCGCCAGCACCACCGGCGCCCCCCCGGTGGTCACCTTCGCCTGGCCCGAGAGCACCGCGAGGCTCTTCACCGTTTGCGTGGCCGCCGCCTCGAAGGTTGCGCCGGGGGCGACCAGCACGCCGGAACTGTTGGCGATGGAGCCGGTGACCCGCAGGGTGCCGGCGTTGACGGTGGTCGCCCCGGTGTAGCCGTTGACGCCCGCGAGGGTCTGGGCACCCGCGCCGATCTTGGTCAGAGCGATCGAACCGACGCCGCCGTTGATCTGTCCGGCGAAGGATGCCGTGGCGTTGGCATCGCCCAGCGTCAGGGTCGATAGCGCGCCCGGGGCGCCGTTCACGATCTGCCCCTGCACCGCGCCGGCCGCGCCCGCGAGGCCATTGATGGAGACATCCAGCCCGTTGAGGTCGAAGGTCCCGGCGGCGGATGCGCCGCCGTTGACCACCAGGTTTCCGCGCCCGGCGCCCGACGGGATGGCGTTAAAGAGCGCGGGGCGCAGCGTGCCGGCGTTGACGGTGGTGTCGCCGGTGTAGGTGTTAATGGCGCTGAGGGTCAGCGTTCCCGTGCCGACCTTGGTGAGGCCACCGCCGGTGTTGGGCGTGAGGCTCACGTTTCCGGTGATCGCGCCCAAACCTCCGCCGCCGACGATGGTGACGGTCGGTTGCGATGTGTACCCGACGCCGGCGCTGGTGATCTGGATGCCCGACAGGAAGCCCGCAGCCAGGATTGGGACCCCCGTCGCGCCGCTGCCGCCGCCGCCGGTGATCTTGAGGACCGGCGTCGACGTGTAGCCGGTGCCGCCATTGGTCAGGGCGATGGCGCTGACGCCGGACCCTGTGGGCGCGCCCAGCGTTTGCGCGATCGTGATGTTCTTGCCGTTGGTGTCGAAGATCGCGCCGCCCGGCTGGACGTAGGCGGCGGCCAGACCCTGCATGAAGGTGGGATTGTCGGCAGTGGCGCGAAGCGTGCCGCCGTTAAAGTTGAAGGTGCTGGCCCCGCCGCCCTGCAAAACTCCTCGCGTCGTGATCAACCCGCCGCTCCTGAGGTTCACGATGCCCGTGCCAACCGGCGTGTGGCCGAGGCGCAGCACGTCGCCTGCGACGTTGACGGTTCCGCTTCCCGATACGTTGAGAACGCCAGTTCCCTCCTGGCCGACGACCATCATTGCGCCGGGAGTGGTGCTGGTCTGGTTGAAGGTTCCACCGTTGACCGAGAGGACTCCAAAGCCCGAGTAGCGCCCGACGGCGGGGTTAACGCCGCCGGAAGTGACCGATCCACCGAAGACGGTCATCGCGCCCGAGCCGTAGCCGCCGATGTGCAGGTTGCCGGTGGTGTTGAGGGTCCCCGAGTTAATGTCGTAAGCGCCGACGGTGGCGGAGTCGGCGGGCGAAACGCCGCCCAGCAGCCAATCGCCCGGGGCGGCGTTGCTCGTGAAGGTCGCGCCAAATTGATTGACGGATCCCTGGGCCGAGCCGGATCGTCCGACGAATAGCGTCGTCGCCTTGAGCAGGGCAGTGCCCGAGAGGCTCAGCGCGCCCCTGGCGTTCCCTGACTCGCCGACGTTGAGCTCGCCGTTCACGATGTACTGCGCGTTGCCCAGGATGCTCAGCGTACCGTTATCGCCCGTCGATTTTCCCACCGAATTGCCCGAGCCGGTGGTGACATTGTTGCCATTGTTGAAGTTGACGCCGCCGGCGTGAATGTAGAACGGCGCGGCGCCGGTGTTGACGGTCCCCTGGATCATGAGCAGCGCCGAACCCGACTTTTCAAACGGCAGGCTGGCCGCGCTCGCGGAAAGCCCCGCCGTGAACGTCGCCCCAAACGTGTTGTCCACCTGGATGCGTCCACCGGCGGACAAGAGGATCAGGGGTTGGGCGGAGGAGAACGCGGTGGTCCCGGCAATCTGCAGGCCGCCGCCGTTGAAGGCGATGCCGTTGGTGCCGCTGGGCGTGCCCAGCGAGGTAGAGAGGGGAACCGACAACGTCCCCGCGATCAGCGTCGTGCCGCCGGTGAAGTTGTTGGCCGCGTTGAGGGAGACGGTCCCGCCGCCCGCCCCGCCGACGACCAGCGAGTTGGCCCCGGTCAGCGAGTTGGCGTTGGGGAAGATGAGGAAGCCGCCCCCGCCGCCCAGGCGATACGAGCCATTATTGGGCGTGAGCGTGCCCGTGTAGTTCACCTGATTGTTGGACCCCAGGAAGGTGGACAGGTTCAGCCCCGCCGAGGAAAAGTTGAACGACTCCGAGCTGTTTTGCGTCAGCGCCGCGGTCCCAACCGAGATGTTAGCGATCCGGTTGAAGAACGTGCCGCTCAAGTTGGCGTAGTTGAAACCCGTTCCGGCGACGGCGAACCCGCCAGCGAAGATCGTGAGGTTCTTTCCCGCGCCGCCGATCGACGCCGCGGCGTTGAAGATGATCCCGCCGCCGTTGATCGTGGTGCCGCCGGTGTAGGTGTTGGTCGTATTGAGCGAGAGGACGCCGGTGCTGTTCTTGACCAGCGCCAATGTGCCGCCGCCGCCGTCGCTGATGCCAGTGGTGCTGACGCCGACCTGCCCGGCGTTGTTGAACATCAGATCCTTTGCCCCGACGCCGCCGGAGGTGATGCCACCGGTGAAGACCAACCCATTCCCCAGGGCCGGAGTTCCGGTGGTAATGGTGAGGGGGCGCAAAAGAGTGACAGGGGCCCCGATGGTGACTGTATTGACGTTGGGATCGACGTTGATCGCGTACGCGCCCGACGATGTCGAATTGCCGACGTTGATGGGCGAAAGCACGTTCCCCGCCCCGGTAAACGCCAGCGCCGCGGTCGTGCCGCCTGTCGCGGCGGCGTCGCCGATGAGCAGGGGGGTGCCCGCGACGCCGACGTTGCCCGCCACCGACAGCGTCCCGGCGCGGATCGTCACCGGCGCCGCGTAACCGCCGCCGGTCAACGCCAGCGTCCCCGCGCCCAGCTTGGTCAGCGGCGCGGTGGCGACCGTCGGCGTGAGCGCCGGCGACCAGGTCACCTTGGTGTTGGCCGCCGTGTCGATCGTCGCGCCGCTCGCGCCGACAGTGGTCGTCAGAGCCGTGCCCGACAGCGTGAACGTCCCGGTCGTGTGCAGGGTCCCGCCGTTGAAGGCGATCGTCTTGGCAGCGCTGCCGCTCGCGCCGCCGCTGTCCCCGAAGAGTTTGTAAGCCGTGAGGTCGCCGCCATTGAGGTTGAGCGTGGCCGAATTGGCATTGCCTGGCGCAAGGTCGATCGACGCCTGCAGCGCCGCCCCCGGGCTCAGCGTGAGCGACCCGTTGGAGATCTTGGTCATCACGTTGACCCCGACGCCGCCGTTGATCGTCACCGCCGCCCCGTTGGCGATCGTGGCGATCTCGGTAATCGCCGGTGGGTGACCCAGGCTCCAGGTCGCCGCCGCCCAGTTCACCGCGCCCGTGGAGGTCAGGTTGTTGGTCGCCGCCGATGCCACGTCCGGGCCAAGGGTCTGGTTGATGGCCATCTGGTAGGAGGTCAGGGCCGTGTCGTGGACGCGAAGCTCGTTGATCGAACCCTTGAGCAGCGGATCCGATACGTTGTTCGACCGCCCGATATAGTTGGTGGCCTGGCGCAGGTCCCCCACGTTCGCGGTAAGCGGCGAGCTGCCCAGCAGGTTGCCGTCGCGATAGAGCGCCAGTGTGCCGCCGCTCGAGTCCACCACCACCGTGAACAAGCCCGCCGTGTTGTCCGCAAGGCTTCCCGCGACGATGGGCCCCTGCTCGTTGTTGGGAAACTCAGTCGTGCGAAGTCGCAACTGCGTATCGAGCGTGGTCGACTTGGGGGTGAAGTAAAACTTGTCCGCCTGATCCGACCCGAAATCGAAAACCCGTTCCCCAGCCCCGCCGGTCGAATCAAAGGTGCCCCAGATCTCGATCGAAGTGCTTCCCGCCACGGGCAGGAGCGAGAAAACGCTCACGAAGGTATCGGTTCCATTAAAGCTAAGCGCCGAACCGCCGCCGGTGTAAATGGCAGCGCCGTTGACCACCCCGTTAACTCCGCCCACCGAGTCGTTCCCGCTGCCGTTAAAGCTGAATCGGTGCGTCAGCGCCCCCAGGGCCGACTGGGCCGCCAGCGCGACCGCCGCGGCCACCCCCATCCATGTCTTCCGCGATCCGCGCGCGGTCGTTTTCGTGAACTTTGGGACTCTCGAGATCACTTTCCGTCCTCCAGGTACAAATGACGTGTCCATCGCCAAATCTAACAGCGCAACCCCCGATTTGGCCATGACTTTCTTAATATTCACAAAAGACGAGTTCCCGCCATCCGCCGTCCGCGAATCCCTGACCATCGACCTCAACAACTTGTCGCGTTAAGCTTTGGCTCATGAAGCAGATCCTGCTGGTGGTTACGTTTTTTGCCCTTTCGTGCGCGCCCAACACCCCGCCGCCCGCAACCCAGCCGGCCGCTTCCACGCAATACTCTTGGCGTTACCTCTTTAACGGGCAGGACCTTTCGGGGTGGAAGGCGATCGGGTCGGCGGGCTGGCGGGTCGATCAGAACGGGCCGTTCCCGGCCTTCATCGTCGGCGGACAAGAAGGGGACCCAAAACGCTCGGGGCTGTTGACCACCGTCGATCAGTTTCAGGATTTTGAGCTGGAGCTGGACTTTATGATCGACGAGCACGGCAAGTACAACTCGGGCGTCTACATTCGCAACGACCCGGGCAAGGGCGGGCGCAGTGGCTATCAGGTGAACATCGGGCGCGGGAAGGCCGAGGAATATTGCGCCGGGGTCTTCACCGACAAGTGGCTGGCGAAGGGGGACGAGACCGACACGATCCGAAAGGTGCTGGACTGGAACTCGATGACGATCAAGGCCGTCGGGCCTCACCTGGAGGTGTCTTTGAACGGGAAGAAAGTCGTCGATTTTACCGACGATAAGCCCGAACCGAAGTTTTTGCAGAAGGGCGTGATCGGGCTTCAGACCTACGGGGCGGAGGGCCATGCCGGTTGGGTGAAATTCCGCAACATCAGGATTCGCGAGATCCCGCCGCCGCCCGTTGGTTGAGCGCATCGTTGTCGTCGCCATGACTATCCGTCCGTACAGTCCGGCCGACCTCCCGCGACTCCAGGAGATCACCGCGCGCACGTTCGGGCCGGTTTCGATCGACCGAAACATGGAGAACGCGCTGGGGCGGTTCGGCGAGAACGGCTGGGAGGGTCGCAAGCTGGCGGCCATCGCCGACGACTGCCGCTTGCAACCCGACGGGGTGTTCGTCGCGCTGGCGGACGAAGACGGCCAGACGATCGTCGGCTACGTGACGACGCGGATCGATCAGGCGGGGGGCGTGGGGCAGATTCCCAACCTCGCGGTCGATCCCGCGCATCAGAATCGGGGCGTCGGCCGGGCGCTGCTGGAGCACGCGATCGCGTTTTTCAAGCAGCGGGGGCTGGCGGTGGCGAAGATCGAGACGCTGGAGCAGAACCCAGTGGGGCAGGCGCTTTATCCGTCGCTGGGGTTTGCGGAGGTGGCGCGGCAGATTCATTATGCAATGCGGATTGATGGGGCGTGATCTCAGGCGCGATGTGCGAACGGTAATCAAGGTCTTTCTCCCTCTGCCGGTACTCCGGGCGAGGGAGAAAGACGCCCCTGATCCAGCCGCGCCGGCCCTCCGGGGGAGGAGGGATGATGCGCTTTGCGCCTACGCCACAGCCACCGCCGCCTTGGCCAGCGCCGCGGCGATGTACTGCGTGGCTTCTTCCGCACCGCGGGGGCGGTCGAAGAAGTAGCCTTGCGCTAGATCGCAGTCCATCGCCTGCAGCAGGGCCACCTGGTCGCCGTTTTCCATGCCTTCGGCGATCAGCTTGATGTTCAGGTTTCGCGCCAGGTTGACGATCGCGTGAACCACGGCCGCATACTCGCGCCGCTCGCTCACGTTTCGGATGAAGGTGCGGTCGATCTTCACGCCGTCGAGCGGGAAGCGGTGCAGGCAGCTCAGCGACGAGTGGCCGGTGCCGAAGTCGTCCATGTGCAGGCGGACGCCCAGGCGCTTGATCTGATGGAGCAGGCGCGCCCCGTCGTCGGCGTCGCGGATGACGGCGGTCTCGGTGATCTCCAGCACGAGGTTGGCCGGGGGGATGCCGCTTTCAGAAAGAAATTGCCCGATCCGCTCGATCAGGTCCGGCGCGGCGAGCTGACGCGCCGACAGATTTACGCTCATTGACAGCGCGGGCAACTTCCCGAACGCGTCGAGCCATGCTTTGAGCTGTTTGCACGCGGTGCCGAGCACCCAGTAACCCAGCGGCACGATCAGGCCGGTCTCCTCGCAGCAGGGGATGAAATCGCCCGGCGGAACGATGCCGCGGCCGCGGCGGTTCCACCGCACCAGGGCCTCGAACCCTTCGAGCCGCCGGTCGGACAGGGAGATGATCGGCTGATAATGCACGATCAGCTCGCCGCGCTCAATCGCGCCGCGCAGGTCGTTTTCGATCTCCAGCCGCCGGGTGACCTCCTCGTGCATCCGGCGGTCGAAGATGACATAGCGCGCCTTGCCGGTCGCCTTGGCGTGGTACATCGCGGTATCGGCGTCGCGAAGGGCGTCTTCGGCGCTGGCGTAATTCAGGGCGCTGGTGGTGATGCCGATGCTCGCGGTGCTGTGGCATTCGCGCCCGGGCAGGGCGTAGGGAGCGCTGAGGAGCTTGAGCAACCCTTCGGCGAATCGGCCGGCATCCGCGACGTCGGCGATGCCGTCGACGAGCACCACGAACTCGTCGCCGCCCAGGCGCGCCGCCATCGCCTCGCCGGCGCTGGGGGACAGGCTTGGCAGGGAATCGGCCAGGCGGTCGGCGATGCCTTTCAGGAGTAAGTCGCCGGCCTCGTGGCCCAGGCTGTCGTTGATCAGCTTGAAGCGGTCGAAATCCAGGAAGAGCACGGCGAACTTATAGGAAGCATCCTCCTGGGCGCGGCGGACGGCATTGGCGAGTTGCTCGGTGAACATCGCCCGGTTGGGCAGGCCGGTGAGTTTGTCGTGCAGCGCCAGGTACGTCAGCTCGCGCGTGCGCTGCTGCACCATCAGCTCCATTTCGTCGAGCTTGAGCCTGGCGGCGCGGCGGAGCATCCATTTTTCGCTCAGCGCTGTCGCGAGCTGGGTTACCTCGACCGGGTCGAACGGCTTTTTCAGGATCAGCATCCGATCCGTCAGTCCGAGCTTCTTGGAGATCTCATCCCACGAATAATCGGAGTAGGCGGTGCAGATGACGACTTGCAGCTCGGGATCGACCTCCCACAGCCGCTGAATCGTCTCGACGCCATCCCATCCCGGCGGCATGCGCATGTCCACGAACGCGACGGAGTAAGGCCGGCCGGCGCGAAGGGCCTCTTCCAGCTTGGCCAGGGCTTCGCGGCCCTGCAGCGCCGAATCGAGCTCGAATTCCATGCGCTGCGGCGTTGCTGAACCGGAAATCGCCGGATCGGAACCGAACAGCGCCGCCTTGGCGCCGGCGAGTTTGGACGGCGTCGCGGCGGCGGTCAGCGTCTTGCGAAAATCGGCGTGGATCGCGTCGTTGTCGTCAACGATCAGGATTCGGCGCGAGGATTGCGGCGTCTTGGTCATCGTTTGCCTTGTAATTGGGTCTGGGGGGTCGATGCGGTTGCTTGGATCGGCAGTTCGAGGGTAAATGTCGCGCCGGCGTTCGGGCCGTCGCTGGCGGCGGTCAACGAGCCGCCCATCTCCCGCGCCGCGTTGGCGGCGCTGTGCAGGCCAAAGCCGTGGCCTTCGGATTTGGTCGTGAACCCGTGCGAGAAGATGCGGGTGAGATTTTCCGGCGTGATTCCGATGCCGGTGTCGATCACGCGGAAACGAAGGACAGGTTCGGGGCTGCCGTGCACCCGCTGGATCACCAGCGTGATGCGCCGGGTCGTTCCCGTGCCCTCCTTCACCGCGTGTTTGGCGTTGCCGATCAGGTTGATCAGGATTTGCAGCACTTTGTGCGCGTCGAGCGGCACGGCTTGAATGTTGTCGAACTGCCGCACGACCTCGATGTCGTGCCGGTGCAGCGCCCCGCCCTGCATCGCCAGCGCCGATTCCATCAACTGCGCGGGCTCGGTGGGCGTCAACACGCTTCCCTTCTTCGCCAGCGATTGCTGCGCCGAGACCGTCTGCTTGATGTGCTCGATCCCCCGCGCCAGGTTGGATAGCTCGGCCAGCATGGCCACCTGCTCTTCACCCAGGCATTGCGCCAGCTCGACGATGAACCCCGGGACGAGTTTGCCCCGCTCGTCGCCGGACAGGAACGCCGGCAGGTCGTCCTTGTGCAACACGATCATCTCGCCCACCTTCGCCAGGCTGGCGACTTCCGATTGCCGGAGCTTGTTCGATACGACAGTGGCCGAAACGTTCACGCTGTTGAGCACGTTGCCGACATTGTGCAGCACGCCGGTCGCCACTTCCGCCATCCCCGCCTGACGCGACGCAGCCAAAAGCCGGTTGTTCAGCTCGTCGCGCTCGGCCTCGGCGCGCTTCCGTTCGGAAATGTCGCGCAGGGACGCGATGTAGACCGGCGGTCCGTCGATCCGCGCCGCGGTGATCGCCATCTCGGCCGCGAACGTGCTCCCGTCGGGCCGCCGCGCCGTCACTTCGATCTGTCGGCCCATGACCGTGCCGCTTTCGCTGGTGAGGAACGCCCCCGCGTCCGCCCAGCGCGGCGGGACGATGAACTGCGCGATCGGCCGCGAGATCGCATCCGCCGCGGCGCATGCGAAAGCCCGCTGCGCCGATGGGTTGAATTCGATGATCCGCCAATAGGCGTCCACGACCATTACGCAATCGAGCGACGTCTGGTGGATCGCCGCCATCTGGGCGTTGCCGCGCTCGATCTGGGCCGTGCGCTCGCGGACGCGCTCCTCGAGCAGTTCGTTGGCGGCGCGGAGCGACGTGAGCCGGCCCAGTGCCTCGGCGACCGCCCCCGCGCCGCGTCCGACGTGCCGGCGGAGCATCAGGCCTCCCGCGACGATCGCCGCCGCCGCGACCGCCACCCAGATCATTGCGCGGTCCCGCGTGCGGATGATATCCGCCTGCATCGCCGCGCCGCGGGCGATCGCCTCGCCCTCGCTGGCCTGGTTCACCCCGCGCACTTCCGTCAGCACCCGCTCGCTCAGCGGCATCAGGCGGTTGACCAGCGCCGAGTTGGCCTCTGCATTCTCCCCGCGCAGGAACGTCTCGACAATCTGCTTGCACGCGGCGTTCCAGGCGTCGAACTGCGCCCGCACCGCCGGCGCTCGCGCCGCCCCAAGCGCCGTGATCCGCGCCGACAGGTCCGCCTGCCGCGTGTCCAGGTCCGTCACCAGCCGCTCCAGCACGTCCGGGTCCTTTTCCCGCAGCAGCGTCTGCAGCGCGTTCTGCGCCAGCGACAGCGATTCGATCAGCGCATGCGATGAGCGGAGCTGCTCCTGAACCGCGGTAGACGAAGCCGCTGCCGTCCGCGCCACCCGCCCCAGGGCCAAATGATAAAACGCCGCCACGCCCGCCATGGAAACCACGCACACTGCGATCAGCAGCAGCAGAAGTCCCGACGCTCCCGCATTCTTAAGTTTAGCGACCGACGCCTTCACGACGATTGACCTGCTTCCCGAATGAGAGACTCACGGCTTCAACTTGCTAACGTCCAACCCGACCACCAGCGACCCGATCGCCTTTCCCTCATCGTCGAGGATCGGCACTGCCACCTGCATCTGCTGCACGCCCGTCGATTCGTCCACTTCGATGGGCCCGCGCCAGATTTCGCCCTTCATGGGCCGGTCGTGCTTGGGCTTGCCCAAGTGAATCCAGTTGGTCGGCTTGGTCAGAAATCCCACCTTCGCGCCGTCGGCCGCGCTCACAAACGCCTCCGACACCGTCGCGTCCTTCTTCGATTTGAGGAACAACCCCACCTCGTTCTTGGTAAACCTGCGCACGAACGGATCCAACACGCTCAGCGTCTTCCACGTCTGCTGGTTCATCGCCCGCTCGGCCTCCGGAGTCGATTCGTTGCGCGCCCGCACCGCCCGCACGATCACCGGATCGGCCGCCCACGCCTGGATGTCCTTCACCTTCGCGTTAACCCGAGCCAGCACCTCATCGTCCGCATCCTCCCCCGCGCGAACCGGGACTGTGCCCACCATCACTACGAACAACGCAAGCGCGCAAATCGCGCGCCGCCGCATTGAATTGCGCATGACAACTCTCCTTATGGAGAGATTCGGATATTTCAGGGCAAGGCTTTGCGCGATTTTTAGACGGGATGGCGAAGTTGTCGGACCTTAACCGGGCCGACTCGCCAACCCCAGGTGCGCCAGCACCGCATCGGTCATGTGCGCGACGGAAAACTGCTCCGCCAGCGCTCGCGCATTGCGCGATAATTCCCCGTGCAGCGAGTCATCGGTCAATAACCGCCCGAGTTGCGTCGCCAGGTCTCCCGTGCTCCAGGCCTCGAATGACAGGCCGCCCCGTCGTCCGTCCGCCCCCGCGATCACCTCCGTGATCCCCCCCAGGTTGGGCACCAGCACCGGCGTCCCGTAACTCATCGCCTCCGCCGCCACCATCCCGAACGGCTCGCGGTGGATCGATGGGTAAACGATGCACCGGCTATACCGAAACAGCGCCGCCCGCAGCTCGTTCGACACCCGCCCCTTCCAAAATGCCTTCAGCCGCAGATGATCGTCGATCGCCTCCATTGACTTGCGGTATTGCAGCCCGAAGCTCGACCCCCCCACGCAAGCCAGCCGCAGCGCCACGCCGCGGTCCATCAGCATTCGACATGCGTAAAGCAGCAGATCGATCCCCTTCTCCGGGTCCTGCCGACCCAAATACGTCACCAGCGGCACGCCGGGCTTGAGGGTCGTAAACTCCTGCCGGATCAGCTCCAGATCCTTCGCCCGCTGCGTCTCATCGTAAGGTCCGGCCGGCGGGGGCAGCTCGATCCCGGGGTAAATCGCCCGAACCTTGGCCGGATCGATCCCCATCTCATCCCTCAGCCGCAGGATGTAATCCTTGCTCACCGCCACCGCAGGCCACGGCGACCCATCCACCGTCTCCCGCAGCACCCGGTAATAATCATCCAGCCGCCGAATCTGCTTGGCAAAATGGGCGAAGATCTCCTCTCCCTGAAACGTCGGCAGGTAGTCAAATTGGGCCTTTCCCCGTTCCTTCACCCGCTGCGGGATCGGACAGGTCCATGCGAACGTCGGCAACAGGTGGGTCACGCCGTCACGGATCAGCCACCGTTCGAGCCGGTCCAGCAATGCCGGATCACCCCGCCCGCCATCACAAATGACGCGCATGAGGTTCCCCATCAGCATCGCCACGTATTCCGGATGGATGTTCACAAATCGCCGCCGCCGCTGCGCCGGCACCAGCCCGAACACCTTTCCATATTGGTCCGCCAGCCCCGACGGCTTCTTGAACCGGTACCGCGTTCCCCGCGCCAGGACCGACTGCGGAATACCCGCATCCACCAGCTCGGGGTTCTTCTCCATCATCCAGTAAATGTGCACCTTGAACCCCCGCCGGTGCAGGTCGTTCGCCAGGCGCATGTCCCGGATGATCGCCCCCTCGTAAGCACCGGACGTGAAGGCCAAAAACGCGAAAACCGGCTGCGGCATGTGGTCGTAAGATTAGCTGGCCGGCCAAGCGCTGGCAAAACTGACGCAGTTCGTGGCGGCAATTACACAGCGATGTATGCTGGGCTTGCCACGGCATTTACGCGGTTAGAGGCGTCAGGCGCGTCACAGGCGGAATAAATTTGCCCCTGTTTTGGGTTCTAAGGGAACCTGCTTTGCTTGACTTGTAATGCTTTGGCATCCGGCGGAGTCGGGTTCATTATGTAAGGGGGTTTCAGCGTCCAGTGGTGTGCGCGCGAGACGGAGTTTCGCGAGGAAGTTTGAGCGATGTTAGCCAGAAACCCCCAGTATCAGGTCCGTCACGCCCAGGTGCGATTATCGCCCCGCGGCAGCGTCTTCTCGCACGCCGAGGCGTGCAGGCTCTTCGCCTTGGCCGTCGCCCAGGCGGCCAAGCAGGTGCTCATCGACTTGCAACTCGTCGAGGATGCGACAACGTCCGCCTTTGCCCAGATGATCCTCCTCCGCCGGTCACTCTTGCGCACCGGCCGCGACCTTTGTCTGACAGGTTTGCACGACCGCACCGCGGGGGTGTTCGAGGTCAACCGATTGGGCGCAGTCCTCCCGACCGCGTGAATTATTTTTCCCAAAGGGCCGCCAGCGCTTTCCATTCCTCCTGCTTCATCTTCCACGCGATGACCGCGGCGGCATCCGCATCGAAAATGTTCCCGTCGATCGCCGCCAGCCGCGGCAACTTCGCATTCGGATAAGCCGGGAATCGGTTCAGCGTCTGAAACGATTCCAATGAATTGCCGGTGTGGCAGTCCGCGCAGGAATTCAACGTGACATGAAGGTCCGGCTTGTCGCGAACCTTTCCCGCGTTGCGAAACTCCAGCGGGTCGAACAGGTGCGCGCGGAAAAGCGGCGAGATCGGTTCCGTGTCCTCCGGGCTGACTGCCCTCAACCCGCCTGATTCACCTGCGAATAGCTTCGCGCGGGATCGCACCAGCTCGAACACATCGTATTCGCCTGAGTCGTTGGACCGCCGCCCGTCGACGGTCCCGCGCACCGCCGCCCGCGGCGTTTCCCGCACCACCCGGATCTGAATCTCATCCACCAGCGGCGTCGAGCGGATCTTGCCGGCGCGGTCGATCACCATCGTGCGCCGGATCAGCGCGAACCGCGTGCCCCGCGGCGGCGCGGGCAGGTTGGGATTCAGGCGCACCAGCGTCCGGTTGTCCGTGCGCGTCGGCGGGATCGTCACCAGCGGGTCCTTGGCGTCGCGAACCGATGTAAGGTACGCCAGCGTCGCCGCCCGGCCGCCGGGAAGATTGATGAACACGTCGAACGCCGTCCGCCCGCGAAAGTCCACGACGTGAGTCCTGGCCGCAAACGTTTCGCCCGACTTCAGCGCCACCCATGGCCCATCCGCCGCGAGCAGGTCGCCCGGCAGATAAGGCCGGTTAGGCTTTTCGGCGTCGTACTCCGCCGGAAATGTCTTCGACGCCACCGCCCGCGCATAAGTATCGGGCAAGGCGGCGATCTGCTCGTCCGACAATGCGAGCCGGCGAATGGCCTTCGCCAGCGGAGCCGTCAGCTCCGGCGTCTCGGTATTTCCCTCGTAAGGGTTCCCGCGCTGCGCCCAGTCAAACACCGCCCAGAGATCGCGTTGCAGGATCGCCGCCTTCACCGGGTCCGGACCGCCACCATCAGCCTTGGTGGCCAGGAACTCGTCGAGGAGGCCGACGAACACCTTGTGCGACGTCCCCTCCTTCAGAAACTTGGTCTCCCCATAAAGCAGTGGGTCCAGCACATCGTGCCCGATCTGCGTCCCATCGCCGCTGGTGCGAATGAAGATCGATCGGTGCAGCCGGTTCCAAAGGTGGTTCGCATCGGGATCGTAAGGCGCGCCGGCCGGGTCCGGCGCGGGCGCAGCGGACGCCGTCAACGCAAACAAAAATCCCAGCGTCGCCGCCAGAGATTCGCTGAAATATCGTTTCATCGATCGTCCTCCGCCCAAGCAGCGCGCGCGTAAAGACATCACATCGATATTACGTCGAGCAAGCAGCCCAACCCAATAGCCCTGAATTCCTTCGTGCCTTCGCGACTTCGTGGTTCACCTGATTTTTTATTCGGGTTAACCCAGAACCCCCTCGATCACCCGCCCATGCACATCCGTCAGCCGCCGGTCGATCCCGCTGTGCCGCACGCTCAATTTCTCGTGATCGATCCCCAGCAGATGCAAGATCGTCGCGTGAAAGTCGTAGCTCGTCGTCGCGCTGTCAACGGCCTTCCACGACCACTCGTCGCTCTCGCCGATCGTCGCCCCGCCCTTGATTCCGGCCCCCGCGAACCACGACACGAACGTCCCGCCGTTGTGATCCCGCCCCACGCTCCCCTGGCTGAACGGCATTCGCCCGAATTCCGTCGTCCACACCAATAAGGTCTCGTCGAGCATCCCGCGCGACTTCAAATCTGCCAGCAGCGCCGCCGCCGGTCGGTCCATTCGCCCCGCGGCCACCTTCAACTCCTTGGCGATGTCGGTGTGATTGTCCCAGTTGTCCGCCCCGCCCCCGTGGCCGCTCCAGACCTGCACGAATCTCACTCCCCGCTCCACCATGCGCCGCGCGAGCAGGCACCGCCTGCCGAAATCCGCCGTTTCCGGTTGATCCAGCCCGTAAAGCGACTTGGTCGCCGCCGATTCGCCGGCCAAATCCAGCAAATCCGGCGCTGCGAGTTGCAGCCGCGCCGCCAGCTCGTAACTCTCGATTCGTGCCGTCAACCGCGAATCCCCCGGACGATCCTGCGCGTGCGCTGCGTTCATCTCTCGAAGCAGCGCCAGCCCGTCGGCGCGGCTCTGCGGCGTGATCTGCTTCGCGCCCGCCGGCGGACGCAGATGGGTGATCGGCTGGGGCGCGGCGGCGTTAATGACGGTGCCTTGGTGATTGGCCGGCAGGAATCCCGCCGTGAACGCGCTGCGGCCGTTGTAAGGCAATCCCTTCGCGTCCGGCAGCGCCACGAACGCCGGCACATCGTCGGCCAGGCTCCCCAGGGCGTACGAGACCCACGCGCCGGCGCACGGGAAACCGGGCAGGAGGAACCCGCTGGTCTGCAAGTAGGACGCCGGACCGTGGACGTTCGACGCCGATCGCATCGCCATGAGGAACGCCATGTCGTCCACGTGCCGCGCCAGGTGCGGCAGGGCGCTGCTGACCCACCGCCCGCACTGCCCGTGCCGCGCCCACTCGAACGGGCTTCGCATGACCGCCCCAGGGACGCTGATGCTCGCCTCGACCCGCTGACCACCCCCCGGATCAAACTTCTGCCCGTGCCGCGCGATGAGCTGCGGCTTGTAATCGAACAAATCGCACTGGCTCGCCCCGCCGTTCATGAAAAGCTGGATCACCTGCTTGGCCCGAGGCGCCCGCGGCGGCGGCGCGGCCGCAAACGATTCCCGCTGAAGCAGCGACGCCAGCGCGATGCCGCTCAGGCCCGTCGTCAGGCTGCCAAGCAGATCGCGGCGTGTGGGTTGAACGTTCATCGCGCATTTAATCGACGTAAAGGAACTCGTTGCCGTTCACCAGCAACTGACAGCCGTTGGCCAAACCGTGCCGGCGAACATACTCGGCAAACTTCGCGCGTTCACCCTCACGCGGATCGCGCAGCAAGATCAGTCGAAACGCGGCCCGGGAGGGCGAGGCTCCGTCCGAGCCGTTTTCCGCCTTCGTGCCACGGGCGGCTTGTCCGCCCGTGTCCTTTTCAATGCGCGCCGCAATATGCTCGCACTGCCGAATCACAAACGCATCGTTCATCATCGCCAGCGCCTGCAGCGCCGTCGTCGACGCCCCGCGCACTGCCGTCACCGCGCCGCCGTCCGGCACGTCCAGCGCTTCCATAAACGGGTCCGGCACCGTGCGGAACAGAAAACGGTAGATCGCCCGCCGCCGCGACGCCGGGGCGTCCGGATCGAAGTGCTCGTAATCCAAAAACGCCGGGTTGCCGCCGGGATTGAACGTCGCGTCCCCGCGCTCGATGAATTGCACCGCCGGCGGGCCGCCCATCGTCAAATCCAGCCGCCCGCTCAGCGCCAGCAGGCTGTCGCGCACCTGCTCGCCGGTGAGCCGCAGCCGATTTTGCCGCCACAAGAACCGATTATCCGCGTCCACCGCCGCCCCGCCGTGCGTCGCCAGCGTCGATTGCCGCCACGTCTGGCTCGTCAGGATCAACCGGTGCAGCGCCTTGATCGATCCCTTCGCATCATCCCGAAACCAGATCGCCAGCCAATCCAAAAGCTCCGCGTGACTCGGGCTCCCGCCCATCTTCCCAAAATCGTTGGGCGTATCGCACAGCCCGCGCCCGAAATGATACGACCACGCGCGATTGACGATGCTCCGCCAGGTCAGCGCGTTGCGCTCGTCTGCAAGCCAACGCGCCAGCGCCGCCCGCCGCGCGGATTCATCCGTATCCTTGATCTGCAACTCGCGCGGCATCCCCGGCACGCAACCGAGCGTGCCCGGCCCGACCAACTCACCCGGCTTGGTCAGGTCCCCGCGCGCCAGCACGTGGATGGGCCGCGGCTGCGGCGTGGGATGGAAGTTGGCCCCGTCCGGCGGAAAATCCCGCGTGATCGCATAGACCATCCGCGGCGCAGGCAGCGCCGCCAGCGCCCGCTGGTTCTGGTCCGTCAACACCGCCAGCGCTAAGTCACGCTTTTGCGCCGCCGTGCGCTGCTCCGCCGGCACCTTCAGGATCGCCGTCAATTCCGCCGTTAGCGGCTTGAGCACGTCCGCGGCGGTGGCATCGTCGCTGGCTGATAGGCGGAATCGCCCGATCCCATGGCCCGGCGCGTTGGCGTTGTGCTCCAGCAGAAACGTGAACGTCGTCTTCGCGGGATACTCGGCCGGCTCCTTGACCTCGAACACCACCTCGTGCGCCTCGCCGTAGCGCGGGTGGATGCCCCAGTGGGTCTCGTTCTTCCCGTCGATCGCCTGCGCCGCGGAGATGGCCGGGCCTTCGTCGTAGTCGGCCGATGCCCGCGCGAAGACGATCGGCTTGCCGCCTTCCTTGGCATCCGGCGGCGCGGCGAACGCGCGAAACTCCGACAGGTGAAAGTTGCCGTTGTCCCACCGCCCCGGCCCGCGATGCGCCAGGCGATCATCAGGCAATACCTCCAGCCGCACCGCGCTCAATCGCCCCGCTGGTCGCCGCGCCGTGACAATATACGTGTCCTTCGCCGGCCGCGTGCCGCTGGCGAACCATGACCCGTCATTCTGCTTCGCCAGCGCCGCCCCGCCGGTCGAGATCACGCTCACGATCTCCAGCGCCCCCCACGATTTCTCGCGCTTCGCTCGCGCCTCTTCCCAGGTGGCGATTTTTTTTGCGATGCCCAGCCCTTCCAGTAGCGCAGTGTCGCCGGCCTTGAGCGCTCGCTGCTCGGCCAGCAGCCGCCCGCGCTCCGCTCTGGTCTTCGCGTCCGTATCAAACGGCCGGTTCGCCCGATCCACCCCCGCGAACACCGCCTGCAGCGAGTAATACTCGCGCTGCGTGATCGGATCGAACTTGTGATCGTGGCAGCGGGCGCAGTGGATCGTCAGGCTCTGGAACGTGCCGAAGGCCGCGCTCACCATGCTGTCGCGGTCCAGGTTCTGGGCCATGCGATGGTCGATCGTGTCCTCGCGCACCGTCACCATCAGCGTGTGATCCCACGGCCCGGCCGCGAGAAACCCCAGCGCCACCGTCGCCTGTGGATCGTCGGGAAAGAGGACATCCCCCGCAATTTGCTCCTGCACGAAGCGCGCGTACGGCTTGTCCTCATTGAACGCGCGGATCACGTAATCGCGGTAAGGCCAGGCGTTGAACCGAGCGAAGTCGTGATCGTTCCCGTGCGTGTCTGCGTAGTTGGCCACGTCCAGCCAGTGCCGCGCCCAGTGCTCGCCATAGCGTGGCGAGGCGAGCAATCGCTCGACCAGCTTTTCGTAAGCCCGCTCGTCCTTGTCGGCAAGGAATGCGTCAACTTCCTCCGGCGTCGGCGGGAGACCGCTCAAGGCGTAACTCAATCGCCGAATCAACGTCCGCCGGTCCGCCTCGGGCGACGCCGCAAGCTTCTTCTCCGAAAGCTTCGCACGAACGAATGCATCGATCGGATTGGCCGCGCCGCTCGGCACGGTGGGCCTAATCAGCGGCGTGAGCGACCAATGCGGCTTCCCCGAGTCTCTCGAGCCCGCCAGCTCGTCAGGCCAGACCGGACCGGCGTCGATCCACTTCCGCAGTATCTCAACTTCGGCCGCAGTAAGACGAGGCTTGCCGCTCTTCTCCGGCGGCATCACCATCTCGTCGTCCTGCCCGCTCACGTAGCGGATCAGCGGGCTGGCCTTGGCGTTATGCGGAACGATCGCCGCCTTGCCGCTATCCCCGCCCCGCAGCGCCAACTCCCGCACGTCCAGCCGATAACCGCTCTTGCGCTTTTCCGCCCCGTGACACTCGTAGCAGCGTTTTGCAAGAATGGGCCGAACGTCCCGCCCGAAATCCACCGCCGCATTTACGGACGTTGCGACTCCCAGGAGCAAGATGGCGGCGGCGGCGTTCATCGCGGCGATGCAGTCTACCGTGCCGATACACCGATTGTGTGATATCGTTCGCTCTCTCTCGCAGTGGAAAGGCTTTGAAGCTTGGACGTCTATCGATCAGTCGTGATCACCGGCGGCGGGGGCATGCTCGCCCACGAATTGAAACGGTCGTTGGCGGCCCGGAGCATCCACCCCTTCGCCGCCACCCGCGCCGACTGCGACATAACCGACAAATCGCAGGTGGCCCGCCTCTTTCAAACCCATCGCCCCACCCTGGTGCTGAATTGCGCCGCCCACACCGCGGTGGACCAGTGCGAAGACGAACCCGACCGCGCTAATTCGCTCAATGGCACGGCAGTTGGGTACCTAGCTGAATTCTCAAGGGAGTATTCCGCCAAGCTTATCCATTTTAGCACTGATTTCGTGTTCGACGGACATTCTGTCACTCCCTACCGACCGAACGACCCCCCAAATCCTCTATCGAAATATGGACATTCAAAGCTTTTAGGGGAATTGGCAATTCGTGAGATTGCCCCACCTGCCTGGCTTACCATCCGCACCTCCTGGCTCTTCGGCAGGCATGGCAATTGCTTTCCCAAAATCATCCTGGATCGGGCTCGTGCGGGCCATGCGTTAAAGGTTGTAAATGACCAGGTAGGTTGTCCAACTTATGCGGTCGACTTGGCTACGGCCGTTTTTGATCTGGTGGATCGCCAAGCTTGCGGAATCTGGCATATCACGAATGATTCGCCGACAAGTTGGTACGATTTCGCAACCGCAATTGTGAAGGAATTCTCGGTGCCAGCAGAAGTTACACCGATTTCAACAGCCCAGTGGGTCGCCATGCGGCCAAAACAGGCGCGGCGGCCATTTTTTAGCGTTTTGGATATTTCTCAGTTTTTTGCGCTAACGGGTCGAAAAATGCGGCCTTGGTATGAAACGCTTGGAGATTATCGGACGGAATGCGAAAAAAGCTCATAGCCCCGTCCGATTCTGGTCGATTACAATTAAAGCGACCCAAAGAGGTTGCTTGACTGATTCTGGTGAGTAAGTGATAGAATACGCGGTAACGGCTGGGACTGTTTCGGAGTTGGAGTAAAGCATCCACGTCCAAAGCATCCCCGGTTGCAGAAACCTTAGAGGCACGCGGAGAACGAGAAGTTCATCGTGCCGTCAGCGGCGATCGCATGAGGCGGTCGTCCGCCCGGATGTAGTCCGTTCGCACCGAAAGAGTGGACCCTCGCGCGCAATCGTGGGTGAGAGCGCGCGGTCGGGGAAATCGGAGCGAAATGGAAGCCAAGGGAAAAATGCCTCTCGCGGCGGCGTCTTTACGCCGCGGGCGGCTGATCGTCCCTAGGGAAGGAACGTGCGTGGCGTCATGAAAGCAGTCGTACTAGCTGGTGGCCAGGAGTTCGGACAGTGCCCGTTATCGCGGCAACTGCCGCGGGCGCTATGGCCGGTCATCGACCGGCCCATCATCGAGAGCGTTTTGAGTGCGTTGCGGGGCGCTGGGATCGGCCAGATGGCGATCTCGGCCAACGGGCGGACGCATACGATCGCAGCGAAACTGGGGTACAACCCCACCCCCGACGTAACCATTCATTATTCGGAAGATGCGATGCCGCGCGGGGCGGCGGGGTGCATCAAGGATTGCGAGGAGTGGCTCGGCAACGAGCGCTTCCTCGTCTGCCAGGGAACGAGCCTTTACCTGGGGGTCGATTTCGCACACTTGCTCGACGAGCACAAGAAGAGCGGGGCGGCGCTGACGGTGGCGGCGACGGTCGAGAGCACCAACGACCTCGATCGCCAGATGCAGCTCAAGCCCGCGGGGCTTTACGTCTGCGAGCCGGCGGTCTTCCCGTTCATCAAGACCAAGGGGTACCAGGACATGAAGGAGCAGCTCATCCCACGGCTGACGGAGAAGGGCCTGAAGGTTCAGGCCGTTCCGCTGACCGGGAAGGTGCATTCGATCCGCAACGAAGAGTGGTACCTGAACGCGATGGTGGATCTGCTGAACGATCCGACGCACCGCAAGGCGTTCGTGGAGCACCTGCCGGCGAAGCTGCCGGGGATCTGGATTCACCCGTCGGCCTACGTGCATCCCAATGCCCGGGTGATCGGGCCGGCGTACGTCGGCGCCGGGACCAAGGTGCTGGCGGACGCGGTCGTGATCGGCCCGGCGGTGATCGGCGAAAATTGCGAGATCGCGGGGGACGCGGTGATTCACGAATCGATTCTCTGGAACGAATCGCGGGTGGGGCGCGGCGCGATGGTGGAGCAGGCCGTGGTGGCCGGCAAGGCGGTGGTGGCCCCCAACGTCGAGGTTCGCGGTTCGATCGTGCTGGATACGGCGCTGTCGTCGGCGGAACGGACGAGTTTGTCGGGGAGTACCGACCTGTCGCCGCAGGAACTGACGGGACAGCGATGGTGGAAACGGCTTTGGAAAGGATTTAAGCCGCAGGTTAGTAGGCAGTAGGCAGTAGGTTGACTTCGATCGGTGCGGTAATGCTGGTGAGACGCATGTCCGATTGCAGTTGCAGACGAGGCGCATCGCGATGAGTGACAATCGGAGCCTTCAACGACTGAGCCAGCAGGGGCAGCGGGCGGGGGCCATCATGACCCCGCAGGGCCCGGCGATCATCCAGGTTATCGATATTCCCTCGGGGCCGCTGGGATATGCGGGTCCGGGCACGGGCGGCGGCGGCGGCGGTGGGCGGCGTCCGGGCGGCATCAACATCCTGGGCGCGATCCTGCGCCGCTGGTGGCTGGTGCTGATCGTGACGGTGCTGATCGGCGGGGGGGGGATTTACGCGGGGAACAACTTTGTCAAACCGGTTTACATCGCCACGGTCAAGCTGAGCTGGACCGATCGCACGCCCGATGGCCAGGGGACCACGCGGATCATCACGCAGGCGACGGATGTGCTGACCGGGCGGGAGATCCCGGTGCTGGCGGCGGCGGACCCGGACATGCAGGCCGCGTGTCCGTGGCTGGTGGGCGGGCGGGACATCAACGACCCTGCGGTGCAGGCGGACGTGATCCAGAAGCTGAAGGAAACGGCGACGGCCGAGGCGAACAAGCTTTACCAGACGGTGCAATTGCAGGTGACGCGCAAGGACGCGGTGGAAGCGGCGCGGATGGCCAATGCGTTCGGGCGGGCGTTCGTCAAGTGGTGCCAGGATCAGATCAAGGGGGACCTGGACGGTCAGATAGCGCAATACGCGGCGAACGTCGAGGAAAAGCGGACGCTCAAATTGGCTTTGTCGGCGGAAAAGACCCGGCTGATGGTCGAGCACCGCATCGACAAGGACGCGCGTGAGTACGAGTCGGCGATGGCGCTGGCGGCGGAGACGATGAAGCTGCAGATGGAGGGGAAGGTGAACCTCGCGGCCGCCGAGGCCAAGGTGAAGGAGCTGCAGAACTCGGGGATTCGCCGGCCGGACCAGGAACTGATGTCGCTGGAGCTGGTGAAGAAAGAGAAGGAGGCGGACAACGTCCTGCAGACTTATCTCAAGCAGTACGTGGACGCGATCAACACCCAGCAGTCGGAAAAGCTGACCAAGACCGATGAACACCCGGACGTAAAGCGGGCGCAGGACCAGGTCAACCGGATGAAGGCGCTGGTGGACGCGCGCGAGACGGAAATCAGCACGATCATCAAGCAGCGGATCGACAATCAGTTCAAGCTGATCGACGCCAAGACGGTGGCCGAGGCCAAGGAGGCGGTGAACAAGGCGCAGAGCCTGCTGGCCATTTACAACGAGCGGCTGGGCAAGCTGGACGATCGCGCCAAGGCCCTGGTTTACGTGAAGGGACAGATCCAGGCGCTGGACGACCAGATCGCGCTGGAGGGGCGGGAGTACGACGCGAGCTGGCAGATTTTGCAGGATCAGAAGAAGCTGCAACTGTCGCTGGTGAACAACTCGGGGATCAAAATCGCGGAATACGCGGTGCCGCCGGTCGAGCCGAGCCAGGACAAGCGGGTGAAGGTTCAGGCGGCGGGGATGGTGGGCGGGCTGTTCCTGGGAATGCTGCTGGCACTGCTGGTGGACAAGTTCGACAAGCGCCTGCGCGACCCGCGGGATGTCGAGCCGCTGCTGGGCGCGCCGCTGCTGGGGACGATCCCGCGGATTCACGAATTGAAGCGCATCAAGGGCGAGCATGCCCGGAATCTGATTGCCGAGGAATTCAGGATAATCAGAACGCAGTTGCTGTTCGGAAATCCCGAGCTGCAGCACAAGGTGATCGCGGTGACCAGCCCGCAGCCGGGTGACGGGAAGACGTCGCTGGCGGTGAACCTGGCGATCTCGATCGCCAAGGCGGGCCGGCGGGTGCTGCTGATCGATGCGGACCTGCGCAAGCCGGACATCCACCGGATTTTCAACATCAGCGATACGCCGGGGTTCGCCGAGGTAATCAGCGGCAGCCATGAGCCGGGCGCGGTGATCCGCAAGTCGGACATCGACGGCCTGGAAGTATTGGCGGCCGGTACGCCGCTGACGCGACCGAGCGAGCTCTTGAGCCGGCCTGACGTGGCGCGGGTTTTGGCGGCGCTTGGCGAGATTTACGACCACATCATCCTGGATACGGCGCCGCTGCTGCCGGTGAGCGACACGCACGTGCTGGTGGGGCTGGTGGATGGCGTGCTGACGAGCTTTAACGCGGACGTGGACCGGAACACGGTGACGGTGGTGCAGGAGATCCTGCGGCGGAGCCACGCGAACGTGATCGGGACGGTGATGAACCAGGTGAAGTACAAGCAATCGGGGAGCTATCACCGGGGGAAGAACGCGTACAGCAGTTATTACACGAACACGCGAACGCCGCTGACGACTCCGCCGCCGGGGAAGGTGGATCCGAACGTGGCGACATTGACGAAACAATAGTTGCTAGCTGCTAGTTGTTAGTTGCCAGTGAAGAGCTGTGGAAAGCACCATCGATCAACCTGCGAAGTCGACTCAGCCGGCGGCATTGCCGCGTGTTGGGGGGGCGGTGCGGTCGCAGCACCAGGCTATCGTGGTGGTGGAGCGGCGGATGGGGCGGGCGGGGGACCCGAAGGCCGAAGAGGCCGCGCCGGGGTGGTGCTGGGTTTTGGGCAACGCGCGGATCGGCGAGCTTTTTGACCAGCTTTTTGCCGAGGCTCGGCTTACGTGGTCTTCGCTGGTGGTGCCGGAGGAGCAGCAGGCGACGTTCGCGGAGCTTTGCACGCCTTCTACCGCGCCGCAGACGTTCGTGCCTTATGACGGGCGGTTGCAGATCAACGAGAAGTCGCTCACCGCGCCGCCGGAGCAGGGGGAGCCGCTTTACCTGATCTTCAACGGGCACCGGTTCCCAATCTGCGATTTGAACGTGGCGCTGGAGGTTCACCGGCAGAACCGATGCGACGCGACGCTGATCGACTTCCATCGGGCGCGGACGAGCAAGTCCTACGACGAGAAATTCCAGATCGACGGCGACGGGCGCGTGAAGCGCGTGGACCGCAGCTACGGCGGCGCCGCCGGCGGCAACGGGCGCGAGCGCGAGGGGCTTTACCTGGACCGCGATTGGCCGGTGCTGATCGTGATGTCGGCGCAGGCGATGCGGACCATGATGGACGTTTCGCTGCCGCACCGGATCGGTCATTGGCCTGGCGTGATGCTGCGGGCGGGGCTGCACGTTCGCGGGAGCATGATCCCGGGGCGATCGTACAGCCTGCACGACCGCGAGCATCTGTTCGAGCTGAACGAGGCGATCCTGCGGAACGACCCGCACTGGCTGGCGAATGCCGGGGCGTTGGAAGACCAGGGGCAGAAGGTGTGGGTTGGGAAAAACGTGCGGATCGATTCATCGGCGAACGTGATCGGGCCGGTGGTGATCGGTGACGACGTGGAGATCGGCAAGGACGCGGTGATCGTCGGGCCGACGACGATCGGGCGCGGGGCGAAGATCGGGGCGGGGATCATCCTGAAGCGCGCGGTGGTGCTGCCGAACACGACGCTGGCGAGCGCGACGCTGAAGAATCACACGCTGAGCCACGCGATCGTGCTGGGGGAGGACACGCCGACGGTGCAGGCGATTACGCCGGACGATGAGCAGGCGGGCGCCGATTCGCACACGACGTTGTCGTTCGACCGTCCGATCAAGCTGGAAAAGGTGCTCGAGGCGCAGATGCCGGCGCTGACGGGGTTCCAGTACCGCGCGTTTCGTGCGGCCAAGCGGGCGATGGACATCGTGGGGTCGATCGTGGCGCTGATGTTGTTGCTGTTGATGCTGCCGTTCGTGGCGTTTGCGATCAAGTTGAACAGCCCGCACGGTTCGATCTTTTACGGCGCGGTGCGGCAGGGGCGGGGGGGGCGGAACTTCCGCTGCTGGAAGTTCCGCACCATGAGCCCCAACGCGGAACGGGCGCAGGCCAAGCTGCGTGCGAAAAACGAGGTGGACGGCCCGCAGTTCAAGATGAAGGACGACCCGCGGATCTTCCGCGTGGGGCGGATCATGCGGAAGCTGAACATCGACGAGTTCCCGCAATTCTGGAACGTGCTGCTGGGGCAGATGAGCATCGTGGGGCCGCGGCCCAGCCCGGAAAAGGAAAACCAGATGTGCCCGGCATGGCGGGAGGCGCGGCTGAGCGTCCGGCCGGGCATAACGGGGCTGTGGCAGGTGGAGCGAAAGCGGGACCGGGACGACACGGATTTCCAGGAGTGGATTTACTACGACGTGCAGTACATCAAGAAGCAGTCGATCTGGATGGACTTGAAGATCATCTTCAAGACGTTCGTGGTGGCGATGGGGGGTGGGCAATGAGGCAGAAGCGAGAAGCGAGAAGCGAGAAGCGAGTAGGGTGGGCTTTGCCCACCGCTGAACGACGGCACATGCGCGTCATCCTGAGCGCAGCGAAGGATCTCCATTCCAGGAGCAGCGCCGTTTGTTTTCCCGAGATCCTTCGGTCGCCGCTAGGCTCCCTCAGGATGACGATTGTCGTTTTGATGGCGGGCGGCCTGCTCGGTTGCTCGGGGGGGAACAAGGCGAATCAATCTGCGGCTGGTGGTGGTGGGGATGCGGCTTCGCAGCCTGTGGCTCGGGAGAGCAAGAAGAATGGGGAGTTGAACAAGTGGCTTAGCGAGGTGGAGGTCGTCGTGCCGCCCATGACTTACCGAGTGCAGCCGCCGGACGTGATCCGGGTTACTGCGCCGGCGGTGAAGGAGATCGATGCGACGGCGGCCAAGATTCGCGCCGACGGGAAAGTGACGTTCAACCTGATCGGCGAGGTTTACGTGGCGGGGCTCGCGCCGACGGAGATCGCCGAGGAATTAACCAGCCGCCTGGCGAAGTTCTACAACAAGGGTTCGTTTTCGGTTTCGGTCGAGGTGACGGATTTTCAGAGTAAGAAATATTACGTTTTCGGCCAGGTGTTCGGCCCCGGCGTAAAACCTTATACGGGGCGCGATACGGTGATCAAGGTTTTGGCGGAGGCGCGGTTGAACGACGATGCCTGGCCGCAGCGGGTCGTGCTGATCCGCCCCAACGAGGATCCGAACGTCCGCCAGAAGGTGACGATCGATCTGAAGCAGATGTACATGGACGGAAAAGTGGATCAGAACTTTTTGCTGGAGGAGGGCGACCTGGTGTACGTGCCGCCCAGCCCGCTGGCGGAGTTCCGGATCACGTTCGAGCGTTTGATGGCCCCGATATTGCCGGTGGCGGATTTCGCGCTGCTGGCGACGACGGGGTTTTGATGGATTTGCGAATGTCGATTTGCGATTTGCGAATGGCAGACAAGAATGTCTGCCCCACCGAGGATTGATTTGCAAATCGCAAATTGAAAATCGCAAATGACATAGGCTTTACTCCACCACGGCTACGAATTGCAGCGCGGCCGTGGACTCCAATCCGGTGGCCGATTCGGGCGTGGCTTGTTATCAGGCCCTCCCGATCGGCCGCCGGAGATTTTTACGAAATCGATGGTTATCGGCGCTGCCGCGGGGGTGCGTGGCCGCCGATCAAATGTATGGAGAGATTCAAACCATGATGAACCTGATACGCGTTGGTCTGACGGCGGTGATCGCGGCTGTAGGTGTGGTAGGCTGCACGGAGGCGCGCCAGAGCGACATCCAGGCCGAGGGGCCGCAGGGGTTGTTTCGTCCAGCGTCGGAAAATGAAGTTTCGGCGACGGAGTATCGGGTGGGCCCGCCGGACAAGCTCGCGATCCGCGCGACGGGGATCAAGGAAATGGACGGAACCCCGACGACGATCCGACCTGACGGGAAGATCTCGTTGAACCTGATTGGAGAGATTTACGTGGCGGGCAAGACGCCGGAGGAGCTGAGCAAGATCGTCACGCAGGCTGCGAACAAGTATTACAACAACGTCGAGGTGAAGGTGGAGATCGCGGAGTACGCGAGCAAGTTTTACACGGTGTCGGGGACGGCGGTGCGGGACGGCGGGAAGAAGCCGTACACGGGGCGGAACACGGTGATCAGCGCGCTGGCGCAGGCGGGGTTCACCGAGGACGCGTGGCCGCAGCAGGTGAGCGTGAGCCGCCCGGCGAAGAAGGGCCAGCCGCGTGCAACGGCGATCATCGACATGAAGCTCATGTACATGACCGGGGACACGCGGCAGAATTATTTGCTGGAAGAGGATGACATCATCTACGTTCCCAACAGCCCGCTGGCGCAATGGGAGAAGGATACGCGCAAGATTCTGGGGCCGCTGACGGGGTCGATGGGGGCGGCGCAGATGGCGACGCCGACGCGGACGGGGCCGTGAACGCGTGCTCAGGGTGAGGTGTGATCGCGGCTTGCGTTGCGCGGACGCGGCTCGCGAGCGAGCCGGCTAAACGATTGTCTTCTGAGCTTTCAAAGCAGGCGGATGGGGACGTTTCGCGCGTGGAGGTATTCCTTTACCTGTCCCACGGTGTACGTGCCGAAGTGGAAGATGCTGGCGGCGAGGGCGGCGTCGGCTCGGCCTTCGTTTAGGACGTGATAGATGTGGTCGGGGGAGCCCGCGCCGCCGCTGGCGACCACGGGGATCTTCACCGCGGCGCTGACGGCGGCGGTCATCTCCAAATCGTAGCCGGCCGTCGTGCCGTCGGCGTTCATGACGTTGAGGACGATCTCGCCTGCGCCGAAATCCTGGGCTTGTTTGACCCAGTCCATCACGTCGATGCCGGTATCGACGCGGCCGCCGTTGACGTAGACGTGCCACTGTTCGCGGCCGTCGAGGTGGACGCGGTTGGCGTCGAGGCCCAGGACCGTGGCGCAGCGGCCGAACTTGCGGGAGATCTCGCGGATCAATTCCGGGCGCTTGACGGCGGCGGAGTTGACGCTGACCTTTTCCGCGCCGGCCTGGATGAGTTGGGTGGCGTCGTCGAGGGTTCGGATGCCGCCGCCGACGGTCAGGGGCATAAAGCACTGCTCGACGACGCGGTGGACGACGTCGACGATGATGCCGCGGCCCTCGTGGCTGGCGGTGATGTCGTAGAAGACCAGCTCGTCGGCGCCCTGTTCCTGGTAACGGGCGGCCTGGGCGACGGGGTCGCCGGCGTCGACGTGGTCGAAGAATTTGACCCCTTTGACGACGCGTCCGCGATCGACGTCGAGGCAGGGGATGATGCGTTTGGTGAGCATGGGGAAAAAGAAGTTGCTAGTTGCTGGTTGCGAGTTGCTAGTGACCGACTAGCAACCAACAACTAACAACTAGCAACTTCTCCGCCAGGGTGACCGACGGGGCTCGAACCCGCGACCACTAGGACCACAACCTAGTGCTCTACCAACTGAGCTACGGCCACCGTTTTCGCGTCGTCGCGCGGTCCGGTTTTACCGGCTTTGACGGTAGTGTCAATACGAACCGGCGTTGGGTGCGTTCACGGCGGGGTGCGTTATCCGGGATGGGGGGATTGCCGTGAGCGTGTAGGGGTTTTTACCTATCATCGGGAATTCTCTCGGGTTAGGAACTTTCACCTTGACAGTGGATTTGGCGCTAAATAGGCTGGAACTCGATTTGCGAATGTGCGCGGAACGTGCCTAGAAGGTTGAGGCCTGGCACGCAGCCCGCACACGCGAACCAAGTCCTTTCCGCCGCTAGAATTAAAGGCACATGCTTAACGACGACGCCAGCGCGACCGGACTTACGGCGAGCCTCGATACCGAGGTGGGGAAGGTCGTCATCGAGTTGGGACTGGCGACGCGCACCGAGCTGGACTTCTGCCGCGAGCAGCAGAAACAGTCGTCGGACCCCAATCAGCGATCTCTTGCAGACCTGCTGGTTGAGAATCAATTCATCACGGCCAACCAGGCCAAGCGCATCCGCCGGCAGATCGATGAGCGCAAGGGCTCGCAGATTCCCGGATACGCCCTGATCGGCAAGCTCGGCAAGGGGGCGATGGCGACGGTTTACAAGGCCAAGCAGTTAAGCCTGGACCGCATCGTGGCGGTGAAGGTGCTGCCGAAAAAGTTGAGCGAAAATCCGGAGTTCGTCGAGCGATTTTACAAGGAGGGGCGCGCGGCGGCGCGGCTGTCGCACAACAACATCGTCCAGGCGATCGACGTGGGGTGTGCTCCGGAGGGTTATCACTACTTCGTGATGGAGTACGTGGAGGGGATGACGCTGTACGACATCATGCAGCCGCCGCCGGTGGGCGAGGGGCGGAATTTCGCCGAGGCCGAGGCGCTGGACGTGACGATGCAGATCGCCGATGCGCTCGCGCACGCGCACCAGCGAAACCTGATCCACCGCGACGTGAAGCCCAAGAACATCCTGCTCACCAAGCAGGGGGTGGCCAAGCTGACGGATCTGGGTTTGGCGCGGGCGAAGGACGACAAGGAAGCCGCCGAGAGCGAGGCGGGCAAGGCGTACGGCACGCCGTACTACATCTCGCCCGAGCAGATCCGCGGCGACGTGGATATCGATTTCCGGGCCGACATCTATTCGCTGGGCGCGACCATGTACCACCTTGTGACCGGCCGCCCGCCGTTCGACGGCGAGACACCCAGCGCGGTGATGCACAAGCATCTGAAGCAGGTTCTGACGCCCGCGGACCACGTAAACACGGCGCTGAGCGCCGGCGTGGGGGAAATCATCGACGTATCGATGGCCAAGAACCGGGCCGAGCGGTATCAGTCGACCGAGGAGATGCTGGAGGACCTGCGGGCGGTGGCCAGGGGTGAGCCGCCGACGCACGCGAGGCGCGCGGTGCATCTCGAAGGCTTGGAGAAACTGGAGGAGACCGGGAAGACGGTGGATATCGCCCCGGCGGCCCCGGCCGGCACGGTAACGTGGGGCAGCCCGCTGCTGGTGACGTTGATGGTGCTGATGGGAGTGTCGGTGCTGACGAACGTGGTTTTGCTGGCGATGTACCTGTCGCGGGGGAAATAGTTCCGCGAGCGAACCAACGTGTTGATTGGGGCGGCGCGCTTACGCCACCTGATGCGCCGGTTTGGGCAGATCATCGTGGATGGTCTGCTGCTTGGGCTGGTGGCCGTCGTAAGTGAAGAGGATCATCTCGTCGTCGATCCTGGCTTGCAGGTGGACGGGGCGACGCCAGAGCTTGTGGACGTTTTTGAGGGTTTCGACGGCGTACTTGATCTCGATGTCGAGACCGTTGTGCTGGTGGGCCATGTAGAGCTCGCCGCGGTTGGCGTAGTTGCCGTCGGCGACGTAAACGAACGGCTGGCCCATGTTGGTTAGCTGGTAGAGGAGGGTTTGCTTGATGCGCTGCGGGTCGCGGGAGAGGATGCGAAGCTGGCCGGTGTGGGGATCGCGGCCGTACTGGTAGAACTTGTGTTTCTCGATGAACTGGGGCGTCATGAACTCGTCAATGAAGTTCACGTCGTTGTAGACGCGGCGGACCTCGAAGATTTTCTCGCGGCCCAGGCCCAGGCCCTTGTCCCATTTCTTCTTTTCGCCCAGGCGGTCGGCCTCCTCGTATTCCTTGCCGAACTTTCCCTTGTTCCAGCGGTCCTCGATGTCGCGGAAGAGCTCGACGCCGATCTTGTAGGGGTTGAAGCCGCCGGGGGGCATGTGGACGGTGCCGGAGTGGTGGTCGGCGTAGTCGATGATCTCCCTGGCCTCGACGAAGTGGCGGGTCATGAGCATGGAATGCCAGAACGTGGCCCATCCTTCGTTCATGACCTTGGTCATGCCCTGCGGCGCGAAGTAATAGGACTCCTCGCGGACGATGGAGAGGATGTCGGTCTGCCAGTCTTCCAGGCGCGCGTGCTGGAGGAGGTAAAGCAACACGTCGCGGGTGGCGCGGGCGGGGGTGCTGTGCTTCTTCCTTGCGGCGTCCTCGCGATTCTTCTTGGCTTCGGCCTCCAGGGCCTGCCTGGGGTTGATCCAGCGGTCCATGTAGTCCTTGGCCTGATAGCGCGTAACGTCGGGAACCTGCCGCGAGGGCTCGACGGGCGCGATGTCCACCGGGCCGCGGTTCATGAACATCGAATAGGGATCGATCAGGTGCTCAAGCGAGAGGCAGACGTCGGCGAACTTCTCGACGGTGTCGTAGCCGTGCTTCTCGATGTGCTTGCGGAAGCGCGTCGAGTGGTTGGCCATCTCGTCCATCATCTTGCGATTGGTGCGGCTGAACCAGTAGTTGTTCTTGAAGAAATCGCTGTGCCCGTAGACGTGGGCGATGACCAGCTTTTGGTCCACCAGGGCGTTGGATTCCTGGAGGTAGGCGTAGCAGGGGTCGTTGTTGATGACCATCTCGTAGATGCGCCCCAGGCCGTAAAAGTGCTGCTTGCGGAGGCGCTCGTACTCCATACCGAAGCGCCAATGGGGGTAGCGCTGGGGGAACCCGCCGTAGGCGGCGATCTGGTTCATCTGCTCGTAGTCGCACATCTCGAAGATGACGTTGAAGAAGTCCAGCCCGTAGGAACGGGCCTGCTCGCGGATCTGCTTCTTGGCGGCCAGGAGCTCTGGGGGGAAGGGTGCGAGGGTATGCGAGGCCATGGGAGAATCACCTCTTGTGCTGACTACCTATTGTAGTCAGTCGGCAAGAGGGAGGGGGGGACGTGAAAGCGGGAAGACCTAATGCGCGCAGCGTATTCCGTATCGGGCCGGGGCGTGTGCCAACGCACCTCTAAAAGAGGCTATCGTCGTCGTTATCGTGATTACCGGCGGACAACGGGGTCAGGGCCGCGGGTTGATAGGCGAAAGCGCCGGCGTGGCCGGGAGACGTTCCTCCGTGGACGTTCGTAGTTGGATCGCTCCCGCTTCCACTGCCGCTGGAGACTGATGGGATCTCGTTGATGGAGAACACCGTCACCGTACCGCTGATCTCGTTGGCGACCACCAGCAGGGGGATGCCCGTCGGGCTGTCGCTGGCGCTCACGAAGACCAATCCCTCGGGGCCGAGGTCGCCCGCCGCCGGGTTGGCGATGGTCTTGGTCGGGTCGCTGGGATTCGGGATCGTCGCCGGGGCGGTAAAGTCGCGGTTGTTGATGTACTGGACGAATACCGGTGCCGCGGGATTGCTGATGTCGTAAACCATCACGCCTCCGATTCGCTCCAGGCCGATGAACGCGTAGGGCGTGCCGTTGACGTTCCCGATCGTAACGCCCTCGGCCTCGGGGCCCTTGTCGTCGCTGCGGTTGTCGAGCGTGTTGTTATCGTTGGAGGCGTTGAACCGGGTCGGATAGGCGGCGGCGGTGACCTGCTCGATCTGGTCGCCGCTGTCGAAGACCAGATTCCCGCTCGCGTCGCGAATCGAGAAGGACCGCGCGCCGAAGGTGTAAAGCTTCTCGAACTGCGGGTCGCCGTCCTCGTCGCGGCCCTGCGTCCGCGTGACGTTGAGGCGGCGGATGCCGCTGGTCGCGGTAAGCGCGGCGGCGTTGGGGAAGGCGGTGGTGTCGAGCGAGCCGTCGGCTATGCGCACGGCCTCGGTAAAGCCGGTGTAGTCGCGGGCGTCGCCCTCGTTGGCCATGACGAGGTAGGTCTGACCGCTGACGGCATACGCGTCGATGGCGTCGGGTTGATACATGCCCAGGACCGGCCTGGGGACGATGTGGATGCCGCCGTCGAGCTCGCCGGCGTCGAGAGCGTTTTGCGCAAGGCTGTGGTCCTTGTAGCCCAGCGGCACGATGCCGGTGACGGTCCCGGCGCTCAGATCCAGCGTGGCGATCGCGTTGTTCTCCTGCAGCGTAACCCACGCGGTGCGCGAGTCGGCGGAGACCGCGATGTACTCGGGCTCCAGGTCCTGGGCGACGGTTGCGTTGGGGCCAAAGATTCGCACGCCGCTGGCGCGCAGCGTGGTCGCCTGGGAATTGAACGACGAGAACCCGATGGTGGTGACGTCTGTTTGCTTGAGTTGCTTGAACAGCCCCAGCCCACCACCCCCGCCGCCGAGGTTGATCACGCTGATCGAGCCCTCGGGATCGACGGAGGTCGTCTGCCCGTAGCTGCTGGGTTCGCCCTCGTTGGCGACCAGGAGTTTCTTCCCATCAGGCGTGAACGTGAGCATGTCGGGGAGCGACCCCACCGTCACGGCGTTGAGGAACGCCCCATCCGTCGTGTAGAAGGCGACCTTGCCGGGATTTTGCAGGCTGGCGTTGTTTTCCAGGGCGACGGCGACGACGTTGCCGAGCACGGCCACGCTGTTGGGCCCGCCAATCGGCGAAACGTCGATGGTGCTAAGCAGCGTGGGGTGGGCCGGGTCGGCGGCGTCGAGGATGGCGACGTTCTTCTGAATCGCGCTGACGACAAAGAGCCGCTTGCTGCGCGCGTCATAAGCGACGATCTCGGCGCTGCCGGTGCCCGGCGGGGGTGCGTACGTGCCTTCGACCGAGAGCTGAATTGTGGAAAAGAGCAGGCGAGACTCAAGGCCATCGACGAGTGGTCGGAACATGAGCGGTCTCCTTCCGATTTGGGAATTGGCGGGACTGCCCGCTTGCGGCCAATGGCCGCCTCACCGGACGGACAGCCCCAGCAAGCTTACGTCATACAAATGCTGTGCGGTTTTGACAACCCGCGTAATTCTGGCGAGCACAGCATTACGACCCGGCGTTAAGCTTATGAGAACGCTTTGCGAAGAATTGAAAGGGATTTAGGGATCGCCGTCTTGTAGTCTTCCTTCCCCTCAAATTCGAGCGAGATGTAGCCGTGATAATTCTGCTTGCGGAGGATCGCGGCGATGCGCGGATAGTCGAGGTCCAGCGAATACCAGATGCCGCCGCCGTAATACGTCTTGGCCTGCACGTAGACGGTCTTGGGGGCGATCATCTCCAGCTTGGTGTACGGGTCTTCGAGGAAGTTGCCGGTGTCCATGAGCACCTGGAGCCACGGTGAATTGACCGTGTTGACGATTCGCAGGACACCCTCGGGCGTTAGGCCAAGGCCCCAGTGGTTTTCCAGAGCCAGCAAAACGCCGCATTCCTTCGCCTTGTCCAGGCACTGCGCGATCGAGTCGCAGACCCACTTGTAGGCTTCCTCATCATCTTTGTGGCCGGGCAGGCGCGGCTCCTGGCCGCGGTCTTTCATGAGTTGGTCGAAGCTCCGGGTGGTGTTCCAGCGGCCGGTGTTGAGGCGCATCGTGGGGATGCCCAGCTTGTAGGCCAGCTCGATACAGTGAATGGTGTGGTCGATATTTCTCTTGCGAATGTCGGCGTCGGGATACACGAAGCCCTGGTGGATCGATAGGCCGCAGAGGTCGATTCCCTCGGTGATGGCGATGCGCTTGAGGGATTGGAGATAGTCGTTTGAGAGGGGTTTGGACTGGTCCGGGTTGGTGGCGATGCCGTCCATCTGGCGGTGAAGGATTTCTACGCCATCAAAGCCCATGGCCGCGGCCTGGCGGATGCATTCTTCGATCGACAGCTTGGCGTTGTCGAGGAATCGCCAGAAGGAATAGGTGGAAACGGCGATGCGGTTGGATCGGACGGGCGCGGGGTCTTCGGCGGCAAAAACTGAACTTGTTGGCAAAAGGGCGCTGGCGAGACCAGCGGCGAGGAGTTGGCGTCGTGTGGGCATGGGTGGCATTATGCCCGCGGTCGCCGGCGCACGCCAAGGATGGAGGCAAATAACCGTCAATTGCTTCCCCCCCGCCCTGGGGTAAAATCCGAGTGTGATGGGACCTCAACAAGGGACCGGGGGAATCCCGGGCGTAAGCCTGCCGGTGACGCGGCCGACGGGTCGGGCGCTGATCATCGGCTCGCCCGCATGCCGGACCGCGCCGCTGAACACCCTGCAGCGGCTGGGGTTCACCTGCGCCGAGATCGACGAGCCCTACGCCGCCATGGCCGAGCTTTGCCGCAGGCCCCTGGTGTACCGGGCGATCATCCTGTCGCTCGCGAGCCTTTATCGCGAGGAGTTACCTCTCATTTTCTCGGTTAAACGGCGCTGGCCCCACGTGGACATCTGGCTGACGCAGACGGATGGGCGGCACGCAGCGCTGGCGGACGCGATGCGGCTGGGGGCCGATGGGTTGCTATCGGACGATGGGCTGCACCGCACGGCGATGACCGGCGTTGGTGGAAGCCTGGAGGCCAGCGCGACGCCCGTGCCGGCGATGACGGCCGTGCCGCCCGTGGACCCTGCCGGGGATGCGCAGGAGGCGGAAATGGGGGCAAATGAACCGATCCTGACGGCCGACGAGCTGCGGGCCCTTTTGGCCGACCAACCGACGGTGGTTCCCGAAGAGGAAGAATCTTAATTCCGGGGTAAGATAGACTAGGCGTTCATTTACGATTTGCAATTTGCAAATTGCGCAATGGACCGTGGGTTCTTCGATCGCAAATCGACATTCGCAAATCGCAAATCTCCCATGCCTCGAATCGGCCAAGAAAAAGTTCTCCTAATCGCCGACCCGCAGCGCGACGTTCACGCCGCGCTGATCGCGGCGCTGCCGTCGGCTACGGTCACGGCGGTGAACGATTACTTCGACGCCATCGCCGAACTGTCGGCCAACCAGTACACGACGGTGTTCGCGTCGGCCGAGCCGGTGGAGCGCCGGCCCGAGGCGGCGATCCGCGCCATCCGCGAGCTGGTGGGCGACGGGCGGTTGATCCTTTTCGCGCAGCCGTCGCTGGAGGGGCTGAGCCGCAAAATGCTCGATTTTGGCGTGGACGATTACCTGATCACGCCGGCCAATCCGGGGGAATTGCAGCAGATGTTCGGGACGCCGCTGTTGCGCGTAGCCGGCAGTGCTTCGACAGCTGCGTCAGAAGCCGAGAACCGGCATGACTTGAAGGTCACCGAGCCGCTCACGTCGGCGGCCATCCTTCACGGGCTGCCGCTGGCGGATGTGGTGCTCGACGCGATGACGCAGCACCCGGCCGGGGCGCCGGCGGCGGCGGTGACGCGCATTTCCGAGCTCATCGCGCCGACGATGCAGTTGCTGCTGGTCATGTCGGGCAAGCCCGTGCCGCAGGTGACGGATGGACTACTGCTGCTTTCGCACGCGGTGCGCGTCGGTGGGGACGAGGTCGGACAGTTGCACCTCATCCTGCCGCAGGACGATGACGCGAGCGGGGCGCGGCATTTCCTGTCGCAGATCGCCCACCTGATCGGCAAGGTGGCCGCCCTGCAGGATCGCCACGACCGCCTGCAGAAGCTGGCGATCACGGACCAGCTCACGGGCGTTTACAACCGGCGGTACTTCGAACACTTCCTCACGCGCATCCTGCAAAAGGCGCAGGTGCTGCGTTTCCCCGTCACGTTGCTGCTCTTCGACATCGATAATTTCAAGCAGTACAACGACACCTACGGCCACGGGGTCGGCGACCAAATTTTGAAGGAGACCGCCGCGCTCATGCGCCGCACCTGCCGCGAGCATGACCTGGTGGCGCGGATTGGCGGGGACGAATTCGCGGTCGTATTTTGGGAAAAGGAGGGCCCGCGCCAGCCCAAGGACGACAAGCCCCCGACGATGCCCAGCAAACCGCCGCAGTCGCCGCGGTTGGTCTTCGAGCGTTTCCGGCGTCTGATGGCGACGCAGGATTTCCCGGGGCTGGGCGCCAGCGGCAAGGGCGTATTGACGATCAGCGGTGGGCTGGCGTCGTACCCGTGGGACGGGCGCGGGGTGGTCGAGTTAATGGAGGCTGCCGACCAGGCGCTGGTGAAAGGCGCCAAGCAGGGGGGGAAGGACCGAATTTTCCTGGTCGGCGAGGACGGCGAGATTTCCGAATCTCCGTAGGGTGGGATATGCCCACCATCTGTGAGCGGCGCACTTACCGCGGCAAGCGCCACTGCTCATCGAAGAAGCCGGCCTCTATGATCTTTCCGGGGGCTTTGGGGGTCACGGGCGAATCGACGTCGATCACGGCGTAGTCGGGCAGGCGCGGGATCTGTCTCGCGTTGTTGAGGTAATCGAACTCGCGGAAGGTGAATCCGCTGTTGAGCACGATGTAGCGAGCCGGATTGAGCGGGTTGGGATAAACGAGCACGGCGGCGTGATGCGAGGCGTCGAACTTCTTGTCGCCGGCGGCGATCGTCTTTTCGTCCCACTTGATCGGCAGTTCATCCGCGATCTTCGCCAGGACGGCGTTGCTCGATGGGTCGCCGAAGAGGATCAGGTTGTGCTCGCGGATGTCGGCCTCGGTGATCTCCGAGTCCTTGCGCACCTGCGCTTCGCCCCGGAATTGCTTCTGCCAATGGGCAACGGCGTGGTCGGCCTCGCCGGCGGCCCACGCGCCGGTTTTCGTGTTCATCGGATTGCCGGTGGGCTTGACGATGATGAAGGCATCCATGAAGGCGTCGTCGATGGGGCCTTGCAGGCCGTGGCGCTTCTGGAGACCACGGAGTTCGTCGGACATCGGAATCGTCCAGCCGTTGGAGGTCTTCTCGTAGACGGCGTGCAGGCCCTTGGCGTTGTTGGTGGTCGCCTGGAGCTTGGTCCCGTCGATGGTGATGTTGACCTTCGCATCGGGCGTGAACGGCGAAACGGCCGCGGGAAAATCCAGGATCAACGACGACACGTTGGTCGTCTTGACGTTGACCGAGTCGCGCGCGGCGATCTCCGCCTCGACCCGCGCCCGCTCCCAGTGCTTTTCGAGTCCTTCGACCTGCACCCAGAACATGCGGTTGTAGCGCAGCGTCCAGGTGGTGAAGCGAATCTTCTCGGGCATCGGGTTGCGCCCCTTGGCGGCGATCTCGACGAGGCGGGCGTCGAGTTTCTTGCGGGTCTCGGTCTCGTACTTGTGGGCCGTCTTGGGGCCGATCAGGTGCTCCAGCTTGAGGCCCTCGGCGGCCATGGCCTTCTCCATCATGTCGGCAGCCTGCTTCTGGCCGTCGATCTCGCCGCTGTAGGCGACGGTGGGCAGGTTGTAGATGTTGGCGGCGTAATCGGTGCAGTCGTACAAGTGCCACAGTGACTTCTGCCACGGCGTCATTGCGTCGACCTGAGCCTGGGGGATGCGCAGAAACTCGCGCGACTCGGAAAATCCCGCGCCGGGGGATGCGGCGCACCACAGGTCGGTGTAGTGGACGGCGAATTGCCAGCACGCCGCCCCGCCCATGGAAAAGCCGATGTTCACCAGGCGGTTCTCGTCGACGGGGTAGCGATGTTTAACGGCTTCAAGTGCTTCGAGGCAATCGATCTCGCCGGCGAACTTGTTGGCATTGCAATAGCGGCCGTAAAGATTGGCGACGAAATGGTCTTTGGACGTGAGCTCTTTTGAACGGATAAACTTCAGCTCCATGAGATCTTCGCCGCGGCCGTGGCACCAGAAATCAAAGCGAAACTTGGTGGTCTTATCGCCGGCCTTGTAGTTCTCGGGAACCGAGAGGACGTAGGGCTGGACCGAGCGGTCGATGCGCGAGACGTAGCCGCGCGGTCCCGTGACGTTCACCCATTCCGGCTTCCCGGCCCGCAGTTGCTCCAGTCGGCTGTTGGCGTCGGCCAGCGCCTGCCGGGCCTGCTTGGCATCGATGAGCTCATGATAGGTCAACGGGTCCCGGACGGCATTGTGGTAGACCTGAATGTCGGGAAGCAGCGCGAGCAGGTCGGGCTTTTCCTTGAGCTGCGCCTTGAGCGTGTTGATCTCCTCGCCGAGCTTGTCGACGCCGGCCTGCAGCTCGGCGCGGTCCGTCGGCGAAAGCTCCTTGTCCTTGGCCGGGATGGGCGGGATCGGCTTGATCTCGTTCTGGGCGCGGGCGGGGATGGCGATGATGATCGCGCAGAGCAGCGCGGCGGCGATTCTATGCATGGTGGGGTCTCCAGGATGGAAACGTAGTCGATCGGTTGGGCAAACGGAAGATCGAAAACGCCTTTACCCTGTAGCCTCCGCTGTGCGGAGTTCTTCGCGTTGAACGCGCGAATCACTCCGCACGGCGGAGGCCACGGACATTGCCGAAAATGGTGGGCGGAGCCCACCCTACTTGAGGCTCGGCAGATTGGCACGATCCACGCTGTTCACTCCGCACAGCGGAGGCTACGGACATTGCCGAAAATGGTGGGCGGAGCCCACCCTACTTGAGGCTCGGCAGCTCCGTTTTGGAAAACTCCGTCCAACGCTTGTCCAACTCAGCAGCGTCAGGCTTGCCGGCGTGGACGAACAACGCATACCGCAGGCGCAGCGGCTTGCCCGGCTCGATCACGCGCTGCTCGGCCTGCGTGAGCGATGCGCCCATCCAGCCGTCGCCGCGGACGTGAAACACCGTCGGGTGATTCGGGTTGGCGGGGTGATCCATCAGGGTGATGCCCTCGAGGACGCCGTCGCGGATCGGGCCGCTGTAATCGCACCATTTGGCCGGCTGCCAGAGGATGTCCTTCTCGCCGGATTTTCCTGCCGAGTTGCGAATCTCCCCGCCGCCGTCGTTGACGCCGATGGTCTTGGCCATGCGCACGCCGACCAGGCCGAAGGGCGTTTTGCCCAAGGTCACCGGCTGGTCCTTGGGCGCGTCGAGTTGCAGGTCGAGGTAGAGTAGGAATTCCTTGTTGGCCAGCAGTTGCACCGTCGTGCGGCGCTTCTCGGTCATCAAGACCTGATTGTTTTTGGATTCGTCGATCCAGTTGTTGGTGGACGTGATCCAGGAGATTTCGCCCTGGTCTTCGTAGTTGTCGACGCGCTGATGAAGGATTTTGCCCTTGGCGCGGTCGTCCCAGAAGGAGAGGCCATTGACCGAATGGTGGCTGACCCAGACAGAATTGTGATGCGAATGGGTCACGGGGTCGTGCGGGTGACCCATGCGGGTGAGGCTTCGGCCGGTGGGGCCGATTACGGGGAAGATGAATGGCCGGCGCAGCGCCGCGCCGAAGTGATAGCGCGCGATCTCGGTGTCGTCGCGAACAAATGAGGCTTGGTCATCAGGTTGGGGAAGCGCTTGCAGATGCGGCACCGGCTTGGGATCAGCATGGAGATTCACCGCCCAGACGCAGAGCGTGCTGAGGAAGAAAAGTCCAAAGGCAGAATTGCCAAAGATGAAGACCGATGGACACAGATGAAAAATGCCGGCTGAGAAACTGATTTGAGTCTTATCTGTGTTCATCTGATTTCCATCTGTGGCAATTGTTTGTCTTCTTCACCTCAGACTTTCGGCTCCCAGCCGGGGCGGTATTCGCGGGACCATAGTTTCGCGGCGTCGGCGTCGTCTTTGATCTGCTTTGTGGCCTGATCCAGATGGATGGTTCGGCCCACCCGCTGGGAAATGTTGGCGAGGTGGCAGAGAAGGACGCTGGCGACGCCTACTTCGACCGGGGCATTCAGTTTCGTGTGGTCGTTGGCGCGGATGGCGTCGAGGAAGTTCTGGTAGTGGGGGGCGTCCCCCGAAGCGCCGGCGACCTTGCCCACTTCTTTGTTCTTGAGGTCATAGATGGTGTAGCCGCCGCCGTCGATCAGCAGGCTGCCCTGGTCGCCGTAGAACGCCGCGCCAAAGCCGGTGTTGTTCTCCACGCCGCGCGGGTGGCACGAGCGGCCTTCCCAGTGGATCGACTTGTCGCCGAAATCGAAGGTGGCGAACTGCGTGTCGGGCGTTTCCCAGTCATCCGCGTAGTGATAGCGGCCGCCGGCGCTGGTGGTCTTGAGCGGGGCGTCGACGCCCAGGCCCCAGCGGCAGAGATCCAGGGCGTGGATGCCGTTGTTGCCGCACTCGCCGGTGCCCCAGTGCCAGAACCAGTGCCAGTTGTAGGGCACGAAGTTGTCGCGGTACTCGCGATCGGGCGCGGGGCCCTGCCACAGCGTCCAGTCCAATTCCGCCGGCGCGGGCACGGCCTTGCCCTTGCCGATGCTGGGGCGATTGTTGGAGTACCAGCCGCGCGAGAAGAGCACCATGCCGATCGCGCCCTCGCGGAGCTTGGCGATGGCCTCGATGTTCTTGGGATACGAGCGGCGCTGCGTGCCCTGCTGGATGACGCGGCTGAATTTCTTCTGGGCGGCCACGAGCAATTCCCCCTCGCGCGGGTTGTGGCAGCAGGGTTTTTCGACGTAGACGTGCTTGCCCGCCGATGCCGCGAGGATGGCCGCGGGCGCGTGCCAGTGGTCCGGCGTGGCGACGATGACGCCCTGGACGTCCTTGTCCTCCAGAACCTTGTGCAGGTCGCGCGCCGTGCCCGGGGCGGGGGTGTTTTTGTTCTTCTCGGCCTTGGCGGCGACCGCCTTGGCGGCCGAGGCGGCGTTGCGGTCGTCGACATCGCACATGGTCTTGATGAAGACGGTCGGCATCGCGGCAAACCCCGCGCCCAGCTGCGTGCCGCGCCCGCCCGAGCCGATGACGGCAAGGGTAATGCGGTCGCCGGTCCCGGCCTGTGCGGCGGCGTCGCGGATGAAGTAGCCGGAGGCGAGGGTGGCGGCGGCGGTTGTTGCGGCTGTGGATTTTAGGAATTGGCGGCGATTGGGATGGCGCATCGGGTGGTTCTCCTTGACGCTAATACCGCACGGACGTGTAGGGGTAATTTATCACACTATTTCGCGCGCGACGCAAACGGGTGATAAGTCACACCCGGCGGCTCATCGACGGTGGAAAACGTAGTCCTTGCCATCCGGGCCGCGATGGGGGCCGTCGGCCGGCAGCGTTCCGATGAACGCCAAGACTTCATCGTATCGAGCCACGAGATCGTCGACATCACGCAATGGACTTGGAAGCAGCGTGGCGAATGGCCCTTTGGAACCCAGATCAATGCAATCCGGCCATGTCCCGTCAGGGTATGTCGCACTGAGAAAATGCGGGCCGATGCGGAAGACGTTCAAATGTTCTCCCTTGCGCAGTTGGCCGGAGCCCGGCGCGCGGAGGGTGATCGTCTTCGCAGAATTGCCGCCCACCGTGATCCTTGCCTGTACAACCTTCCACGTAAACGGGGCGTCTTCGTAGCCATCGATTCCGACGACGCGGACTCCGGCAATGGATTCGAGCTCGCGCTGAAGACCGTCACGATTCCGATACTTGAGCTTCTCCATCGAAATTCGGACCGCGGCGACGCAGCCGGCTACGAGCGCCAGCGTGAGCAGTAGACGGGCGACCTGGCGGCGCCGGCGGAGGCGTGGTTCGATGCCATACTGAATCTCGACAGCGGGATTCATAATGATTAGGCGATAATCTCCCGCACCACTTCCCCCGCCACGTCCGTCAACCGGAAATTCCGCCCATTGTAGAAGTAAGTCAGCTTCTCGTGATTCATCCCCAGCAGGTGCAGGATCGTCGCGTGCAGGTCGTTGATGCTGACCCTGTTCACCGCGGCCTTGTGGCCGATCTCATCGGTCTCGCCGTAGTGCGTCCCGCCCTTGACGCCGCCGCCGGCGAACCACGCGGTGAACGCGTGCGGGTTGTGGTCGCGGCCGGGCTTGGCGCCCTTCTGGCTGATCGGCAGGCGGCCGAATTCGCCGGCGCAGATGACCAACGTGCTTTCCAGCAGCCCGCGCTGTTTGAGGTCGGTGAGCAGCGCGGCGATGGGGACATCGGTCTCACCCGCGAACTGGCGGTGGTTTCCCTCCAGGTCTTTGTGGCCGTCCCACGAGCGCTCGTTCTCCATGCCGCCGGAATAGATCTGGACGAAGCGCACGCCCCGCTCGACCAGGCGACGGGCGGTCAGGCACTGCCGGGCGAAATGCGCGCAGCGCTTGTCGTTCAGGCCGTAAAGCTGCTTGATGTTTTCCGGCTCGGCGTCGACCGAGAGCGCCTCGGGCGCGGCCGTCTGCATGCGGTAGGCCAGCTCGAAGGATTCGATTCGCGCCGCGAGCTCCGATTCGGCGGGATTGTGCGCCAGGTGCCTCTGGTTGAGCTTTCGTAGCAAATCCAACTGAGCGCGTTGCTGGCCGTCGGTCACGCTCGTGGGGCGGTCCATGTTGTTGATCGGCTGGCCCTGATTATTCAGCGCCGTGCCCTGGAAAACGCCCGGGAGAAATCCGCTGCCCCAGTTGGACGCGTGTCCCTTGGGCAGGCCGCGGCCCAGCGTGTCGTACATCACGACGAACGCGGGCAGGTTCTGATTCATCGTCCCCAGGCCGTAGGTCACCCACGAGCCGACGCAGGGGAAGCCCATGCGAGAGAACCCGGTGTTGACCTCAAAGAGCGCCGGCGAGTGGTTGTTGGTCTGCGTGAAGCAGGAGTGGATGAACGCCATGTCGTCCACGTGCCGGCTCATGTTGGGAAAGATCTCGCTCGCCCACGTGCCCGATTGGCCGTGGCGGGCGAACGTGAACGGCGATTTCATCAGCGGGCCGATGTCGTTGCTGAAGAAGCCGGTGTGGCGGTCGAAGCCCCTGAGCTCCTGGCCGTGGGCCTTTTCCAGGCCCGGCTTGTAGTCCCAGGTGTCGACGTGCGATTGCCCGCCGTTCATGAAGAGCCAGATGACGGATTTTGCCTTTGCCGGGAAGTGGGATTGTCTGGGCGCCAGGGGGTTAAGCGGATTGCCGATTGAGGGCGCTGCGAGCAGATTCTGATCGGAAAGGATCGAGGCCAGCGCGGCCAGGCCAAAACCGCATCCCGTCCGCTTCAGGAAGGCGCGGCGGTCGGCGATTGTGGGGCTAACAACAACGTGTCCGTTATGCATCTGAAATCCCAGTCGTATCACGGGCTTCCAGCCCGTGCTGATGAACCAAATTAATCCTTCTCAATCGCCAACCGCACGGGCAGGATGCCCGTGATACCTGCCTCATTCGACGTAAATGAACTCGTTCAGGCCGAAGAGCGTCTGGCACAGGCCAGTGAGCGCGCGCTCCAGCGTCTCGGGCTTTCCGTCTGATTGTTGTCGCAGGAACGCCACCGCATCCTGCAGTTCCTCCGGCTCGGGCGGACGGCTCAGCGCCGTCATGTACGCCTGCCTCACGGCATTTTCCAGCGATTCCTTCGCCGCAGGCATCAACCGCTTCGCGAACGCAGCCGCATGCGCCCGAACCTGCGGGTGGTTCATCAGCGCCAGCGCCTGCGGCGCAACCGTCGTCGCCGAACGCTGGCCCAGCCCCTGCAATGCGTCAGGCCAATCGAACAGCATCATCATCGGGATCAGTTTCGAGCGCTTGACGAAGAAATAGATGCTCCGCCGCCGCATCGATTCGTCCAACGTTCCCGGCCCGTACATCGTCGGGTCGAGTTGGCCGCTGATGGCGAGCATCGAATCGCGCACGGCTTCGCCTTCGAGGCGCACGACCGGCCGCCGCCAGCAGAGCGTGTTGTCTCGGTCGACCGCGGCTCGGGATTCGTCCCAGTCGGTCGACTGCGTGTACGCCGCACTGGTCATGATGAGTTTGTGCAGAGCTTTCAGTTGCCAGTGGTTAGTTGCCAGTTGCGCGGCGAGGTAATCGAGCAGTTCCGGGTGCGTGGGCTTCGCGCCCTGCGCACCAAAATCGTTGGGCGTTGCAACGATCCCGCGGCCCATGTGGTGCTGCCACAGCCGATTGGCGATCACCCGCGCGAGCAGGTTGCCCGCACCCGTTTCGACGTCAGTGACCCAGTTGGCCAGCGCCGTGCGGCGATACGACAGCTTTGAATCAGGCGAGGGTGTCGTCTGCCAGCGTTTTTCCGCATCCGGCGCACGGGTGAGAATCGTGAGGGGGCTCGCAGGCGCTTCGCCGTCCTTATTATTCACGTCGCCGCGCTTCAGGACATAGGTCGTCTTGTAAAAATCGGGAATCTCGGGAAGGGCCGTGTGCAGCCGGAGCGGCGTGACGCCCTCGCTGCACACCAATGCCTTGAACTTGCGCGGCTGGGGGGTCTTTTTGAGGTCGTCCTGCACCGCGGCGTTCAGTTTTCTCCAATCGCCATCGATCGACCGATACCACGCCAGCAATTTAGCCCGATCGGCGTCGGTGCGCTGGCCGGCGGGTTTGTCGAGCAGTTTGTTGACCTCCAAAACGACGGCCGCCCCTTGCTCGCCGTCGATGCTCGCCGGCAGGGGGGCGGTCGTCACCGAAATCCGCGCCCGGCCGATGCCGTGGCCGATGTTGTTCGCGAACCGCATCGTGAACACCAACGCCGCGCCGCCTTCGAGATCGAGCGGCGTCGAAAGCTCCCAGACGGCCGCATGATCCTTGCCGAATCGCGGGTCGATCGCCCAGGCGCTGGTGCCGTCGGCGTCGATCGTCGCCGCCACCGGCAAGCCCTTCTGCTGAAACGTCGCCTTGGGATTCTTGAGCTTCACCGGCGTAGGCTGCACGGTGCGGTTCATGGCCAGCGGCTGCGCCGTCACCGAAAAGTCCGACAACGCGAAATTCCCGTTGTCCGCGCGCCCCGGCCCGCCCTTGACCAGCAACGGGTGCGCCAGGGCCTCCAACTTGATCGCGGTGATCCCGCGCAGCGGCGCATTGGCGGCGAACGTGTAAACGTCGTGCTGCGGCCGCGTGCCCGTAACCAGATAAGACCCGTCCTCCTGCCGCGTGATCGTCGCCCCTCCCGAAGACTTGGCGCTGCTCATCTCCAGAACGATCCACTTGGGCGGCGCAGGCCGCTCGCCCCTGGCCAGCCACGCATCGAGCCGGCCTGGCAGTTGCTCCTTCTCGTATTTTGCCAGCGCATCGACGAGAAGCTGATGCTTCTGCTCAAACTCCCGTTTCTCCTTCTGATAACCCGCCGGATCGGTGTCGATGTCCAGCTCGCTCCGCACCGTCGTCGTGAAAGTGGAAATCAGCCGGTAATAATCCCGCGTCGGAATCGGATCGTACTTGTGATCGTGACACCGAGCGCAGCCCACGGTCAGCCCCAGCAGGCTCGTGCCGACAGTCGACGCCATGTCATCCAGCTCGTCGTAGCGTTCCTTCTCCGCTGTCGCCGCCGTGATCTGGGTCGCGTGCGTCCCTGCCGCGAGATAACCCGTCGCCTTGAGCGCCTCGGGGTTGCCCGGCTCCAGCTCGTCCCCCGCCAGTTGCAGTCGCACGAAGCGCGTGAACGGCATGTCCTCGTTCAGCGCGCGAATGACAAAATCGCGGTAGTGATACGCCGTCGCCCGGTCGTAGTCGTGCTCGTAACCGTGCGACTCGGCGAACCGCGCCAGGTCAAGCCAATGCCGCGCCCACCGCTCCCCGTACTGCGGCGAAGCGAGCAACCGGTCGATCAGCTTGGGCCAGGCCTGCGGGTCCGGATCGTTAACGAACGACTCCACATCCTGTGGCCGAGGCGGAAGCCCCAACAAATCCAGGTAAACCCGCCGGATCAACTTCCGACGGTCCGCCGTTCCGTTGGGCGCGATCCCCTTCTCCTCCAGCCTGGCGAGGATAAACCGGTCCACCGCCGTCCTGCACCAAGCCTCGTTCTTAACCGCCGGCGGATTCGGGTTCGTCAACGGAAGAAACGACCAGAACTTCCGGTCCTCCTCGGTCACCGTGTTGTGCCCGCGCTTCACGCCTCCCTTCTCGATCAGCGGCCTGTCGTAAGGCGCCCCCGCATCGATCCACGCCGCCAGTTTCGCAATCGCAGCCGCCGGCAGCGGGTCCGCCTTCGACGGCATCCCCGGGTCTTCCTCGTGGCGGACCAGCTTCATCAACCGCGATTTTTTCGAGTCCCCGGGGATGACATTTGCGCCCTCCGCCCCCGGGTGCAGCAGCCCCTCGCGCGTTGTCATGTCGAACCCGCCCTTGGTCTTCTCACCCCCGTGGCACTTCACGCAATGCTCTGTCAGAAGCGGCCGGACGTCGGCGGTGAACAACACCAGCCCGCCTGACACTGGCGGATCGGCCGCGGGCACGCCGCCGGCGCACACCAACAGCAGTGCGACCCCCGCCGCCGCGATGAACCCTGCGCACGACAACGTTCGGAAACGGCGGGAACGCATCATGCGATAATCTCTCGGATCGGTTTGCCGTGGTCAATTTCGAGGCGTTTTCTTCCTGGAACTTCCAACCGGCGCGAATCTAGGCCAAGTTGGTGCAAAACCGTTGAATGAATGTCGGTTACATAATGCGGATGCTCGGCCACGTGGAAGCCGATTTCGTCGGTGACGCCGTGCTGCACGCCCGCCTTGATGCCGCCGCCCGCGAGGAACGAGCAGAAGGCATTGGGGTGGTGGTCGCGGCCCGCGGCGTCCCCCGCGCCCTCGGAGCCGGGGGAGCGGCCGAATTCGGTGCCGAAGACGACGATCGTGTCCTGCAACATGCCCCGCCGCTTTAAGTCTCTGATTAGACCGGAGATAGGGAGGTCAACCTGCCCGGACAGGCGGCCGTGATTTCGCTTGATCGCGCCGTGGGAGTCCCAGTCGCCACCTCCGCCACCCCCGTGAAAGAGCTGAACGAAACGGACACCGCGCTCGACGAGGCGGCGGGCTACCAGGCATTGCTGGCCGAACTCCTTGGTGGCCGCCTGGTCCAGGCCGTAGAGTTTCTTCGTATCCTCCGTCTCCGACTCGAGTTGCAGCGTTTCCGGGACCGACCGCTGCATCTGGAATGCCAGTTCGTACGACTTGATCCTAGCCCGTAACTCCTTGTCGTCTGGATAGTTAATGCCGGCGATGGCGTTGAGCTTGCCCAACAGGCTCAAGTTGCCCGTCTGCTCTTCCAGCGTGATGTTTGGGTCGGCCGAGTTGATGAAGGGCAGCGGTCTCTTCGGATCGACGTCCAGCCGCACGCCGCTGTATTGCGGCCCGAGGTATCCCGCTCCATAAGTCCAGGTTCCACCGCAGCAGTCGCCCGTCGGCTTGCCCAGCACGACGAATTCCGGCAGGTTCTGGTTCAGCGTGGACAGGCCGTAGGTGACCCACGACCCCAGCGTGGGGAACGTGCCCCCCTCTCGCGGGTGCCGGCCGTTCTGAAACGTAAGCTGTGCCCCGTGATCGTTATGCACGGTCCACAGCGACCTCACGACGGCGATGTCGTCGGCGCAGTACTTCCCGATGTTCGCAAACCAATCCCCAACGGGCAGGCCGCACTGGCCGTACTTCGCGTACCCCGTATTGAGCGCCATGAGCACCTTGCGGTTCCCGTGCGCGGGATTCGCCCCGACGATGTTCTTGTTGACCTTTTCGGGGTCCAAGGCCGCCTTGTAGGGCGTATCCGCGATCGATTTTCCCGCGTATTTGTTCAGCTCGGGCTTGACGTCGAAGGATTCGAGGTGCGAGACGCCGCCGCAGAGGAAAATCCAGATGACGTTTTTCGCGCGGGGGGCAAAATGGGCGTGCCCGTCGGGCGGGGACCACGTTGGCGCTTCGTGGGGCGATGTCGCAGCGCTCGCCTGGCGCTCGCGGCTCAGCATGGCGGAAAGCGCCAAACCGGTGAAGCCCATCCCCGTGTCGGTGAGGAGGGTTCGCCGGGAAACGCCGGTGCAGTTGGGATGGCGTCGATGGTTCATGGCTTACTTCCTCTTTACCCACCCTGCCGCCGCCGCGTTTTCATGAATCGGCGGCACTAAGGCCTGGTCGGCCGGCTGACAGGCATTGATGCCGGCTGACGCTTGCCGAGAACCGTCTCCTCGGCCTCGCGGCGCAGAATCTGGCAGATGAGCCAATTTTCCGGGGCGTCGATCGGCGTGGCCGCGGTGGGCTCGCGGACATCGGCTGAAATCCGCATCAGCGCCTGGTCCAGCGCCGCCTTGGCCGCCGCGGGGTTCCCCAGGCGGGACTGGGCCATCGCGGCGATCAGCCCCATCGTCGCCTGCGCGGTGGCCGACTTGATCACCTTGGCCTTTTCCAGGAATTGCAGCGCCGACTCAAACCGCCCGGCGCGATACTCCGCCAAGGCCTTGGTCATGCAGAACCACGGATACACCCCGCGCGCCTGGTCCGATGCCAGCGCGTGGTCGACCAGTTCCGTCAGCTTGGCCATTTCCCCGACCGGGCTGGGCGTCAGGAGGCAGACCTTGGCGGTGCGCTCGGCGATGGTCGACACGTCCGTGCCGCTGAACCGGATCAACATCGCCATGGCGCTGTCGCGGTACGCCGCGGTATCGTCCAGGTAGAGTTCCAGGCACGACAGGTGATACCAGTTCCAGTGGTTGGATGGATCGTCCATGCAGGCGCGCACGTAGCCGCGCATGGCCTGGTCGAATTTCCCCGCGCATAGCGCCGCGTTTGCTCCCGACGCCGGCGCACCCTGCTGATCCTGCTGGTCGCGCTGGGCGCTCATGTAGCCGCGCATGCTCGGCTCGGTGGCGGCGATGCGCGTTGCCTCGCGCAGGAGCTTTTGCGATTCGGCCACGTCCCCCTGCGCCTGCCGCACCGCCGAGAGGCCAAAGAGCAACTGCGCCAGCGTGGCTCCCGCGCCGGGGATCTTGCGGTAATCGTCGATCGCAAGGCGCAGCTCGCCCTCGGCCTCGGGGAGCTGCTTGCGCATCCACAGGCCCAGGCCCCGCCCGCGGTGGATGACAGCCGATATCTCGACCGGCAGGCTCCCATCGGGCCGCCGCGCCATCGCGATCACCGCCTGGAACTGCCGCTCGGATTGCGCCGCGTCGTTCTGCTGTAAATAAAACATCCCCAGGGCGATCCGCGACGCCATGAGCGTGTCGGGCTGGTCCTTAAGCCACCCCTCGTCGAGCCGCGCCGCCGCCCGCGCCACGCCGGCCTTGCCCTCGACGGGGCTGCCGAACGAGATCAGCAGGTCGCGCAGGAACAGGTTGGCGGTCTTCTCGTTTTCCCGCGCCGACTCGGCCGCCTGCTGCTGCCGGATGGCGACCCGCTCGTTTTCCCGTGCCCGCAGCAGGCCGATGGTGGTGCCGACGATTCCCAGCAGCAGCGCCGCGAGCACCGCCGCCGCTCCGACGACGGCCCCCTTGTGCCGCCGCACGAACTTGCCGACGCGGTACCCCGCGCTGGGCGGGCGGGCCGTCACCGGCTCGTCATTGAGATGGTTTTCGACATCCTGCGCCAGCGCCGCGGCCGACTCGTACCGCCGGGTGCGGTCCTTCTCCATCGCCCGCAGGACGATCCAATCGAGGTCGCCGCGGAGCTCGCGCTCCAGCGTGCGCGTGTCGCGTGCGCCGCCGATGGTCGTCGTCGTCGGCGGCGCGTTGCCGCTTCCAGCGCTTCCAGCGCTTGCCGCCGCTGCCGCCGCGGCAGCCACCGTCACCAGACGCGTGCTGGGCTTTTGCGGCTCGTGTTCCTTGATCATCCGCGCCATGCCGTCGAGCCCCGCCGTGCGCAGCGCCTTGGGATCGAACGGCAGCGTGCCGGTGAGCAACTCGTAGAGGATGACGCCAAGCGAGTAGATGTCGGTGCGCGTATCCACGTCCAGCCCGCTGGTCTGCGCCTGCTCGGGCGACATGTATTCCGGCGTGCCGATGAGCGCCCCGGTCTGCGTGTAGAGCGTGTGGGCCGTCAGCGCCTGCGAGGTGGCCTTGGCGATGCCGAAGTCGATGACCTTGGGCACGGGCTTGCCGTCGACGATGGTCACCAGGATGTTCGACGGCTTGAGATCGCGGTGGATGATCCCCTTCTGGTGCGCGTGCTGAACGGCCCGGCAGACCTGCTCGAACAATTCCAGCCGCTGGCGCGTGGTGAGCCTCTGATCGTCGCAATAGCGCGTGAGCGGCACGCCGGCAACGAACTCCATGGCGAAAAACGGCCGGCCGGTGTCGGTTGCGCCAGCATCGAGCACGCGGGCGATGTTGGGATGCGACATGAGCGCCAGCGCCTGCCGCTCGGCCTCGAAGCGGGCGAGTACCTCCTTGGTGTCCATCCCCAGCTTGATGACCTTGAGCGCCACGACGCGCCGCACGGGCGAGCGCTGCTCGGCCTTGTAAATGACGCCCATGCCCCCTTCGCCGATGCGCTCGAGGATGCGGAAGGGGCCGATGGATTCGGGGTTGTCGTGAGGCGCGGCAACGCGCGATCCGCCCGCCCCCGCCGGCACGCCCGGCGTCGGCGAATCGATCGTCTCATCACTGGCCCGCAATTCGGACATCAGACGTGCTCCGTCGCCCAAGCCGCAGGGGAGACAGCATACCGTCAATCAAACGCGAGGGCGAGGCGGGCAAGGCTCTTTCCGAGCCCGCTGGTACTGGTGTCGAAGCTTCATATAGAACCAAAGTCCAATAGTCGCCCCTTCCGACGGCACGTAACATCCGCCCACGTCGGCGTCCGACGCGCTGGAACCGCGCCAGCGTCAGCGCCGGCCGCACGTCTGACCCTTACCGGGAGCGAACGAACATGAAACTGACTCCACGCTTCATCAAACTGATCCTCGGCGCCTCGTTGGCCGCCGGGCTCTTCGGATGTTCCTCCTCAAACGAGAGCAGCAACACCGGCGCGCAGCCCAACACGCAGCCGCCCCCGCAGCTTGCGGCGGGCAAGGGCGTGGACGACGCCGGCCAGCCCCTGACCGCCGAGGACTCGGTGCTGGTCTCGATCACCGCCACGGTGACGGCGATCGACGCGGCCAAGCGCGAGATGACGCTCAAGGGGCCGCTGGGGAACGAGGTACCACTCACCGTCGACAAACGGGTCAAGCGGCTGGACGAGATTAAGGTGGGCGACGACATCACGGCGGACTACTTCGTGTCGGTCGCCGGCGAGCTGCGGGCGCCGACCGACGCCGAACGCGAGCACCCGATCACGATCCTCGAAGGCGCGGCCCGCGCCCCCAAGGGCGTCGACCCGGCGGCCGGCGCCGTCCGCGCCGTCAAGATCGTGGCCACGGTCGACGGCCTGGACCTGCCGACGCGGACCGTCACGCTCAAGGGCCCGATGGGCAACTGCGCCACCGTCCGCGCCCGCAAGCTCGAAAACCTCAAGAAGCTGCGCCTTGGCGACACGATCGTCGTCACCTACACCGAGGCCCTGGCGGTCTCGGTCGAGAAGGCCAAGCATCCCGCGAAACCGGAATGAGCGCCCAGCTGTCGTGCCGCACGCGCGTGTGTGCGGCCGCCACCCGAACCGACTGTCAATTTCGATCAAAGGTACACCGTCATGCGAATCCGATTCACCGCGTTGTCGATTGCTCTGGTCCTTCTCGCCGGCGGCTGCGCCTCCGAGCCCAAGGTGCTTCCGCCCACGCCGCACGCCGCGACGCCGGCGGATGCCATTAAAGTCGTGGCCGAGCGCCCGTCCGAGTACGAGCTGCTTGGCACGGTGTCGATCGAGATCACGCCCGACCTGAAGTGGGACGAGCGCGGGAACGCCAACAAGGCGTTCGAGCTGCTCAAGAAGGGCGCGGCCGCGACGGGCGCGAACACCTTGCTCCTCTGGGCGCCCCCCGACAAGGCGAACGGCCTGGCGACCGCGGGATATAACGGCAAGTTCTACCAGGTCCCCATCCAGGCCGCGGGCGGCAAGCGCCAGGCTGTTGCGCAGGCGATCTTCGTCAACGAATAGACGCAACCTTCCGGCGCGGCGGACGGTTAGGCCGCGAGAGCGCGCGGTTACTTTCCCGAGAGTTCCCCCGCAATGCGCGTCGCCTCCGCCGTGCCGATTACCCGCAGCAGTTTCAGCGCGATCGCGCGGCGGCGGTCCTCCGGGTCGGCGGGCGGGGCCTTGGCCAGGTTTTTCAGCGCCGCCTCCAGGCGCAACTTGACCTCGGCCGAGTCGGTGTGCTCGATCGCATCCCGCAGCAGCGCTTCGATCGACGGACCCATCGCCTTGAGCGCCTCGGTGGCGGCCTCGCGGGTGCGGAAATCATCGCCGTCGAGCTGCGTGACCAGCTTGTCGAACTGCGTGCGGTCCGTGCCCGCCCCGTGCTTCACGCGCTCGCCCAGGAATCGCGCCACCGCGTCGCCGCCGGCCGCGAGGCGCCAGAATGCCTGCGTTTCGGCGGATGGATCGCGCCCGCCGACGGTTTCCCAAAGCCGGCGCATCTCGGCGGCGTCGAGCTTGGGCAGGTCGGCGGCGTCGAGCACGTCCACGCTCACGTTATCCAGTCCCCAGCACTCGTCATCCCCCGGTTGCAGCGCCCCGCCTCCTTGAAAGTTGAACTGTACCTGCGCCGCGTCGTGCGGGACGATGAAGCTCAGCCGGTAAACCGAATCCATCGGCCGGTTGACCCCATCGTTCCAGTTCCACTCGTACCCCAGCGTGTTGCGCTCGGCCGCGCCGGTCTTGGCGGGATAAGACTCGCCGCTGAGCACGGATGGATAGCTTTGGGTCAGCGCCTCCTTGGGGGCGCGGGTGTTGTTGGCGAAATCGTGGTTGCTGAAGGTCGCGTCGACGAGAGTGGGGCCGTCCTCGATGCTCATGCGCCAGGAATCGGGCCCGATGCGCGAACTGCCGCCCTTGGTGGTCGTGGCATTGCCGTCCCAGGTCATCATGATGAACAAATCGCATGACACGCGCACGAATTGGTGTTTGGGCAGTTTCTCGAGCTTGAGCGTGAGCTTCTCGGTGGTGAAGAGGCCAAGGAAGCGGCGGTTTTCCTTGGGCGTGACCTCGATCTTGTCGGCGGACCATTCCTTGCCGGCGGAGTTTTCGAAATCGTTGGCGTAGACGCGCTTGGGGGCGGCGGCGGCGCTGGCTGGCGCGGCGGCCAGACAAGCGCCGGTGAGGAGAATCCCGCCGAGAGCGATCGACCGGCGTGGAGGCAAGGTTCGTGTCATCGCAATCCTCCCATAGACGACCGCGTTGCTTGTACCCGCCGGCCGCCAGATCGTAAATCGCGCGATCCGCAATTGAATGACGCGGCCAGGAGGCCGATCCCCACCATCGGTGTTACCGCGCGGGTTCCTCCCCGAGCGTTCGGAAATACCGCCGCGCTGCGCCCTGCGCGGGACCCGAGACGCGCTCGGCGTCGATTTCATCGGCGGCCTGCTCGCGGGCTGCGCGGGCGACATTCGCCAGCGAAGTCTCCTGCCGCCCGGTGGGCGCGCGGGCGCCGATCAGATCCCGCGCCAGCGTGCGGCTGTCGGGACGATCCGATTCCTGCGACGGCGAATGCTCGCGCGTGACGGCGTACGGGGCGGCGGCCTTCGATCGCGCGCCGCCCGCGGCGATTGCGGCCGGGCCGTTGTTGGCGTTTGCGTTTGCGTTGGCATTGCCGTCCTTGCCGTTGGCGTTTTTGCCGATTCCGGGGGCTTGGCCGGGGTCTTTTGCACCTGCGGCGGGGTTGTTGTTTCCGGCGTCGCCACCGTTGCCGGCGGGGTTCACCCCAGGCCTGTCGTCATCGCGACCCGCGGGGCCGACCTGAGGTTGCTTCGCGTTTGCGGCGATCCGCTCGCCCGCCAAGTCGGGGCGATCGCGGCCGGTCGTCGTCCCGCCGCCGGCGCTGCCGCCATTCGCAGTTTCGGGACGCTCGCTGGCATTGTCGCGATCGCCCGTCGTCGCGCGATTTCCCGCGCGATCGTCCGCGCCCGCGCCGGCCGCGGCTTTTGCGCCGGCCTTGTCGCCCGCAGCGCCCGCCGCCGCGGCACGAGGTCGCCTGACGGCCGCCGCGCCGTCGACCAGTTCCATCGCCCGCCGCGCCTTGCGATTTGCCAGATCCGGGTCCAGCTCCGGCGACTTGGCGAGGTTGCGAAGCTCATCCACCAGCCGGCCCAGCTCGTCCTCATTGCCGCGCCACTGGGCCGCGCCGGCGACGACGGCCAGCGCCCGCTCGACGTTCGCCCGCGCCGCGGTCCGTGCCGATTGGAGGTCGGCCGCAGCCAGCGCGGTATCGGGCCGCCGCTCGAACAGGTTCATTTGTGGGATGAACATCGCCCCCGCCAGCGCCAGGAGCGCCAGCGCGCTGGCGGCGGCGATGCGGCGGCGAGGCAGGTCGATGGGAAACCGGCGGGCCAGGTCAACATTACGCGCGGTGGCTTCGGCGTCGAGGATCGCGGCCTGGATGAAGGCATCATCTTTCGAATCGTCGCCGCTACGAGTCGCGTGGATCGCCGTGGCGAAGCGCTCCTTCAAACCCAGCCGGTGGTCGATCGCCACTGCCGCGGCGTGCGCCGTCGGATGACCAATGATCGCCACAATCGCCGCGCCCGCGATGCACGCGGTTAGTCCGATCAGGAGGACGACCCAGCGCCACGCGCCCGGCAGTGAAACGGCGAACAGTCGATCGACCGTCACCGCCAGCACACCCGCGGCGGCCAGGAGCACCAACCCCGACGCAGCCCGGTCCAAAAACCGCCTCAGAAGCATCCGGCCACGAACGACGCTTACGAGTTGTTCCAATCGGTTCATCGAAGTCTCCCGAGGAATTCTATCAGGGTTTGCCGTCGCGCCGGGTGACGACGACCTTATCATCGTTCGTCAGCCGGCCGTCGTAGTCGCCGCACTTCTGGCCGTTCACCAGCCAGGGGAAGGTGAAGTGGGTGGGGTCGGCGGTGTCGGGCTGGCCGGCGCCGGCGCGGATCGGGATGTGCCAGCCGCCGCCCATGCCGCGGTGGATGTTCGGGTCCGCGCCACTGCTGAGCAGCTTGGGCTTGGTGATCACACCGGCGGGTTCGTAGAGTTCCCATTCCCACAGCGGGCCCCCGTCGCTCCAGGGCTGGGTGTAGACGATGACCAACCGCCGCTTGCCCGCGGGCGTGCGCCGCTCGTGGCAGAAGGCGATGCTGCGATTGCCGGGGCCGGCGCATACCCACGACGACCGGGCGGCGAACTCGCGCAGCGCGCGCGGCGCGTAGACGGCGTGGGTGACCAGCGGCAGCTTGAAGCCGTAGAAGGGCAGCGGGGAATATTCCGGGTTCTGTTGTCTCAGCAGCACGGCCGCCTTCGTGGGGTCTTGTTCGTAGAGGACGACATCAGGCGCGAACTGGAAGTTCATGCATTCCCGCTGCCAGTAGAGCAGCTTGGCATGATCCCGCGCCGCCGGCCACCAGCGCCACCCGGCGAGGCCGACGCCGACCAGCAGCAGGAGGAGGACGATCCGCCGAACCCGCCTGCGGCGACGGACGGGCGCGCCGGGGGCGTATTCGAGAGGGGCGGCGGTGGCGGTGGTGGACATCGTCTTTGGGACGCCAATGGAGCGGAGATGTTGCGGGAACATTGAACGCTCAATTCTGAATGCTGAATTCTGAATGCTGAAAAATCGCGAGCCATTCGAGTCGCTGACGCTTTTGGCTCTAGAGGGGCTTGCCGCTGGCGCGTGGGCTGCTTTCGGCGGGAGGCGGGTTTTGCGGCGGTGGCTTTGTTTTTTTGGCAGCCGGGGCGGAAAACCGTGTTTTGGGGGTTTGGCGCGGGGTCCGTGGGTTTGATTTGCATTTGGCGCGCCGGCCTGGCGTGGTTTGGCGTGGTTTGGAATGGATTGGCGCGGCCGGGCGGGCAATGGCGTTGTTTGGCGGGGCGAGCGCTGAATTCTGAATGCTGAATTCTGAATGCTGAAAAATCGCCGGCGATTCGAGTCGCGGATGCTTTTGGCTCTTGTGCGGCTTACCGCTGGCGCGTGGGCGCGAGCGCGGGTTCTTTGTCCGACGACGGCGGCGGGTTCGATGTCGATGCGCATTTTGGGCCTCCCGTACGAGGGGAGGGGCGCTGCGCATTGGTGACGCTTTTCGCGCACCGGGCGGCGGGAATCTGCGGATTTGCTGGGGTATTTGTGGGAAAAAATCGGGGGATTTGTCGCTGGGGGAGTGGCGCAAGTCGCGCTATTGCGGCGCACCGGCGGATTCGCTGCTGGCTGGTCCTGGCGCCGCGGTTGAGAATCGCGGCGTGGTTTTGCGCGCGGGCTTGTTCCCCGGCTATTTGACTACTTGGCTATTTGGCGTCTCTGATTTTTCTGAGTTGCAGCGCGGTATGATGGCCCGTTGCCGGAACGCTTTTTGGCGCGTCCGGTCAGACTGCCATGCAAGCTCGTCCCGACCCCGCCATTATCTGCCAAGGCCTCCAGGTTTTAGGGAAGCAGGTGCGGACGCCTGCAAGGATCGCGGAGGTAGAAGCTCAACTTGAGTCGAAGTTTGAAAGCGTGCAGTCCGTGGCTGCTCAGGTACTGGCCGCATGGCGGTCGCATGAGTCGCTTCCACGCCTTCGAGCGACGTTCGAGCGACTTAAGGCTCCTCGCTTGTACGCGCAGCGTGCGATCATCGCCAAGGTGATGGGGGCAGTTCTTCGCGCCTCGGATACCGAGTACATCATCGAATGGTTTCTATCACTGCCCACTTACAACGCTCGCTTCGAATTACTCCCGACCGTTGCGTGCGTCGATCCGAAACGCGCAAAGCCGCTTTTGGAGAAAGCGTGGTCCGTGGGCGATCGACAGATGAAGCATTCGATTCTCGTAGCAGCGAGTGAGATGCATCAGCGGTAGATGTTCATCCCGTCGGGCCTGCGCGATTCGGATGGGTACATCCGCGAATTGGCAACCGGCTTGGCGAAGACTTGGGGCGGCCAACCACGGGCAGCTAACCCACCGCTGGAGCGGAGCGCGGCGGCGGTATACTTTACGTGCGGTCGAGCGTCGCGCGTGCGTCGCCGCGGCCGCTCAACGGCCTTACGTTAGGCCAAATCGCGCATCACCATGCCGAAGCCAAATTCCAACGCCATCAGCATCGGAAAGGATGTGTGGATTCCATTTATCGATGTCCTAGGCCGGCAGGAGGGCGCCGTTTCGATAGATGATCTGCTGAAACCGCTGGACTCGTTCTGGAAGTCTCTTGAGACTGAATGTGTGGCAGCATGTTGTGGCATCAACGCATTCGCACTTTGGCCCGAGGATATCCGCAGAGCCAGTGCGGGTGGCGACCGCAAACAGTTGGTGGATGCACTCGCATCACTTCGCCGTTTTGTTGAGAGCAGTTCATCCGATGTCTTTGTGAGTCAGAAGTTGAACAACTATTTCGACAGGCAGGTTCTATTAGGGATCATTGACCACATTCATGAGCATGCAGTCTCATTCCCTGTGGCCTAACCATGCGCTGCAGCGAACCCGGTGCCATTGGCGAGCCTTCGAGCTTCCTAAGAGCTTGCAAGGCCACCCACCCTTTGCGAATGACGTCGTCATCTCGTGCTGAGGTACTCCGAAGTATCTGGCCGGCATCGGTGGGGACGCAGATCCTTCGGAGTACCTCAGGATGACGATTAGCGCGAGATCGCGCACGGCTAATTTAGCACTGCGCGGGGCGACGACAGGTTCTTTTGAAATCGAAAGCTGGTCGTCGGCCACCGCCGGCCGTTACCCGCTCGCCCCCGGCCGTTGATTCGCCGGGCTGACCGTCCGATATTAGGGGTACGCCCATGTCGCGCATTCCCCGGCCAACCTGGCTCCGCTACGTCGTCGCCCTGGTGGCCGTGTTTGCGGTGATGCAGCTTCGCCTTTACCTCGACGGGCGGCACCTTAAGGGGATTGAAGGGCCGCCCTTCACCATGATGTTTTTGGCGGTCATCGCCTCGGCGCTGTTTGGGGGGCTGGGGCCGGGGGTGCTGGCGACGATCGCCGGCGCGGCCGTGTGCGATTACATGTTCATCGAGCCCAAGGGCATCCTGCTGAGCAACTCGCCGGGATACGACATCCGGCTGGGCCTCTTTATCATCGAGGGGTTGTTCGTCAGTTGGTTGATCCAGGCGCTGCGGCGGTCGTCGGCGGCGGGACGGCAGATGGAACGGAACCTGCGGCTCATCGCCGACAACACTTCCGATGTTATTTTTGCATACGACATGGCCGGGCAGCTGCTTTACGTCAATCCGGCCTTCGAGGAGCTGACGGGCAACTCGGTGAGCGAGCTGCGCGAGAACCCGTTCATGAACTACGTCCACCCGGATGACTCGCAGCGCATGCAGGAGCGCTTCGGGTCGCTCTTCCAGGGGCGAAGCTTCAAGGACGAGGAATACCGCATCATCGCCCACGACGGCGAGGTGAAGTGGTGCCGCGCGACCTGGGGGCCGCTGGTGGACGAGTTCGGCAACCAGGTGGGCGTGCAGGGGCGCGAGACCGACATCACCGAGCAGCGGCAGTCGGAATCGACGCTGCAATTCCTCTCCGATACCTGCGCCGTGCTGGCGGCGGGGTTCACTGGCGGGGCGGCGGCGGGCGCCGATCCCGTGGCGACCACGCTGGGCAAGCTGGCCCGGGCCGCGGTGCCGCAGTACGCCGACTGGTGCATGATCGACCTGATCGGCGGCGGCGGGGGCGGCGATGACGGCGGCGGCGGGGGCGGCGCGGCCCGGACGATCGCCGCGGCGCATGCGGACGCGTCGAAGCAGCCGTGGCTCGATGAGATCCGCCGCGACTATCCGCCGCGCCTGGGCGTGGGCGAGACGCGCGGCAAGGTGCTGGCGACGGGCCAGCCGGTGATCCTCTCGGCGGTGTCGGCGGCGGCGCTGCAGAACGGCGCCAAGGACGAGCGTCACCTCAAGCTGCTGCACAACCTCGCGCCCAAGTCGATGCTGATCGTCCCGCTGCGCCGCGGCGAGCGGGTACTGGGGGCGATCACGTTCGCGTCGGTGGCGGCCCAGCGGCGGTATGGGGCGGATGATCTGATTTTCGCGACGGACCTGGCGCGGCGGGTGGCCGAGTTTCTCGATGCCGCCTCGCGGAGCGAGGTGCGCGCGGTGTCGAAGATCGCGTAGGCAAACGGCCGTCGTGCGAATGCCGCGCTCTTCGGTTGAAGATTGAAGGCAAAAAAATCTGGGGCAAAAAAATGAGAGACGTCAATGGTCAAAGGTTCATGGTCAATGGTGTGGTTTGCGGGTGGCCCGATCCCGGGATGCACACCACTGGCAAGCGAGTCGCTTGCCAGTGCCACCCGCGTTCACGCGCGCTGCGTCTTCCACCACAGTTCCAGCATGAGCAGGGCGTAGAGTCGCTGCGAGTGATCGACGCGCTCCCGTTCGTGCTCGTCGACCAGGCGGCGGACGACGGGCATGTTGAAATGCGCGGCGGCGAAGCTGTCGGCGGCGAAGAGGTGGTCGTGGAGCATGGGACGGAGTTGGCCGCGGAACCATTCGCCGATGGGGACGGCGAAGCCCATTTTTTTGCGTTTGAAGACCCAGGCGGGGAGGTCGTTGGCGAAGGCCTCGCGGAGCATGCGCTTTGGGCCGCCCTTGAGGAGTTCATCGGTAGTGAACGTCGAGGCGAAACGCACGAGTTCATGATCCATGAAAGGCGACCGCACCTCCAGGGCATGGAGCATCGAGCACCGATCCACCTTGGTCAGCAAATCGCCCGGCAGGTAAGTTTCACGATCGGTGGCGAGGGCCGCGACGACGCGCTCGCGGGCGAACCGTCCGAGCCTAATGTTGTTCAATTTCAGCCAGCGCTCGTCCGGCGGCTGCAAGTAAAGCTCCGCAAGCGATTTCTCGTCAAACAAGCGGAGGTACGACAGGTAACGCAGCGCGGCCGGCAAATCGATGCTCGCGAGCATCCGGTTCAGGCGTGCCGTGAAGGACTTGGGATGCGAACCGGCGATGGACCCGACCAACCGGCGCGTCAGTCGGCCGGCGATCATCGCCCGCACGGCGGCGGGCAACTGCGCGATTCGTTCCGTCAGCCGCAGCGCACGGTAGCGGTCGTAACCGCCGAACAGCTCGTCGCCGCCGTCGCCGGACAACGCCACTTTCACGTGACGGCGGGTTTCCCGGGCCAGGTAATGGGTCGGCAGCGCGGACGAATCGGCAAACGGCTCGCCAAAGACAGCCGCCAATTTGGGTAGGTCGTCGATTACGTTTGGCCGGACGGTAAACTCGAGTTGTTCGGTGCCGAGATGCTCCGCGATTCGCGCGGCGAAGCGCGTCTCGTCGTATCGCGGGTCGTCAAAGCCGATGGAGAAGCTGAGCACCCGTTGTCCGCGACCGGCCGCCTTCCGCATACAAGCCGCGATTACCGAACTGTCGACGCCGCCGGAAAGAAAGCAGCCGATCGGCACGTCCGCCACGAGTTGACGCGTCACCGCCTGCTGTACAAGTCGGCGCGTTTCAGTCACGCGCTGGGCGTGGGTCAGTTTCAACCATTCCTTTTCCCGCGGGCCGCGGATCATGTGTGCAAAATACCGTCGGTCCTCCGGCACGACGGTTGCTCTGACGAGCAGCGTTGTTGAACGGTCCACCTGGTTGAAGGGTGCGGGATAACAGAGGGAGTAACCCCAGCTCAGGTACTCGTGCAACGCTTGCGGGGTGAGGCGCGTGCGGTCGGAGAACCACGGCGCCTCGCGGAGCGATCCGGGCTCGCTGGCAAAGGCAATACAGGTGAGCGGCGAAGGTTCCTCCAATTGATCCGGAACAGCCATGAAATACAGCGGCTTCTGCCCCATCCGATCCCGCGCCAAGAACAACTCTTTCTTCCCCTCATTCCAAATCGCAAACGCAAACATCCCATTAAGCTTCTCCACGCACTTCTCGCCCCACGCCGCATACGCCGCCAGCAGCACCTCCGTGTCGCTTTGCGTCCGCCAGGCGTAATCCGGAAGCAGGCCCTCCAACTCCTTCCTTAGCTCGCGATAGTTGTAAATCTCACCGTTAAACGCCAGCCACCGCCCCCGGCCATCGGTGAACGGCTGGTTGGCCCGCTCGTCCAGGTCGATGATCGCCAGGCGGCGGTGGGCCAGGCCGGCCTGCGGGTTGTCCGGCGTGGCTTCGCCCTCGTGGTTCATCCAAACGCCCTGGCCATCGGGGCCGCGGTGTGCGACGCGCGCGCTCATCCGCTCCAGCACCGCGCGGTCGACGCGGTGCTTCTGCGACCAACTGACGATGCCTGCGAATCCGCACATTGAGGGTGAACCAACCTTGCCGATGAGGCGCGTGACGCGCGCACGCGCTTTAATCTCCATTCGCGGTCCAGAGGACTCGAATTATAGTGTCGGCCATGAATCAGTCTGCAATCTGCTCTGATGAAAACCCTTGCACAGCCGTCATACTGAGAGGCGTTTCACGCCCGAAGGATCTACGTGGCGCTGGAGGGCCTCGTGTTTCGGGCCAGATCCTTTGCTGCGCTCAGGATGACGCCCCTGGAGGTCGGGAGGATTTCAGCAAAGCATCTGCAATCGTCATCCTGCTCGCACTGTCGTGCGCCGCATTATCGGCGCGCGGCGACTTCGTCCCCGAGCCTCTCCGCCTCGATGTGGTTCCCAAGCCAGTGACGTCCGCGCCGGCCCCCGAGCCCGACAAGCCCTTTGCCCGCGGGACCAGAACCCTCCAACTCGAGGCCTCCTTCACCGAGCACATTCGCTACTCCACCAGCGAGTTTTACACGGGCACCGTCGGCGTGGGGTATTACCTCTTCGACAACGTTGCCATCACGCTCCTTGGCCACGGCTTTTACGTCGACCAGAACATTGGCGACCACGACACCGAGGGCGGCGGCGTGTCGTTCATGGGCCGCACCCACCTCTTCAACGCCGGGCGCTTCTCCCTCTACATCGACGGCGGAGGCGGTTACGCCTGGGCCAACGACGCGGTTCCCGTCGGCGGCACCACCTACAACTTCACCGCCCGCGTCGGCGGCGGGGCCACATATCGTCTGTGGGACGACACCTACCTCATGGCCGGGGCGCGGTATTTTCATAACTCCAACGCCAAGCAACATGGCATCGAGAAGAATCCGGGATATGACGGGGTGGAGTATTACGTGGGGTTGTTGTTCACGTTTCGATGAATGCGCCTCGTTCCCCGCCGCAGCGATAGCGCTGCCATTGCGACGGCCAGCAGCATCGCGCCCGGTTCGGGCACCATCGATACCGACAGTCCGCTCGCTGAAGCGGGCGTTTCTGCTGAGGAGAAAATCGGCGCGAGCGCTGGCATGGCCGCCGCGGCGCCGACGTCCGGCTGGGCGTACCACGCCAGGGCATAATAGCTGCGAATATCCGTCGTAAGCTCCAACTGGTAATCCCCCGGCGCTAGATCGGTCAGCGTGAGGGTTTCCACGTTGTCGTACGGGCTGTCGGAGTGGGAGATCAGGCTCCGCTTGGCGCCGCCGGGCTGGGTCAGGTAGAGGCTCAGGTCGAAGTCTGGCATCGTGGCCTTGGTGCTGTACTTTCCGTCGTTCAGGCCCCGGATCGTCCGATTCCACGTGAGAACGGCCGCCCATTTCGGCAGCGTCTGGTCGACGTGCATGGTGTACGTGGCCGTGGGATTGCCGCGGGCGGTGCGGGCATTGTCCCACCCGGCGTCGGAGTCGATGGCCGTGCCGGCCGGTTGTTTGCCGGCCATCAGCACGTCGAACGATTGATCGACCCGCAGTTGTCCCGCGCCTTGCTGAAAATCGAGCGGGGCGGTCGCGTTATCCTTGCCGGTCGGGCGGCCGCGACGCCAATTCTCATCCCGCTGCGCTCCGGCCATCAGGATCGCCTTGATCGCAAGCTCGCCGGCTTTCAAACGGCGCACCTTCGCCTCCGATCGCAGAAGCGTCCCCGCGCCCGCAGCCAGGGCGTTCGAATTGCTTACGAATGCGGTATCGACGACCACGTCGGGCTTGATGCGCTGGCCCTTGGCGTCATACGTGAACGGTCCGTGCGATCCTTCGAGGCTTCCCACCGTCACCCCGTTGAAGCTGCTGGCCATCAGTTTGGGAAACGGATCGGCGGCCGTGTTGGAGACGCCGTTGAAGACCAGCACATCGTCGCGGTTGATGAGGTCATCGAGACGATGCAGCGCTTCAATGTTGTTCGCGTCGCTGTTGTACGCGGCCACCCAACTGTTGCTGATGACCATCGCCCCCGCGCCGCCCGGCGCTTTGCCGGATTTGCCGACGCGGAGCAGCCCATCGAGGAAGGAATTGGCGGAAAAAAGCGCCACCGTGGAAACGTCCGGCGCTGGGCTGTTGACGTTGCCGTAGAAGAGCGAAGCCACCTGCAACGCATGCGGGCTGATCCCCGTGGCCCCGCCGCGGAGCGTGAAGGTCTTGCCGGCGAGTACCGGATCGGTGGTATCGGGCGAGTAGTTGGTCGTGCCGGTCGGGAATGCCTCGACTTGGGCGACGGCCACGCCCGCGCCGTCGGCTTTGAGAACGCCGGGGCGGGCGGCGAGGTCGGTGTAGCCGATGACGGCCTGACCCGCGCCCGCCCGCGCGAGGGCCGGCACGAGAGAGGCCAGGATGGCAAGAACGGCATTTCGAAACGTCCGCGTCACAAGCGGAGAGCTTACCCTAGAACGGGGCCGAGCGGCACGCCGCCATTCAGCATGGTCAGCCGATCCGCTTCTCAAAAAACACGCTTCGCCGGATCGCATCAGGCGGCATGGTGATGTACGCGCCGAACGCGGTGCATCGCCTAAACCCGGCGCGCTCGTAAAGCCGTATGGCGGCACGCTGCGCATCGCCCGTTTCCAAAACCAGGCGCGACAGGCCCCGGCCACGTGCTTCTTGCTCCAAACGCGCGAGGATCGCCCGCGCGACGCCGCGCCCGCGGGCCGCGGGACGGACGTACATGCGCTTGGCCTCCGCCAGCCCGTCGTCAAAGGCGACCCCGCCGCAACCAACAGCCTGGCCGTCGAGGCGGGCGATGAAGAACGAGATTCCCGAGCGGAAGATTCTCGCCAGGCTCAGGCCGTGGCGATTGTCGATGATATATTCCGCGTCGAGCTCGGCATCGAGCTCGGCGATGAGGGCGCGGGCGTCTTCGGTGGGCGATTCGACTTGTTCGATCGTGATCGGCATCTTCTTTCTCCCGGATCTTCGCCGCGCCGGACGCGCGATGCCCCGGATCATTGCCGCGGGGACATCTCCTCGGGGTCAAGCTCGGTCCAGATGACGCCGACGCGCACGACCTGAGCCGGCGTGGGCCTGATTGTCATCGGCAACGCCTGGTCGTAGCCGTGGGGAGTCATGAAGGTGAGATATCGCGCGCCGGGCCTGTCGAAGAACGCCGGCCGCCAGCAATCGACCATGCCTACTGCTTCCGATTCCGTGAGGCCGCGGGCTTCCAACTCCCGCGTCAGATCGCGCATCGCTTGTGAGAGCGGCACCGGCTGCGCGGCGGCCACGTCGATCAACGTTTCGCGGTTTGCGCCGTCGAGCCAGTGCATGGCCGCGCCCGCCCCGGCCTTGTCGACTCGGATGAAGAGCCCGCGGCGCGAGCCCACGGGATTGATCCCCGCCGCGGGCGTGACCGTGAGGATTCCCTTCGAGAAGCTGATCCACACCGGCGAGCGGATCGCGCTAGGGCCGTCATAATAAAGAAATCGCTCGCTCTCGCCCCGGCTGCTGACCCACGAGCAGTCCACATCGCGCAATCGCTGCCACCAAGCGAATCGGGGATCGGCGGCGGCGACTACGTCCGCCGGCTTCATCCAGGGGAGGCGCGTGGGGCTGACGATCAGGGACTGCCAGCGCACGCCGACGCCGCCGATCCCGGATTTGAGGGGCGACGTGCCGCTTGGATTAAACCGCGCAACAAACGGCATGGGACGAAGCCGATGGGCGGGCGTCATCCACGGGTAACCCTCGCGAAGGCCGTTCATCGCGGGCAGGCCGGCCGGGTCGAGCAGCCTCAGGTCGGGCGCATCGAGATGAAGGTTTGGCAACTCTATCAGGTCGTCGAACATCGGGTATGCCACCCAAGGCCGCCCGCCGGCCAGTCCCACCTGGAGATCGACCGATGCCGGCAGGTTGGCGGTCAGGTGAATGACGGGTTTGAAGACGGTGACCTGCGGTGCGAAGGTGCGAGACTCCAACTCCGAAAGCGGGTTGCCGATGCGATGAACGAACGGGGGAATCTCGTCGAGCTGCTCCTTCACGAATTGCATTTGCCCCTGACCGTCCGCCATGAACACGCCCCACTCGGCGTAGCGCAGGCGTAGCGAAGCGGGGGGCGAGCTGAGCAGGGCCCGCGCTGCGGCCTCGCGCTCGTCGACGGTTGCGCCCTCGAGCATCACGCGCTGCATTGACGGCCGCGTTCGCTCCGGCCATCGGCGTTCGGTGATGTCTCGGGACGATAGTGTCAGCAGTGCCAGGCCGCGGATGTCGATCGGCGGATCGCCGGACGCCGACAGCGGGGGCGCACACACATCACGCCAGTTCGTCAGCTCATTGCGAAATTGGAATTCCGGGCGCCGTAGAATGCCCAGCGCGTCGGCCGCTGCCGCGCGAATCCGGCCGTCGCCGTCGTCCAATTGCTCGGTCAACCAGTCGGCAGTCGCCGGGTCGCGGATCACGCCCAGGAGCCGAATCTCCAATTCACGCAAGACAGGATCGCGTTCGGACCTCATGGCGTCCCAGAGGATCGCCGTCGTCCGCTGCGGATAGGTTTCCACGAGCAATTTGATCCCTGCCCGCTTCTGGCGCGCGTCCCCACAGGATACCGCGGCGATGAGCATAGGGTCCGCGCCGTCCTTTGCGTAGGTGGGCCAATACGTGGCGAAGCTGGGCGTCAGCGGGTCCATGTAGCCGGGCGGCGACGAGGGGCTTTGCGAAGCGAACTCGTATTCCGCCGCCCACCGCTGCCCCAGCCGATAGGGCCACCCCACGCCTGCGCCAAGCAGTGCCAACCCGCACAATCCAATCAAGAGCGCCGTACGCCGCCACACGGCCCCGCGCTGAAAGGCCGGCGGGCGATATCGCGCCACCGCCGCCCAGCGCAACCCGATCCGCAGCACCCACGCGGCGATGGCAAGCATCAGAATTGCCAGGCCAGCCATGTACGTCGCATCCACGCCGGTGGGCGAGGGCGACCACGAACGATAGTTCCACCAACTCCCGTAAAGGCGAAGATCCACCAGCGAGAACCGCCAGCCCGCCGGGGGCGAGCGGACGGTTCCCCAGACCAGACCGCAGCCGACGGCAGCCAGCCCCGTCGCGCCCCAACCCAGGTTGCCCAATGCCCATTTGCCGAGCCGCCCCATCTGCCTGCCGAAATTCATCGACGATCGTTCGTCACGGTCGAACGCGCGCCCGCACTCGGGGCACCGCGCGCTGGCCACGCCGCGGAGGAGATATCCGCAGTCCCAGCACCGCCCGTTCTGGTTGTCGCGGAGCTCGATCATGCTTGCCGTATCCCGTGAGAACGGTCGCCGAGCATACTGACTGCTCCGAGGCGGGCAACGTTGTCACGCGCGTCAGCGGCCGGTGATGATGTTCGGCCTTGGCGGTGGTTTCATGCCGTCGCCGAGAAAGAAACCCGGATGCGGCGGTTGGTTGTACGCCACGTTCTGCCAGGCGATGGCCAGCCGGTATTGCGGGTCGTGCATCAGCGCATACAGCCGCAAATCGGTGGGAATCGGCGTCGAATAAATCCGGAGCTCCTTGTTGTCGCTCGTGCGCCAGATGACCTCTTCGCGCCAGTCGCCCAGGATGTCGGCGCAGAGTGCGGGTGTGGATTTGGTGCCGTTGTTCGACGAGCAACCCTGGGCGACGAGCAGGGGGGTCTCAGATTCGGTCTTCCAATCCCATTTCGTGATGCGATTGGAATCCAGCAACTCGCGAAGCGCGTCGCCGTCCCACCACACGCCGAAATTGCACGACCGCGGCTTGCGCTGCGAGACGGTTTCGCCCTTCGCGTTCCATACGCCCGACAACCCCGGCCCCGACGCCCACATTTCATATCCCGGATGCCGCGGGTCGATGTCGAACGCGACGCCGCGGCCGACATCCGGCGAAGGTTTGCTCCAGAGGATCTTCCCCGTTTTGGCGTCGCGAAAATCGACGCCGTGCTCGTGGGTGACGTGCTCGTGAATGTTGAAAATCTCCAGCCCCGGGCGGCTCGGGTCCATGTCGGACAGGTGCAGCGCGTCGCCGTGACCGAGGCCGCTGTTCCAGAGCGGCTTGCCATCGTCGTCGATGCACATCGCGCCGTAGACGATCTCGTCCCGGCCGTCGCCGTCCACATCGCCCACGGTCAGCGAGTGATCGCCCTGCCCGCGATAGGCCCGCAGCGATGGATCGGTATCGGTGTCAAAGGTCCAGCGGCGATTGAGCTTGCCCTCCCGCCAATCCCACGCCACCAACACCGTCCGCGTGTAGTAGCCGCGGCAGAAGACGACGGAGGGGTGAACGCCGTCGAGATAGGCGACGCACGCGAGAAACCGATCGACGCGATTGCCGTAAGTGTCGCCCCAGTCGCCCACCTTGCCGCGCGGCGGAAGATAATCGGTCGTGAAAAGCGCTTTGCCGGTTGCGCCCTCGAAGACGGTAAGAAACTCGGGGCCGGCCAGCACGTACCCGCGCTCGTTGCGATGATCCGCCTTCGCGTCGCCGATGATCTTTCCCGCGGCGTCGGTGGTGCCGTCGGCCGTCTTGCACACGACCTCGGCCTTCCCGTCGCCGTCGAGGTCGTACACCATGAGTTGCGTGTAGTGTGCCCCCTCGCGGATGTTCCTGCCAAGGTTCACCTGCCAGAGGAACGTGCCGTCGAGCTTGTAGGCCTGGAGGATCGGCTCGCCGGTGACGCCCGCCTGCGAGTTGTCGCGCCCGCGAGACGTCTGATGGAGCACGATCTCAAACTCCCCATCGCCGTCGAGGTCCCCGACCGAGGCGTCATTGGGCGAATACCCATCGGGCGTGCGCAGCGGGATGGAGATGTACGGTTTCGCGTTGGCCGCGAGTTTGAACGATGTCGACGCCGGTTGCTCCTGGCCGTCGAGGATCGGGCGGACGAAATAGGAAGCCGGCTTGGTGAGTTCGGCAGTCGTGTCCGTGAAATTCGTCGTGCGCGTAATCGGTTGTTCGTTAAGTTTTGTGGCTTGGGCATCGCCCGTCGCGCGGTACAGATTGAAGGCGATGGCGTCGGAATCGGTACCAAGCAACCGCCAACTGACAAAGACCTTGCCGTCGCCAGTGGGAACGGCGACGACGCCGCGGCCAAGGTGTTCCATCTGGCGCGAGGGAAGGTCGGCAGCCGCCGCGACCGCGGTCGAGATTAATAAGGCGAAAACGATCCATGTAGGGTGGGCTCCGCCCACCATCCGCGCGCGCGCGGCGTCGATCGTCGAATCGGTGGGCAAAGCCCACCCTACGCACGTGTTGGTGGGCGGAGTCCGCCCGACGTGATCGCCGGCTCGCCTCACGGTTGCTTCTCCCGAAGGTACGCCGCCAGCGGATTCTCCTTCAATCCCCGCAATCCCTCAACCACGCAGGCCGCGTTCAGCGCCGCTCCCGCGGCCGTCGTGTGCGTGTGATCGGTCGCGCCAAAATAGAGCTCCCCCACCTTCTTCGCACCCTCCGCCTCGTAATGCTTTGCGATGATCTCGTTCAAATCCACGAACAGCGCATCCCCCGCCTTGGCGGCCTCAGCCGCCCACTTTCCATAATCGTTCGACGCGCGGTTGACCTTCTCCCCCTTCCAGATGTTCCGCGGAATCGGCGAGAGCACGATCGCCGTCGCTCCCTTGGCCTTCGCGTCGGCCACGTATTTGCGCAGGTACCACCCGTAAGAGTGAACCGTCTCCTTCTTGCCCGTCGCCGGGTTGTCGATCTCCTGAGTCTCCTCGCCGTTACCCTTGATCGACGCCCGCCCGCGCCCGCCAACCAGCGGCCCGCCGTCATTATGGCCGAACTGCATCAGGACGAAATCCCCCGGCCGGATCGACGCGAGCACCTTGTCCCAAAGCCCTTCGGTAAAGTACGTGCGGCTGCTGCGACCGCCCAGTGCGCGGTTTACAACGCGAATCTTGTCTTTGTCAAAGAGGTCGGCGATCGGATTCCCCCAGCCGACCTGCCCCTTGGTGCCGTTGCGCACCGTCGAGTCGCCGATGATGAAGAGCGTCGGCGGCGGCTTGTCCGCCTTGTCGTTGTCAGCAGCGAAACCGACGTGGGCAACCGCCAAAACGAAAATTGCGAGGAGAGCCTTCATAAGCTCCTCTCGCAACGCCGCTGCGACGGGGATATTTCGGCAATCAATTCTTGCGCAAGACCAGCGCAAAGGCCGTGATGTGCTTGAAGATATACGGCGACTGCCGCGCCAACTCCCACCACTTCTTCGGCCTGTAGAACGGCACGAGCAACCGCGCCAGCGTCCGTCCCAGCGGCCGCCCGCGCTCCGCGGCGTTCCACTGCCGCCAGTTTCCCGAGTCGATGATCGCGCTGTCCACAATCGTCGTGCCGGGAAAGTGGGCGTGCATCTCCGCGATGCTCGGCCGAAACATCGTGTCGATCGGATCGGCGTGATACGGGTAACTTTTGGGCCCCGAGACGAAAACGTAGCCCCCCGAAGGCAGGATTTTCATCACCACGTCGCAAATCTGCTGCCGCACTGTGACGTGCTCGAAGAGGTTGGAAATCATCGCCGACTTGAACCGCATTCGGGCAATTCGTTCCAGAAAGGCGGGATCGAGCAGGTCGCCGACGATGTCCACGCCGGGGGCAGCCTTGATGTCGAGGTGATAAACCGCACCCCCGCGGGCACGGAGAGGCGCGAAGATGTTCTGGTCGATGTACGGCTGGGTTTGGGTGCGAAATTCCAGCGTGGACGAGCCGACGTTGAGGAACGGGAACAATTCCTTTCCAGCACAGTGGGATCCGAAGCTTGGAATTCACGTGACTTGAAGTCGCGGC